>FLYM01007465.1_pt1 | contig 52578 bp, 47 predicted proteins | sample 1122581 | NCBI WGS metagenome assembly FLYM01 (sample SAMEA4346789, study PRJEB14843) | hot springs metagenome | biome: Terrestrial Biome; feature: Habitat; material: Sediment | place: India | collected 2012-06-12 | depth 1760 m
GCATATGATGATATTCATCTAAAGAGATAGCAAGTTTTTCTGCAACTTCAAAGTCCCTAACATCGCGACCTAACTGCGCTTCCAGTTCGGCGATGGTATCGGCAATCAGGCGGGCATTACGGTGCACCGAGCGTGGCGTCCAGTCGCCACGGCGGATATCATCAAGCATAGCGCCGCGGATCCGAATACCGGCGAAGGTTTCAAAACTGGCCCCTTTTGAGCCATCGAAGTTTTTCGCAGCCTCTAACAGGCCGATCATCCCGGCTTGGATCAGATCATCAGCTTGAACACTGGCCGGTAAACGCGCCAGTAAGTGGTAGGCTATACGCTTAACCAAAGGGGCATGGCGTTCCACCATTTGTTGCATCTGGTCCACACCACCATAAGCGGCTAACTTACTGTTCACAGAACCCCCTACTCAGATTGCGGCTGCACCAGTTGTTCCAGAAAGAATTCCAAGTGACCGGATGCCGTATCAGGCAAGGGCCATTTCACGGCTTTTAATGCTAAGGCTTTTACGGCCATACTGGCAGCTGTGGTCGGATAGGCGTCAATAAAGGCTTTTTGTTTGCGCGCCGCCCGCCGTACGTTTTCGTCCTGCGGTACTGTTGCAACCAACTCCAGACTGACATCAAGAAATCTGTCGGTAACACGAGTCAGTTTAGCAAATAATTCCTGCCCTTCTTTGATGCTTCGCACCATATTGGCAACAATTTTAAATTTTTCTACCCCATGATCACGGCTGAGAATTTTCATCAGAGCATAAGCATCGGTAATCGAAGAGGGTTCATCACAGACTACCACCAGCACATCCTGTGACGCCCGCGAGAAACTCAGTACCATATCCGAGATACCAGCCGCGGTATCCACCAGTAACACGTCAACCGGGGTCTGCAACTCACTAAACGCCCGGATCAGGCTGGCATGCTCGACCGGCGATAATTCGGTCATATCCTGATTGCCGGACGTCGCTGGGATAATTTGAATGCCAAAAGGCCCGGTGACCAAAATATCGTCTAGGGTGGCAGTACCTGCCAGCACATGAGACAAGTTTTTTTCAACTCTAAGACCAAGCATCACATCACAATTCGCTAGTCCTAAATCCGCGTCCAGTACTAACACTTTCTTACCGAGTTGTGCCAGGGCCATAGCAAGGTTCAGGGTGATGTTGGTTTTACCTACCCCACCTTTGCCACCGGTAATCGATATGACTTTGCTTTTTTGTTTATTCATGCGTCTGAGACCACTGGCCTGATCATCTGCTGCTAAATTATTAGGCATACACTGCATCTACTTGAGACATCTCATTCTGGTACCACTGGTGTGATGGTGCACAATGTTGTAATCGTAATTGTTCGGCCTGTGCCACCAGCCCTGCTGCGTCTGCTACTTTTAAGTCTTCGGGTACCCGCTGCCCGTCGGTCAGATAACTAATAGGCAACGCCTGTTGCAACGCCACGTTAATGGCTTCACCCAGACTTAAGCATTCATCAAGCTTGGTAAATATACAACCTGACAACGCTATGCGCTTGAATTGTTGCATACTTTCCTGCATCACTTTTGCCTGTGCTGTCGCAGACAATACCAGATAACTACGGATTTTGACACGGGAGTTATGCACCAGTGATGCCAGTTGCTCGGCCAGACGCAGATCCCGTTGGCTCATGCCGGCGGTGTCAATCAAAATCAGTTTACGTTGTTGTAGTTGATTCAACAAGACAGAGAGTTCCTCACTGTCTTTTGCTTGCTTAACCGGACAACCAATAATCCGGCCAAAGGTCGCCAGCTGTTCAAAAGCACCGATACGAAAACAGTCGGTGGTGATCAACGCAACTTGATCGGCGCCATGCCGTTTGGCAAAGCCCGCGGCCAGTTTTGCTACTGTGGTCGTTTTGCCAACGCCCGTCGGCCCAACCAGCGCGACCACACCGCCCCGGCGTAAAATGTCATCGTTAGTTGTGGTTAACTGCCCGGCAAGTAATTCCAATGCGGTTTGCCAGGCATCTTTAACGTTTAAATCTTCCGGCATAAAGCAAGCAAGTTGATCAGCCACCTGCTCCGACAAACCCAGTTGTTGCAGATTTTCGATCACTAATGCCCTTACCGGCTCGCGTCGTGCCAGATCCTGCCACATTAATCCAGAAACCTGATGCTGTAACAATTGGCGCATTGAAAACATTTCCGCCTGCATTTGCGCAAACTGTTGTTGCATCAGCTCGGCTTGCTGTTGTTGTAATTTGCTTAACTCCTGCCATTGCGGCGAATTCATCGTCTGAGCGGCAGAATTTTGACGTTCAAACTGCGGCGCCCGGTTCACGGCAGCGGCTGGTGCCTGGCCAGCAGATGGGTCTGTAGCAGCGGCTGGCTTAGCATTAGCCGATGCCAGTTCACGACTCTGTTGCTTTAGCATCTGCCGGGCTAACAAGGCCCGTAACGAATCGGCCGGCTCTGCTTCTGCCTGATCATCAATCCGGATATTGACTTTTGGTTCGGCGCGCTTGGTCAGCGGCGTAATATCTTCCACCCGCGCGTTTGCGGCTGGCTTGCTGCTGGCGGCAGGTTCGGCATCAATAGCGGCAACAATTTCTACCCCTTCAGCGACCTTTTTATTTGACAGGATAATCGCATCCGATCCGAGAAACTCTTTGACTTCAGCCAGGGCGCTGCGCATATCTTTGGCAACAAAGCGTTTGATTTTCATGAGTTACTCCTAGTTCGACTGACCGATAACGCTAACAATGCGGATTTGCTTGTCATCCGGAATCTCCTGATACGACAGCACCCGTAATCCTGGAATAGTGTATTTCACGAATCGTGCCATCACTGAGCGTAAAATTCCTGACGTCAGCATTACCGCACTTTCACCGGTCAATTCCTGATTTTGATGTGCTTCCTGTAACGATTGTTGGATGCGATCGGCTAATCCCGGTTCAATGCCGGCGCCGTCGTTACCGGCTGCCTGCATGGATTGATGCAGCATTTGCTCGAGTTCCGGCGCAAAGGTAATCACTGGAATTTCCTGTTTGCTACCAACCACTTCCTGCACTATCAGCCGGCGCAGCGCAATGCGGCAGGCTGCGGTCAGGACGTCAATATCCTGACTCTTAGCACCATATTCCACCAGCGTTTGCACAATAGTCCGCATATCGCGGATTGGTACGCCTTCATGTAGCAGATTTTGCAGTACTTTTACTACTGCGGTCAGCGGCAAGGTTTCCGGTACCAGGCCTTCGACCAGTTTTGGCGAATGCTTACCAAGCATATCCAGCAGATTCTGTACTTCTTCGTGGCCGAGCAGGCTGGCGGCATTATTGGTCAGAATTTGACTAAGATGAGTAGCAACAACGGTGGCAGCATCAACCACGGTATAGCCCAGAGTTTGGGCATGCTCACGCTGATCTTTACTGATCCAGACCGCATCTAAACCAAAGGCAGGATCTTTAGTGGCGATGCCTTTGACGGTACCAAACACCTGCCCCGGGTTAATCGCCAGCTCGTTATCATGGCGCAGTTCTCCCTCACCGTTCGTCACTCCCATTAACGCCACCCGATAGCTGTTGGGTTCCAGATCCAGGTTATCGCGAATATGTACCGGCGGCACCAGGAAACCTAATTCCTGCGATAGCTTTTTACGTACACCTTTAATCCGGTTTAATAGCTCGCCGCCCTGCGCTTTATCGACCAAGGGGATTAAACGGTAACCCACTTCCAAACCGATAACATCTACGCCCTGAACATCATCCCAACCAATTTCTTTAACCGGCTGACTATCCGCCATTTGCTGACCACTTACGTTAGCAGGTCGGGGCTGTAGTTGTGCGACCTTAGCCGTTGCCAGTTTTTTGGTATACCAGGCAACGCCACCCAACAGAGCCGCTAATGATAGAAAGGCGAAATGTGGCATACCGGGTACAATTCCCATCAGGGTCATCACACCGGCGGCGATAAATAACACATCAGTGTTATCACCAAGCTGACTTTGCATCTGCTTGCCGAGATCACCCTCTTTATTCTGCCGGGTGACGATAATCGCTGTACCTATAGACAGTAATAAACCGGGAATTTGTGCTACCAGGCCATCACCAATCGTCAGTAAGGTATAAATTTCCATCGCCTCGCCAAAACTGAGGCTATGTTGCATCATGCCGATAAACAAGCCACCAACCAGATTGATCACCAGGATTACAATGCCAGCTATGGCATCACCTTTGACAAATTTACTGGCACCGTCCATCGAGCCATAAAAATCGGCTTCACTGGTGACTTCTTCGCGGCGGGTACGGGCTTCTTCCTGCGTAATCAAACCAGAGTTAAGATCAGCATCAATCGCCATTTGTTTACCTGGCATCGCATCCAGCGTAAAACGGGCTGACACTTCAGCGATGCGACCAGCACCCTTGGTCACCACCACAAAGTTGATGATAATTAAGATCAGGAATACAACGATACCAACGGCATAGTTACCGCCAATTACCACCGAGCCGAAGGCTTCAATGACGGCACCCGCGGCGTCACCACCGTTATGACCTTCAAGTAACACCACCCGGGTGCTGGCAACGTTCAGCGCTAAACGCAGAATGGTTGCCACCAGCAGCACGCTGGGGAAAATACCAAAATCCAGCGGTCTTTTGGTGTAGATAGTCACCAGTAGCACCACCAGTGCCAACGCAATATTAAAAGAGAACAACACATCCAACATCAGCGGCGGTAGCGGTAATACCACCATCGCTAACGCAGCCAGGATCAGAATGGGCGTGCCCACTCCCTTGAGATGCCGAAGATGAGCTTTATCGAATTTACTAAAATACTGGGCTAACTGCATGCGTGACCTGACAAAGTGTTGACACAACAGCAGGTTTCAGCAAGAAGTGTTCCATTGTGGATATCTAGTCGCGCAAGTGGCGAAATTAGCAGCGCTAACGAATCACCTTAGTGCCGCACATCCTCAGGAATAGGTAACTCTTTTGCCAGCGCTTTCGGCCGGCTGCCTTTACCCTTACGATACAAATTGAGCTGGAATACATAAGCCAGCACCTGGGCTACCGCAGCAAACAGCTGCTCCGGGATTGGATGATCCAGTTTTGTCGTGTAATAAATGGAGCGTGCCAGTGCCGGCGACTCAATAATCGGGATTTTATGCTCAGAGGCGATTTTCCGGATATGCATTGCGACTTCATCGACCCCCTTGGCGACCACTGCCGGTGCCCGGAATTTGCCCTGATCGTATTTTAGCGCTACTGCATAGTGTGTCGGGTTAGTCACTATGACATCTGCGGTCGGGACCTGTTGCATCATGCGTTTCATCGACATCTGCATTTGGGTACGGCGGATGCGGGCTTTGATTTCCGGGCTACCCTCGGAATTTTTGTGTTCGTCTTTAATTTCCTGCAATGACATCTTCAGTTGTTTGGTATGATTCCAAACCTGATAGGGCGCATCGACCACCGCAATCACCGAAATACTGGCGCACAGGCCCAAAAACAACCAAGCCAGAAAATATAGCGCTGATTCGATATTATTTGGCTCGCTCATCAGCGACAGCGCCATAATATCCATAAAGAACACTTTTAACAGTAAATAAGCGATCCCCACCACCACCAAAACTTTTAAGATGCTTTTTACCAGCTCCACCAGCGCCTGCAAGCCAAACATCCGCTTAAAACCCTGGATTGGGCTCATTTTACTGGCCTTCGGACCAGCGGCTTCCCAACTAAAATTAAAGCCACCCAGTAAGGTATTACCAACAAAGGCGGCGATCAGAATTAAGATAAAAATTCCTGATAACGGTGCCGCTAACTCTTTGCCGGCATCGCCCCAGGCGGTAAACATACTATTGGTTTCAAAAATATCTTTTTGGTCCAGCCGCATCATACGCTGGCCAATATTCAGCATCGCCATTGCCAGCATCTTGCCAAATACCAGCAGCGCCGCCGCGCTGCCGATTAACACAAAAGCCGTGCCAAGGTCTTTTGAGCGGGCAATCTGGCCCTTTTTCGCTGCGTCTTGCAGCTTCTTGGGGGTGGGCTGTTCGGTTTTTTCGGCGCCGGAATCTTCTGCCACGTCAGCCTCCTAGCAACCAATCAGCCGGCAGCTATAGTCGATGACATGCTCCCATTGCTTTTCATAATGAAATAAGAAGGTATCCAGCGTCAGCCAAAGGATCAGTAAGCCGGATAACATAGTAATCGGAAAACCGATCGAGAAAATATTCAGCTGTGGTGCAGCACGGGTCATAATGCCAAACGACAGATTGACCACCAGCATGGCGACTATGGGTGCTAAAGCAATAGCCAGAGCCGTAGCAAACATCCAGCCACCAAACTCAATAATGGTCCAGTAGCTGGTCACATCCCACCACTCACCGTTAATTGGCAGCGTTTCAAAACTAAACACCAGCATCTGAATCATAATCAGATGACCGTTAAAAACAAAGAATAATAAACTCGCCAGGATCAGATAAAACTGACCTATTGCCGGCACTGTCATGCCGCTGGCAGGATCGACCATCGATGCAAAAGCCAAACCGGTTTGCGTTGCCAGTAACTGACCAGCCAGCACGAAGGTATTGATAAACATTAATGAGATAAAACCCAGCGCAAAACCAATCGTCAGCTGCAACATGACTTCTAACACCATGGCAAAGGAAATCAGTTCCGGATAGACGGTTTTCGGCAGCATCGGCATCATCACCACCGTGATCAACACCACCAGACCGGTTTTTATCCGGGTGGGGATATTACGCACGCCCAGACCTGCCATAATCAGCAGCATACCGGACACCCGACATAGCGGCAGCAAAAAGTCCGCTATGGTTTGCATCAGGGTCGCCATCAGAATTTCCATTGACGCTGGCCTACCCAACAACCTGTGGAATACTTTGGTACAGATCGATGGTGTAGTCCATGATGACCCGCACCAACCAATGACCACCGAAAATCAGTGCCAGCAAGGTAACAATTAAGCGTGGTAAGAAGCTTAAGGTTTGTTCGTTAATTGAGGTTGCCGCCTGAAACACCGCAACAATTAAGCCCACAAACAGCGAAGGCAAAATAATGGCACTAACCAGCAAAATCACAATAAATAAGGAGTCGCGCAGCACATCGACAAAGGTTTCCGGGCTCATGTCCCTACTCCATAACTGGTCGCCAGAGTCCCCATCACCAGAATCCAGCCGTCTACCAATACGAACATCATCAGTTTAAACGGCAGCGAAATAATCATCGGTGACAGCATCATCATACCCATCGCCATCAGCACACTGGCCACGACCAAATCGATAATCAGAAACGGGATAAACAACATAAAGCCAATTTGGAACGCGGTTTTCAGCTCACTGGTGACAAAGGCCGGGATCACCACCGTCATCGGATAATCCTGCGTATTTTCAGCGACCTCCAGCCCGGCAATCTGAGCAAAGGTATCCAGATCGCGCACCCGGGTTTGATGCAGCATAAAAGCCTTTAACGGCACAATAGCCGCGTCCAGCGCCTGCACAGGATCCAGCGTCTCTTCCAGATAAGGCTGGATCGCCTGTTCATTAATAGTTTTGAACACCGGCGCCATAATAAAAAAGGTTAGAAACAACGTAATGCCGATCAGCACCTGGTTTGAGGGAGTTTGCTGTAAACCGATAGCCTGACGCAAAATTGCCAGTACTACGATGATGCGGGTGAAGCTGGTCATCATAATCACCATCGCCGGAATAAAACTCAGCGCGGTCATAATGGCCAGTACTTGCAGCGTTACACTATAGGACTGAGAGCCATCGGCATTGGTGGTAACAGTAACGGCCGATAAGGTGCCATTATCGGCCAGCAGTTGTGGGCTTAGTAGCGCCAGCAACAGAATAAACAGCAATCGCAGCATGTAAACATCTATTTTCTCAGGAATGACTGCAACTGTGTATGAAAATCTGATGCCAACTTTTCTTCCGGAAGAGGATTTTCTAATTCAAACAGCAAATTGATGCTGTGAGACGTCACACCTATCACCCGCTGTTTTCCTTGTATTTCAATAATTAAGATACGTTCACGCTGCCCAAGTGGCAGGGTGCAAATTACTTTCATATGCCGGCTGCCCGGCAGGCGCAATGTCAATTTTTTGAATAACCAGCCCAGACCCAACACCAACAAAATCACCAGTGCCAGAGAAATGGCGATTTTGCCAAGCGCCATTGAACCACTGCTATTATCGCTGCCAGGGTTTAATACAGCGTCACGGCTGACTAACCGGTTGGGACGGCTATTTTCAGTGGGCAAAGGTTCGGCAACTGGCTCCTCTGCCGGACTCTGTGCCGCTGCTGTTGCTACTTGTTGGCTTGGCTCTGCTGCCACCTGATTCGATGCGGTAACACCAATGGGTGACAGCAGCAGTAGCAGTGATAACGCAAGTTTTGCGACCAGTTTTAGCATCAGCGCAGCTTCTTAATCCGTTCGATCTGACTAATCACGTCAGTCAGCCGGATACCGAATTTGTCGTTCACCACAACAACTTCGCCGTGCGCGATTAGCGTGCCGTTTACCAGCACATCCAGCGGTTCACCGGCGATCCGGTCCAGCTCCACAACTGAGCCCTGATTCAGTTGTAGCAAGTTGCGGATGCTGATTTTGGCCCGACCGACTTCCATTGAGATGGTAACCGGAATATCCAAAATGGTATCCAGCTTGCGTTTATCAACTGCGGCACCTTTTTCATCCTGCAACTCTTCCAGTTCGACGGCTTTAGCTCCGCCCTCGGCCTCCGCCATGGCGGCTGCCCATTCGTCCATGGTGTCCTGATCATTTGCCATTTTGTTTACCTTCTGTCTCTGTCGCTGAAATTCAGATCAGCTTCTAATTCTGAGATATCGGCATCATTATCCAGACGCCGGCCACCTTTGGTGAACACCTGTAGTTCTGACTTAACAGATTCAGGGCGTTTAATTTTTTCAATAATTTTCAGCGCAACGTTATCGCGTGACCGTCCGACCTTAGCCCGGAAGGTGGGCAGATCCTCAACCATAACCGTGACATGCCCCGGAATATCAACCGGGATAATATCACCAGCTTTTAGCTCCATAATATCGCGCAGCGTTAAATCTACATCCAGCATACGGGTGGTGAGATCGACTTTCACATCCATAATTTCATCACGCAAGGCTTTCGACCAACGTAAGTCTGTATCTTCCTTGTCGCTTTGTACCCCCGCATCCAACAGTTCACGTATGGGCTCCAGCATCGAATAAGGCAGCGCGACATGGAAATCGCCACCACCGCCGTCCAGTTCAATATGAAAGGAGCTGATCACCACGACTTCGGTCGGACTGACGATATTCGCCATCGCCGGGTTAACTTCAGAGTCAAGGTACTCGAATGACACGTCCATTACCGGCGCCCAGGCCTCTTTATAATCTTCAAAGATTAACTTCAGCAGCATCTGAATAATGCGCCGCTCGGTCGGAGTAAATTCGCGGCCCTCGATCTTGGCATGGTAGCGGCCATCGCCGCCGAAGAAGTTATCTACCAGAATAAAGACTAACCGCGCTTCCATGGTAATCAGGCCTGTGCCCTTTAACGGCCGAAAGCGCACCATATTCAAGCTGGTTGGTACAAACAAAGTGTGCACATACTCGCCGAATTTAATCATTTGCACGCCGTTTATTGAGACCTCTGCAGTACGACGCATCATATTAAACAGGCTAATCCGCATATGGCGGGCAAAACGCTCGTTAACCATCTCCAGGGTCGGCATCCGGCCACGGACAATGCGATCCTGAGATGAGAAATCGAACTGCATAGTGCGGGAGCCGTCACCGGGCTCACTGGCGTCGACTTCTTCTTCGACAACTTCATCAACGCCATGCAATAGCGCATCTATTTCATCTTGCGATAATAAATCCGACACGGTTGCTCACTCTTATTGCATGACAAAACCGGTAAACAGAATTTCTGCTACCACCACAGTACCTACCACGTCCAGCATGGCATTTTGTAAATCAATCAAAGCACGGTTTTTCAGCTCTTCTTTACCGGTAGTTGTAATCAACTCATCGGCATTTGCTGCACTGAAGGTCGCCAGCAAGGTGCCTTCAATCAGCGGAATATGTCTAAGCGCCAGGGCCTGATTCGCATCCCCCCGTACCATTATCTGTACCCGGATCTGTACTAGCCGATCCCGGTTACTGCCAGCCACATTAAACACAAAGGGCCTGGGCATCTGTACGTATAAAGCTGTGCCGCTGATGGCGGTACTTTCCGGACTACCTGTTGGCACTGGGCCTTCCTCAACCCCCCCCTCAGGCGCGCTGCTATCCCCTGATAGTAGAAAATACCCACCAGCCGCAATCACTAACAGCAATACAGCAGCACCGATTAGTATCAGCTTTTTACGTTTTGCTGCCTTATCTACCAACTCTAACTCATTATCGGCCATTACTATAGACTCCCATCCAGGCTGAGAATTCGCAGTTGGTTATTATGCTCACCGCGGTTTCGCTTTGTAAACGAAAAGTCCGGTTGATGAAACGACAATAGCGGATTATGCATAATAATCCACCAGCCTTTCCCGATGTTGTACCTCAACCGTGTTGGCAGCAGGCAAATCATCATTAAAACTGTCTGCTGAATGATTTGCTGTTTGTCCCGGGCGCTGGCTACCATCACCATTGCCTTGCTGCTGCCGGCTATGTTGCTGCACCTGCCCTTCTCCGAGCTGAATCCCCTGTTGCTGCAACAGCTCGCGCAAGCGTGGCATTTGTTGTTCTAATAATTCTTTTGCATGTTGCTGCTGCACAATAAACTGCACTGAAGCCTGTTCCTGCTGTAAGTTAATGCGGATTTGCATCTGCCCTAACTCCGCCGGATCCAGACGGATCTCTGCGACCTGTATATTCTGCCGCACCATTAACTGCACGCGTTCGCGTAACTGCCCCGCTGCATCTTGCTGCTGCAAATTAAGCTGTTTAAGTCTGGCGCTTAGCTCAGACACTGGTGTTTTCTCACTTGCACGCTGAGCGGCTACAACGCTGGCAACTGAGGCGTCAAGCCGGGCCAGTTGCTGCTGAAAGCTCTCGCTCTGAGTGCTGCCTTGGCCTGCGGAGCCGGATGTCAGCGTCACATCTATACGACTAGGTTGAAATAAGCGTTGCTCGGTTCCCTGTTCCGCTCCCCGCTCATCGCCGGTAGATTTAGCATTGGTATCGCTCTTTAATACATCATTGCTACTGGCCATGTTAGCTGGTTGTTGACTAGTCTGCCGGCTGGCTTTTGACTCCTGAGTGCTGGCAGAATCAGCAGGACTTAGTGCAGTACGAGCCACTGCCTCTGCCTGCACTGCTACCTGAGTTGCAGCTGTCGCGTCTATTACAGACCTTACGTCCTCTCGTATGGTATTACCGGCAATGTCGCGTTCTGCCCCTTCCCGGCCAGACAAGGCAGATGTCGTTGGTGTCATGACTGGCTGAACTAGCGCATCCGGCGCTGTTGAAGCTTGGTTTAACGCTTTACTTTGGCTCAGTTCAGCGACTCCAGATACAGCGCTTGCTTCTTTTTCTTTGCTGCTGACTGATTGGACTGGATAAGTTGATTGCGCGGCTGCTGGCTGCTGCTCACTTGTATTAGCCGGCCTTAGTGCTGATTGTTCAGATGCTTCTGCATCCGGACTTACTCTGATTCTCTCCGACCACTGAGCCGTGCCCGTTGTCGCTGATCTGGTTATTTCGAACTCAGAGCTTGGTGTTACCGCACTATCCAGCGCAGTCTGTTCGGCTAAGTCGCCTTCAGCTCGCGGTAGTTTGTCGGTAGCACTGGCAGCATGAGCGGCCTTAATTACACTCTGTGCTATTGCCGTTGGCGTAGATTTGGCATCATTACCCTGGCTTTGTGCAACCTGTGCTGACAGTTTAGCCTCTGATGCAGATCGATCAGCCCGTTTTTGTTCCGCTTCTCTTTGCTGAGCTTTAGGCGCAGTAGCAGAAATAACTTCACTCTGCTCCGTTCCCGGCACTGGCGTTAAACCATCGTCAGGTAACTGAGTATCGGCCAGTGTAACCGGCTGTGTTTGTGCTTGCGCACTGCCTGTCGCCGCGAGCTCGCTATTTACGACCCTAAGGGAAGTTTTATTATCAGCTGTGACTTCAGGATTAGACTCAGGAGTGATGGGGTCTTCAGACAAAACCGGTGTCACAGCTTTTAAGTTAGTGTCATCCTCTTTATTGCCGGCATGAGCTGTCAAATCTTTGTCAGATGCAACAGGTAAAGCAGTGTCGCGAATAACCGAAAGTTCATCTTCAACCGGCTCAGCCTTATCAAGCTGCGGCTGCGGCACTATATGGTGCTGCTCAGCGGCAGTGTCCGCTTTTTTCTGTAACTGACTGGCAGTGAGGTTAGCACGTTGGATTAAGCCAAGCAGCTCGCCAGCTGCGTCAGTAACGTTTGAAGACTCGTCAGATGCTGATGGTTGCTTATTAGTATCAGCAGATTCATTAGCTGCCTTGCTAAGTTGAGTGTCTTTGCCGGGCACCGCCGGCTTGGCTTGATGATTTACCCCGTGTTCCACGTCTTGTGTTACAGCGGCAACATCTTGCCGGACAGTTCCATCGGCTTGTTCGCTTGCCAATACTTGCCGAAAGCGCTCGGCCTGTTGTTGCAGCTCCGGACTCGTCTGACTAAGGTTAGCTGCCGACGCGTCAATACTTAACATATTGTCGGCGCTGCTAAATAACACTGAAAACTGTAAACCCTGTGTCATGTTTGTGATGCCTTCTGTCAGCGGTTACTACGGGTAGCAAAATGGTTTATAACCATTACATACAAAAAACAGGCCACTTTTTGTGATTAGTACTGTTCAGCCAGCTGCTGTTGATAAAAACGCTGTGCCGCATATTCGTCGGCCAGTTTCTGTTGTTGCCGTTGCTGTAGCAACTGTTCGCGCTGCTGTGCCTGTTCGACTAATTTTTCCAGCGCTTTACGTTTGGTTTGCATCTTTAACCAGCTTTGGCGCCGCTGCTCGGCGACATTGCGGCTTTGCTGTACTACCCGTCCTTGCTGACTGAGTGCCTCATCGAGTTTGCTGATAAAGGCGACGTACTGGTTGTACTGCCGGCTACCCAAGCCAATGGCGCCTTGTTGCATACTTTGTTGAATATACTCGGTACGATAATTCGCCAATCCCTGATATTTCTGTTCCGCCAACTGAAACTGTTGCTGTGCTTTGACAAACTGCGCCTGCAGTTTTTCTTCACGCTCTTTTTGTACCCGGATTAACATCGCGAGTTTATTACTGCTCATGCTCTACCCCGCTGCGTTGGCGCTAACTGACTCAAGGCCGTTAAACAATCGTCATAGGGCACCACTTCTTTCATGCCCTGCTGCAAAAATTGGTTGATCCGCGGCAACATGTTGATGGCTTGGTCCAGTTGTGGATCGCTACCGCGAACATAAGCACCAATAGCAATCAGGTCTTTACTTTGTTGGTAACTGGCATAAAGCTGCTTGATGCTGCGGGCTAACAGCTGATGCTCTTCACTGGTAACAGCTGGCATCACCCGGCTGATGGATTTTTCAATATCAATCGCCGGAAAATGACCGGCATCGGCCAGGTTACGGGACAGTACAATGTGCCCATCCAGAATAGCGCGGGACGCATCGGCGATTGGATCCTGTAAATCGTCTCCTTCCGATAACACGGTATAAAACGCGGTAATCGAGCCCTGATTACCCGAGCCGTTGCCGGCACGCTCAACCAGTGCCGGCAGTTTAGCGAATACCGAGGGCGGATAACCTTTGGTTGCCGGTGGCTCTCCTACCGCGAGTGCTATCTCACGCTGTGCCTGCGCATAACGGGTAATAGAATCGATAAGCAGCAATACATCCAAACCCTGATCACGAAAGTACTCGGCTACCTGCACTGCCGTTTCGCAGCCTTTTAAGCGCATCAAGGGCGACACATCGGCCGGCGCGGCGACCACGACAGAGCGAGCCTTACCGTCTTCACCGAGGATTTCGTCGATAAATTCTTTCACTTCGCGGCCACGCTCACCGACCAGGCCGACGACGATAACATCGGCAGCGGTACCGCGGGTCATCATACCTAACAGTACGCTCTTACCAACGCCGGAGCCGGCAAATAAGCCCATACGCTGGCCCTTACCCACCGTCAGGATCGCATTGATCGATCGCACCCCAACATCCAGCGGTTGCTTGATCGGCCGGCGATGCAGTGGGTTAATAGCTTTGCCTTTACCGCTGGCGTATTGACTGGCGGGAATAGGGCCTTTGCCGTCAAGCGGCCGGCCAACGCCGTCAATCACCCGGCCCAGTAGCGCCATGCTCAGTGGTATACCTTTATATTGCAGCATCGGGGTGACTTTAGCGCCCGGGACTACGCCCTCGATCTCTTCCTGCGGCATCAGAAACACCCGCTCCTGGGCAAACCCGACGACTTCGGCCAGAATTTCCCCGCGGGCACTTTCTACCAGACAGGCCTGGCCAATAGCCGCACTGCAGCCGGTGGCTTCCAGTGTCAAGCCGACAACCCGCACCAAACGGCCGGAAACTGCCGGGCGACTGCGATGAATATATTGATGTTGTTGCTGCAAATGTTGCAGCAGACTTGCGCTATCGGCCATAAGTACTCAATGAGTTTGCCGGTGCGGAACCGGCGACATTAGTCTGATGTAGAGGCCTGATGCAGGAAGTGTTCCAGACTGGTATTTACGCGCTGCGTCAAACTTCTGTCGACACTGGATTTTTCGGATTCAACCAGACAACCACCACGCTCCACTGTGGGCTCTGCCCGCAATTGCCAGTGTCGCTGTTGCAGCTCCTCCGCACTGTAATATTGCTGCAGAATCGCCAGATCATCCGGATGCAGTTTAATCCGCATTTGTTCGGTTTGTAGTGGCAAAGCTGATGTGGCGTCCTGCACCGCTTGCAGGATCACCTGAGGGTTGGTGGTCACTTCAACACCAATCACCGCTTTTGCCATCGCCAAAGCCAGTTCAGTGATCCCGCCAGCGACTTGTTGATCTAAACCAGATAACGGCTGTTGTAATTGCGACAGCAGCGCGGTAAGTTGGGTGAGCTTGTCATCAATTTCTTGCTGCGCCTGACTCAGGCCAAGTTTTTTGCCCTCAGCCAAACCCTGTGCCGTGCCATCCGCCAACCCCTGCTGACGCCCCTCGGCATAACCTTTACCAAAGCCTTCCTCTTTGCCTTCAGCAAAACCCTCGTCATAGGCGGCCTGGCGGATCTGCTCCATATCCTCGGCGGTTAAGGGCTTATACTCCGGGTTTTCCTCCTCTGGCGCGACTAGCTTTGTCGCCGCAGGCCGCCGCATATTCAGCGCATTAGTCTGGCCTGGCTTTAACTCCGTTTCCTCAGTTAAATCCAGCGTTTGCCAAGCCTGTAGTAGTTTTTCCGCCTCGGCATCAGGTGAAAAAGGCTTTTTGAAACGAAAGGCATCGGTTGTCATGCTGTTTGTTTAACCCTTAGAGGAATTCCTCACCGCCACCACCGCCCAGCATAATTTCACCGGCATCTGATAAGCGACGCGCCACGGACAGAATTTCTTTCTGCGCTGTTTCCACCTCACTAACCCGCACCGGCCCCATCGCCTCCAGATCATCCTGCAATAATTCAGCCGCACGTTTTGACATATTTTTGAAGATTTTTTCTTTCAGGTTCTCGTCTGTGCCTTTCAGTGCCTTCATCAGCACATCCTGTTGTACTTCACGCAAGATAGTTTGGATACCGCGATCATCGACATCAATCAGGTTTTCAAACACAAACATCAAATCCTGAATTTGTTGTGCCATCTCTTCGTCCTGCTCACGAATAGCATCCATCAGCTGACCTTCCAGGTTGGTATCCAGGTAGTTCAGGATATCGGCAGCCGCTTTTAAGCCCCCCATCTTCGCGGTCTGAGTACCAGCCTGACCAGCAAACTGTTTCTCCATAATTTCATTTAGCTCTTGCAGCGCCGCCGGTTGTACTTCCTCCAGATTGGCAATCCGCATCGTCAAATCCAGCCGCACCTTTTCCGGGAATTGCGATAAAATTTCCGCCGATTGCTCTGGCTCTAAATAAGATAAAACGATAGTTTGGATTTGCGGGTGCTCGTTGCGAATAATATTGGCAACCTGTTTTGAGTCCATCCACTTTAATGAGTCCAGACCGCGGGCACCGCCACCCAGAACGATTTGGTCAATCAGATTAGCGGCTTTTTCTTCACCCAGTGCCGCGGTCAGGGCACGCTTAATAAATTCTTCACTCTGGAAGCCGATGGTACTGAAATTCTGGATCTGCTCAATAAAGCGCCGGTGCACCGCAGCAATTTTAGCCTGATTCAGATCCGTGGTTTGCGCCATCGCTAAACCGACCTTTTGCACCTGTTTCGGTTCCAGATGCTTCAAGATTTGTGCGGCATCCTCTTCTGATAAACTTAGCAGCAGGATGGCAGCTTTTTCGACACCATCCAGTTTGCTGATGTCGAATTCTTTTATCGCTTTATTCTCACTCATCTTCAGCTAACCAGTTTTTAACGACCAGAGAGGACAGTTCAGGTTCGTTCGCTACCAGCGCCCGTACCGCTCGTAATAAATCTTCATCACCATGCAGATCTGGCAGCATCAGGGTACCGTCTGGCGCAAAACCTACGGCTTTGTCGTCGAACGTTGAGGCTGTCATATCAAAATCATCACCTAAATCCAGGCCCTGACTTAACGCATTTTCATCATAGGTATCAGAGGTATCGGCCGGATTCATCAGTTTTTGCAGCATGGGTTTGACTATCGCCAGCATAATGACGATAACCAGCAAGGCGCCCATCACCACCTTCACCACTTGCAGGAACCAATCCTGCAAATAAAATGGCACTGTGGTATCTACCACCACTTCCTCACGCACAAAGGGCACTGAAATCACTTCAATACTATCACCCCGCTGGACATCAAAGCCAACCCCACCTTGTAACAGGCGGCGAATATTCTCCAGCTCAGCCTGATTGCGCGGGGTCGGCACTACTGTACCATCATCGGCAGTGACATTTTGATAATCTACGGCTACTGAAACACTCAACCGGCGGATAATACCACTTTGCTGACTGGTATGGCTGATAGTGGTATCAAGCTCAAAGTTGCGGGTGGACTCGCGATGGTTACGCCCCGGTACGACGGCCTGGCTATTGTTACCGGTTGCCTGCTCTGGTATTGCCGATGGCATCGGTGGTTGATTCGATAAGGCACCGGGTACGCCGCCGCTACTGCCGCCAACGCTACTTTCTTCGATCACCATTTCACTGCGTACTGCCGGTAAATCCGGATTAAAACGTTTCTGCGTTTGTTCGATGGCGGTAAAGTCCATCACCAGATCCACTTGCGCGGTATAGTTACCTACCCCCAGCACTGGCATCAGAATAGAGTCAACTTTCTGACGATATTCGTCTTCACGGCTACGTTGAATTTCCAGCTCACGCCTGTTACGGGCCGCGCTACCATCTATTGAACCTGAGTTTAACAGCCGGCCATTTTGATCCGTTACCGTTACCCGGCCCGGTGCCAGACCTTGCACTGCAGAGGCAACCAGATCGACTATCGCATCCACTTCACTGTCACGGATCACCCTGCCGCCGCGCGCGGTAACCAAAACCGTCGCTGATGGCTGTGCTTGCTGACGGGCGAAAACATTTTCTTTTGGAATGGCTAACAGTACCCGGGCACGGGCGACGCTTTGTAACTCTTCAATAGTACGCGCTAATTGTTGTTCGCGGCTATGTTTCAGGCGCTCCATTTCCAACCGCTGACTGACGCCAAAGCCGCTATCCTGCAGTAAAAACTCAGTGCCAAGTGAAGGCTCATTGGTCATGCCGGCACGAGACAAACTTAAGCGCACATCCTGTAATGTATTCTCCGGAACCAGAATGACATTACCTTCAAGTTTATATTTGAATTTCTGCGCATCAAGGTGATCAAGAGTTTGAATCAGCTCCTGGGTACCGTAAGTACCCAAGGGCCGCATTTCCGGCGCCCGCGCCCACAGGATGATCAGAATGGCGATGGCCAGACAAATGGTTAAGGCCACAACCAACGTGATCTGGCGTACCAAATCGCCGCCGCTATTAAATGAATTTAAAATGCCGCCTTTGCTCTGACCCTGAGCCTCGGTATTAAAGTCTGTATTGGTCAATGCCAGCTCAGTTGATTGATTCTCTGCCACCTTGCTTCTCCTACTGCCTGCCTAGCTTAAACCGGCATTGACATAATTTCTTTGTACGCTTCAACGACTTTATTGCGTACCTGCACTGTGGCTTCAAAGGCCAATGATGATTTTTGTGATGCGATCATGGCTTGAGCCAGTGATACTCTGGGATCTCCCAGCTCAACAGCATTGCGCATCGCACTGGCCTGTTGCTGCAGATCATTAACGTTGCCCAGGGCATTTTTAAATAAGGTAGTAAAATCAGACTGGCTACCATTAACCGGCGCGATATCCATGGCGGGTTTAGCGTCTGCCGGTAAGGCTCTGGCCTGGCTGGCCATGCTTTGCATCTGTGCGTATAACGCCTGACCTTTGATTTGCATAAGAGTGCCTGTCAAAAATTTGCTGTTAAGCTGATACAGGGACTTAAGCAAGGGCTATGCCACCTCAGCAAGGGTTACGCCACCTCGATACCTAGGTCGCGCATTCTGGCCAGTTTATAACGTAAAGTACGGTCACTGATCCCAAGTCTGGCTGCGGCCTCTTTGCGTTTATGATCACAAGCACGCATGGTAGCCAGGATCAGCTTGTGTTCCTGTTGGTGGATTTCGGCTTTAAAGTGGCTTTCTTCCGCCAGCGTTTCGGGATGCTGACTCGCAGCGCTCGGCACAAAAGGATGGGATTCGAGCAGGATATCGTTCGCCTCAAGCAGGCTGCCACTTTGTAAAATCAACGCCCGTTGCATCACATTATCCAGCTCACGAACGTTACCCGGCCAGTTATAGCCTGCTAAGCGCTGTTTCGCTGCGGCGGTCAAAGACGGGATACTGCGTTCCTGCTGTCTGGCATACCTTGCCAGCAGATGCTCTGCCAACGGCAGGATATCACCCGGCCGCTCGCTTAACGCTGGCCAGCATAGTGGAAACACATTTAACCGGTAATACAGATCCTCGCGCAGTACGCCGTCATTAACAGCCTGACGCAGCTCGCGATTGCTGGTAGCCAGAATTCGGATATCCAGTTTGATCAGCTTACGACCGCCCAGGCGCTCTACCTCACGCTCCTGGAGCACCCGCAGAAGCTTAGCTTGCAGGTTTAGCGGCATCTCGGTCACCTCATCTAATAATAAGGTGCCGCCATTAGCTTGTTCAAACTTACCCGGGCAGGCATTCACCGCTCCGGTAAAGGCGCCTTTTTCGTAACCAAATAAGGTTGCTTCCAGCATATTCTCCGGGATCGCCGCACAGTTAATCGCGACAAAGGGTTCGCCACTGCGGTTGGACTGCTGGTGAATATAACGTGCCAGCACTTCCTTACCCGAGCCGCTTGGGCCCAAAATCATCACACTGGCCTCGCTGCGCGCCACTTTTTCTGCCAGTTGTAACAGCGCCTGACTTTTCGGATCGGCGACTACCGGCTGATTAGCCGACGTTGAGACAGCTTTCACATAGCGACTGACCATCGTTACCAGCACTTCCGGTGAGAAAGGCTTACTCAGATAGTCAATGGCGCCCAAACGCATAGCTTCAACCGCATCCTGCACGTTAGCGTAGGCGGTCATTAATAACACCGGCAGTTGCGGATAATGCTCATTCAGGGTTTGCAGTAAATTCAAGCCTGACACTGATCCCATCTGCACATCTGATACCACCAGCTGGACTTTTTGCTTTTTTAACAGTAACAGCGCCTGTTCGGCGCAGTCAGCCGCCAGTGGCGCATAGCCAGCCAGTAACAAGGTGTCGCACAGGGCTTCGCGTAATCCGGCATCATCTTCGACGACTAATACCACTAAATCAGACATGACTGGTCTCCTGTTGCAGCTGTTTGGCTGTTAAAGCCACTCTGCTCTTCGCACTTGGTGCCATTAATGGCAGCGTAATCGCAAAACAAGCACCACTTAGCTGCCCTGCGGGCCGATCGGCGGGCAATAAGTAATGGATCTGCCCCTGATGACTCTGGATCACCGCCTGCACCACTGCCAGCCCCAGACCACTGCCTCCGGCTTTGCGGGTGAAAAAAGGCTCGAAAATATGCGGTAATAACTCAGGCGCAATACCTGGACCGTTGTCACTGATTAGCAAAGTGAGCTGCGACCCGGTTTCGCGTTGCAACACGACACGGAACTGCCCACCGGAGCCGGTCGCCTGGATGCTGTTTTGCAGTAAATTTAATAAGGCTTCACACAAGCTTTGCGGATTAGCCAGCAGTAGCAGCTCAGCATCAGCGCAGCATAACTGGAGCTCAGCCCTGGCGCTGGCTAACATCGCCTCGCTGCGCTCGGAAAACGTCTGCAACAAGTGCTGCAGATTTACGGCTTGCACCGCTTGAGCTGTACCGGAACGCGCAAAAAGCAACATATCATTGACCTGCTGCTCTAACTCACGCAAACGTAACACCAGTTTTTGCTGGAATTGCTCACGTCGCGGCACTGCCAATTGCGGACTGGCTAAATTCTCGGCGTAGAGCATAGCTGAGGCTAAGGGGGTACGGATTTGATGCGCCAGTGTGGCCATCATTTTGCCGAGGGTTGACAGACGTTGCAGATGATTCAAGCGTTGCTGTAAGGCGCGGGTTTCAGTTAGGTCAGTCAGCACGATCAGCTGGCCAGGGTTTAACGCACTGATCGCAATGTGCAGGCGACGCCCGTCTTTAAGTGACACTTCCAAACCATCGTCGCTACGTGGCTGAAAACAGCGGTTGATCACAGTTAACCAGCGCTGCCCCAGCACTGGTTCACCCAACATTGCCAAAGCCACCGGATTGGCCTCCACTACCAGACCTTTGGCGTCAAGAATAATGACGCCGGAAGGCAAAGCCCGCAGAATTTGCTCAAAACGTGAGGTATCAGACATTGGGTTACATAGCTCAGGTCTGGTGAATAACTAGACCTGATCATGCAGAGATTATGCCAGCATTAAAATTATGATTTATAAGAACTTATCCAGTCAAAAAACTGACAACCCTTATTCATCCTTGCCCAGATTATATTTGCGCATTTTCTCAACCAGGGTAGTGCGGCGCAAACCTAGCACCTCAGCAGCCCGGGCCACAATAAAGTCATGTCGCTCCAGTGCCTGCGAAATAAAACGTACTTCCAGCTCAGCCAAAAACTCTTTTAAATCCAAACCACTATCCGGCAAATCTTGTAATCCAAGGGGTTGCGTACCCGTAGCAAAGGCGAACTGGATTTCCGCTAAGGTTGTCTCAGATTCCGCTGCAGACTCAGCTTCTTCATCGGGTGACTGAAATAAGGAATTCAGTAAATCCCGTTCTTGCAGCTCTTCGGGGTACACCGGCTGATAAGAGTCTACTTCCAGGTGTTGATATTTTTTCGGTAACTCTGCGACGTCAACCACTTGATCCGGATACATAATTATCATCCGTTCTAACAAATTAGCCAACTCACGGACATTACCAGGCCATGGATGTAACTTCAGACTTTCTAATGCCCGCTCAGTAAACTTTACTCTGGCCTGATGCGCCTGATATTGCCGCTGTAACAGTTCATTGATTAACAATGGTAAATCGTCGGCACGCTCACTAAGAGCAGGGGTTTCAATTGGAAATACATTTAACCGGTAATACAAGTCTTCACGGAAGCTGCCATCGCTAATCATCGTTTCCAGATCGCGATGCGTAGCGGCGATAATCCGTACATCCGCTTTGATGGTTTGTGCGCCCCCCACCCGCTCAAAAATCCGCTCCTGCAGCACCCGAAGTAGCTTAACCTGCATTGGCTGCGGCATATCGCCTATCTCATCCAGAAACAGCGTGCCGCCCTGCGCCAACTCAAAACGGCCTTTACGGGTTGAAATGGCGCCGGTAAAGGCACCTTTTTCGTGGCCAAACAGCTCACTTTCTAATAGTTCCGCCGGAATCGCACCGCAGTTAATCGGCACAAAGGGGCCACTGGCACGGTTTGACAACAAATGGATATTGCGTGCCACCACTTCTTTACCGGTACCTGATGGCCCCAACACCAGCACATTGGCTTCGGTTTTTGCCACCTGCTGAATTAAAAACCGTACCTTCTGCATCGCCGGCGTTTGTCCAACCATGCCATCAAACTTGGCCTGGCTATCTGCCTGTTTATGCGTGGGCAGCAAACGATGATACTGCTGCGCATCGCGCAGTAATTGCGTCAAACTGGCGTAAGCAAAAGGTTCGGATAACACGCCAATGACGTTAGCATGCTCCAGCAAGAAACTAAGGCTCTCGCCGACAACTAAAAAAGCCGAAGCCGGAAACTGCCGTACCAGTTTATCAGGTGCCAGCTCTCCACAAGCCCCCAACAACACTACCGCTTCGGGCTGCTGCTGTAATTTGTCCAGCACATTTTCAGCGGTCAATACTTGCTGTGCCTCGCCAATAAAACTCAGCACAGTGGCTAAACGCTCAGCACGATTTAATTGTAAATCAAAGATATACAGCGGCGGTGTGGAGGACATAGCAGCACAATTTATTCTGGTTATTTGACTTTATTGTACAAGCTAAGTGTGGGTATGCAAGGTGGAATGCTGGTTTTTTGACGCTAAAACAAGGTTTACGTCAAAAAACCAGCGAAAAACCACGCTAGTTAACTCAGCAGGGATAACGCCTGTTCCGATGAAACTCTGGCCTGCAATGCCACATTTATGGAGCTTTGCGTCAGAATATTTGCTGCCGCCCGATCACTACTGGCACGGGCATAATCTAAGTCAGCGATGCGGCTTCGCGCCTCAGAAGTTGCCAGTTCACGCCCGGAGGCGGCATTTAATGCGCTTTGCAAGCTATTAATCCCGGCGCCGGTTTCGGCCTGAAAAGCACTGATTTGTTCACTGGCAGCGCGGATACTGCTTTGTGCAGCCGTTAAACCCTGAGGGTTGGTGAGGTCGAGATTAAAGATATTCTGTGCCGACAACAGCGCCTGCGCATCACGGGTTTGCAAGCTCAATTCACCATCGCCGGCATTAAAGCTGCGCGTCGAATCAGTAAATAAGCGGTTACCGGCAAATTCTGTTGCTAAACCTTGCTGAATATTGGCCAGATAACCCTCGGCTTCTGCCTGCAACGCCTGCCGATCTTGCGCACTGTAGATACCATTACCCGCAGCTATCGCTAAACGATCTAACTCCAGAAGATTATCATTAACCCCCTGCAACGCCTGATCGTAAACCCGTGCAAAGGCGATACCATCTGCCAGATTCCGCTGCCCTTGTTGCTGGGCATTGATGGTACTGGTTAAACGGTTACTGATTGGCAGGCCAGCCGCGTCATCGGCTGCACTGTTAATACGCTTTGCAGTAGCTTGCTGTTGCAGCAATTTTTGTTGCTGCTGCATCACGTTACTCAAAATATTGCCGTTGGAAGGGGTAACCTTCATTTGACACCTCGGTACATCAGGGTTGCACATAGCTTAAGCATAGCTGGGATTACTCAGGTGCTCAACTTTGCGTCATATTTGCAATATTAGCCGATTATAACGGGATGAATCTTGCCCCACAGCAGAAAGTATCTACACTGAAGCGAAGAGCTATTGATTAGTATGGCTTTTCAGATAAAACCTGCTAATTTGGCACACTAACTGCTTAATGTAATTAGTTTTGACTGCGGATGATTATTATGTTTGATGGGAAAACGATCCTGATCACAGGCGGCACCGGCTCCTTTGGCCATAAATACACACAAACGCTATTAACGCGCTATAAACCAAAAAAAATCATCATTTTTTCGCGCGATGAATTAAAGCAGTACGAGATGCAGCAAAAATTTAATCAAAGTTGCATGCGCTACTTTATTGGGGATGTGCGTGATGAATATCGTTTGGTGCGTGCTATGCATGGTGTCGATTATGTGATTCATGCTGCAGCACTCAAGCAAGTCCCCGCCGCAGAATACAATCCCACTGAATGTATCCGCACTAATATCAATGGCGCAGAAAATGTGATCAATGCAGCTATTGAGACTAATGTTGAGAAAGTCATTGCCCTATCAACTGACAAGGCAGCCAACCCTGTGAACCTATACGGAGCCACGAAGCTGGCCTCTGATAAACTGTTTATTGCTGCCAATAATATGACTGGAGGTAGCCGGCCACGTTTTTCTGTGGTGCGCTACGGTAATGTGGTAGGTTCCCGTGGCTCCGTCGTGCCCTTCTTTGAACAATTGATTAAAAGTGGTAGCGACCACATTCCCATTACACATCCCGAGATGACACGCTTTTGGATTAGTTTGCAACAGGGTGTTGATTTTGTATTGAAGAACTTTGAACGCATGCTCGGTGGTGAGATTTTTGTCCCGAAAATCCCATCAATTCGCATCGTCGATCTGGCTACAGCAATGGCACCACATTTACCTCAAAAAGTGATTGGGATTAGGCCTGGTGAAAAACTGCATGAAATGATGTGTCCGGGTGATATGTCCTATCATACTTATGAGTTCAGCGACCATTTTGTCATCGCACCCGCGATTAAATTCTTTAATCGCAGTAACGACTTTTCAACTAATGCGTTAAACGAACAAGGTAAGCTTGTGGCACCCGGCTTTGAGTATGTCTCTGATACGAATCCTGACTTTCTCAGTGTTGGGCAGATGCGACAGTTTAATGAGGAAGCACTTTCGTGATCCCGTATGGCCGTCAAAATATTACTCAGGCAGATATCGATGCTGTAACCGAAGTATTACAAAGTGACTTTCTGACCCAGGGACCGGCGGTACCGGCTTTTGAGCAGCGTCTTTGTGAGCTGACGACGGCTAAGTACGCGGTAGCCGTTAACAGTGCCACTTCGGCTTTACATCTTGCTTGCCTCGCTTTAGGTGTTGGACCGGGTAGCCGGGTTTGGACTTCACCGATTAGTTTTGTTGCCTCAGCCAATTGTGCCCGCTATTGTGGCGCTGATGTTGACTTTGTTGATATAGAGCCAGAAAGCGGCAATATGTCGGTAGCTAAACTCCGGCAAAAGCTGGAAGCCGCCCGTGACAATAACTGCCTGCCGCAAGTGGTAATCCCGGTACATCTGGCGGGCTCCAGCTGCGATATGAAACAAATTCATGATTTAGGGCAACAATTTGGTTTCTCCATCATCGAGGATGCGTCTCATGCAGTGGGGGCAAGTTATCAAAACGAACCAGTAGGCACCTGTCGCTATAGCGATATCACCGTATTTAGCTTTCACCCGGTAAAGATCATAACGACTGCTGAAGGTGGTATGGCATTGACCAATAATCTTCAGTTTGCCGAAAAAATGCGGCTGTTACGCAGCCATGGCATTACCCGTGATGCAGATTTGATGACAGAGCCAAGCCATGGTGCCTGGTACTATCAACAATTATTATTAGGCTTTAACTATCGCATGACTGATATGCAAGCTGCGCTCGGATTAAGTCAAAGCCATCGGTTACAATCGATTGTTCAGAAACGTCAGTTACTGGCTGAAAAGTACCATCATTTGCTGGCCGAATTGCCACTGCAATTGCCGCCACTGGACAAAATTAACAAAAGCGCCTGGCACTTATTTATCATCCGGCTAAATGATAAAACGACACGCCACGCCGTTTTTGCCGGAATGCGGGAAGCGGGTATTGGCGTCAACGTGCATTACATTCCAATTCATACTCAACCTTATTATCAGCAACTTGGATTTGACTGGGGCGATTTACCGGTAGCGGAAGATTTTTATGAGCGGATTATCAGTCTACCGATGTTTCCTGAGTTAACAAATGAGCAACAGAAATTTATTGCAGACACCCTGGCGAGGCTGCTGGCATGAGGCTGGCGATTATTCCCGCCCGTGGTGGCAGTAAGCGCATTCCACGCAAAAATATCAAAAATTTCTGTGGCCAGCCGATGCTGGCATACCCAATTAAAGCTGCATTGCAAAGCGGTGTGGTTGATAAAGTAGTCGTATCGACTGATGATGATGAAATTGCCGCCGTAGCTCGCCAATACGGTGCTGAGGTGCCATTTATGCGTAGCCCAACCTTGGCCGATGACTACACAGGCACTAGCGCAGTAATTCGCGATGCGATACAGCAACTACAAGACCTTGGCTGGACAGTGAATTATTGCGCATGCGTGTACGCGACAACACCGTTACTGGCTGCTAATGTCATCCGCGCCGGACTCGAATTACTGCAGCAGCAGGATGCTGATTATGTGTTTACCGGTGCTCGTTTCTCATTTCCGATCCAACGCGCGTTGCTGATAACCGAAAATGGTGGCATAGCGCCGTTTGACCCAAGCAATATAGGAAAGCGCTCGCAAGATTTAACACCAGCATACCATGATGCTGGGCAGCTTTATTGGGGAAAAGCTAGCTCCTGGCTGGACAAAAATAAAACGATCTTTAGTCAGCAATCACGAATGCTGGTGCTACCGGATCACCTGGTTCAGGACATTGATACCCCAGAGGATTGGTACCGGGCAGAACTGTTGTACCAAGTTTTGCAGCAGGAAAAAATCTGAGATGAGAGCCCTGTTACGAGCTGATGCGTCGGTAACGCTTGGCAGCGGCCATATTATGCGCTGCCTGACTCTGGCAAGCGCTATGCAGCAACACGGGGTGACTTGTGAGTTTATTTGCCGGCAAAGCGATGGGAATTTGATCACCTGGTTGCGGGATCAGAATATCAACGTGATGACCATCCCGCAGACTATCAACTCTGAGGAGGAAGATGCGCAATTTTGCCTTTCAGTTATCACCGGGCATTATCAGCTATTAGTTGTTGATCACTACCAACTTAGTGCTCCCTTTTGTCAAATTCTGCGTCCCTACTGCACGCACATCATGGTAATAGACGATCTGGCAAACCGCCAGCATGATTGCGATCTGTTACTTGACCAAAACCTGTTCCCTGATAGCACTTTGCGTTATCGACATTTAGTGCCGCCTTCCTGCACTCAGCTACTGGGGCCACGTTATGCGTTATTACGAGATGAGTTTTATCAGGTTCATAACCCTAGGCAAACGCAACATATTCTGGTTGGATTTGGCGGCAGCGATGAGCAAAATTTAACCAAACTCGCAGTTCAGGCTATTGATAAATTAAAGCCGATGCAAATCACGGCCGATATAGTAATAGGTGCAAATAACCCGTGGCGTGCAATGCTTGAGCAGCAAATCGCATGTCTGCCTAATGTGCAATTACACGTACAGTGCAAAAATATGGCGACACTGATGCGGCGGGCAAGACTCATGCTCGGCGCGGGTGGTGCCACACATTGGGAAAGGTGTATTTGTGGCCTGCCGGGCTTAATCGTTACCGTTGCCGAAAATCAGCAGGCGACAACGGCCTATTTAAACGAGCTCGGCGCTTGTGTCTGGTTGGGTCAGGCTGCTGAAATGTCAGCAGAGTTCTTTGCAGAGCAACTATGCTATTACCTGTCCCAGCCAGCACTGCTTGAAGAAATTGGCCAGCAGGCGAAAAACCTGGTACCGGCTCATGCCGGTACGCCTTTAGTGATAGAGCAAATATTTAATGTAGTGGCGGGAATATAATGTCAGAGATAAAAATAGGTAACCGTTTGGTTGGGCCAACACAACAGCCCTTTATTATCGCTGAGATGTCGGGTAACCATGGCCAATCGCTGGAAAAAGCCATGGCCTTAGTTGATGCCGCCGCAGCGGCGGGCGCACATGCACTAAAACTGCAAACCTACACACCAGATACCATCACACTGGATGTGCACGAGCGCGAGTTTTTTATCGCTGATAAAAATAGCCTGTGGCAGGGTAACTCGCTGTATAACTTATACAAAGTTGCGATGACCCCCTGGGAGTGGCACAAACCGATTTTTGACTATGCAACTAGCAAAGGCATGTTGGCATTTAGCTCGCCGTTTGACTTAACGGCAGTCGACTTTCTTGAGTCACTTAATGTGCCCGGCTACAAAATCGCTTCCTTTGAAAATATCGACCATGGCCTGTTAGCGGCGGTAGCTAAAACAGGCAAGCCTGTTATTATGTCAACCGGCATGGCAACCCAAGCAGAGCTGGCAGAATCTGTCGAGGTGCTGCGCAGCAACGGCTGTAAAGATCTCATTTTACTAAAATGCACCAGCAACTACCCTGCCCGCCCGGTAGATGCCAATTTGCGCACCATTCCCCATTTAGCACGGCTGTTTAATTGTCAGGTCGGCCTGTCTGATCACACCCCTGGCGTAGGCGTTTCTGTAGCAGCTGTCGCATTAGGCGCTACTGTAATCGAAAAACACTTTGTACTGGACAGAAACGGTGGTGAAGTTGATGCCGAGTTTTCCCTCGAGCCAACAGAGCTAAAAATGCTGGTAGAGGAAACCGCCCGCGCGCATGATGCGCTTGGTATGGTGCATTATGGCTGTACTGAGAAAGAGATAGTCTCACGGATACACCGCCGCTCGCTCTATATTGCCAAAGAGATGAAAGCCGGTGATATGTTTACTACAGAAAACCTGCGCTCTGTGCGCCCGGGGCTTGGCCTGGCACCGAAATATCTACCACAGTTTCTCGGTCGTAGAGTAAATCAGGATGTCGCCATGGGCACTCCGCTAAGCTGGGAGTTAATCTAAGGCATGACGGGGTCTGTCCTGCTGCGTTTAGCCAATATGGCTGATGCAGACCGTTTGTTGCACTGGCGTAATGACGCAGACACACGCCGCTTTAGTCTTAACCCAGAGTTAGTTACTGAGCAGCAGCATAGGCACTGGCTGGAAAAAAGCCTGAGTAATCCGAAACGCAGGCTGTTTATCGCCGAATATAACGGCCAACCTGTTGGCACCGTCAGAGTGGACTCAACAGCAGAAAGTCATCTTATTTCCTGGACATTGGCCACCGAGTATCGTGGCAAAGGCTTAGCGAAGGCTATGGTGAAATTGTTAGTTGACCAGCTAACTGGAAAAATAGTCGCTGAAATTCGGCCCAGTAATATAGCATCAATACGCGTGGCCGAACACGCCGGTTTAAAATATCAGTGCACCGAAAACGGTATTATGTATTTTGTTAAAAAATCAGACTAACGGCATAGCGTAAGGGCGAGCGATGAAAGGCATTTTATTAGCTGGTGGCACAGGTAGCCGATTGTTTCCTATTACCCTTGGTATTTCCAAACAGCTGTTGCCTATTCATAATAAGCCGATGATTTATTACTCATTATCCGTTCTGATGCTGGCAGGTATCCGCGATATTCTGCTGATTACCACTTCTGACCAACAAGCCGCATTTCAACGCTTACTGGGTGATGGCAGCAAATTCGGTATTAGTCTGCAGTATGCTGTACAGCATAAACCTGAAGGTATCGCTCAGGCATTCTTAATTGCAGAAAAGTTTATCGGAAATGATGAAGTATGTCTGGTGCTGGGCGACAACATTTTTTACGGTGAGGGCTTTACCCCTAAATTACATAGAGCACGCAGCCGCCTGCCGGGCGCAGTGATCTTTGGTTATCAAGTAAAAGATCCTGAGCGCTTTGGCGTAGTTAAATTTGATAGCAACTTTAAAGTGCAATCAATTGAAGAAAAACCAATACACCCACAAAGCAAGTATGCCGTAACAGGCTTATATTTTTACGACAATCAGGTTGTTGATATCACAAAATCAACACAGCCATCAGCACGGGGTGAACTGGAAATAACCTCTGTAAATCAAATATATTTGTCGCAACAACAGTTACAAATAGAGTTATTGGGCCGAGGCTTCGCTTGGCTTGATACAGGTACCCATGAAAGCTTGTCGGAGGCTTCAACTTTCGTTGAAACCATCGAAAAACGCCAGGGCTACCAAATTGCTTGTTTAGAAGAAATTGCTCACTTAAATGGTTGGCTTTCTAAAGATCAGGTAATAACACTTATGCAAAATATGCCTGATTGCGGCTATAAAGATTACTTGGCCGAAAATATCATCAATAAAGCCATGCCGCTTTCATGCTAATCTCTTCTTTATGCTGGAATAATGCCCTGCATATTGAGTACAGATTCAAAGTAGCAAAATTAAATGCACCACTTAACACCGTGCCGACTCTGATCTTATAAATGCAGACTGTGGATGAGGAATGATGCAAAAAAACAGAACACGCCATAATCAGCACATTTCTAGCCCGTTTGAAACGGCGGGCATCAGTTGCAGTATCTGTCAAAGTAACAATACCGCCAGCATTACGACATCTATGACTTATGCAATGCGCAGTGATGGCCTGCTGCTGAATGAACCGCTAGCGAAAGTGCATTGCTTTAATTGCGGAGTGCTATTAGGCCGCAACAACCAGCCAGAACAAGCCTATCTTCGTTCAAGCGGTAACTCTGAGTTTGATTTGAAACGGCATCAAGCGGTTGCCAATGGAATAGCCAACTTACTAGAGACAAGCAGTAACCAAAGCATTCTAAGTACCCTTTGCAAAAGCGATGCTAGGGTGCTGGAAATAGGTGGAGCCAACTTCGCCACGGCTTTAGCCTTAAAAAAGTTAAAGCCTCATCTTCAGATCACGTCGATAGAACCGTCTCCTGAACAAGTACCTGAAACAAATGATATTGATATTATTATTGACACGTTTTCAACCAAGCATTTCAAGCACAAGTTCGATATTATTTTTTCCAATAATGTTATAGAGCACATTGCCGACACCAGAGCTTTTCTAAAACAGTGCCGTGAAATGATAGAGCCATCTGGCTGTCTTATTGTGTGTTGTCCGGCACACACACCAGCCAGCAATGAACTTTTGTTTTCAGACCATCTTTACCATTTTACGCCGCAAAGTCTGGCACTATGTTGTCAAGCGGTTGGCTTGGAGCTGGTTGCTCAGCAAGTCGCCGGCTGGGACACGTTGACACAAGTGTATTTGCTACGTCCGACCACTGGCGGTCAATATCAATTGGAAGAGCCGAAACCGACACAGCTGTTCCAAGTCAGACGTCGCCTTCTAGCTGAATGGAGCAAGCAGGATACGCTCTTGAAGTCACAGTTAGATGCTTCACGACCGTTATTGTTATTCGGAGCAGGAGAATTTAGTCAGTTAATTCGTACTTATCTGCCAAAGACCTATGCCAAAGTCAGTGCGATAACGGTTGATAGTGTGCTTGGAGCGCGGCAGTTTGATAAGCCGATTATTGAATTCGGCCAACTACGGGTAACCAATCAGCAAATTTTAATAGGCTTAAACCCTTCTGTTCGCCCTGCCGTTGAGCAAAAACTGAGCGCCGCAGGTTTTAACCAGAGCCAAATAATTGTGCCAACTGTATAAAGCGAGGGTAAACTGGAATGACATTAAATGCTGACAAAAAATATTTCACATCATAACGTGAGCTGAAAATAAAAGTAAGTAATGCCAACATAGCGTTTTTTCTGCATGTAGTTACGGCTGTTTTTAAAGCGTTTAGTAAAGATCCACATCCATAAGAGGTGGCTTTGCGTTGGCCCCCTATAAGAGGGCTTAATTATTTTCAACATCCAGCCTTAACTGGCGTTCTTCATCTTCTCTCGCCACTTTGTCCTGATGCCTTACATAGCGACGGATTATCTCTTCATTCGCCCCGACCGAATCCACGAAGTAGCCCCGATGCCAAAAGTGATTGCCCCACAGTTTCTTCTTCCTAAGGTACGGAAACTTATTGAACAGCCTGATTGCCGTTCTACCTTTCAGAACGCCCATTAACTCTGACACGCTTACATTTGGCGGGGTTCTCACGACTAAATGCACATGATCTATCTGCACATTAAGCTCTACTACTGTGCAACGCTTCATCGAACAGTACACATAAATACTTCGGTACAGCTCTTTGCCAAGATTTCCTGTCAGAATCTTGTATCTGTACTTCGGCGTCCAAACGATGTGATACTGGCACCGATAGAAGACGTGTGATGCGGATTCATATCTACTCATGTTATTTACTTCCTCATTTGCTGGTTACAAACGAGCGAAGTATCTAACATGGGTACTCTACGGGCATAGCCCCGAATTAACGATCACCACCTCCATAGGAGGTGGTTTAAGATTGACAATAAAGAGGCTATGCTGACATAGCCTCTTGGATACTCGTGAGCAATGCATCAATGACCCGAAGCTGTTGAGCTTGAGTTAAACCAACCCAAAGCGGCAAACGTAATATACGCCCGGATATGTCATCGGTAACGGCCATACTGCCGCTCACCCGACCATACCGCTCGCCGGCTGGCGAATCATGCAATGGGATATAATGAAATACTGTGTTTACCTGCTTTTGTTTTAGTTTTCCCATCACGGTTTGTCGATCAACTTTAGCATTTAGCAAAACATAGTACATGTGTGCATTGTGACCGGCATGTTCAGGTATTACAGGTCGGGTCAATAATCCCTGCTCTTGCGCCCAAACCAAGTGAGCATGGTAAAAGTTCCAGCAGTCGAGTCGAATATTGGTTATTTTTTCAGCTTCTTCCAGTTGCGCCAATAAAAACGCAGCAATAATTTCCCCTGGCAGAAAAGACGAACCGATATCCTGCCAAGTATATTTATCAACAAAACCACGGAAAAAACGTGCCCGATCTGTCCCCTTCTCACGCACAATTTCAGCACGAACCACTAAATCGGGTCGATTAACCAGTATGGCTCCGCCTTCTCCGGAGATAACATTTTTCGTTTCATGGAAACTATAAGTACCAATATCGCCTATAGATCCTAATGCTTTCCCTTTGTAAGTGGACATAACAGCTTGCGCTGCATCTTCAACAACTGCAATATTATACTTTTTGGCCAGACTCAATATTTGGTCCATTTCGCAAGCCACGCCAGCATAATGAACTGGCACAATAGCCCGAGTGCGAGATGTAATAGCAGCTTCAATCAGCGTCTCATCAATATTCAGTGTATCAGGTCTGATATCAACAAAAACCGGTTTCGCCCCGCGCAATACAAAAGCATTCGCTGTGGACACGAAGGTATACGACGGCACAATGACTTCATCGCCAGGTTGCAAATCCAGTAGAATTGCCGCAATTTCAAGCGCTGCAGTGCATGAATGTGTTAGTAACGCTCGGTTGCAGCCTGTATGTTGTTCCAGCCAACGATGACACCTTGCAGTAAATTCACCGTCACCGGCCAGTTTGCCAATACCATGAGCTTTAGCAATATAGTCAATTTCTCTGCCGGTCATAAAAGGTTTGTTAAACAAGATTTGCATAGTGTTTTCCTTTCATACGCTCATCAGACCCGCTTCAATCGTTGCGAAATAAACGCATCCACAGAAGAGATTTCTTCATATTCGAAACCTAGAAATTGCCGCTGCGTCCTGGTTAAATGTTGTGCGCTAAGATTGCCGGGTATTTTAATCTGTTGCTTAAAAAACGGGATATTAAATACATGGTTCACTGCTCTGCGTGCAGTGGCAGTATTGTTGTAGCCTCCCGCGTGATACGTCATACAATTTATCAGAATAAACTGACCGGCTTTGGCACTTACCTGAGTCGCATGTTGCCGAACGTACTCAGCTGATGGCATTTCTTCGCGTAAATGTGAAAATGGCAACACAAAAGTTGCGCCGTTGTCAGGTGTAAAGTCATCAACGCAATACAGTGCATTTATCGCAATTGGTCGCGATGTGACAAAATGCTGGTAAGGTAAGTCTCGATGCCACAAACCTTGGTTATATTCTTGCCGGGACGGATTAGTTATCGCATTTTGCTGATTAAGAATAAACACTCCCTTAATCATACCTGAGATAAAGTCCAATAGTTGAGGTTGCAATGCTAACTGCAAAAATACATCATGCTCTTCAACAAGCAGTGGCGCCCGCACAGTATGATACTCATCGCAGCCTTTCAATTTTTCGGCACCATAGTGTCGGATATATTTTTCAGTCAGTTCATCAAAGGCATTTTTTATTGCTTGAATCTGTTGCTCTGAAAGACCAACGTCCAGAACCGCAAAGCCCTGGGCTAAAAACTGCTCTGCGAGAGCATCTTGTGTCGTTTCGACGTATTTTTGTTCTAAAATACCATAGCTCTTGGATGGAATGTGGCAATCGTTTTTCATCAGGAGGCCTCAGGTGTGCTCATATAATCCAATATTGCTAAACCAAAACCAGTAAGGCCAAACCCATTACCGTTGTACAGCATGTAAGTTGTATTTTTGTGTTCAAACACAAATGGATACTCAACCATTTCTGCGTCCCAACCAGTATCTGAAACTGTAATACCACTGTGCTTCAACGCCAATTGCCAGCCGTCCCCATCATTATAGGCGTAACCAATACGGTAACGCTGGCCTTGACCGCTGCGATACGAAAACCACATGTCTAGACCGCCACTACTATGCTTTATAACAGCAGGTCTCGAGAATGCCTGAGCTGAATTCAACATGTAGGGCACGGAGTCCCCTGTCTTACACCAAATATGACCATCCGTCGAATAAGCATGCTTTATTACATGCACCATTTCTCCGTTACCACCGTCCCAGCTTATCGTCGAGCCGTACCACATATCGTAGCGATCCGGAGCTGTATGCATTACCCACGGATAGGATAGACTGATGGGATCTACAGCATCTGAGCCAAACAATGGTTGAGACTGAGCTAACTTGAGACTGAAATCTGGCATAACGATCAACTGACCGATATCACCTCGCCAGTGGCCATTAGGAGGGTTCTGCCAGCCCATAAACAGGATGTACCCTTTAGAACCTACCGTATAGTGATTACCAATACTAACCCCATCAGCATAAAAGGTTCCGCATTTTCCATGCAAAAAAAACGGTTCAAAATGATCTGTGACAACTTCCTGACGCACAATATCAATATCAACAGCGCCGACTGATGAACGATTTTGTAGGTCTCTGCCACTGTAAAACACGCGGAATACATCATCTTGCAGGTGGATCGCAAGCGGATTTGCTGCATGGCTGATCAGTTTACTATGGCGCTTTTTATGCTGCGGGCTATATAGCAATCCTTGTTTGTGCCAGATTGGTTGTCGCTTCATATTTTGCGCAAACCAGAGCTTGACCGTGTTGAGCGTTCAGTTGCCACACCTTTGTAAACCCCATCAGGTTCCGCATTCTCCAACAGCAAGGCGCCGGCACCAACAACACAGCGATCACCAACACTAATATGGTCACGCAATGTCGCATTAACCCCGATAAAACATTGCTCTCCTATCGAAACGCCACCCGATACAACAATATGCGATGCCAAAAACGTGTGGTCTTTTATTACTGAATGATGGCCAATATGATTACCACTCCAAAGAGTAATATTGTTACCAATCTGCACGAAAGGTTGGATCGTGTTATCTTCTAAAATAAAACAGTTTTCGCCGATATTCCGGTTATTTAAAACAGTTGCTTTACTACTGATATAACTCACTAATTTATAACCTAAGCTTTTAACAGTGAGGTATTTTTCCTTTCTGATAGCATTTAACCTGGAATAGCTTAGTGCCACAAAAACATAGACATCATCACTACTGTATACGGATTGCAACTCTTCAAAGGCAATAACCGGCAAACCACAGAAGGTGTCATCGGTTTTGTATGCTGCATCTACTGTGAACGCCACCACCTCATAATCACTGTCTTCACTAAAATAATAGTGGGCGAGTTGCGCTATGTCCCCGGAACCAAATATCACCAATTTATTTTTCATGACTTCCTCACAATAATGGTAAATTCGAACAGGTTATAATCATGTAATAACGCCACATTGCGACTAAACTGTGTCTTACAATACTGAAACAGATAACATGGATCGGCATAATAAAGGTTATCTTTCATTCTTTCTGTGTCAGAAAATGCCGTTAAACAATTAAAAGCAAAGCCTTTGGCACTAAATTTATCCATCTGAGACAATGTACTGAGTATATAGGCCAACCAGTCGGTTTCTTTGTTAGCAAACTTTACATTAAATATCCCGCTGGCTACGCTGTAATCAGCTAGTACATCCGGTGTGTTGGCATGGATAAAGCGAGCGTTGTTACAATGGGAAAATCGGCGCTGTGCGGCCTTGACCATATCGGCAGAAACGTCAATACCACAATACTCCACCGCGGCATTGACCGTGCTTAGGTACTCATAAAAAGCACCGTATCCACAGCCGATATCATTTATACTAAATGACTTGTCATCATTAACCAGTCGCATTAGTTGTTTAAAGCGAAGCAACTGACTTTCTGCACCATTCCAATCTACTCCTCGCGGAGTTTCACCATACTGGTTAAGTTTTTCACTATAGTATTCTGACACTTGGCTGACAATTTCATTGTTCATTTTACTTTTCCAACGTCATCAAAGAACCGGGGGGTAGCTTAATATGATCTATGGCGCCACGACCGCAATTAAAGAGTAAGTCGATGATGCTAACGTAAGGTTCAAAGCCCCCCCAAAGTTGGCTATATGGTAGATAGCCACTGTAATCGGCCCAGTGCAACTGTATGTGATGCTCGCGAAATACCGTATCATCGATATATTCTCTGGCAGCAGGGCCTGACAGATATGCTCCCGCACCAGCCTGGCGGCATAAATCTACCAAGCGTTCAGTTTTTCCGTCGACTAAATGGTAATCTGATGACTGCGAAATTTTGGTTGTTATATTAAGATAATCACAGATAGCACTGATAAACAGCTTGTTGATCGCAGTGAGCATCCATTCGTCACTATTTAAGTACAAAGGCTCCAACCAGCTGGCTATATCTGAAAAATATTGCGCTTTTTTGTAATTTTGCAATATCGTTTGCCAGTGTTGCTTTCGCCAGTGCTGGTCTGACACTCGTGTTTGACATATTTTCTGATAATATTTTCCCTTCACATCAACAGGGACAGTAAGCCATAACAGCCCCTGGCTGGTTTTAATTTTGTTCCTGTTACGCCAGTCTCTCCGCGTGTACTGCATATCATCATATAAGATAAACTCATCAACCGAGGAAATAAGGCCAAAGTAGCCCCGCCAGGGAATATAATTTGACTGCACAATAGCAACACGCTTCACTGATTGCTCTCCACAGTAAAAGAAGGTTGGTTGAACAATGGACCTGCTACCACTTTGTCAAACAAATCAGTGTACTTATCGCTTTGCTGCTCCAAAACCAAAAACCTGGCGCCAGCTTGTGTTTTAAGCGCTGTCAGTCGAGCAGGATCCTGATGAAATGACCTTAACTTGCTGAGCATATCCGATAGCGTTGCAACTGCAAATTCATCTCCGGCATATGCGTATACATCACCAGTTTTCAATGTTAACACTGGCACAGAAACACTAAGAGCACACAGTGCACTCAAGCCACCACCGCTGCGAGGCGGGTTAACGTACACATCAACAAGTTGCATAAAAGCAACTAAGTCTTGCTGATACCCAGCATTCACCGACATGTCCTTTAGCGCCGGATACTTAGCACATAACGCATCATAGCCCCTAAATACACCAGCAAAAACAATAAAGTAGGCTTTAGTGGGCAACTGCAACAGCATGCTAATAAACTCGTCTGTTATCTCGGCATCAAGCCTATTACCAAGAACCGCCAGTACAATTCCCTGTTCTGGTAACTGCAGCATCGAGCGAGTTAAACTGCCATGAGCAATCGGTCGCTCTGGCAACATATCAACGGATAAAATACTCTGGTTTAATGCTTCTGGTACATCATCAGCATTGGCAATAAAACGTTTATTAAACACCCGATACTGACTCAGAGTATGAGGCAGGCGAGCTACTGTTGGAACCACTACGTTCGGCACCCACTGGCTTATAATATCTGCAACCAGGCTTTCCCCAACAGTAATGGTAAAGTAAGGTTTGTAGGTTTTGACCAGATCCACTACGCCGGCAATTTCATCTGAGTTAGGCATGCCCGCAGATAATTGCAGGTAGTTAAATCTTGCCCCCTCAAAGGTTAGAGAGTCAGCTTTATACTGACCGCGATTGGCATAGGCAGCGTCGTACCATGGCAAAGCACCATTTACCGGTAGCAATTCACAGGTATCTATTAACACTACCTGTTTTTTGGCCGACAAACATAAAGCTTTTATGGTTTCCAGCACTATTTTACTGGGAGCATGATTGGGGCTGAGAAACTGGCCGATAAAAACAAACACAATAGACGAGTTTCTGTCATTTTGGTCAATAAATGGACCGGCTTCACCTAATGATGCAGCAAAACCTTTTACTAAAGACGAAAAAGCCGTGTAGCGGGTTTTAAAGTCAGCCCGATCTTTGATTAATCCGTTAAACTCAACCGACAATAACTGATTGTACAGAAAAAAACGTTCTTTGAGGCTGAAACGCGTGTCAAGCACAAGCCGCCACAAATCCTCACCTGAGACCGAGTTATCGCCGAACTTAAGTGCCAGACTTCTAAAATAGGAATCGCCGTATTTATTAACTTTTCCAGCGAAAAAACTTAAGAGACGAATCTGTACAAAAGCCGAAAACGCACAACGCTGAGCAGACAATCTGGCGATAAACGCCTGTGTCATATTGGCAATAGCCTCTTGCTCAGCAATATCTGTTAGACGTTCATCCAGCTGAAAAAACGCAACGAGCTGCTTTAACTCTTCCGATACCAGCGGCTCGGCTGTCGCAAGGTCAAAGTAAGGTAGAGGTTTTGCCTGCTCAGCATATTCAGTGAACCAACCAGCATCTGATGCTTCAGTAGATGGAACCTTAAGTAAGGATTGAAATATTTCCGGGAAATAGCGCGCAAGCTCATTATATAATTCAACATCGCTACATAAAAAACAGACCGCGCTAAAGGTGTTGTAATATTGGCGGAGGGCTATCAGCAGCGGTTCAATATCGTTGGCCGAAGCTACCTTTACTTCAAGCACATTATCGGCTATATGACTGACGCTGCTGGACGGCTGCTCAACCTCATCGGTCTGCACTACAGTCAGCAAAAAAATGCCTTTGGGCTTACATTCAGTAATTGCCATTAATACCTTTCCAATCTGTGCAATAAATTAACTATAGAGCACGCATGCAAAGATAATGCCATAATTCAGAGTCAATTTTTAAACATTCATTTCTCAAAAAATGTTGGCCAGTACCGCTTTTGCCATTCATCCGCCAGATTTATTACTAGCACGCTATTGGCAACTTCATTACTTACTAAACAGATGCCCCACATCGACATCGTCAAACTTTAATGGCTGAAGTAAAAACGCATCGCAGGCTGAAACTACGTAATCGCGCCACACTTGCAAAACCTGATGGAATACACGCAAAAACTCTTCATCTTCATTGCTAATACAGGCAGCCACTTTTGTCATTAATCCACCAAAATAATTGGTGCTTCCATAAAACAGGAAGAATGTCGGATCCCCTGCCTGGCGGGCTTTGCGCTGCAACAGACGCCACTGCTCACTAACGAAATTTTTCGCTTGCTCCTGTGTATTAATATCCATATCAAACAATGCAAGCCATTCCTGTTTTGTCTGACGGAACAGGTCAAAATCGATTTCGCCGTAAATAGCGCTTCCCTGCTCGCGCAAATCGTCAAAAAAAGCTTGTGCTATCAGCTCAGTCAGTAACTGTTCTTTATTTTTTGGCACATCAGTGAACAATATATTTTCCGGCTTTAACGGCACCGCCCCTTTTATTCGCACACCGTTACTGCAGTTATATACCTCAACTTTGCGACCTGCCTTTTCAATTGCCTGCTCTAATAACTTGCGTGACATGTCAAATTCAGGCTTGGTAAACACTAATGGTTGAAAATTGCCTATTGCAGGTAAACCTCCACCATGTGTTTGCTGATAATCATATACCTCAGTGCCATCTTTACGATAATAGGCTGATGCTTGTGAGTGATGATATCGGACGTCGGCATAACCTAAATCTACACCAAACAAGTAAAACACTTTAAAACCAACGCGTAATGCGTAGTTAAGGACAAGATTAGTTACCGTGGGGTAAGCATAACTTAGCGAAGCAACATGAATGTCACGTGTTCTCAACCCTCTATCGAAGAAGTTGGTCGACGATTCTCCATCTTTAAAACATAACAAAGTGTCGCAAAATAAATCCGCCGTTTCAGGGTGAATACCATTTACACTTATCAGCCGGATTTTCTTTAAATAAGCTTTATCTTTTACCTGACTAATCCAGCAGTAAGTTGACCGATTTTGTTCTACCTCAGCGTGAAAATCTGGTGTGATACCTTTTTTATACAACGAGTACAGCGCCGTACCACAGCTGATAACAATAACTTGTTCCCGATGCTGCAGAATATACTCGAAGCTACTATCCAACGACGGACCATTGCCAACAATAAATACAGGTAGTTCAAGTGCAGCTAGCTGACGAAAATGCTGGTTGTCTTGTTTCAAAAACTTATGGCCACAAACCAAACTATTGTGGGTATGCGCAATACCATAACGACAATGGTCGTAATATTCACCAAGTGCCAACACGACTTTTAACTCAGCCCTTAGGTTAGCAATTGCCTGGTGCATTTTATGATTGTAATAAGCACTGAACATGTAGGTGTTAGCGATTGAGTAGGCACCAACTTGATAAAACTGCGCCATCAAATCGTAAAAATAGGTGGAACCATCACCGCCTAAATTTAGATAAATCCGATGGCCGTTTTTCTCTGCTTGCTCGAAAATCGCGCTCCAGTCCGTGACACGCAGGCTAGCGGCAAAAAAGTCCAGATTCGGTTCACAAATATAAAAATTTTTGATTTTGTGCTTTGCAGTGAGCAACTCAATATGTTTGCCCAAAGCAACACCAAACAATAACAGAGAGTCTACTTCTTCAGGCAAATGAATTTTTTGCTTAAGCTGCTTACTTATTAAAGGCTGAGTTTTCGCAATATGTGAATAATGAATGTAGTGCTGAAATTTATCTACACTGGTTTGTCCAAGCAGTACGTCATCTTTATAAGGATTTTGCGTAAAATATGTGATCAGCTGCGCAGATTCATCCCAAATGTGCTGATAAAAAAACGCTCTGCGCTCACCGTGATAGAGGTTTGGTTTGCCGGCAATATCTTTTACAAGTTGCCAGTGCTTGGGCTGGTGCTTGATAATTTCTTCATGAACTTTGGGGTAATATTTCTTAAGCGCCGTAAGGTTTTTCTCATAAAGCGATTTAGCGTGAATTTTGCTGCCAGACACAATATTACCTAAATTATTGCCAGCACGCTCTGCTACGTAATCCTGAACTTCATCAAAAGGCAAAAATTGTTGCCGGCTACTAAGTAACTCCTGTTTGTCGCCCCTATGCCGCATCAGATGCAGAATCACCTGATCCATCACCGGATGAAAATAATGCCGGTAAACATACACCCGATTAAAAGCAGCGGCTTCGCTGAGCTCGGTCAGATCTTCTGCAACAGTACTACCGTCATTATCAAGTTGCAAAAATATATGACAGCCCATATTTTCAGCAACTTCGAATATCTTCCGCCAATTGTTACTCTGTAAAGAACAGACTAACGTGTCAACATTCGGTTCATAGATGATTAAATACTTAATTGACACGCTCTGCAGCAATGTCGATAGCTGATGTCCCAAACCAAGGCCAAACATCACTAATACGTCTATTTGCTTTGGTGACGGTTCAATCGGCCAGACATTTGAAGGAAATGGTAAGTCTGCTGCGTCTAACTCAAAAAATGGCGCAGCATTACAGAAAAGTTCAACTTCAGTGCGGACTTCAGTCGAAGGTGTTGGGCCATACCAAACCCGGCCGGTGGCAAAATCAACAATGTTAAGTTCGCCCGATTTATTGCAAAACACTGAATACTGTTGCATGCTATGTTGCTCGATAAGCGGGACAACACTCGGCATGTAGTGGCTAAACGCAGCAATATTGTCTTGCAGGTAGTGTTTAATGTTCTTAGCTGCAGTTTGTTCTAAATACGATTGCGCCAGTTCGTCAGTGTTTAACTGATAATTGATATACTTCAGCATTACATTCAACCTTTATAAAGTTCAGTTATGCTGTGTGTAACTATGCTTTGCGCGGCGCCCTTTTTGAACTTGCAGCATGCTTACAGCAACAGCGTCTTTCTCTTTAGACAGTTTTGCCATCGAAACCTTAAGCCAGTCAAGGTTTTGCTGTAAAAATAATGCATGCTGTTCAACATCTTCGCTGGGGTCGACAGACTGAACCAATAATTGTCCAAGCTGATCGTTTAATGCAACCACCAACTCAATATCATAACTTTCGCTTTCTAATAGCAGATCTATTTTTTCACGTAACTTCTGACATAGCTCTGCCTTTTTTGCAAGCTGCATCAGGCACCTACGGCTTGTTGTTGATCACGCTGCGCTTGCAGCTGATACCCTTTTTCTCTGTCTGCCACAGGGATTTGATCCCAAGCACCTTTTATAGTAAGCAGAATTTCCATTACCTCATTCAGCTTAGCAATACTTTTTTCGCGGCTGGCTAAGATAAGGTGATTCAACATGAACTCATATAACGCGAACAAGTTGTCTGATATGTCGCCCGCATTCATATCTAAAGAGCCTTGTAAAGACGAGATAATACTAATTGCTTTAGATACCGCTTCTGATTTTCCTGCGAAGTCATTGCGGTCAATACAGCCTTTAGCCTTAGCCATATTCTCTAATGCACCTTGCATCAATAACTGTATTACGCGGTGCGGATCGGCAACGGCCAGGTCATCTTTAATACCAACGGCTTTATAGGCTTTAATTCCATAACTCATGGTGCTCTCCACTAATTCGATTTATTGGTGCCAAATCCGGGCAAACTTGACAGCTGCGCTGTTACCGTAGACGCCATATTTTGCATAGAGCCCAACAGCGCATCTAATGCGGTGTAGCGGCTACGCAAAGTTTGCTCGAAACTAGCTATATATCGGTTAGCTGCCTCTAAATCTTTAGTATTTTTATCAATTTGTGTCTTAAGCGAGTTTTCTTTGCTGGCAATAATACCGCCAGCTTGGGTAAATTCTTTCAGGAAGCTATCCAGAGTTGCACTTAAACCTTGATCACCACCAAAGAAGGCTGCCACCCCATCATAGTTTTCATTTAACGCTTTATTAAAACGGGTTCGGCCAGAATCTGCACCAAATTCAGAGCTGCTGGATATCTCTAACTTTCCATCCTCACGGAACGTAATACCCAGCGAATATAGCGTTGACAATGATTCATCAGCGCCTTCAACCACATTACCTAACAAGCCTCGCAGCTGAGACATGATGTTCTTCGGTAGTTGGTCCGTGGCTAAAGCACCGCCCTCTGCGGTGACGGTTTTGCCGTCTGCACCTAAGGTACGCTTTTTGGTCAAATCGGCTATTTGATCAACTAGCACGTTGTAGTTGTTAATAAAGTTCTGAATATTCTCTTCAGCACTGGCATTGTCAGTAGCAATATTCACACTGGCATTGTTACCGTCAGGCGTCACAGCTTTAACGGTAAGGGTGACATCCTGAATAACATTACTAAAGGTATTGCTGGCATTAGTCGTAGTAATACCATCAATTTCAATAATGGCATCCTGTGCTGCCTGGCTGACACTCAGGCCTGCTGTAGCGCCTGTTGGCACGGTTGAGACGTTATCAAGCTCGGCGTTATTATTAGTGATAACCAAATCGTTACCCGCGCCTGTCTCATCAGAGGTTAATACCAGCTTGGTGCCGGTAGCACCGCCTGCATTAATAATGTTGGCATTTACGCCAAAATTATCACTCTTTGCATTAATTTTTTGCCGTAATTCATTCAGCGTCATGCCTGCCGTGACGTCGACATCAAAGCTTTTACCGTTGGCAGCAAAGGTTAAAGTGCCATTAGTGGTAGAAATCACATCGTTAGCAGACGAAAAGGCTGCATCAGCACTTTCCAGGCGGCTGCCGGATGCCAGCTGGTTCACTTTAATATCAAAGCTGCCTGCCGCGGCTGTGCTGGACGCTGAGGCTTCCAGGTAGGTTTTATTTTCGGTCGGCTGAGTAACGGTTGCAATTCGGGAATTTAAAGTATTTCCACCCAGCTTTTTTACCGCATCCTGAAACGCCGATAATGCCGATTTCAACTGCCCAACACCGGACAAAGACGTGTCTAAGGTTTTTTTTGTGGTATTAATCCGGCTCAGTTTACTGTCACGCTCTACTTTTACCAGGGTAGAGACTAACTCTTCCAATGGCAAGCCAGACGCCGAACCCAAAAAATTAATACCCGACATAAACCACCTCTACACTTTATTGTCGATTAACAGGCCAATTGACTGCCCCATCTCTTCCTGTAGCCGTTTAATATCCCGTGCTACTTTTAACAGCTCCTCGGAGGGGATCTGTTTAATCAGCTCGTCTGTTTCAAAGTCTACCACTTTAATCACAGAACGGCCTGATACATCATCAACGGAAAAGCTTAAAGAGCGCTGATCTAATGCAACAGCCTGGTTTACCACATCAACCGCTTGCTGCAATTCCGCTTTGCTTATTTGCTGCGCGCCGGCTGCTGCCAATTTGCCCGGTTGCGCTTCATCCGCAGCCTTAGGCTCGGCAACGACCGTTTTAGCGACTTTATCAGCAGTGGCCGTGTAACTGAAACCTGACGCACTGTTGGCATTAATGCTACTCATCTTCAGACTCCTTATCGGCGCGTAGGGTGAGAACTTTATCAAAACTTCTCACCACTACGCGTATTAGTTTAACCCAATAACGATAAAGCTGCCTGTGGCCGCTGATTTGCCTGCGCCAACACAGTCGTGCTGGTTTGCTGCAGGATCTGCTGACGGGTCAGCTCGGCGGTTTCACGGGCAAAGTCTGTATCGCGGATCCGGCTGCGGGCGCCTGATACGTTCTCAGAAATATTCGTCAGGTTGCGGATAGTAGACTGGAAACGATTTTGCAACGCACCCAAGTCAGCCCGGGTACCGTCAATCACACCGATCGCTGTATCGATTGATGCCAGCGCAGCAGAAGCACCACCAACAGAAGATACACTCAGAGCACTTAAGCCAAGTGCATTAGTACCGTATCCACCTGTACGAGACAGTTTAATATCGATGTTTTGACCTGCATTAGCACCTACCAGAAATGATGCAGAGTAAGTACCGTTTAACAGGTTTTGCGTACCGAACTGAGTTACAGAGGCAACGCGACTGATTTCTGCTTTTAACTGCGTAACTTCTTTTTGCAGTGCGGCACGATCAGCTGAGCTGTTGATACCGTTTTGCGACTGAATGGCCAGTGTACGGATTCGCTGTAAAGAGTTAGTAATCTCTTCCATGGCGCCTTCAGCAACCTGAGCAACTGAAATACCATCGTTGGCATTACGTGCCGCCTGGTCCAGACCATTTACCTGGCTGGTTAAACGGTTTGAAATCTGTAAGCCTGCAGCATCATCCGCAGCACTGTTAATACGAAAACCTGAAGACAAACGCTTGAACGCCGTATCCAGGTTATTACCTGAGTTAAACAACTGACGCTGTGCATTCAGCGACGAGGTGTTGGTGTTTACATATAAAGCCATGAGTCACTCCTTAGTTGTCGGTAGCGCTGCCACGTTCAACTGATGTTTAAAATACGGGTATCCCGTTAACTGAGCCAAGCTGCAACTTGGCTTAACTTAGTTATCGACCGCGATATTTAAAACTTTAGAAAAAAACTCATTTTTTTTAAAATTTTTTTCAGACCAAAAAATACAATATAATTCATAAATTTAGGGCCGCCACAAGGCGGCTCTAAATTAACTGTTCAAGACACTTAACGCAGCTTGAGGCCTTTGGTTGGCCTGCGCTAAAACGGATGTACTGCTTTGTTGTATAATTTGCGTTCTGGTTAATTCAGTCGTCTCCCGGGCAAAATCAGTATCACGGATCCTGCTACGGGACGCGGATACATTTTCACTGATATTGGTCAGATTGCGTATTGTGGTACTAAGCACATTCTGCCAGGCCCCCAGCTCGGTGCGCGCCGTATCAATATTCAGTATCGCAGCATCAAGTGTACCTAATGAACTCGCCGCAGCATCAGTGCCCAATTGGACGCCAGTAATATTGAGACCTGCCGCCCCACTGACGTAACTGCTGGACAAATCAATGGCAATTTTTTGCCCGGCATTGGCACCGATTTGAAAAATTATACTCTGGTTAGTGCCGTCTAATAATTTCAAACCACCGAACTCCGTATTTTCAGCAATGTTTTGGATTGAGGCCGCAAGTTCATCATATTCCTGCTGCAGTGCAGCGAGATCCGCCGCACTATTAATGCCATTCTCAGACTGGATAGTTAACACTCTCATCCGCTGCAAACTGACGCCAATCTCATCCAACGCGCCCTCGGTAACCTGCACCAATGAGATCGCATCATTAGCATTTCGTACAGCCTGATCCAAGCCATTTACCTGGCTGGTGAGTACGTTACTTATGACTAACCCTGCGGCATCATCTGCTGCACGGTTAATTCGTAACCCCGAGGTTAAGCGCTCAAAACTGGTCGTTAACCCCGAGCTAGCATTACTGAGCAATCGCTGGGATACCAAAGATGACTGATTGGTATTTACGACTAAAGTCATACTGCAATTCCTTCTCGGTAAAAAATGTAACAAGCCACCATCAGGCGGCCCATTACACTATCCCGGTTACTGCAGTAAACTCAGAGCAGCCTGCGGCCGCTGGTTGGCCTGCGCCAATACAGTGGTACTGGTTTGCTGCAGGATCTGCGTGCGGGTCAGCTCCGCCGTTTCCTTCGCAAAGTCGGTATCACGAATTCGGCTGCGAGCACCCGAAACGTTTTCAGAAATATTTGTTAAGTTGCGGATAGTCGCCTGAAACCGGTTTTGAATTGCACCTAAATCTGCACGTGTGCCATCTATAACACCTATTGCTGTGTCAATCAGTGCCAACGCACCAGACGCGCCTCCTACAGACGATACGCTTAATGCACTTAAACCAAGCGCATTTGTGCCGTATCCACCGGCACGTGATAATTTAATTTCAATGTTTTGACCTGCATTTGCACCGACCAAAAACTTCGCTGAGAAGCCTCCAGACAGCAAGTTTGTAACACCGAATTGAGTGGTAGAAGCTACACGACTAATTTCTGCTTTTAACTGAGTAACCTCTTTCTGTAACGCAGCGCGATCTGTAGAACTGTTAATACCATTCTGAGACTGGATAGCCAGTGTACGAATGCGCTGCAGCGAGTTGGTAATTTCTTCCATCGCGCCTTCAGCAACCTGGGCCAATGAAATACCATCGTTGGCATTACGGGCGGCCTGATCCAGACCATTGATCTGGCTAGTTAAGCGGTTAGAGATTTGTAAGCCTGCGGCATCATCTGCCGCGCTGTTAATCCGAAAACCTGATGATAAGCGTTTAAACGCTGTATCCAGCGAATTTCCTGAATTGAACAGCTGGCGCTGAGCATTTAGTGATGAAGTATTGGTATTGACATATAAAGCCATCTTAACTCTCCTGCTACCTAATTAAACACTAGCAGCAGTCGCCGTAATTGACGATGTTGCTATACTTTTGTGTTAACTATGTATCGGAAAAAAAAGAGAATAATTTAGTTAATTTATAAAAACAGTGCTTAATTATTAATTTCACCTCTAAAATAAAAAAGCCGCAATAAAGCGGCCTTTTATCCGGATGTTTTTACTAGCCTTGCAGCAAGCTCAATGCTGCCTGTGGCCGCTGGTTAGCCTGCGCCAGCACGGTGGTGCTGGTTTGTTGCAGGATCTGTGTACGGGTAAGTTCGGCTGTTTCTTTGGCAAAATCGGTATCGCGAATGCGGCTACGGGCACCTGCCACGTTTTCTGAGATGTTCGTCAGGTTACGGATAGTGGCCTGAAAGCGGTTTTGGATTGCACCCAAATCAGCACGAGTGCCATCTATAACACCAATTGCTGTATCAATAAGTGCCAGTGCTCCAGATGCACCACCGACAGAGGATACACTAAGTGCACTTAATCCCAGAGCGTTGGTGCCATAACCCCCAGTACGAGACAACTTAATATCAATATTTTGTCCTGCATTCGCACCTACTAAGAATGTAGCGGAAAAGCCACCAGCTAAAAGATTCTGTGTTCCAAACTGGGTTGTAGACGCTACACGGCTGATTTCCAGTTTCAGCTGTGTCACTTCTTTTTGCAGTGCAGCACGGTCTGTCGAGCTGTTAATACCGTTTTGCGATTGAATCGCCAGGGTGCGAATGCGCTGCAGTGAATTGGTAATTTCATCCATTGCACCTTCAGCAACCTGCGCCAGTGAGATACCATCGTTGGCATTACGGGCTGCCTGATCCAGGCCATTGATCTGGCTGGTTAAACGGTTAGAGATCTGTAAACCAGCCGCATCGTCAGCAGCACTGTTAATCCGGAAACCGGATGATAACCGTTTGAATGCTGTATCTAACGCGTTACCTGAGTTGAATAACTGGCGCTGAGCATTCAGTGATGAGGTGTTAGTGTTTACAAATAAAGCCATGATGTTTTCCTCGCTTTTTAATCTATTAGGGCAATTTAGACTACGTATTGCCTGTTTCTTGCCGTGTTAATTATTTATCGGCGCGGAGCGGGGAAGCTTTAGAGTTTTTCTGCTTGATTTTTTTATCTTGATATTCAGAAAGTTAAAAGCAGGCGTTATGCCTGCTTTACCTTATTAGCGGATATAGTCGAATAATGTTGTCGCATTCACTTTCTGAAAGGTTTGTGATGCAGCCTGTAGCGCCACTTCCTGACGCTTGATTTCTGTTAAAGCCGCAGCCAGATCGACTTCGGAGATATCGGCTTTGTATTGCTGGTTGCTAATTAACAGATCCGCATTAGTGTTAAACACACTGTCCACGACATTTAACCGCCCCCCAAGATTTGCCAGAGAACCATCAACATTACTCGAGGTGCTTGCAATTTCTTGCAAAGTATCAGCCAGAACAACCGAGAGTTCATCTGATGTGGCGTTGGGGTCATTCAAAATATCAATATAACGCTGTATGGTGTTGAGAACGTTAGTTTGCTCTGGTGGTGGTAATGTAAAATCTACCTGAGTTGGAAGTGTAGTGGCGGCATCCAAGTTAAAAGTTAAACCATTAAAGCTGATTGGTTGTCCGGCAGTATAACTACCAGTAACAGGGGGATTAACCGCTGTACTGTTTCGTAGTAACTGGTACGAACCCCCTGCGTCAATCTGCAAACTAAACTGGTTATTTAGTGGATTCAGACTGTCGAAATTTGCTCGGTAAAAACTATCAAAGGTCGTTTGATTCGAAACGTTGAGATTCGCCCCAGCAGGCGCAAGCGTAACCTGAGGTTGAAAACGCTTGAAGACACTTTCAAATATTGCTTTGCCACTATCGTTACCAGGCAAACTAATTGACTGTGATATTTGCAGGGCGCGATTACCGTCATCACCTTTAAACTCGAATACGCCAGTCACGGGGTCGCGTTCATATGCAGGTGTTTTATCCTGATATCCCGCGAAAATATAGCTGCCGTCAGCTGCGCGGGTATTCATTAAATCAAACAACTCAGTTTGGATATTTCTTAATTCAAAGGCTATCGCTTTACGTTGCTCCGCACCATAAGTACCATTGCCAGATGCAATAGTCAGGGTAAGCACACGATCGTAAGACGTACGCATGCTGGTCAAGACAGTTTCCTGTAATGCCAGATTGTTCTTCAACAGAATACTATTTGTCTGGTACTGATCGATTTGGGTTTTATTTTGATCCAGGCTGAGCACTTTGGCGGCGCCTGCCGGATCGTCAGCCGGAGACAAGATACGGGTTTGTTTACTCAACTGCGATTCTGCTTTCGTCATCCGTTGCTGGGCATTCAGAATACCATTCAGGCTTTGATTAAATTGCATATTAAAGGTTAAGCGCATGATATTACCTCACTGCCTGTAACAGGGTGTCGAACACAGTTTGTGATGTTGCCAAAATTTTGGCAGCAGCGGCATAGCTTTGCTGAAAGCGCACTAAATCTGCTGCCTCCTCGTCAAGATTCACACCAGACAATGACTCATACCACAAGGTTGTTTGCTCTAAAATTGCGGCATTAGCTTCATCTGCTGTGCGCGCTTGCCGGGTCCGTTCCCCAATATTACCCACCATAGTTGCGTAACTTTGGTTCAGACTATATTGATTAACAGCTGCGCCAAAGGGTTCCGGATTACGTCTGACCAAAGAAGCGTTCTGTAGTGCTGAGAGCTCTAAACCATTACGATTATCATTAAAGCCATTCTCATTAAAAGCGATAGTAAAGGTATCTCCTGCCCGTGGCACGCCGGTGATACTAAAATCAAAACCTAAAGTGTCTTTTAACGATGGTGAACCAACACTATTTTCTAATACGTTATTAAAGTTATTACTGCTAAAACGCGCCTCACCCAAGGTCACCCCGTTGATATCCGTAATACTAAAAACGAACCTGTCGTTATCAGCGCTGTCCTGCCCCTGAAAAGTCACGGTATAGGGGCCATCAACTAACGATGAACTGGTAAAGGCAGAGCTGCCTGGGTCGGTAGAAAATATTTTTACGCCTTCAATCCGGCCATTACCCAGATTCGCAGCAGTGAAATCACCACGCAGCGGACCAGCCAATGCAACGTCTTCGGCGCGATTAGTCGCCATTTGCATTGAACGCGCAGCAGCATTGAGCGGCTTAAGCACGAAGCGATCGCCTGCTACAGCAGCGTCAACTTGTAATTGTAATCCATATAAATCACCGTCTGCCACATCAGCAGAATTAAACACGCCCGGAATACCAGTTGGGCTATTGATATTCTTTGCGTTAGCGGTAATCGGATTGCCCATATCATCCAGTGGTGTTAAACGAATATTGTTGGCATCGATAACTTCAAGTAAAAAATCATTTGGTGGCAGCTTTCCAGACTCGCCCGGTTCTATCGACACTGAAACTCTGGCATTCGCCGAATTGGTGCTAAATGACAATCCTTGTGCGGCCGGCAGGCGGAATAAATCCTGACCTATGGTACCGTTTAACGTTAAACCCAGCTTATTCTGTGTGTTCATGCTATCTGCCAAAGTCAAAGCCAGCTGCCCAAGCTGACGTTGAACCGGGTTCACCACTTGCAAGCGGTAATCCGTTAAGGCTCCGATTTTGCCACCAACACCTTTCGCATCCAGCTCTATCCGGACATCATTATTGGATTGTAACGTGAGCTGAATCACACGGTCGTTCGGATCTGGCTCCCCGCGAAGTGAAAACAGATTGAACTCGCCACGCTCTACCACCAACGCCTGACCACTGGCCATAAATACCAGCTTTTCGCCACTATTAGAATTGACCGTTTGAATATCAACGTATTCGGCTAACTTTAAAATTGCGCTATCACGCCGATCCAGAAGATCCAAAGGAACTGGCCGGCTACTGCTGCTGCCGTAAGACACAATATCGTTGTTGTAGGTAGCAATTTGACTAATTAAGTCATTGACCTCACTCACATTGGCATCTAATTGTTGATTAAGAAACTGCTCCTGATCCGCAATCAGGGTCGACATACTTTTAAACTGATCCAACAGCGACTGACTAGTACCGATGACCAATTGCCGGTTAGACAACTGCGTCGGGTCATTATTTGCGGTTTGAATTTGTTGGAACAGATTATTCATGCCGGTCGCAATACTATTGGCAGCATTTGAAAATAAAGCATCTAGCCGGTTGGCTTCAGCCAGATATTGCGAGCTATAAGCAGCATTAGTGGTATCACGCCGCAATTGTTTTTGGGTAAACTCATTTACCAAACGTTCGGTAGTGCCCTGCCCAACCCCTAAGCCGAATTGCTCAGCAACAAAGGTCGTGCGCTGACGCACATAACCAGGTGTATTAATATTGGCAATGTTGTTACCTGTGGTATTGAGTAACCGGCTATTCGCCAACACTGCTGTTTTACCAATACTTAATAAACTATCTGCCATTAATTGCTCCGCCCACCACTGGGTATTGGCTACTCATCGGCTGCTGCCGCAAAATCTTGAGTACTTTCTAACTCGGCCCGAACCTGCTCAAAGGCAGTACTACGGTAAACCGACATGATTTTTTGTGCATAATTAGGATCTGTCGCATAACCGGCAGCTTGCAGTTCACTGAAATACGCCGCCGGTTCGGCTGCCGCAGCTACGGCCTGCTGGTAACGCAGACTGTTGGCAATAAATTCAGTATAGTCTCTTAAGCTATCTTCCGGCGAGGTATAGGCGCGGAATTTTGCCTGCTCTTTGCGCGCCACGCCCTGGCGGTATTCCAGCGTGTCGACCACCGCCGTATCGCCCTGCCAGTTGCGGCTGGCTTTAATACCGAACAAATTAAAACTGTTGTCACCATTGGCAGTTTTAATCATCCGTTTACCCCAACCCGTCTCCAGTGCAGCCTGAGCAATCAGTGCCAAGGGATCTAAACCCAGAGCTCCTGCTGCTTTGCGGGCAGCAGGTAATAAACTTTTAATAAAGGCAACTGGCGAGTCAACCTGCCATGGTGCAGGGCTTGTTTGCGTTGTGGCTAAATCCGGTGTCGTCGTTTGTTGCACGGCGCTCTGGGCCGCTTTTTCCCGTTGCTGTTGTAACTTTTCCAG
>FLYM01002616.1_pt1 | contig 48641 bp, 65 predicted proteins | sample 1122581 | NCBI WGS metagenome assembly FLYM01 (sample SAMEA4346789, study PRJEB14843) | hot springs metagenome | biome: Terrestrial Biome; feature: Habitat; material: Sediment | place: India | collected 2012-06-12 | depth 1760 m
GCTGAAGACGGTCACGTCGTCGAACGACCACGCCGTCGCAGCTGCGATGCTGCAGGCCAATGGCGATCGCGTCGGCCGCGAGGCGGAGGAGCCCGTGACGACGCTGACCGGGCGCAGCACGCAGCAGAACGTGATGGCCGTCAGCCTGGACTCCTACTACGGCAACGGCTCGCCGGCTTCGGCGGCCGACGCCCTGCGGACCGTGACCGGCCACGACCGCCACGCCGTTACCGGAGTGCAGCTTCAGGCCGGTTTCTCTGTCGGAACCGACAACATGAGCACGCGGGCGACGCGAGCCTTCGGCGCTGACGAGCCGCTGCGGACCGTGACGTCGCGCGGCGCCCACGCCGCCGCCTCCGCCTTCATGGAGCAGGCGAACACCGGCATGGTCGGCCACGACATGCACGCCCCGGTGAGCACCATCGTCGGCAAGGGCTGCACGCAACGCCTGATCGAGATGGGCTTCCTCCCCGCCGAGGCCCCGGAGACGTCGCGCCGGGCCAAGGTGCTCGATTTCCTCTGGTCGCACTTCGGCGCGCCCACGGAGGAAGAGTGGGCCGATCCGCTGGCCACGATGCAGGGCCGGCTGCGCTTCGGCCTGGTCGTGCTCGAGGGCCAGACCTGGCAGATCGTGGACATCGGCATGCGGATGCTGACGCCGCGCGAGCTCTTCAACGCTCAGGGCTTCCCCGGCGACTACGTCATCGACATGACGCTGGAAGGCGTCCCGGTGACGAAGACCGCCCAGACCGCGATGGCCGGGAACAGCGTCAGCCCGCCGCCGGCCGAAGCTCTTCTCCGCGCCAACCTGACATGGATGAAGCTGCCCGAAAGGATGGCGGCCTGATGCGGGCCGCCGGCCTCATCGTCTGCGTCGTCGCGATAGTCGTCATCTGGCAGAAGGGGGCAGCGACGCCCCTCGGCTGCACCCTCCTCTTCACCGCCGGCTATCTGCTCGGCTTGACCGCCAAAAGGAGACCCGAATGAAGCCCTGGACCTTCAAGCCCGAAGAGCTCGTCGCGGACGACACCGCTTCCTATCCGACCATGGCTGCGGCGATCGCCTTCGGGATTCCAGCGGCCGTCGCCTACAACTTCGGTTGGGGCATCGTCCTGAACTGCCGGGGCCAGGAGCAGACCGGCTGGACCCGCGCGTCCGGGCACGCCGTAATGATGATGCTCGGCTTCGACCGGATGAAGGAGTTCCACGACCGCCTGCTCGCTGCCTACATCGCAGCCGGCACGGTTCCTCCGCAGGAGATGCCCGTTGACGCAGTCTAGCCTCTACGACGTGCTCGGCGTGGCCCCTGACGCCGACGCCGACGCCCTCAAGGCCGCGCACCGGAAGCTCGCGAAGGAGCATCACCCGGACAAGCACGGCGGCGACGACAGCCAGTTCAAGGTGATCCAGCAGGCCTACGACGTCCTGAAGGACCCGGAGAAGCGCGCGCACTATGACCGCACGGGCGAGACCGATCTGAAGGACCCGGAGGCGATGAAGGACCGCGAGGCCCGGAAGTTCGCTGCGGACCTGATCGAAATGGCCATCGAGAACATCGACGACTTCGACGGCGTCGACATCGTCGGCGAGTGCCTGATCCAGATCGACAACAAGATCACCGAGATCAATGGTCACATCCGCAAGCACAAGGCCGCGGACAAACGGGCCGCCCGGGCGCTGAAGCGTCTGAAGCTGAAGGAGGACGCCGAAGACTTCCTCGCCGGAGCCATTACGCGGAAGCGGGAGAAGATGGCGAAGGAGCTCGAGGCGATGGCCAACGCCGTCGACGTCGTGCGCCGGGTCCGCGCGATCTACGAGGGCTACGACTACGCTGTCGACGCCCGCCCCGCCGCCTTCGACGTCTCCCGCGCCGCCGGCCAGGCCAACATGCGGCCGGAGGACTTCGACCGCGTCTTCGGACACCTTTTCAGGGATCGCTGACCATGACGACCAGAGCCCCACGATCACCCCGCAAGAATATGTCGCGAGCCGCCTTCGAATGGCGGCCGGCCCATTCCCTGTTGACCGCCCACAGCGCCAAGACGGTGAAGGGCGAGGATCTCGGCTACGTCACCGGAATCCTGTATCTGCAACCGCACACCTTGGCGTCCGACAAGACGCTCTGTCCTTTCAGCACGGCGGAGTGCCGTCGGGACTGCCTGGTCACGTCAGGGATGGGTGCGATGGCGCGGCAGCAGAACGCCAGAACCACCCGGACGCATCTCTTCCACGATGACCGTCAGGCGTTCCTGTCGAAGTTGGCGCTCGAGATCATCGACCTTCAGGCCGTAGCCGCCAGGTCGGGGCGTGCGCTGGCCATCCGCCTGAACGGGACATCGGACATCCTTTGGGAGCGCGAGACCCTCGAGGACATGGGCGGCCGGACGCTGATGGAGATCTTTCCGACGATCCAGTTCTACGACTACACCAAGATCCCGCTCGAACGGCGCGCCGCGGCGATGCCGGCGAACTACCATCTCACCTACAGCCTGGCCGACGACAACTGGGAGCAGGCCGTCGACTATCTGCTGGCCAAACAGTCCGTCGCCGCCATCGTCTTGGAGAGGGAGAAGTGGTCGCATGAGGCGTGGTTCGCCATGGGCGAGATCGACGTCACCATCATCGACGGCGATCAGCACGATCTCCGCTTCCTCGACCCGCCTGGCAGCCTGGTCCAGATCAAGCCGAAGGGGACCATGGACGAGCGCAACGGCATGGTTCAGCGCCAGCTGGTCCAGCGATTGATGAAGGCGGCTGTTAAGCGGTCGATCGCGGCGGCGTGAGTGATGATCTGTTCGGTGACCTACCGCCGCCGTCTCCACCTAAGCAGCGCCAGCCCCGGCAAAAGCCGGCGGCCCCCGTGCCGCGCAAGTTCGGGATCGACGCCCTGCCGCCGCCGCAGTTCCTCCAGGAGCCCGACGCCGGACGAAAATGTGAACGGAAGGCACGAAATGGCGGGAAAGTCTGTCGCGTTGGGGGTGGTGACGCCTGCTTCAGCGACGACAACGGGCGGACCTGGTTCTGCAGGAAGCACCGGACGCGCGGCTTCCTTCCGTCGGATCGTTGACGGTCCGATGAAGCCGGGACTAGGAAGGAAGGGCGGGCGGGTCGGCCATCACTCCGAACCCGCCCAAGCACCACAGACGTCCAGTTCAGGGGACACGCCTATGCCGCAAGGCTTTGTAGCGCTGACACGCGCTCCGATCAACATATTGGTGCTCTCCCGCGAGGGGGCACAACATGGGTAACGCATTCGACCCCCGTCCCGATCCTCTCGGCGACGAAGAGCGGACCGTCCCAGCCTCCCCGGAGGCCGAACTCGCCATCATCGGCGCCGCACTCTACGACAACGAGGCCTATCAGCTGGTCGAGGACGTCCTGAAGGGCGACCACTTCTATGAGCCGCTGCACGGCCGCATCTGGGACGCGCTGTCGACCCAGATCCGCCGCGGTCACCGAGCCGAGCCGGTGGCCATCAGTGAGGCCCTCAAGGATGACGAGGCCCTGGCCGACGTCGGCGGCCTCCAGTTCCTCGCCCTGCTGGTCGACAAAGCCCCGGGCCCGCAGGACGCCCCGCACTATGCCGCCATCGTCGCCGAGCTCGCGATGCGCCGCGCGATCATCAAGATCGGCAACCGTATCGCGGCGGAGGCGGCGGCTTCTAAGACACCGAAGTCCGCCCTGGAGCAGGTCGCCGGCGCCGAGAAGCAGCTGGCCGAGCTCGCGACGTCTGGGCCGCAGCGATCGACCTTCGAACGCATCGGCCCGATCTATCGCCGGCAGCTTCTCCGGTCCCGCGGCCTGAACGGTCTCGCGCCCGGGATCCCCATGGGCATTGCCAGCCTGGACGCCATGATGGGCGGACTCCGGCGCGCCACGATGAACACCGTTGCCGGCCGCCCAGGCATGGGCAAGTCTGCCTTCGGGATCATGGTGGCGCTCAACCTGGCCCGCGCCGGCGTGCCTGTCGCCTACTTCAGCGCCGAGATGCCTGAAGAGCAGGTTGCGACGCGCTTCGGCTGCGCGCTGGTCTATGATCGCATGGCGCAGATCTACAACGGCAAGACGTCGAACCCGACCTACGAGGACTTCGAAAAGGGCGAGCTCACCGAACTGCAGTGGGAGAACCTCGAGAAGGGCCTCGCCATGCTGGAGGAGCTCCCGATCTTCATGGACTTCACCCGGCCGACGGCTTCGCACATCACGGCCTCGACGCGCCGGCTTAAGCGCCAGTGCATGAAGGACGGCCTTGGCGAGGACATCGTCTGCATCCTCGACCACATGCTGAAGGTGAAGCCGGAGCGAGAGGGTCGTTCGGATCCAGTCGCCGACCTGACCCAGGTATCGAATGATCTGCTGGAAGGGGCGAAGAGCACCAACTCCGCTCTTTTGAACCTGATGCAGCTGAACCGGGGCATCGAAAGCCGCGACGACAAGCGGCCGACCCTGTCCGATCTGAAACAGTCCGGCACGATCGAAGAGGACAGCTTCTCCGTCTCGTTCCTGCTGCGCCACGAGTATTACAACCGCCCGCCGGAGGACGACAACGACGACAAGGCCTGGGCGAAATACAAGGCCGTCAAGGACCGGTGGGCCCGCAAGGTGCTCTTCATCCTCGAGAAGAACCGGGGCGGCCGGGGCCAGCAGCAGCTGGAGCTCTTCTGCGACATCGGATCCAACTACATGGCCGACCTGAAGGTCGAGAACCGTGACGCCACCGGCCGCATCCTGTTCCCCACGGGCGGGGACGTCTACGACACCGTTGACGACGCCGCGCTGCAGGAGATGATCCGATGAGCGGCGCGCTGCCCTACATGAAGTTCTACCCCTCGGACTGGAGGGGCTCGACCAGCCTGAAGCTCGTCAGCATGGCGGCCCGCGGCCTCTGGATCGAGATGATCTGCATCATGCACGAGGCCGACCCCTACGGGCAGCTGCTTCACAAGGGCCGGAAGCTCGGCGCCCGGGAGCTTGCGGCGCTCGTCGGCGCGCCGGCCGACCAGGTCGAAATCTGGCTTCAGGAGCTCGTCGACGTCGGGGTCGTCGAGGAGAAAAGGAACGGCGTCCTGTTCTCGAAACGGATGGAAAACGACGAGATAAAGCGGAGAAGAGCCTCCGAACATGGAAAGAAAGGCGGAAGGCCAAGTGCTTCTGCCGAAAAGGAAAAACTATCGACCCTTAAGGGTGACGAAAAGGGTCATGGTGGGGGTGAAACAAAGCCCCAGAGTCCAGAGACCAGAGACCAGAGACCAGAAGGTTCCCCCCCTCCCCCCGCTGACGCAGGGGGCGACGAGTTCGTTTTCGCAGGTATGGCGCCGGCCAAGCCGAAGCGCGCTCCCCGGGTATCGACGTCTCGGATCCCGACTGCCCTTGCCGAGCAGGCCGTCGCGCTCTGGAACGAGACCGCCAAGCGGAATGATCTCGTCAGCGTCCGCTGGCCGATAAATGACACCCGCCTGACAAAGCTGAAGAAGCGGCTCGAGGACGGCGGCATTGAACGCTGGAAGGCCGCGCTGGACCGCGTCGAGCGGAGTCGGTTTCTGTGCGGCGAGGGCGCACCCCGCAACATCGGCGATGCGCCTTGGCAGGCCGGCTTCGATTTCCTGCTGCAGCCGTCGTCCTGGGACAAGCTTCACGAGGGGACCTACCGGCAGGACCGGACGCCGCCGCAGGTCGCCGCAGACCCCGCGAACTGGCCTTCGGAGCGCTGGGAACGCGTTCACACCCGCTACCGCACGTCAGGCGTCTGGCCTGACGGCGCTGGACCGAAACCCGAAGAGCCCGGATACCTGGGCCCGAAGTATTACCCATGACGGAGACTGCCATGGAAGCCCCTGCCACCATCCCCGCGCCGGCCCCGAAACCGGACCGCGTCGTCACCTTCACCAGATGCGTCGGAATGGACATCGCCGGCCACGGCCGGAAGGTTCGCGGCACGGTCAAACTCTGGATCCGCGGAGCCTTCGACGAGTCCGCGGCGAGGCTCGAAATGTGGATCGACGATGAGGCCGGACCGCAGCTGCAGCTGCGACCGATGCCGGACGGCTTCGTCCAGACCCGAGACCTGATCTCGCACGGCATGGACGTCGTCGCTGTGATCGAAGCCGAGACGGAGACGGAGTTCTTCTACGACGATCCAGAACTGCAGAAGGCCATGATCGCCCAAGCGTCGGAGGCGGTCGCCCAGACCCCGTTCGAACAGGCGGTTTCTAAGCTGGAGGTCGGCGGTGTCGGCGCGAAGGCGCAGCTGTTGGCCGGCGGCACGACCGCTATTGGAAAAATCCAATGATCCGGCAGGAGCAGGCGTTCCTGCATCGGCCTGACGAAGGCGTCTACGGCGACTGCGCGCGGACCTGCATCGCAATGATGGTCGGAGTCGACCGCGATGAAGTCCCGCATCTGCAGCGGGAAGTCACCGGCGCAGAGCAGGCGCAGCATTTTCGAGACTGGCTTGCCGAGCGCGGCCTCGGCATCGTGTCGTTCTCGTTCTACAAGGCTGATATGGACTGGGTTCGTCAGGCCATGTCGGTCTGGAATCCTGGCCACCACTGTATCGTCAGCGGAACGAGCCCCCGGGGAACCTGCCACTGCGTCGTCCTCGACGCCGACGGCACGGTTCACGATCCGCATCCGGACAAGACCGGCCTTGTCGGTCCGGATCCGGACGGCAACATGGTCATCCAGATCATCACGCCGAAGCCGAACTGACATGCCGAAGGGCCGCTACGCGACGGAAGCTGAGATGGTGGCCGCCTACTGCGCCCATCTCGACGCGCAGAACGCACACCGCCGAGCAGCCCGGGAGCGGGAGCCGGCCCACGCCCATCACTGGCCGATCTGGACCGCCTACCACGAGACTGCCGGCTGGGATCTGCTGCTGGTCGATGAGGACGGAACCCAGGTCGGGATCGAGGCGAAGCTGTCCCTGAACGTCAAGGTGCTGACTCAGGCTATCCCGCACCCCTATGACGACGAGGGGCCGGACTATCGCGCCGTGCTGGTGGAGTCGGTCAACGCGACGTCTGGAATCTCCGCGCTGGCCAAGGCGCTCGGCCTGACGGTCATCGTCATATCCGGCTACGAGAACGGGGAAGGCGGGTTCACCACGCAGGCGAACCCAGACCTTCCGAACGAGCGGAGCCGATACGATCTCCGTCACTGGTGCAGCTGGCTCCCGGCGAAGCGTTGTTCTCTGCCGGAATACATCCCGGACGTCATGGGCGGGAAGGCCGCGCCGGTGACGCTGACGCCGTGGAAGGTCAGCGCCATCAAGCTCCTGATCCTGCTGGAGCGGCGGGGCGTCGTGAACCGCGCCGACATGCGCGCCCTGGGCCTGTCGGAGACCCGCTGGACGAACCCGTCATACGGATTCCTGGAGGCGCGCCGGCTGCTCGGCGGCTATGTGAAGTGCAGTCTGACGCCGGACCTGAAGGCGCAGCACCCGCGGAACTGGGCAGAGATCGAGGCCGACTTCGACAAATGGGCCCCGCCGGACTGGCGCACCCCCTCCCTGATCTAGCAGCCGGCGCGCAGCTTCCGGCGCAGGGTGTCCCGTTCCGCCTTCAGGGTCATCATCTGGGTCATCGCCGAAGGATCCTCGCCCATCCTGTCACGGACGTCGTCGAGGGCGGCGTCGAGGGCGGCGAGCCTCACGATAGCTTCAAGCATGGCCCTCCATGCCCCCCTGGCCTCGTCGACAGGAACGTCAGGATGAAGGAACCGCGTCGCCGCCCTGCGTCCGGACCGTTCGACGGCCGCCATCATGTCTGACCAACCACGGTCCTCGAGCCAGCGACGCAGCGGCGTCTGGAGGCCGGCCATGCTGAAGGCGACAACATCCCGGGCCAATCCGTTCAGGTCTTCATGGCCGAGCCCGTCGACGGAGAGGCTCTCGAGAACGTCCTCCACCCACGACGGGCGGTCGATCATGGCGGCGACGACGGAAGCAACGACCGGGTCATATGAGGACTCGAGTCTCTGGGCCGCGTTCCGGCCGGCGGTGCTCAAGGCTGGACGGCGCCCGGCGGCCTCGTCGCGCCGCGCAGGCCTCGTCAGCTGAACCCATCGCTCCATCAGGTCCTTCTGGTAGGCGTCAGCCAAGGCGCGATCGGTGATCTGGCGGCAGGCCGCGCGCAGCCGGTCCCTGAAGGCCTCGCGCCGCTCCGGCGTGTCCAGGGCGTCCCGGCGTCGCTCCATGTGGAATAGGACGGAGACCAAGCTGTAAGGCTTCTCGATGACGGCCCGAAGCGCGCCGGGACCGTTCTTCTTCAGAAGCTCGTCCGGGTCTTTGGCGTCTCGGACCATCGCGAACCACAGGGACCGGCCGGACCGTAGCATGGGCAAGGCCCGGTCGATCGCGGCGCCGGCGGCGCGCTCGCCCGCGGCGTCGCCGTCGAAGCAGAGGATCGGCTCCGGATGCGCCTTCCAGAGGATCTCCAGCTGGTCTTCGGTGAGGGCGGTTCCCAGCGGGGCCACGGCTCCGATCCCGGCGCGCTGGAACGCGATGGCGTCCATGCAGCCCTCGGCGGCCACCAGAGGCGCGCGCTGGCCGCCGGCTCCCATCAGCCGTTTCGCCTCGTGAAGGCCGTAGAGCATGGCTCCCTTCGAAAATAGCGGCGTCTCAGGGCCGTTCAGGTATTTGGCCCGGGCCTCGGCGTCGAGCGCGCGGCCGCTGAACGAGACCACGCGACCGCGGTGATCCATGATCGGGAACATGACCCGGTTGCGGAAGCGGTCGTAGGTCTCGCCGGACTCGAGGCGGATCAGGAGACCGGCCTCGACCATGTCGTCGACCTTGTGGCCGCGCTGGATCAAGGCGTCCTTCATGGCCGTGCGCCCATCCGGGGCATAGCCGACGCGGAAGCGGCCCCATTCGCCTTCCGGAAAGCCCCGGCCAGAGAGATGGCCGCGGGCGGCGAGTCCGACTTCGCGGCGCAGCTGCTGCTCCATCCACTTCGTCGCGTCCTCGAGGACCTGGCGCAGACCGCCCCTACGCTGCTCCTGCTCGGCCTGCTGCGGGTCGTCCGCCGGCATCGTCATCCCGGCATCGGCCGCCAGACGCTCCACTGCCTCCCTGAACGTCAGGCGTTCAGTCTCCATCAGCCATTCGATCACGTCGCCGTGCTTGCCGCTGCTGAAGCAGTTGCCCGTCATCAGGTTGTCGGCCAGGGCGAAGCAGTGCGTGTCCGCAACCTCGGCGCAGAAGACCTCGACCTCCTCGCTCGGGAACGTGACCGAGATCACGCGCCACCCGCTGCGATCGCTCTTGTGCTTGGCAGCCTCGAACCGAGCCCTGTGGTGGTCGAGCACGAACATCTCGGACGTCATCGAAGAAGGGTCGAATACCATCTGATGCAGATCGCGTGGGACGCCGCCATATCCGGTTCGCCGCTGCGTCCTCGGCGCGTATGTCACAATGCCCAGCATGTCGCAGATCAGCCGAAGCTCGGTCAGGTGCTCCAGGTTCGCAGATGAGATCGACACCGTGCCGGCCTTGGACACGCATCCGTCGGCCGCGATGTAGCCGGCCACAAAGCCCAGCAGGTAGGAAGGGCTTTCGGACAGGCTCGGCAACCTCTTGAACGATGAGGGCAAGCCGTCGATCACCGTGCGCCCCTCGCTGGCGTATTCGCGTCCGCCAAGGAAGAACCGCTTCATCTGCTCATCCTTGGGACCGCAGAACTGGGCACGCGCGCCGCGGCGCATGGCCGTCCCGTCCCCGAAGGTGAAGCCGTGGGCGATACCGAACGGCGACGGAACCGTCCTGGAGTCGCGCTTCGCCTTGACGCCCTCGAGTCTCATCCCGGGACGCAGGCCTTCGGTCGTGGTCTCGCCACGCTGGCGTCGCCCTTCGCCGCGAAGGTAGAACCAACGGTGGGCTGATGTGGCGCGGATCGTCTTGCGGATCCCAGCGCGGCCGATGACGATGTCGTAGACGGGCTGGCGGCCATAACTGCGGAAGTCAGCCGATACCCAGATGCCGCCACGAGTGAGGACGACGCCTCCCCCCCACCGCGCCAGTTCGTCGATGCGCTCCAGACCGAGCGGAGTCATGACCTCGGTATCGCCTGCGAGGCAGTGATAGAAGCCTTTGTCGTCGTTGACGAAGAACGACGGCGTCTTCTCCTTCGTGAACGGCGACAGGCCAGCATACTCCCGGCCCTGCCGCTTCAGTTTCACGGTCTTGCCGACCAGATCAGACAGACGGACGCGCTGTTTCAGTTCGTCGATGAAACGGTCGTCGAGACGACTCATGCGGCCTCCAGGCGTGGGTATGGAAGGCGGGGAAGGTGGCGCTCGGCGAGCCGGGCGGCGCGCGTGAGCGGGAAGCTGTAGACGTGGTTCCCGGGATGCTTCTGGCGCCGAAGGAAGCCGATGTCGAGGAGCTCGTTCAGCCAGACCGTCAAGTCGTCTCCCGGTCGAGGCGCGCCCCGGCGGACCAGCTGGTCGACGGCGTAGGCGTGCCCGGTCTCCAGACCCCGGATCTTCGAAAGGGCGCGCTCGGACACGGGCTGGCCGTCGGGCGTCAGGATCTCATAACGGGCGCGGGCCCGGCCTCGGTAGGCGGCCGACATCCCCTGATAGATCATCCCGACGTGCCCAGGCTTCACCACCAGCCCGCCGGCAGTCACGCGCGGCTGCGGGTCGGCGTAGGACGTCACCGCCAGGATCCCGGGCTTTTCCCGGCGCAGGAGACGGAAGGCGCGTGACAGAAACCAGGTCTCACCGTTGCCGGCGACGTCGTCCAGCAGCACAAGGCGGCCGAGATCAGCGCCGGCCTTCGCTTCCTCGAGGCCGGTGTGCATGGGGATGGCGGCGTTGTTCATCGGGACCGAGAAGACGGCGACGCCGACCAGTTCGCGGCCGCGGAACAGGCCAGCCGACATGCGCGCGGCGGGGAAGGTCCCGGAGTAGTGATGCTGCAGAACGAAGGCCTTGGCCGCCCGCTCGTCCAGGACGTCGACGGCGAAGGCAGACGGGTCGATGACCGAAGCGTTCGGGACGTAGGCCTCCCGACGGTCCCGCCAGCGCTGTGATCGGCTCACACTGGGCTCCAGTCGTGCGGCGGCTCGACCGGCCCTGTCAGGAGCACGCGCGGGCCGGTGACGGCGTGGACGACGTCGAACAGGTCGTCGCGGAAGTAGGCGGCGATCTGGCCGAGCTCGCGCAGCTGCCACGGGGCCAGGTCCTTGCGCGTGAGGACCTCGCGTCCCAGCGCCAGCACGGCGCGCTTCATGTAGTCGCCGGTGTAGAACTCGCCGAAGCGGTAGAGGCGGATGTTGCGGCCGACGCGCATGTCCTCCGGGACCGAGTGGTTCCAGATCATGCGGACGGTGTAGAAGACGTGGCGCGTCTCCATGTCGGCAGGCGCCCAGAAGTCGCCGTCGGCCGAGCGCCATTTGAAGGGCTCGGCCGGAACGTGATCTCGGAAGACGCTGACGTCAGGCACGCTCGACCGCCTTGAGGCCGGCGCGCATCGCAGCCATGCGTTCGGCGACATGCCGATCCCAGGCCTCCTGACGCGCATCCTCTTGGGGCAGTTCGTTGGCGAAGTCGCCGCGCTGGCGCAGTTCCCAGAGCGACGGCTCGCCGCGCTGCGCGGAGTCCTCCTGGTCGTGAGCCTTCACGATGCGCCGGATCTGGTCATCGTTGAACCGCTGCGGGCCGACGGCGGCGACCAGAGCGGCGCGCGCCTGCTGGACGGCGCGTATGTTGATCTCATGTCCGATCCGGGCGGGCGAAGACGTCTGGGCGCGGCGCACGGCTTCCTCGTAGGCCGCCATCAGGTCCTCGCCGGCCGAGTCGATCCAGCGCGAGATCAGGCCGCCGTTCATGACGTGGTCGACGGTCCAGGGCGACAGGCCCTCCAGCGTGTCCGGCCGATACCATTCCACCGTCGGGACCAGGTCTTGCGGCACGCGATACATGCGGCTGACCATGCCGCCGCCGCAGTGCGGACAGGTCGACATGAACGGCGTCACGCCCGGTTCTCGGTCGATGGTGACGGTGGCCCGGCCGCAGCCGCGCCCGTCCTTCTTGATGCCGGAGTCCTCGCAGATGTAGACGTTCCGCTTGCCGGCGTTGCTATGTCCCTTCTCGCCGTTGAAGTGGGCGGCCGCGCGCTCGGCGACGGCGACGATGGCGGGATCCCGGGTGGGTTTCGTGTCGGTCATGGATCAGTCCTCTCTGCGGAGATCCGCCGCGTGATCGGCGTCAGCGGCGTCGGTTTCGCCGGCCTCGGCCAGCATGTCGGCGATATGCCGTTCGGAGTCCTCAAGCTCTTCGACGACCTCGCGTTCAAAGACGTCGTCCTCGTCGGCGATGTAGCCCGAATACATGCCCCACGGCCGGGGCTTGCCATCGACCTTCTCGAGCTTGATGTCTTCGACGGTCGCGCCGGTGGCGGGCGTGCCGCCGCAGGCGTAGGACGGGCCCGTCTCCGGCTCGCCGGGCGTCACGGTGAACGAGACGGTGACCTCGCCTTCCCACGTCGGCTCATCGCCGCCGCGGTTTAGGCTGGTCGTGTAGGTGTAGCGCCGGCTCAAGCGTCGAGCTCCAGCACTTCCCGACGGCCGATCAGGATGTCCTTGCCGTCGATCTCGCCATACCAGACCAGCCAGGTCACGCCGCCGTTCGTCCGCAGCCAGCACTTTCCGGGATAGGTTCCCGACGGCAGCGAGGCGTCGTAGTTGCTCAGTCCGCGCTTCTGCGCCGGCGTCAGGATGACGTGGGTCTCGTCCATGGGCGCGGACCTGATGTCCTTGGGCTGGTCCCAGTAGGCGCCGAGCGGGTCGGTCATGGCGGGGATGGCGTTCAGCATGGGGCTTTCTCCTCAATCAGCTGTTCGAACCGCCCGATGATGGCGGCCGGCGTGGGGTAGATGACGGGCAGGTCGTGGTGGCCGAGAATGATCTCCCGCGCGCGGACGATCTGTTCGGCCTCTTCCATGGTCGGCGCGCGGGGCGGCCATCCCTTGACGTAGCGCAGGCCCTTCGGCAGCGCGTCTTCCAGTGCGCGCCGCTCTGCGCCCAGCTGGACGCCGCGGGCGAGGGCCTGGACCAGTTCAGGCGTCAGCAGATGCGGGGAGACGTCGCCCAGCCAGCGGTCCGGCTGGAAGCTGAACGTCGAGGCCGCCTCCATGCCTACCAGATGCCGATAGATCGGCGCGGCCGGCGGATAGGCGGAGACCGCCTTCTGGTCGTCCTTCTTCTGCAGCACGCAGAACATGCAGCTGACGCGCGAGCAGCCGTAGACCATGTAGGCCGGGTGCAGCGGGATACCGTGGCGGGTGTGATAGGCGAAGACCTCGACGACGGTCATGTCGACGATGGGGTTCCACGAGAACAGGGTGGTCCCCCGGCGTATGTCATCCCAGCGCGGCTCGGCCTTGGAGACCGGCGTGCTGGCCCGGTTCGCGCTTTCTTCGCGGCGGACGCCGATGATGGAGATGATGCGGCGGCCGGGGTAGAGCTTCTTCAGCGCAGGCGAGATGACCTGTTGCTTCATCTCCGCCGTGCAGAACCGCAGGCTGGCGCTCGACCAGGGTCCGATCAGGTTGAAGATTTCCAGATTGGCGTAGCGGGCCTTGCCCCGCAGGAAGCGCTCTTCCCAGCGGGAGATCATCGTATGCCGGCCGTGGCGGACGACCTTCAGCGGGACGTGCAGGAGCTCGGCCAGGCGGGCGCATATCTCGTGGCTCTCGGTCCATTCGATCTCGCCCAGGTCGGAGTGAACGGCGACGCGGTCTTCCTGCGGGTGGCCGATGGCGTCGAGGAAGCGGGCGGTCGCGTGGGCGGAGACGCTGGAGTCCTTGCCGCCGCTGACGCTGAAGGCGACGACGGCGCCGCCCTCGGCCGTCAGAGCGTCGAGGATCTCGTCGCTGATCGACAAGCCCCAGTTGCTCGCGTGCATTCGGATGATGTGACGGTCGAGGATCATCAGCGTCTCCGTCGGCGATTGCCGGGCGCGTAGGGGTCGGTGGGGTGGGGGCCGTAGCGGTGCGTGTCCGGCGGCGGCGTCGAGATGAAGACCTTTTCGTCGAGGGCGTAGTGGGCGGACTGGAGCCTGTAGGCCTCGCCGAGCTTGCGGTCGTATGCGTCCCAGTTGGACTTCATCTCTTCCCAGCTGCGCGGCCGCTCCATCTCCGCGATGATCTCGCGGAGCCGCTGACGCACGTCCGTTTCCGGGTGCTCCAGCCAGAACACGACGTCGTCGGGGAACGGTGTCCGCTCCACCGCCATGATCGCCCTCACGGCGCGCGGGTCCAGACCGTAGCTGGCGCACGCCAAGACCATGTCTGACGTCACCGTCACCAAGGGGCGGCCGTCCTCGACAAAGGTGAACGGCCATCCCTCCAGCATGGCCTCATGCAAGGTCCGGCCGTGGTCCAGGTCGGTGATCGGGCGCAGCATCAGTTCGGCTCCTCGGCGCGCCAGCCGCAGTCAGGGCACTCCGGAACCATCGACATGCAGTGACCGCACGGCGGCGCGATGAAACAGGTGCAGCCTTCGCTCTCGCGGGAGGGGCGAAGCTCCAGACGGCCGCAGCAGCCGTCTCGACGGCAGAGATCACCCTCCTCCTCGCCGCACTTCACGCTGACGTCGATAGCGTAGACGTCGACCGGGTCGGGGCCGAAGTGGGGATGCGTCAGGGTCTTGCGGGTGAAGCCCTGCCAGGCGCGTTCCAGCCGGCGGGCGTGGTCGTCCCGCTTCGGATAGCCCTTCGTCAGCACGATCACGCCGAACGAGCGCGGCAGGCCGGTCTTGCGGTCGAACAGCCGGCGCGTCCAGTAGGCGTTGGCCAGGCGGTATTCCTCGGCCTTCGTCCCGTCGCGGATCGCGTCGAAGTATTCGCCCTTCAGCGGCAGGACCAGATCAGCCATGCTCCCCCCTCCAGGCGCGCATGGCGGCCTTGCGGTTGAAGACCCAGATCACGCACCATGCGAGCGCCAGGCCGACCTGCCAGAGCAGGCGCAGCAGCAGCAGCGCGCCCTGGAGCAGGATGATTGCCGCCTGCATCCCGAACGTCACGACGATGACGATCAGGACCAGCAGGCCGACGGCGATGCCAGCTTCGATCATCGGGCGGGCGCCTCGTGGCCGGGCCAGAGCGGGACGGTCGGGCGATCGCCATAGGGGCAGATCGGACCGACGCGGTAGACCCAGTCCAGCGCGCGGACCAGGAAGCCCTCCGGGAGAACGGTGCGGCGTTCCCCTCGAGTCAGCATCCAGCCCCGCAGGCGCGCGCCCAACCAGGCGTCAGAGACGTCCAGGAAGGCGGCGGCGTTGGTGACGTTCCCGAAGCGCGGCGTGAACCATTCGGACAAAGCCTCGGCGTCGCCGGGCTCGACCGGCCGGGGCAGCCCCATGGCGTAGTGCGCGCAGGCGAGCGCCTCGACCTTGCTGATCTTCAGGCCGCGCAGGGCGACCCGCTCCGGACGCTGGAGATCGTAGACGCGCCCAGCCGTCAGGCCGAGATCATGCTGCGCCACGGCCAGCGGCTCCTTGCGCTGTTTCGCGACCGCCTTGGCGACGCCGACCCAGGTCTTGAACTCTTCCGGGGTCATCCAGACGCGGCCGCGTTGGTTCAGTTCGGCCATCGTCAGGAGCGTGGCGGCGCGAACCGGCCGCCAGCCGTGCTTGTGCATGGAGTCCTGGACCAGCGCGGCGACGGCATCTTCCGTGCCGGCCCAGGTCCCGTCCGTCAGCTGTTGGAGCGGGACGACGCGATGCGCCCCGATCCGGCCAGCCATGATTTCCTCGCGCTCGTCCATCAGAGGCGCAGGGGCATGAGGACGACCTTGCGGTCGGGGCGCGACGAGTCCATCAGGAGCGCCGGCGAGGCGGGGTCTTCGAAGGCCAGCTGGACGACTTCGCCGTCATGGGCGGCGAGCCCCTCCATCAGGTAGGAGGCGTTGAAGCCGATGGACAGCGGCTCGAAAATCTCCTCCCTCTCATAGGAGACCGACCCTTCGGCCAGGCCGCCCTCCATGTTGCGGGACGATAGGCGCAGCCGGTCGGCGACGTCGAGCCGGATCGACCGCGACTTCTCCTTGCTGATCGCCGCCACCGATTTGACCGCGTCGAATGTGTCCCGGCGAACGACGCTGATGACCTTCGCGTTGTTTTTCGGGATGACGCGAGTGTAGTCCGGAAACGCGCCGTCGATCAGTTTCGTGGTGACGGTGGCGTTCCCCACGGTGACCCGCAGACCACCGAGCCCGCCGGCTTCCGGAACGACGGTGATCTCGGCCTTGTCGCCATAGCCCAGGATCATCTGGATCAGAGCGACCGACAGGCGGGGGATGATGATCCCAGCCATGTCGAATCCTTCATGAGGAAGCGGGGCGTCGGCGGTGGCGAGGCGGTGGCCGTCAGTCGTGACGACGCGGAGGACGTCGGGCTTCATCCGTTCGGCCTCGACCGGAGCCCACGCTTTCTTCAGGTCCTCAATCTGCTTCAGACGAGCGGTCGCCACGGAAGGCTCGTCCATGACGCCGTCGATGCCTCTTTCCGCTCGCTCATGTTTTCGCTGCGCCGTCTCCAGGTCATACAGGGAGGCCAGGGCGGCTTCATGCTCCTCACTGCGGGCCGGCGGCGCGCTGGCGGCCGCGCAGAGATAGACGCCGTTCAGGTAGTAGCGGGTCTCCTCCGTCGAGATGCAATGCCCGACGAAGCCGAGCATATCGGCGACCGTCGCCGTCGGCAGGCTGAAGTTGACGCGCTTGCCCTTCGTCAGCCCCATGACCGGGAAGTCGCCCGCCGGAAGGCCGGTGAGACTGGACGAAGCTCCGCCGACAACAACCGTCAGCCGCTCGTGCGCCGCCGCCTCCATCAGAACGTCGCCGTTCGCCTTCAAGGCACCGGCCAGGTCGCGGGCGTTGACCGTGGTCTTCCACTCGCCGATGCCGGGAGCGTCGATCTCGATAGTCGTCAGGGAGTCCAAGTCCGTCCCCGACAGGATCAGCTTGTCGCCCTTCGCCCACAACAGGACATTGTTCAGGATGGGGATCGTTGCGCGAGCGCCGACCTGCTTCACCATGACCTTGAGCGCGGCGCGCAGATCGGCCAGCAGCTGCGGCGTCTTCGACTTCGCAGGCGCCTTGGCCTTCGGCGCGCCCTTGGCGCGCAGCAGGGCGGCGAGATGCTCCCCGGCGGCGAGCTTGTCGGTCTCGTCGGTAGCGTTGTCCCAGAGCGCCAGCGCGGCGGCGGCGGTCATCAGTGCGGTCTTGTTTTTCATGTAGGTCTGTCCGTCAAAAGCCATGGGGAAAATCTTTCAGCAGGGGGCGGGCTAGGGTGCGCGCCGTTTGTCGAGGGATTGGATCGTGGCGACGTAGGCCTCGACCGATTGGGCGAGGCGGCGGAGTTCATGCCGGATGCCGGCGGGGATGGACTCGTCGGACCAGGTCCCGGCGTCGGCGGCGTAGCGGGCGAGGGCTTGACCGCCCTCCACCACCTTCCGGATCGCTTCGTCGCCCTCGGCGCGCATCTCGGCGCGAAGGGCGGCCATCCGGGCGGCGGCGTCGGTCATTGCGCGAACCTCACCTTGCCGTCGTCGCCTAGCTGGACGGTCAGGGGCGGGAAGTTCTTGCAGCGTCCGCCTTGTCGCCACTTCCAGAACCGCGCGCCGTTGGCGTTAAGCTGGTGGTGGGGCGACGTGCCGAAAAACGGGTTGGTCTCTCCTTCGCTCGGGTAGTGCCGCAGGCGCGCCTCACAGTCCGCGATGATGCGCGCGAGGGTTTCCGGGGCGAGGTCGGAGAAGCCCTTTTCCTCCCAGTAAACGCGGAACTCGAGGCTCAACCGCTCCATGTTCCACGCAAACAGCGCCTCAATATAGCCTTGCGTGAAGGGCGAGATGTCAGACCAGCGATAGCCCATGCGAGCGCCGGGCCCGGCGATGACTGCTGCATCGACGAACACTCCGCCGGAGGTGTCGAGGGTGAAGGGCGCGCTCATGCGTCATTCCCCGGCATGTCTTCGTCGGTGGCGGGGCGCATGTCCGGAACCGTGTCCAGCGACGCCAGCGGCGCGCGCGACACAAGGCAGGGCTCCGCGTCGGCCCCGTCGAGCCCGACCATAGTGATGTCGTTGGTGTCGTAGTTGCGAAGGTCGTCAATGTCCCAGTTCAGGGTGACGATCTCGACCCCCGGCGCCGGGCGTGACGCCCAGGCCGACACTTCGTTCTCGGTCCGGCTGACATAGATCGTCAGCGGCTCCAGCTGGCGAGGCTGGACGTCGTTCGCCTTCAGGTGCGCGACGCAGCTGGCGACGACTTCAGCCTCGGTGGGAGCGTAGTCGATACAGACTTCCGACACCGCCCCCGGCGCCAGGTAGACGCCCTTCCAGCGGTTCGGGCCGTCCGGACTGACGAAGTAGCCGTGCGATCGCAGGACCGCCGCCGTCGCCTCGGTGCGGCCCTCGGTGACCGCCTTCAGCAGGTCGCGAAGCTCCGAGCGCCAGCCGGTGAAGGCGTCGATCATGTCCGCGCCGCTGACGTGCAGGTCCATGTCGGCCGGGCCGTCGAACTCGTCGGCTTCGAACTCCAGCATCTTGTGGCCCAGGTCGATCAGGGCGGCGAGCGGCGAAGTCATCACCGGCCGGGGCTCGTCGGCGCCGGCCTCGGTGGCGAGGCGGGCGGTGATCGCCCAGGCGTCGTTGTCGTCGACTTCGTCGCCGTCATTGTAGACGTGGTTGTCGCGCGTTTCCTCCATCAGGGCGGGGAGGCCACGGCAAGCCGACATGGCGGCGATGATCCGCGCGGCGTCGTCCGGGTTCACGCCCCGCCCGACGGCGAGACCATTCTCGTCGATCAGCGTGCGCGCGGCGGGGACGTAGGAAAGGGCTTCAGTTTGCATGGGGCAGTCTCCGGTGGGGGCAGAGGATAGGAAGGCGTTTAGTCGCGCAGCGACAGGAAAACAAGCCCTATTCGTGTCGCTTGTTCTCGACGCCGACCATGGCCAGCGCGCGGGCGTGATACGGGCTCTCCGCCTCGGCCTGCGTGACGACGTGGAACAGGGCGGCGTTGTGCGTGGCGAAGGTATCGCCGACGGCGCGGACGCCGAACGTGCCGTCCAGATCGTTCGTGCCGAGCTTCCAGCCCTCGCGTTCGGCCCGGGCGTTGTCGAAGGGCGGCATGGCCTTCAGCACGTCGTCCAGACCGATCGGATCGCCGAAGTCGACACCGGCGGCCACGCGGACCGCCTCGGACTCGTCGGCCCCGCCGTTGATGGGGAAGACGGAGTCGACGTTGTAGTTTTCGGGGTATGCCTCCAGGGCGTAGGTCGGATCGAAGCCCTCGACGCCCTTGCGGGTGTTGAAGTCGTTGTCGGCGCGCCGGATGCCCCATGCGACCGCGACGGCTTCCATGGCGTCGTTCGCCATGACGGCGTAGCGGGACTCGTGGCCGCCGGCGTCTTCGAACTCGACGTTATGGGTTCCGCGGACCAGCTGGAACTCCGCCCGGATGTAGGCGCCGGCCATCGCGGCGTTGAAGGCCGCCTCCAGCTTGCGGACCTTGTCCATCGCCGTTTGCGGGTTCCAGGTCTTGATCCGCAGCAGGTCGCGGAAAGCGTCCTCGGCCTTCGTGGCGGCGTTCTCGACATAGGCGAGCGAGCCGCAGGCCGGGCAGCGTCCGGCGGGGCTGGCGTCGCCCGGCGTCAGGACGGCTCCGTCGGGCGCGTCGAGCGCCTCAATGGGGCCTTTCCAGTCGCAGTCCGAGCACTCGCAGGGCGTGCCCTCGGGGTGTTGATCTTGCTCGATGGTGATGCGTTCGGCCATGGGGGCGTTCTCCGGTTTCAGTAGTAGGAAGGGATGTCGGCGCGAGCCTCGGCGTCGCAGTCGAACTGGATGTAGTCGAAGCGGCCTCGCGCCCAGGCGAAGCAAGCCTCCAGGTCCGCAGGATGCTCGTTGGCGTCGCAGTCGTGAACGTAGATGTAGAAGCCATGGACCAGCGGGGCGCCGGCGACCGGCCACTCGGCGAGCGGCGTCGTCCGCAGCATCTCGCAAGTCGCTTCCGTCAGATGCGCCGTGGACAGGATGACGACCCGGCGGGTCTCCGGCTCCGGGTTCGCGCGGGCGCGCGCCTCGGCCTCGGCCTTTTCGGCGGCGTCGGCGATCCGTATCCAGTCCTGTTCCAGGCAGGCCGCCAGTGCCGAAAGCTCGTCGATGCAGCAGGGAAACACTTCAGCCGTTACGGCGGGCTGTTCGGCGTTCAGAGACGGCCGCAGGTCGTAGAGGCGGACCATGTCCCGAAGGACACCGTGCAGCGACCGGGAAGACCGCGCCATGAGTCGCGCCGCCTCGGCCTTGGGGAGCGAGTTTCCGGACTCCGGATATTCGTCTCCGTGGGCCGCCACGATCTCCGGACCGTCGGCGGAGCCGTTGAGATAGACGCCGCAGTCCGAGCAAATGTCGTCGCCGGGATTGTGATGCTTCGTCGGGCAGTTCTCGGGGGTGTAGGCGTAAGCCATGTTCAGGCCTCCTCTTCGGCGCCGTGGCGGCGTTTGTCGTTGGCTTCGCAGCGGCAGGGCCAGCCCTCGCCGCTCGTCGCCGGGCAGCCCATGGCGTGCTCTTCGCCATCGGCGGCGGCTTCCGTTTCGTCCCGGCTGTTCGCGCCGTCTTCAAAGCCGTGCTCATAGGCGACGGCGCAGAACGGGCGGGCATGGGCAGGGAAACGGGCCATGTTAAGATCGTCATGGTCGCTGGGCTTCACCTGGGCGCATTCGATGACGCTGAGTGCTTCGCGCAAGGTCTCGACGCGATGGCCATCGTCCGGGATGGCGGCGACGCCGTCGCGCAGGACCACGAACCGCTCGCCGGCCTCGACGGCGCCGGCGAGCCAGTCGCGGGAGTCGATCCGATCCACGACGCAGAAAGGCCCGTCGATATGGACGACGCGGTTTCCCTCGGCGTCGGGGATGTAGAGCCCCCACGCCTTCCGGCGAGCGGCGGCGTCGTTACGGGCCTGCCGCCGCGTTTCGAACGGGCCGATCTGGCGCGGCTCGCGCGGGTCGATGAAATACCAGCCAGGGGGCGAGGGGTCGGCGCCCTCGGGCTTGAAGCGCCAGGCCGCGAAGAGGCCGCGAGCCAGCGCGCTCAAGAGCCTTGCTCCAGGGCGTCGAGGCGCAGCAGCGCGGCCCGCGTTTCTTCGATACTGTTGGGGCCGACAGACGGCAGGATTTCCCAGCCGCCGCCCGTGGTCCCGCCGCGCCGATCTCCGAATATCTGGACCAGCACGGTTCGCGTCTGGCCCTCCGGCGTCAGGCGCAGCGTATAGGCCTGAATGTAGCGGATGGCCGTATGTTTCGGCCCCTCGACCTGCCAAAGGAAGACGTGGCCGGGGTCAAGCGAGGCGATGAAGGCGGCAGCCGCCGCGCGGGCTTCGTTTGGGGTCATGGTTCAGGCTCCAATCCAGCTGGAGAAGGCGACGGCGGCGCGAATGGCGACCGGAACGGCCCCCCAAATCGCGAGGCCCAGGAGCGTCAACAGCGTCGCCGCCGTCGCTATGTGGAAGGGTCGCAAATGGTTGTTCATCGGTTCAGGCCTCCGGGTTGGCGGCAAGGGCCGCGTTTAGAAGGGCGTGATAGGCGGCCGCCCGGACGTTCAGGACGGCCTGTTGCTCGTCGCTGGCGCGCCACGGCGGCGGGTCGCCGATGCGTTCGCAGTCGCGTTGCGCCTTGGCGTAGGCGGCGGCGGCGGTCTCCAGGTCCGGGACCGGCGGCGCAGCGACGGGCGAGGCTTCGTCATCCGCAGGAATGACGATCTCGGCGCCGGGGTGTTTGTCCCTGATCCGGTGGACTAGAGACGGGATGCTTGACGCCGTCGTGATGAGGGCGCAGGAGCCGCCACCTTCCCATTCGGCGGCGAAGGCGGAGCGGTTGCCATTGCAGCGGCGAACGATGATCCGGCCCAGCCCGGCGAGGCTGACGGGGACAAGCTGGAAGGCCTCGGCGCCGCCGTCATCGTCGCCGTAGCGCGTGGCCGCGTCGCGGACCTTGGCCAGGTCGGTGAAGCCGTGCAGCGTCAGGGCCGTCACTTCGTCGTCGTCGCCGTCGTCCTCGGAGAGACAGGCGAGGCCGGAGAAGGCGGCGTCCCAGCCCATGCCTTCCTCTTTGTCGGCTGTCCAATGGGTGTCAGGGGCGGGCGTCAGGCGCAGAACGTATTGCATGGGGCAAGTCTCCAAGCGCGGAGGATCCTCCGGGATCCCGCGGCGGGTTTTCTAGGGGGCTGGAAAGGTGTCGACTTGGGCTATACCGCCCAGCCCGTCGCCTTACCTCCGAAGGTGTTGGACCGTTCGGTTTTGGGCGTCATCAGGTGGATTTGGGAGCCGCGCACGTCGCCGCCGATCTTGGCGGTCATGCCGTAGGGCTTCAGGATAGCGGCGACACGGCGGGCCGCCTTGTCGTCCTTCCGATCACGCGCGGCGGCCTCGGCCTCGGTCATGGGGTAGCTGCACGCATACTCTTCCCGGCGGCGGAGTCCTTTCTCCAGCCTCTCCAGTTCACGGGCGTCGCGGATGGCCTGCCGGAGCCATTGGGCATCGGTAGAGGACTCCAGGGCGATGCGCGTGCGGCTCCCGTGGTTCCATTCGCACAACAGGGTGATAGCGGTTTCGAGGGTGTCCGCAGTAAAGGTCTTCATGGCGTGGGGCTCCGGTGTCAGTTTCAGCGGTTCAGGCGGCGGCGTATTGTTCGGGGGTCTGACCAGCGTCGCGGGCCTTCGTGGCGTCCAGCGCATCGGCGAAGGGGCCGCAGGCGGCGCCGTCGTCGGTGATCCAGTAGAAACCGCCCTCGGCGACAGGGCCGCCGGTGTGGGTTTTCCAGTCGTGCGAACCCTTGGCGAAGGGGCCGCTAAACGCGACCACTTCCCCGGCCTCGGCGCCGTCGGCGGCCGGGTTTATGGTGTAGGAGTCCGCAGCGTCATCCAGCGGCGAGCCGTCGGGGCCGTAATAGTCGCCGCTGTCGTCGTCGTCGGCGTGCTCGCTGATGCGCTCCGCCGCTTCCGTCAGCGCGGCCAGGTCCAACCGGGTAAGCGGCTGGCCAGCCTCGGCCCGATCCATGGCGTCGCGCAGCAGCGACGCAAGGTAGACGTTAGCGCAGCCTCCGCCGATGTTCTCCCATTCGTCGCGGTCCGGCGCGGGCTCAAACAGGGCGAAGGCGCCAACCTTGTTCCCGTTGGAGTCGATGGTCTTCCCCTCGCGGGTTCCGCCCTCGAGTCGGTCGGCGACGTTGCGGAGGATGGCGGCGGTTTCGGTCGCGCCCTCGGCGCCGTCCTGAAAGGCCGCGTTTTCGGTTTCGATGGTTAGCGAGAACATGGGGCAGGTCTCCGGTTCGGTTTCAGGGATCAGGCGGCGGCGAGGGCGGCGATCATGGCCGCCTTGCACTCGTCCAGAACGGCAGGCGTCAGGTCTGCGATCTTGACCGTCCGGGACCATGCGCCCCGGTGCATATCGCCGCCCGCGTAGCTGACGCAGTCGCGGCCATAGTCCAAATCGACGTTGACGGCGGCGAAGAAATAGACCTCCGCTTCTCCGGTCTCGTTCCGGATATTGTCGGCGCCGTAGACGATGGCGCGGGCGTCATAGAAGAAGGCGGAGTCCTCGCTTTCCCAAGCTTGCTGGAAATCGTCAGCCAGCTTGAACCGGGCATATTCCGGCGTCTGGTAGAAGGCGGTATCTCCCCACGGTTCAGCGGAGCGCGACGGGGCGTAATCACGGTTGAACCTGGCCTCGGCTTCCTCCGCCGTGAACGTCTCGCCGGGATAGGTTTCGGCGGCGTAGGCTGCGACCATGTCGCGATAACTCGAGTCGACGACGCTCCGCAGGCAGGCGGGGAGATAGCCGCCGCCGTCCGATCCATAGAGCGTTGACGACGCCCGGCCGAAAAAGCCGCCATCCGTATAGGGGATGAAGCCGGACCGGGCCTCGGTCTCGATAGCCTCGACTTCGGCGCGATAGCAGTTCCACCCTTCGGCGGTTTCGATCACGTCGGTTATCAGGCCGCGCAGGCTATCGGAGATAGCGGCGAGGGAGGCAGCGGCGGCGGGGGTCGTGGTGATCTGCATGGCGTGGGGTCCTATGCGTGGTGAGAGGGCGAAGAATAGGCACGACTGCGACAGGAAAACAATACCCTATCGTGTCGCGAGCAACCCGGCGCCGTTCGCGTTGGCGTCAGGAACCGAAAGGGGAGGGTTAAGGGTAGGGTTCGGGGTGTCCCCAAGCTGGCGAGCGCGGCGGCGTCCGCTGGCCAGGTCCCCCGCCGTCCGCTGGCGTGTCTGTCGGGCGCCGTCCACGGGCGCTTCCCCCTCCCCCCAACGACAACAGGAAACAGACAGGGACAACAGCGACCACGACAGCAGCGAAAACAGAAAAGGACACCTTCGGCGCGGTTTTCCCGTCGCAGTAGGGGCGTTGCGGGATGGCGAGGGGGGTCCAGTCCGCCCGCCCCGGAAACTTTTCGGCCGTTTCGCTCGCATTTTCGGGGCCGGGAATGGGTCCGAAGCGGCGAGGCGTGCGACAAGGTTGGCTACTATAGTGGCCAAGTATGTCGTGGCGTGGGGTTTGCGCGGGGCGGGCGTCATTCTAGGCGGCTCCGGCGAGGCGGAACAGGGTGCGAACGATGACGGGCAGGAACAGGAACAGCGCGGCGAAGGCGCAGGCCCAAGCGATGACGGCGCGGACGGCGACGGGCGCCGGCACCTTGTCGGGATCGGGGGTGTAGGCCATGCTTCAGCGCCCCGCCGTCATGTAGTGGCATTCGGCCGTGGGGAGGCCGGAGCGTTCGCCAAGCTCCGCCAAGAGGGTCCGGGCCTCGTCCAGCGTCGCGCCCTCCGGCGTGTCCGTGATGGCCTCGACCATGCCGCAGCCCTCGACCCCGTATACGGTGAAGAATGCGGCCTCGCTGGCGTGCAACAGGCCCTCCGTCCCTTCCCCTTCCGGATCAGGACGGCAGGCGCCGAGACGGAGCGAGACGAAGGCGGACCAGTCCGGTTCGTTGTTGCCGGTGCAGCAGTTGAACAGGCGCGAGCATTGGTCCGGCAGGGTCGTTACGGTGATGGCGTCCGCCCCTCCGAAGGCAGAGGCGAGGGCCTCGGCTTCGTCCGCCTGCTTGCCGAACTGGGCGGCAATGTCGGGGCGGGCGATTGAGTGGGACCACTCCCGCCACTGCGATGCGGACGATCCAAGGGCAAGCCCTATGAGGGACCGTTCAGACTCGGTGAGATTGCGGTTCATGGTTCAGGCGCTCCAATCGGTCGAGAGGGCCAGGTTGCGGGCGATGTCGCGGGCCAGCTGGCGTTCCGCCTGGGCGAACTGCCGGACGCGGCGCGCATGGCGGGCGCGGGCCTTGTCCGTGGTGGCGTTCGCCATGGCGATGGTGGCATGGGCCAGCTTGCGGCGAATGCGGGTAATCAGACGATCAGCGGAGCGGGTTTCCATGGTGGGGCGTCCTTTCGTGGTGGGTTGTGGGGATTAGGCTATGTCAGCGGCGGCGATGCGCCGGGCGAGCGGACCAGAGGGGCCGCCGGTCTTCACATCGACCATGGTGATGCGCCCGGCGAGGGCATGGCGGCGGATACTGGACCACACCTTGCGGGCGTAGCGGGCCTTGGGCTCCAGTATGTCGAAGATGAGCAAGGCGCCGTCCTCGTCCCTCGTCCACACGATGAGGGAGAAGGAGGCCGCATCGTCCTGGCGCGCCGGGCGGTCGCACAGTTCGGCGGCGGTGCGCGGGCGATGTAGGGCGCCGGACGTGGTGGGGATCAGATCAGCCATAGGGTTGAGACCCAGAGAGAGGGACCGGCGAACCGGGTCGCTGCAACGGCGGCGACAGGGGAAACATACACGTTGCGACAGATAATAGAGGGGTAGGGGGGTGCGAAAACGGAGTTGCCCCCTCGCGAAAAAATAATCCTGGGATAGGGTGTGCTGGAAATGGCCGAAGCAGTTGATGAGCGGGACGAGGATGACGTCGAAGAGGCGTCAGATGCCGGCGTTGATCCGGGGAAGCGACCGCGGACGTTCAAGGTCAGCGGGATCCGCATTCTTGACGATGGTCGATTGAGCTACGAGCGGGGCGAGAAGTTCGTGCTGCTTCTGGCCGATGGTGTCGACCAGGGGGAGGCCTGGAAGGCGGCGGGCGGGGTCAACAAGGGTTCTTCGGGGGAGACGCTTCGTATTCTGGTCGGGAACCCGGTGTTCAAGGAGAGGTTGGCGGTGCTCGAGGCGGAGAAGGCGGATCTGGAGAAGATTGGGCCGCAGGGTGAGGCGATGTGGGCGGCGAAGCAGGCGTTCAGGGCGGCGAGGGTTGCCGGTGACGTGGCCTCGACGCTGAGATCTGCCGAGCTCATGGCGCGGATCGCGGACAAGCTGGCGGGCCCTGAAAACTCGAACCCTTCGGGTTCTACTACGGGGGACGCCCGGCCCGTGGGTCGCCCGCCTTCGGAGGCGATGGCGTCGAAGGTGGATCCTGCGCGGGTCCGTCGTCAACTGATGGAGATCGGGGTGAAGGCTCCGGTTCCGATCGCGGCCGAGGAGGCCTCGGCGTGACCGCGGACCGGATCAGGGTTGTCGGGAAAGAGCCCTGCGATGATGGCCGGCCCTGGTGGACCTATGACGACGCCGGCCCGCTGGTGGAGGAGATCGGGTTCTACACCCCGTATGGGATCATGATCGTCGACGAGATCTTCGACAGGCACGGCCGCAGCGTCGAGAGCTTCGCGCTTGCGGTGACGTTCGAGGGGATGGTTGTGGCCGGGCCCGAAGAGGGGATATGGCTGGAGGGGCCGGTGGCGCTGCTTCAGCACCGCGTCCGGCTCCAGTAGGGGGATCTGATGCGTAGCTGTGCGGTGTGCTTCTTCTACGGCGGTGTCCGTGGCGCCGAGGAGGGCGACTGCATGGTCGACCCGCCGGTTCCGGTGCTGGTCTCGCTGGTCGATACCGCCACGGGCGTCGAGGCCCGGTTCACGTCGGTTCGGCCGCTGGTCGGGGCCCAGGACTTCTGCGCCCGGTTCAGCCACCGCCACGAGAAGCCTGTGGCGAGGCCGGCGCAGGTCGGGTAAACAGCGGTCTCCAGCCCCACGGAGACTACCATGAGCAACGACCCCTTCATCGTCTACATCGACTGGCGGACCTGGTTCGTCGGTTTCACGGTGCAGCGCGACCAGATCGGCTTGCACTTCCTGCCCCTGCACATCTCGATCAGGTGGTCGCGATGAGCGACAGCCACGACGAGCCCCCGGTCGACCTGATCGGGTATGAGAAGCGGGTCCAAGACGCCCTTCGCGGCATGGTCCGCGGCGTCCTCGAGAGATACGCCCGCGAGGTCCCGCCCGGCGGTCACCACTTCTACCTCACCTTCCGGACCGACCAGTCCGACGTGCCGGCCGACCTGCTCTCGAAATACCCCCGCGAGATAACGGTCGTGATCCAGCACCAATACTGGGATCTGGCCTGCACCGACGACGGGTTCTCGGTGACGCTGAAGTTCAGCGGCTTGCCCCGGAAGATGGTCGTGCCCTGGTCGGCGCTGACGCGGTTCTACGATCCCAGCGTCCAGTTCCTTCTGCAGTGGGATCCCGTCGACGAGATCCCGGCGTCCGATCCGGTTCAGGACGTCGAGCCCGATGCGGCGCCGGCGGCCGAGGGCGTCGTCAGCCTCGCCGCGTTCAGGAAGCCGAAGCGGTGACCGGGTCCAGCTTCATCGAGCGCCTGATGGCGCGGCCCCATGACCCGGCCCCCGCCTTCCCCGGCTTCCGACGCATCGGGCCTCCGGAACCTTCGGCTGAACCGAAGATCCTGCGGCCGACCTACAGCTACGACATCGACTGGGCCGCCATCGACGCCGCGCGGCCGGAGGCGCTGCGGAAGCTCGATGACATGGGCAAGGCGAAGCTGCGTCAGATGATGGACCAGCTGATCCCGGGCGTCTGCTACGAGACCGGCAGGACCACCGAGAACGGCAGCACCTTCATCTGGGCCCGGCCGGTCCGCGTTCACCCCGACTGGGCCCCGCACGTCATGGCGTGGGGTCGGGTCGTTGCCGGGTTGTGCCCGTAGCGACAGAAAAACGGCGCGATCCATGCACCGTTTCCGTTTCGCTTGACCATTTCGGTGATCTCACCGATATGATCGGCGCACTGGATCCCGTGCGAACGGGCGGTGTTTGATGCGACGGCGGCCGCCACCCCAACAGGCTCCGTCGAGTAGCTGCCCAAGTAGGCTTGGCCCCGGCGGAGGGTGTCCCCGGCTTCTCCGGCCGGTTTCCGGAGGCGACGCGGTCCCGGGGCTGGTGGGAACACCTGGCCCCGGGGTTGCTGGCCTGATGCGATGTAGTTCAGGTCGCAGCCAGCCTTGCCGAACGGCGCGATATGGTTAAGCATCCCTCAACGGAGGATGCCATGATCGACCAGGCCCACGATGAACCCGTTGACCCCCGCCTCGTCGATCTCGAGGTCGATCTGGCGCGATGCGGGATCTCGACGCACTGCCACTGGACCGCGACGCGCAAGGCCGACCTGCTCCGGATCATGCGTCAGCAGCCCTGGGCGCTGGACCTGCTGAAGGCCCGCTTCTACCTCACCGACGAAGAGATCGAGGCCTGGCGCATCGCCGCCCAGCGCTTCGGACAGGCCGGCCTCAAGGAAGCGTTCGTCCCGGCCCGGCGCGCGGCTTGACGCAGGCGCCGAAGCGCGAGATCAGAGGACGTGACCGGGATGATGGCTACGGCCCCCGGCGCGGGCCATGGCGGGAGACGGCGGCCCGGCGGTGTTCCTGACGTCGGGCCGCCAACCGTTCGGAGGGGGGATGGATGCGAGTTCTGCGCGCGGGTTGGATCGGGATCCAGATCATCTTCGCCGTCCTCGTTCTCCTCGTCTTCATCGCGTTCTGCCCGCACGCCAGGCGTTGAGGCTCGCCAAGCGGTAAGTCGTCCGTTACGGTAAGTCGATGCCCCGTCCTCGCTCCAGTCCGATCTGGTTGATGCCGGAAGACGAGTTCAAGGCGCTCGTCGCCGGCTCAAAATCCTGCACTGCCGTCCTCGCCAAGTTTGGCCTTCAGATGAAGGGCGGGAACTGGACGACGCTGAAAGGGCGCATTGACGCGCTTGGCCTGTCGATCGCTCATTTCGATCCTGTCAACGCCGCGGCCAACCGCAAAACGACCCTCTCGGCCGACGACGTCCTGATAGAGAACTCGCCGCACCGAGGCAGCGTAGCGAAGAAGAAGTTCCGCGCCCTGGGCATCGTCGCCTACGTTTGCGAGCCCTGCGGCCAAGAGCCGATCTGGCAGGGAAAGCCGCTTGTCCTGATCCTAGACCACAGGAACGGACGCAACCGCGACCACCGCCCTGAGAACCTGCGCTGGATCTGCCCGAACTGCGACAGCCAGAGCGACACGTTCTGCGGCCGGAACAATCGCAAGGCCTGACGCAGGTTCGATCCCTGCCCCGCCAGCCATCTCGACGGCGCGCCGATCTCGCGCTACAGCGGGTGTCCCCACAGAGGAGAACGCCCCACATGGACATTTCCCAAATCGAACAGGCCTCGTCGCTGCTCCGGCGCCGGGACACCCTGAAAAAGCGCATCAACGAGCTCGACCCCCACGCCCGGTCCGGCCTGCTGCAGCTTTCGACCAGCCGCCCCGTGCTGCCCACCGATGGCGCCAGGCATCGGATCTCCGGCGGAACTTTCGAATCCGGGTCCGAGGTCGCCATATCCGGCGAAGCCTTGAAGATCGTCACCGATCTCATCGGCTCGCTGCTCTCCCGCCAACTCGAGGACGTCGAACGGCAACTGGCCGATCTCGGTGTCACCGAGACCATGCAGGCCACGGAAGCCGAGCAGACGAAGGCGGAGCCAGAGCCGGAGAAGGCGCCACGCGAGGTAGAGCTCATCATGCTCGGGGCGGTGCGGTGCGACTGCCCGACTTGCCAAGGAACCCGGGCGTGACCGAGGCCGAGAAGCGCAAGGTCGAAACGGAGCTCGACTACGTCAGCGTCGAAGACCCCAACGCCTACTTCATCCAGGTCGTCAACGCGGTCAGCGGCGTCCCCTTCGAACACGTCCTCGAGGCGAACGCCGTCGACGGATGGCTCTACCAGATCCGCACCGGCGAGGACGGGGCGACGATCAAGGAGCGGTTCATCAATGACCGCGGCGTCGTGGACATCAGGGCCGTCCGCTTCCGTGTCGAGGCCCCCATCGCGATCGTCTTCACGGACGCCGCGCCGGCCAATCTCCGCAGCCAAGAGTTCCGGCTGAAGGCGAAGTGACGAAGCCGCCCGCACGCCCACCCATGGACCTTGGATCGCGCTGGCGCTGCGTAAACTGCGGCGCCGGCAGTCCCTACACCAAAGACCCATGCAGGGCGTGCGGGCACCGCTTCTGGGAACTGAGGCGGTGACTCGAGTCCACGGCCGATACCCACGCATCGCCTGCCTTGTGCCGGGATGCGGATGCGGCGCGACCTGCTATCCGCCGAGCGAAGGGCTGGAGATCATCTGCCCGAAGCACTACCGTCTCGTCGACCGGAGGCTGAAAGCCATCCGGCGTCGATGCCGTCACCTGGCCCGAAAACGCAGGATCTCGAACGAACGCCGATGGAAGATCGAGTGCTATCTCTGGTCCCGGATAAAGGCGCAGGCGATCAGCCGAGCGGCGGGTATCTAGCCGAGCTCGACGAAGACCACATGAAGTATCTGGGCCGCGCCGGCTACCGCGCGCAGAGCCCGTGGTTCAGCGAGGGCTTCACCCGACCGTTCTGGGAAGGGCTCGGCGACAACGCCAAGGGCGCGATCCTGGACTCGATGAACGCCACGGAGCAGGAGGCCTTCCTCAAGGATTGGCGGGTCTGGGCGCGCAACGAGCAGCTGCAGCCCGAGGGGAACTGGAGGACCTGGGTCCTGAAGTGCGGCCGTGGCTTCGGCAAGAACAGGACCGCCGTGGAGACCATCCTCGACAAGGTCGAGAGGGGCGAGAAGGGCCGGCTCTGCCTGCTCGGCCAAGGCGAGTCCGACGTCCGTCAGGTCATGATCGAGGGCAAGTCCGGCTTCCTGGCCTGTTCGAAATCATGGTTCAGGCCGAAGTGGACGCCATCTATCGGCGGCGGCCGGCTGGAATGGCCGAATGGGGCCCAGGCCCTCGTCTTCTCCGCCGAAGACCCTGAAGCGGTCCGCGGCCACGAGTTCGACTTCGGCTGGGTCGACGAGCCGATGTCCTACAAGGCCAAGGCACGTCAGGAGGTCCTGTCCAACCTGCGCCTCGCGCTTCGGGACGGACCGAACCCGCAGCTGCTCTATTCCATGACGCCGAAGGCGCACAAATGGCTGCGCGATCTGCTGGCGAAGATCGACCCAGCCAAGGGGATTTTCCTCACCGAGGGATCGACCTACGCCAATCAGGAGAACCTGCCGCCCTCCTTCATCGAGTCCATCACCGATGACTACGGCGGGACCAGGCTGGGCAATCAGGAGGTCATGGGCCAGCTGCTCTCCGATACGGAGAACGCGCTGTGGACCAGCGAAGGTCTCGACGAGTGCCGCATCCTCAACGACGTCCGGCTATCGCCCGATGAGCTCGAGAAGAAGATCAGGGACTTCGCCAAGACGCTGGATCTGGTCATCGTGGCCGTCGACCCCAACATGACCGCGTCGGGGACATCTCACGCCGCCGGCATCACCGTCGTCGGGATGAAGGACGACACCCGCTTCCTGCTTGCGGACTACAGCATCCGCGGCGCCGGGCCCGCCCAGTGGGGCGCGCGCGTCGTGCGGGCCTTCGACGAATGGCAGGCCAACGAGGTCGTCGCCGAGGTCAACCAGGGCGGAGATCTGGTCAAATACGTCGTCGAACAGATGGCCGACGCCGCCGGCATCGACGTTCCGGTCCACAAGGTCCACGCCACCCGGGGCAAGCAGAAGCGTGCCGAGCCGGTCTCCGCCGGCTACCAGCGCGGGAAGATCAAACACGTCGGCCCCGCCGACCGGTATGCGACCCTGGAGACGCAGATGTGCGATCTTCATGAGGCCCACGATACGACAGGAGAGGACTTCGACCGCTGCGACAGTGTGGTATGGGGGATGACCCGCCTGATGCAGCGCGGGTCGTCGCTGGCCAATATTGGCGGTTCGGGTATCTTCTCGTTCAGCGACTTCTTGAGAGGGTGACGACGTGGCGGCTGCCGACAGATACGGATACGTCGAGGTCATCGGCTCGAACGAGACGATGGTCCCCGCCCTAGAGGGCGCGCGCGGCTTCCGCGAGATCGCGAAGATGGTCGCGACTGACGACACCATCGGCGCGATGATGTGGACGACGGAGACGACCCTCGCCCAGGTCGTCTGGAAGCACGAACCCCGCGACAACGGCAAGCCCAGCACAGACCAGCGCGCCGTAGCGGCCGCGGCCTTTGCCAACGAGGTCCTCGCCGACATGGCGCACAGCTACGCCGACCATGTCGAAGACGCCGTGACGATGATCCCCTACGGCTTCTCGGTCTCTGAGATCCAGTTCAAGCGCCGCGACGGCCAAGGCAGCCGGTTCAACGACGGCCTGTGGGGCATCGACTGCCTGCTGCATCTGGAGCAGAAGGCGACGACCGGATGGGGCGTCAAGGACGGCAAGGCCGTATCCTACAAGACGATGACCACCACCGGGGAGCGGGAGATCCCGCTCTTCAAGGCCCTGCACTACACCGTCCGGGGCAACGTCACGAAGCCGGCTGGCCGGACCCTGTTCTCGAACCTGCACCGCAGCTGGACCTTCAAGAACAACATCCAGGAGTCGGAGGCCATCGGCATCCGGCGCGAACTGGCCGGTCTGCCGATCGCCAAGGTGCCGAAGTCTGATCTCGACCTGGCGCTGAAGGCGAAACTGAAGGGCGACAACGCCTCTGTCGACGAGAAGGCCGCGCAGGCCCGTATCGAGGCCATGCTCAAGGCCGCGACCAAGATGCGGTTCAACGAGACCGCCGGCATGGTGATCCCGTCGGACCCATATCCGGATCCCGACGGCAACGGCATGTCGAACATCCGGCAGTATGAGTTCGACATCCTGACCGGCGCCGGCCAGCGCACCGTGGACACCAACAGCGCCATCGGCCGCTACGACCGCGCGATCGCCCGCTGCCTGCTGATGCAGTTCCTGCATCTCGGGGACCGCAGCACCGGTTCCTACAACCTCTCCGAAAACCAGTCTTCTCTGGCCCTGCGCTCGATGCGCGCCCTGATCGGCAAGATCCTCGGCGAGTGGCAGCGTAAGGCGCTGCGCGTGATCTGGGCCCTGAATGGCATGGACATGCGCTGGCTGCCGGAGATGGTCAGCAGCCCGCTCACCGAGGACGACCTGAACACCCTGGGCCAGTTCCTCGACCGGCTCGCCAACGCCATGGACCTGCTGAACCAGGAACCGGAACTGAAGAAGGCGATGTTCGCCCGCGTCGGCGTGACCCCGAACAAGGATGTCGAGGCCCAGCTGCCGCAGGACCGTCCAGATCCAGCCGTGACGCCACCGGACCCGGTCGATGCCTGAGACCCGCGTCGAGCAGCTGGAGCGCCGGCTCCGGGAGCTCGAGTCCGACGTCGCGGCCGAACTGCGGGACTTCTCCGCCGCCGCCATCGACACCATTGCCCGCCAGGCCGTCGCCAGCGGCGAAGTCAGCGACGAGGACCTGCTCGAGGTTCTGGAGGGCAGGCTCCGGGACGCATTGCTCGGCGCGGTCACCATCATGGTCCTCGACGCGACCCAGCGCATCGGCATCGGGCCCGGGCCAGACGCGGTTCGGCCGGCGGTGGACGCCGCAATGCGAGAGGCGGCGAAGCATCTCCTGCCGTCAGCGAGAAAGGCAATCGCTGAAACCGTCTCGACCGCCTTCCGTCGGGGCTGGTCCGTGGAGCGGACCGCGCGCCAGCTGCAGAAGTTTCTCACGCTTGCGCCAAGTCAGGTCGGCCGGATGGACGCCATGGCGAAAGCCCTGCGCCGGGATCCCGTAGCGGCCGCGGCGAAATACGAGGTCAATCTGCCGGCGAACCCGACGCAGAGCGATCTGAACCGTGTCGTCGACCGCTTCCGCGCCAGACTGGTTCGGGAACGATCGCTGGTCATCGCCCGTCAGGAGCTATGGCGGGCCGGCCAGGCCGCAGAGCATTCGGCATGGGAAGCGGCCGTCGAAAATGGGGACGTCGCAAGGGGTTCGGTAACGAAGCATTGGCGAGATCAGGACGATGCTCATGTCCGGTCCGCACACAGGCCTCTTGCCGAACTATACCCACAAGGAATAGGTCTTGACGAAGGGTTCGTGACTAGCCGTGGGGTTTTGAGGTATCCATTGGACCCGAGAGGTTCGGCGGACAACGTCATCGGCTGTCGCTGCTGGCTGGTTTACATGGTTGGAGGCGAGGTCAGATGAGGATTTTGAAGCGGATCGCGAAGTCGGCGCTCAAGCACGTCGAGAAGCGTGCCGGCATCCACGTCTACCGTCCGGTGATGAACGCTCAGAAATGGGCGGACTGGCTCCAGAAGAGCGGCGTCCCGAACGCCAGATCGGCAGAAGAGCTTGCCGTGACCATCTTCAAGGCGTCCGGAAACGTCGCCATCATCCCTGACCAGAACCAGCATGTCGTTCGCTCGACGTCTTGCGTGTTCGCGCAGCACGGCTCGTCAGGACTGGCGATCGTCTGGTATGACTATCTCTACTACGACCGCCACTGGACCCTGCGCGAGCTCGCCGGCTGTGAGATCCACTGCTGCACCAGCCGCGCCGTCCTGGTCCTGTCCGACGACATCGGCGATTTCGAACTCACCGATGAGATGCTGCTGTCGGCCCCGCCGTCCATCGTCCTGGACAGCGAAAGCACCGCCCCGCTCGAGGCCGATGAGATCCAGGTCCTGAAATCGGCCGGGGCGCGCGAGACCGTGGTTCCGACGGAAGCCCAGAAGGCAAAGGCGGCGGCGATGCTGCTGGCCAGTTTCGACGAGGAGGATCAGAACCCCGGCGACCAGGCTATCCTCTACGACCTGTCCAAGGGGCGCCCGGTCCTGAAGTCCGAAATCTCCGAGGCCTCCAAGGAGATCGCCGAAGCCGTCGACGTCGAGCACACCGAGCCTGCTCCCGATCCGGAACCGAAGTCGGATCCGGCCCCCGAGACCAGGCAGGCGGAGAAGGGCGCGAAGACGATCTGCAAGTCCGATGACGAGCGCCGCATCGTCTACGGCTGGGCCAGCGTCTCGACCGCCGACGGCGAGGTCGTCAAGGACTATGAGGACGACGAGGTCACGGGCGACGCTCTCCACGATCTCTGCCACCTGATCGTCAAGGGCCAGCGCGTCGGCGCGTTCGAGCACGACGAGAGCCGCCGCAACAACGAGATCGTCGAAGCCTTCGTCATGGACAAGCCCATGCAGGAGGCGCTCGGCATTGACCTGGGCCGCGAGGGCGTCCTGATCGGCATGCACGTCCCGGACGATGATGACTGGGCCGAAGCCAAGGACGGCGACTGGGAGTTTTCGATCAACGCATCGGCGGTCATTGCGAAGCCGGCGGAACAGGAGGCCGCCTGATGGGCGACAAGATCATTGGCATCTCGGCGGTCACGGAAGTCTCCATGACCCGCAAGGCCATGAACAAACACTGCACCAAGGTCATGCTCAAGAGCAAAGCCAAGGGCGGGGTGACGAAGGAAACCACAACCACGGAGGAGTCCGAGATGGACCCGAAGATCATGAAGTCGTTCGCCGGGCTCCAGGCCCGGACCGGCACCAACGGCGCGCTCTACGTCGCGCAGCTGGACGAGGACAAGGTGAAGTCCTTCCTCGAACAGGACGCCGAGGCGCAGGACGCCGAGGTCAAGACCTGGGCTGACGCCGAGGAGAAGAAGAAGTCCGAGGCTGCTGCGGCGGCCGCGGCTGAAGCCGAGGGCGACCCCAAGGTCAAGGCCCTGGAAACCGAGCTCGCCGGTCTGAAGGAGACCGTGAAGAGCCTGCAGGCCGGCGGCGCCGACGCCGCCATCGTCGAGAAGGCCAAGGCCTATCCGAACGTCCCGAACGCCGTGGACGTCCTGAAGTCGGTCGCCGGCCTGACCGAGGAGGCCCAGGCCCCGACGCTGGCCCTGCTGAAGGCTCAGAACGACCTGAACGCCGGCGTCACCGCCCGCACGATCGTCGACCCGGCCACGGTCGAAGGCACTCCCGCCAACGTCCTGAAGTCGAAGGTCAAGGCCTACGCCGAGGCCAACAAGGTCGACGAGAACGCCGCCCTGCTGGCCGTGACCGAGGACCCCGCCAACGCCGAACTGATCCAGCAGGTCCGCGACGCCGAGGAGTCCGTGGCCGCCTGATCCCGGTCAATCCACCAGCCCCACGGTCCACTCTTAGTGGCCGGGGTTGACCGGCCAGAAAGGTAGAGGCCAGAAATGGCTACCCAGACTCCCGAAGGCGTTTTCAGCCTTCCCGCCGCGGTCGATCTGACCGGCAAGCAATACCGGCTTGTCGTGAAGAACGGCTCCGGCGAACTCGCCATCTGCGGTGAGGGCGCCCGCCCGACCGGCATCCTTCAGACGCCGGACGCCGCGGTCGGCGAGCAGGCCCGCTACCACACCTTCCACGGCCAAGGCCGCGAGAAGGCCGTGGCCGGAGCCGCCTTCGCCCGCAACGTGAAACTCGCTTCCGACGCCGAGGGCCGCATCGTGCTCGCCAGCGCCGGGGACGAGGTCATCGGCACTTCCGAGGAAGCCGCCACCGCCGCCGGCCAGGTCGTCGCTTTCCAGCCCGACCTTCAAGGCATCCTGCCCGCGTAAGCGAGCGTCGCAGCCCCACGCGAACTTTTAACCTTCATCCGGTCCTAGATAGGCGGATGCTACGGAGGCTACGATGCCGCAACCCGAGGGCAAGGCCCTTACCATTTCGACCTACCTGACCGGGCTCGCCGTGGCGATGATCCCCGGGTTCCAGGGCTTCATCGGCGACCGCATTTTCCGCCCGTTCCCCATGAACGCGCGGCGCGGGAAATACTGGATCTGGAACGATCACGACGCCTTCAACCGCCCCGAGGGCAAGGAACTGGCCAACGCTGAGCCGCCGCCCATCGGTGGCTTCGGTCTGCCGACCGAGGCGGAGGTCAAGGCCCGCAAGTGGGGTCTGGCGACCAACTGGACGGACGAGGATCTGGCTGACGCCGACGTCGGTCCGATGGGCGCAGCTGGCTATGAGCGCCGCAAGGTCCGCTATGTCACCTATCAGGCCCTTCTGCGCCGCGAACTCGACATCGCCGGCCTGATCCGCAACACGGCCTGGGCGACCGTGCTGTCCGGCACCGCCGACGGCGCCACCGCCGGTTCCAACGCCGGGGCCGCCGGCAACGTCACCGGCACGTTCCGCCAGTGGAACGACGACGCCGCGGAGCCGATCAAGCTGCTCCGCAACATCGCGACCGACATGGAGTTCCGTGTCGGCGTGCGCCCGAACTTCATGGTCATCCCGCGCGACGCGCTGGACGTCCTGTTCGAGCACCCGTCGTTCCTGGACCGGGTCATGGGGGGCGCGAACACCGACCGCCCGGCGGCCGTCAGTCTGCAGCTGCTGCAGAACATGCTGGAGATCGAAGAGATCATCGTCACCGGCAAGGTCTACAACACCGCCAAGGAAGGCGAGGTCGCGAACAACCAGCGCATCTGGGGCCGCGACATCTTCATCGGCTACAAGCCGCCTGAAGGTGAAGTCGACCCGGAGAACCCGGCCGCGGGCTACATCTTCAACTGGAACGGCACGGACAACGCTCGTCCCTCGCCCTTCCAGATCGCGGCCAATCCGCAGGGCATCTTCATCAACCGCTTTACGACCCAGCGTCCGGCGGCTTATTGGGCGGAGAGCTACCTCTACTCGTCGCCCCGGATCGTTTCGACGTTCCACGGGGTCCTTCTGAAGGACGCCGTGATCGCTCGGAACCCGCTGTAAGGAAACAGCCCCATGCCCGTCTCGCACTCGTCTGACCTGATCGCCCTTGTCGGGCTGACCTGGAACGCCAGGTCATACGACCCGGGCGACAAGTTCGAACCGAAGATCCTCCCGCATCAGCGGCGCACCATCGACCGAATGGTCAATGCGGCGTCGCGGAAGCTGGGCGAGCTCACGGCGGCGAACATGGCCATCGCTCTCGAGCGACGGCCTCGCGAGGCGGGCGTGCCGGCTGGCTTCACCCTCGCCGGGCTGCGCGGCCTGAACCTCGTCACCGAGGAACAGGTCGCGCGCTTCGGCTGGGACGGCGCGGCTGGCGAACAGGATCCCGAAACCGGGATCGTGAAGCTGGAAGAGAAGACCGTCCGGCCGGCCTGGCTGGACGAGAAAACCGAGGCCTACGCCGTCGAAGACCTATGGGTCGTCCGGCAGAAGTCGAACGGGGGCCCGCCCCGCTACGACGTCCTCGACGCCAAGGGAGACCGCGTCTTCACTGGCGGGACCATCGCGGGCAAGGACAACGCGATCAAGAAGGCGCAGGCCTTCATCGACGCCCGGCCGCCGGCCGAAGAAACCAAAGACGACACCCTCATGGGCTCGTCGAAACTGGCCGCGATCATCGAGATCGCCGGCCACCAGATCCAACTGGGCGGCATCGTCGCCGCGGCGTTCGAGGACTTCTCGGCCGGCGCGGAGGGCGTAGAGAACCCCGTCGCCGCCTGGAACGATCTGCCGGAAGACGGCGAAGGCGGCCGCGAGGAGCGACTTCAGGCCATGATCGACCTTCTGGCCGAAGATCCGGAGCAGATCGCCAAGCGCGTGCCGGAAACCAGCATCGTCGCCCGGCCGGATGCGGAGCAGCATGGCGACAACGGCGACGACCTGGACGCGCTCCGCACGGTCGCTGAAGCCGACGTCGAGAACATGGACGTCGCGGCCCTGAAGGTCTGGCTGGCCGATCGGGATATGCACGGCTTGGACGACGTCACGGAGGACGATCTCCGGACCGGCGCCGTGAAGATCCGAGACGCCGCAGCCGAGAAGGTGAAGGCGGCCGACGCCCAGACCAGCGAAGGGAACGAGGATGGCGGCGACGTTCAACCCGGATCTGAACAGGGCGCTTGATCTCGCTCGTCAGCGTCTAGGCGACACCGACACCAACGACGCCCTGTTCCCCGACGAGACCTATATGGCTCTGCTCGGGGACGGGGCGAAGGTTCCGGCCCGAGTGGCCGCCATCCTCGCTGCCGATCTGGCGGCGAGGTTTGCGCGTAAGGTCACAACCGACGTCGACGACCAGGGCAAGAAGTGGTCGGACCTGCAGAAGCACTACAGCGATCTCGCGACCCGTCTCAGCGCCGACGCTCTGGCCGACGAGCGCGCCCTCGCATTGGTCGATGCAGGGGCCGCTGTGGCCGACTTCGGCGGCGGCGTCATGGTCGGCGGCACCAGCGCGGCTGAAGTTATTGCTGCCCGCGACGACCCGGATCACCCGGACAATGTGCCCTGGAACCTGTGATGGTTGACGATCCTGTCAGCGAAATCGTGGATGAGAACCCGACGCCTGCGGTGATCCGCACATCGAGCTCTGGCGCCTACAATCCGCGGGTCGAGGATCCCGGCACCGGCAGCGCCAGCACACCTGTCGTCGGCTTCTTCTCCGGCAAGGTGGATGCCGGCGAGGACTTCAGCGCGACGCTCCTTCTGAAGGCGGCAGACCGGCCAGCCCACCTGAAGGCGAAACTCTCGCGCTGCGTCGTCAACGGCACCGACTACGGTGTCCACGAGGTCCGGGACAGGGTCTGGGAAGGCCAGATCAACGGCTACACCCTGGAACTGGTCTGATGGGCTGGCGCGAGCAGACACGATCGATGTTCGGCAACGCCGAGGAGGCGGTCCGCGACGTCGCTGAGATCTGGGTCGACAACGTCGTCGAGGACATGGTGAAGAACACCGTGGGGCCGGGCAACCAGCTGCCGGACACCGAGTATATCGCCACCGGTCGCCTCCGCGGCGGCTGGAGGGGCGGCGAGAACCCACCGGCCAATGTCGGCAGGATGGACGGCGGCCCCTATGACGAGGACGGTGACGCCACCGTATCGGCCGTGATGGCGACGTTCAAACTGGACGGCGTCTGGTCGGTGTGGAATGAGGTCGGCTACAGCTATTACGTCTTCCACGGGCTCGGAAACCACCCCTACCCGCGCAATCCCATCACGGGGGCGACGCTCCGGTCCTGGAGCCATTTCCAAGCCGCGCGCTCGGCGGTCATGAGGCTACGATGACCGACAAGGCCGAACGCAAGTCCCTCGAGACCATCCTCGACGACCAGCACGCAGCGCTTCTGGCGGTGATCCCGCCTGAGTTCACGGCGAGCTATGTCCCGCCGGACAGGGTTCCGATCAAATGGGAGAACAAGGACTGGGACGACGTCCACCAGCTGTATCTGCGGGCGACATATGAGGCCGGGGATCCTCGATACCCAGAGCTCGGCCGAAACACCCGCAAGGATGTCCCCGGCGAGTTCCTGATCGGCATCTTCACGCCGGCCGGCTCGGGCCTGGATCTTCCGGACAATCTGGCCAGCGTCCTCGCACTGGCGTATCCCTATGGCCTCGAGATCGACACCGCCCAGGGAAAAGTGGAGGTCCGAGGCTTCGCCAAGCGGCGAGGAGCGCCTACCCCCGACGGCCGGTATTACACCCCGGTCCATATCAACTTCATGCTCTGGAGGTCCAGATGAGCGACGAAGCCACCACCACGCCGACCCCGCCGGCCGACACCATCAACGGCGAGAACGCCGAGCAGAACGCCTCGATCATCGCGGCGGCTGAAGACAGCAAGAACCCCTGGGCGAAGAACGGCGCGCTTGTCGTGGCCGGCGCCCCGTCCCGGATGCCGAACAAGGACGGCCGCATGATCGTGGTGGCCGAGAACCGGGCGCCGCCGAAGAAGGACAGCACCGTCACCGACGACGTGAAGGCGTCCTATCCCAAGGGCGCGGACGCCTACGTCGGCTACGCCACGGTCGCCGAGACCGAGGGCGCCGAGGCCCGCCGCGTCTTCCCCGATGCCGGCGACGCCGAAGTCCTGCTGCTGGGCGACAACGTCCGTCAGTTCAGCCACGAGGGCCTGGCCCGAAAGGCCGGCTGGCTCTCCGTCGGTCCGGCCCACCCGGTCTATGCGGCCGTGAACCTGGCCTGGCAGCGCGGCGCCCGCGACGTCAAGGTCGTCGGCCTCCGTGACGACGAACGGAAGACCCTGCGCCCGTGGTTCGAAGCCATCTCGCCGGAGTTCGAAAGCCTCGAATACGGCGGCTGATCCCAGCCGCCGCCCCCTCGATCTGGGACCGCCCCCACCGGCCCGCGTGTCAGAAGAGAAGGACTTGAGACATGCCCATCAAGCGCGGTTCCCAGCATCGGCTGGTCGCCATCCCTGAAATCGTTTTCGCGACGACCCCGGCGACGCCGGTCATGGTCGAGATCCCGATCACCCGGCTCCGCAAGGGCAAGGCGATGGGCTCGATGCGGTCGGGCCAGCTTCGCCAGCACCCCTTCGTTTCCAACCTGCTGCCGGGGATGAACACCCAGGAAGTCGAGCTTGGGACCGAACTGCAGCCCGGCAACCATGACCAGCTGCTCGAGGCCCTGCTCGGCGGCACCTGGACGGCCGACGTCCTGAAGGCTGCGGACAACCTGAAGAGCCTCGCGCTCGAGTCCCAGCACGCGCCGCTCTACGACCTGTTCAACGGCTGGGTCATCACCCGCGGCGAGTTCGCCTTCAACGCCAACGACGACACCCCCATCGCCGTCACCTATGCCGGCATGGCGATCGCCTCCGACTACGATGCCGGCGCGACCGTCGCGACGTCGGTCACCGCGGCGGACGATGTCGATCCGTTCGTCTGGTCCGATGCGTCGGTCAAGATCAACACGGTCGCCACCCCGATCTCGTCGATCACCTTCCGCATCGAGCGCACCGTCGACGCCTTCCGGGTGCTGAACTCGCGCACCCCGCGCGAATATGTCCCCGGCGACGTCGTCCTCACCGGCTCGTTCACGGTGCCCTACGAGGACGCCACGCAGTCCACGGCGCTGGAAGCGTTCGACGATGCCGCGATCGAGATACTGGCCGAGTCCTACGACGCCTCGCAGTCGTTCACCTTCCTGATCCCGCGGTGCAAGCGCATCAACATGAACAAGCCCGTCGAAGGTCGCGGCGCGCTGGTGATGGACTTCGATTTCGAGGCCTACTACGATCCGACGACGCAGACGATCCTGCAGATCACCCGAGTCGTGTAACGCGGGCAGGATCAGACGAAGTTCTACGCCCGACCCTCGGGTCAGGTGTGGTTCGGACGGGCCGGCATTCCGCGTGGGGCGGTGCCGGCCCGTTTCCCCTGATCCGCCCCACGGTGAGAGAGCCCCACATGGCCGAGACCAAGCCCGTCCCGTCGAACCCGGCTGACAGCCCGTTCGACTTCCTGACCGAGGTTGTCGACACCGACGGCATCGAGAACGGCGTCTTCATGCATCTCGAGTTCGACGGCGTTCCGCTGTATCTCGACGGAGAGGCGCGAAAGCAGCCGGCGCGCATCCGCGTCCGCTCAACAGCGTCGACCAGGTTCGAAGCATACCTCGATCGCGTCCAGCGGCGCACCGTCGACCGCCAGCGCCGCGGCGGGAAGCTGAACAAGGCCCAGAAGGAACAGATCCTGAAGGACCTGAAGAAGGACGGCCCCGAGTCCTTCGCCGAGCTCGCCGTCGAGTTCGAAAATGTCAGCCGCAAACAGCCCGGCATCATCGCCCCCCCGCGTGAGGACCTGATCGCCTTCGCGTCGAACCCGCACAACCGCTGGGCCGTCGACCAGGTGCTTGAGTTCGCGGCCGAGGATGGCAACTACTCCGGCCTGAAGACCCCGGCGGGAAACGCCGACGGTGGCGACGCACCGAAGACCTAGCCGCCTGTCGGAAGCGTCTGGTTGAGTTCGCCAAGGAGAGCTTCGAAACCGAAGCTCTCCACGGCGACGCCCCCATGGACGTTCATATGGCGCGCAAGAAGCGGTCCGAGGCGCGCGCCGCCGGAGACCCGAACTGGCGTAAGATCAAGGCTGTCGCGCCCAAGAAACCGCCCGAGTTCGACGGTCGACTGGCCTATCTGCTGACCTGGTATCGCGAGATCCGGGGCAAGCAGCAGCGCGGCTTCCACCACGAGCCTATAGCCTTCACAGAAATCCTCGCGTATTTCACACTCTACCAGATCGAGTGGGATGCTTTCGACGTCGAGACCCTTGGGTTGCTGGATGACGTCTGGCGAAACAGCCTGCCTAAGAAGACCGGGGGCGACAGCTGACGCCCTGATCTTCGAAGGGTGCAAAGCATGGATTTCCCTACTCTCGGTCTGAACTTCGACCTGACCGAGGTCGTCCAGGGGATCCGGACGCTTCGACAGGGCGAACAGGCAGTTCTCCGCTTCGGGGACGCCAACGAGCGAGCGGCCGCCAAGGTCGAGGCGGCGAATCGCCGGATGGTGTCCTCCGCCCGGAGAGGCGCGGACGAGGCCGCGCGCGCCGGCCGCGGTCGAGGCGGCAAGACCGTCGAGGAGCTCCAATACGAGCGCGCCGTCGCGGCCATCAATGGCCGCATGGCCTTCAGCCGCCGGATGAGCGCCCAGCGGATCGCCGAGGAGCGTCGGGAGGCCGCCGAGGTCGCTTCGACGCAAAGCGCGATCCAAGGCGCGGCCGAGCGCACCACGTCCTTCCGCATTCGGATGGCCCGTCAGAGGGCCCGTGAAGAGGCCGCCGCTGAGCGTTCCACCGCCGCGGCTGCCCAGGCGTCACAGACCGCTGAGCGGCAGGCCGCCGCGCAGACCCTTCAGTTCCGCAGCCGAATGACCCAACAGCGGGTCCGTGAGGCGATCGCGGCCGAACGGGCCGAGGCCTCCTCGGCGCAGCAGACAGCACAGTTCCAGATGCGGATGGCGCGGCAGCGTGCGTCCGAGGAAAGAGCGACCGAGCGTCGTATCGCCGCCGAAAGGCAGGCTGCGGAGCGCGCCGCTCGTCAGGAGGCGCAGCAGACGTTCCAGTTCCAGCGCCGGATGACCCAGCAGCGGATCCGCGAAGAGGCGGCTGCTGCGCGCGCTTCTGCAGCTGCGGCCAGGGCGGCGGCCGCTGCCGGCGGTGGCGGCGGGATCGGCGGGATCTTCGGCGGATTGGCCGGCATGGGCCGATTCGGCGGGGCCTTGAACAGCCTCAACTTCGCCGTTGGACGGCTCCGCAACACCTTCCTGAACGCCCGCTTCGTTGTCGCCTCCTTCCTTGGCGCACTGGCCGTCGGTCCCATCGTTCAGATGGTCGATGCGATGACGGCGCTCGACGCCCGCATCGGGATCTACGCCAATCGGGCCTCCGACGTGCCCTACACGTTCGAAGCGCTCTATCAGGCCGCCCAGACCGCCAGGCAGCCGCTCGAGGCCATGGGGGTTCTCTACTCCCGCCTGGCTCCTATGGCGGGGCAGTTGGGCAAGTCCCAACTCGATCTCGTCCGCATCACCGAGACCGTGGCGAAATCGTTCGCCATCACCGGGGCGACAGCACAGGAAGCGGCGTCGTCGACGCAGCAGCTGGCGCAGGCTCTGGCCTCGAACCGTCTTGGCGGCGACGAGCTCCGATCTCTCGCCGAGAACGCGCCAGTTCTGATGAACGAGATCGCCCGCGCGCTCGATATGAACGTCGGACAGTTCATCAAATGGGCCCAGGCCGGCAACGCCAACGCCGCTGTCGTGATCGGCGCGATTGAGCAGGCGAAGGAGCGCGTCGACCAGATGTTCGCCGCCATGCCAGTCACCATCGCGCAGTCGGTGACCGTGGTCGGAAACGCCCTGACGCACCTGATCGACCGCGTGAACCAGATGACGGGGACATCGGAGCGGCTCGCGGGCTTCATCGCCAACTTCGCGACCTTCCTGGAGGCGGAGTCCACGATTAACGGCGTCGCCAACGCGGTGGATGCGGTCACCAAGACGTTCGAAGTCATGACCAACGTGGTCAGCGGCCTGATCGACATGCTGCCGGCTCTGGCCGCCGGGTTCGCGACGTTCGCGGCCATCGCCGCCGCGACCGCTGCGGTCAACGCCTTGACCAAGGCATTCGTCACCCTCCAGATCGCCGCCGCCATCGCCGGCACGCGCATGGTGACGATGCAGGGCATCATGGCCGTGACCGCGACTGCGGCTCGAGGCCTGCTGGCGGCCGTGGGCGGCGTCGCCGGTCTCCTGACCGGCGGCGTTGTTCTCGCCGTGGTCGCCGCCGTGGCGTCCTTCACCACGCTCCGGAACTCACAGGCTGCCGTCGCCCAGTCGGCGGAGATGCTTCAGAGCGCCCAAGAGGGAGCCATCGGCGCCGTCCAGCGGGCGATCAGCTTCAGCCAGACCTATGGGCTGAGCACGGAGAAGCTCGACCAGGCGCTTCAGGGCATGGGCAACAGTTCGACCGTGGCCGCCGCGGCGACCGACGAGACGTCGAAGGCGCATGCTCGAGCCCAGACCCAGGCCCTCGCTCGCGCCAACGCCGAGCGCGTCCTGACGCAGGCTATTCTGACCCGCGCCGCTGCGGAGGCCGGCAAGGCCGCTGATGAGGCGGAGAAGGCGCTGCGCGGCGGCTGGTTCGGGATCGGGGGACTCGAGTCGCAGGAAGAAACCGCACGGCTACGGCTGCAGGCGTCGCGCAATCAGCGCATGGGTGGCCGCGGGACCAGCGAGGCTGAGCGTCGGGCGGCCGAGGATCTCGCGACAGCTAGGGATCAGGTCGACAACGCCAGGGCGACCGCTGCTGCGGCGCGCCAGCAGCAAGCCGATATGGCCGCTCTGGCGGCGGAGTTCCGGAAGCCGCTTGGTCTGGAAGACATCACCGTCCCCACTGCAGACGGCGGCGCCGCCGCCAGCGCCGCGGCGGACAAGGCCGGGAAGGGGCTGGATGGCGCTATCAATCGGATGGCGAAGCTCCGCGAGGAGGTCGAGGGTCTGAATGCCCAGATCGCCGCTCTGCTGCGGAATCCGCTGGACCCTCTCGCCGACTTCGCGGCACGCATCGCGGCGGCCGGCGATGAGGCCGCGGCCCAGTATACGTCGGGCAAAGCCGCCGAGGCCGGTTTCGCCGAACAGGCCCGATCGCTGGCGTCGCAGAAAGAGGAGCTCGAGATCAGGCTCCAGCTGCTCCAGACCATGACGCAAGAGCGTCGTGCCGCGGCTGACGAGCAGCGCCAGCTGGCGAACACCACGGCCGCCAGACAGGCCCAGAACGCCGTCATGACCGCCTTCTGGGCAAGCTCAGACCGGTCCGCCGCGGGCTATGCCGAAGCCCTGCGCGCCTCTACGGAGGCCGAAATCCGTGGCGCTCAGACCGCCGAGGCGCTCCGCATCGCCAGGCAGTTCGGCGTCGATAGTCTGGACCAGATCGCGGAGGCCTATCAACGCGCGACAGGCGCATCGGAAGCGGATGCCCAGGCCCTCGAGGCGCATGCCAAGGCAACAGCCGCGGCTGTAGGCGAGACGATCCGCCTGACCCGGGCCGAAGAGGACGCCGCCGCCGCGGCCGCCGCCGGCATCGGGCGGCAACAGCAGATCGCCGACACCAACGCCTACGCCGACGCGCTGGCCCGGGGGACGGCGGCAATGGCGGAATACAACCGCCAACTCCGGATCCGGCAGGCGATCGAAGCGAACAGGGGTCTGAATCCGGCGGAGGCCGCTCGCCAGGTCGACGACCAGATCTCAGCCGAAGATCGCGTTGCCCGTGAGGAACGTCGGCGCGCCTTTGAAGACGAGCTCCGCCTCGCCACCATGACCGCCGAGCAGCGTGACATCGAAGCGGAGGCCATGCGACGGGTCGCCGACGCCATTGCGCGCGGCTCCAGCGACGCCGCTGAACTGTCGGTGGAGGCGCAGCGCACTCGCGTCGCCTACGAGAACGCCGCTCTGGCCGTTGCCAGGATGAAGGGGCAGATCAAGAACGACATCCGAGAAGCCTTCGCCGAGACCGGCAAGGTCGACTTCACGTCGCTGAAGGAGAACCTGAAGCGGAAGATCCGGGAGGCTGTCTACGACGCCCTGCTGGCGAAGCCTATCGACCTGGTGGTCAACGCCGTCGTCAACGTCATCACCAAGGGGCTGGAGGCGCTCCTTTCGAAGATCATGGGCGCGGATGGCGGCAGCGGAGGCCCGCTCGGCGGTCTCGGCGATATGTTCAAGAGCGGCGTCGACAGATTCGGAGAGCAGCTGAAGGGCTTCATGGAAAAGCTGCCCAGGGGCCTGACGACGGCCCTGAAGGGCATCGGCGCCTTCGCGGGCAGGGTTGGCGCAGGCTACTCCATCGGGACCGGCATTGCCGACATGGTCGGACTCGAGGGGAACGGGCGCAGCAGCCAGGGCTGGATGGATATGGCCGGCTCAGCCATCGGAACAATGCTGGGCGGCCCCATCGGCGGGGCTATCGGCGCGATCGCTTCGCGCCTGCTCGGTTCGATCTTCTCGGACAAGAAACGGCCCCTGGCCATCACCGCCCTCGAGGTTCGGGGCGGTCAGTTCCAGTCGCGCGGGACGCAGGCCTACGATGGAGGCCCCCGCGAAGAGATCGACGCCGCCGGCCGAGACATGGCGAAGCTCCTGAACCAACTGGCGAAGGCGTTTGATCTTGACCTGTCGAAGGCCGAGGGCCTGACGACTCTGTTCGGCTGGACGGCCGGTGAGAACACCAAGGCGCTGGGCGGTGAAGGGTTCTTCGGCGGAGCGTTGCGCGAGACCCAGAATATGCGCGGCATGACGCTGGACCAGATCAAGGGGTCGGCGCTGGGCCGCGGGGTTGATCTCTCACAGGTCAAGGACGCCGAAGAGGCCATCGACCGCATCCTGCGCGAAACCCTGATCCGCGTCGGCGATGCTGTGGGCGACGCATTCACTGAAGCCGAGAAGGCGGTCATCCGGGCCGCCGAAAGCCTTGAGGATGCCGCCGCGACGCTGGTTGCGGCTCGCCAGGTGGAAAGCAACCTTGAACGGGCGCTTCTGCGGTTCACGAACCCGACAGAGTTCGCGATGGCGAACCTTCGGGATCAGCAGATCGCGCGCCGCGCCGGTATCAAGGACTTCGTCGATCAAGGCCTGATCGCAGCTGACCGTCTGCCTGGCATTGAGGCCCTGCTGCAGGAGCTCGAGCGCAACGAGATCGCTGAAGCGCTCGCCAACCTCGCTGACGGAGCGAACGGCGCGGCGGCGAGCTTGAAGCAGATCCAGGAGGCGCAGGAGAAGATCCGGGCCTATGTCGAAGGTCTTCGGACCGGCAACCTGTCCCCGCTTGCGCCAGCCGCCCAACTGAACCTGTCCCGAGAACGCTTCGACGACCTGCTCGGGCGCGCCCAAGCCGGAGATCTGGAGGCGCTGCAGACGATCACGGACTCGAGCAGCGAGTTCCTCGCTGCGGCGCGCCAGTTCTACGGCTCGTCGGAAGCGTATGCCGCGATCTTCGACACCGTTTACAACGCCCTGGACGCGCTTGGTAATCAGGAGTTCGCGGACCCGCTGATCTCCACGATCGAGGAGCAGGTCCAGCGGCTCATTGACGCCATCAACGCCGGCTTCGGCTTGTTCGCCAATCTCGACGACGATGACGTCGAGACACCGCCGGTGCTGCCGCCGGCGCCGCCGGTGACGCCG
>FLYM01000796.1_pt1 | contig 47077 bp, 62 predicted proteins | sample 1122581 | NCBI WGS metagenome assembly FLYM01 (sample SAMEA4346789, study PRJEB14843) | hot springs metagenome | biome: Terrestrial Biome; feature: Habitat; material: Sediment | place: India | collected 2012-06-12 | depth 1760 m
CCCTTTACGGCATCATCGACAATTAGGCACGAAGCCCCTCGGCCGGTGAGCGCCCCGCCGACCCCGACGAAGACCGCACGGCCTCCTTTTTCCGTCTGGATGTTCGACTTGGCCGCACCGCCGCGCCGCAACTTGAAACCGGGGAACACCTGCTTGTATTGGCTCGACGACATGATCGCCCGAACGTCGCCGCCGTAATCCTCGGCCATCGTGTCGGAATACGTCGCGACCGCCACGCTCTCGTAAGGGTTACGCCCCATGAACCACGCGACGAAACGCTTGGTGGCCAGCTCGGTCTTGCCCGCGCGCGGCGGCAAGGTCAAGATAAGCTGGGTGAACTCGCCGCGCTCGAGTTGTTCGAGATGCTGCGCGATGGCCCGGTGGAACTTCGCCGGCTGGTACATCGACTTTTCGACGTCATTCGGGTCTTCGGGGTCCGGCATCGTGAACTGCGTGAAAGTCAGCAGCTCGTCGCGCGACTGCATGGCCTTTTGCTGGCGCTTAAGAAGCGCGAGCCGCTGTTCGATCTGCTTGAGTTCTTCGTTGGGATCGGCCGCCTTCAAGCGGGCCTGCTCTTCTTCCCAACCGTACCTCTTATTTGTAGCCGGGTTTACGCGGTTGGGGTGAGGCAAGAAGCCAAATCCTTCTCTAGCGCGGTCGACCACTTTTTGCCGTGGACTATGAAATATATGGTGGTGGGCGTTACGTTGAACTCTTCGGCGAGATGCTTTTGAACCTCACCGGCCTCAACCCGACGCTTGATTGAAGCGACTTGATCCAATGTTAGTTTCGCTTGCGCGTTTCTCTCGCCGCGCATTGAGCGATCCCTGCTCACCATGTCATCGGAATTATCTTGCAGCGTACCCAGAAGCAGATGCTCCTTGGCAACGCACAATTTGTTATCGCAAGTATGTCGAACGATCATTGTCGGGTCTGGTAGATCGCCATGATATACAATCCACGCAGCTCTGTGCGTTGCTATCTTCTTCCGCTCGTACATCATGAGGCCGTAGCCTCGACGTGTCGCCCCTTGCCACTCTAGACAGCCGTTCTCCGCACGCTTTACCTTGGCGAACAGCCGTGGGGCCAGGGGTTTAGTTTCGTAGCGGGGGTCGACACGCCCGTCTTTGGCGATGCGCGTCATGGCGTGGTCCGTTCGTCTATCTTCTGCTCCATCCGGCTCAGGATCTCGCGGATGACCCGCAAATCGGTGCCCTGCCCATTGACCAACGCCTTCAATTCCTCGACGGAACGTGAAAGCTGGCTTTGGCTCTGTTCCTGAACCGTGACGCGATAGGCCAGGTTGTCGATCTGTTGCGTCCGTTCCGCCAGGGCATCGAGCCGCACGCCCTGCGCGGTCTGCGCACGATCGGTCTGATCCATGCGCGTCGTCATCGTCCCATACACCGTACCGCCGCCAGCGATCATCGTGGCCAGCGTCACGACCGACAGCCAAGTGTTCCAGTTCACCTCGTTTTTGGGTCGCGGCAGGTGCATGTCAGTTTGATTGGCCATTGTTGATCGACTTAACCTACAACGTATCAGTGCTCAGGTTGGTTCAGCGGTTCCGCGGAGACCAGTAAACGCTGGCGTAGGTCAGCAGGCCGTTTATCGCGGCCACGATCACATATCCGTACCACGGCACGTCGATCCCGGATGGGATCGTCAAGGTCGCCGCGGACACCGGGCCAAGAACTGCGCCGGCAACGCCGCCGCCAATTGCTTTCGCAACGCTGGAGAAGTTCATCTTTCGCTCCTATCGCATGAAAATCAGGTAGAAAACCGCCGCGGCCATCGCGAGCAAAAACGCCACCAACATACCGACGGGCGTGGCGGGCTGATCGCTTTCCGGGATGGTTTCGACCGGAATTGCGGGCTTGGGCGCCGGGGCAGGCGCGGCCCCGACCTTAACCCCGCGCTCGGCGCGGATCTGCTTGAGCACCGCTTCGATCCGTTCGGCCGAAACGAGGGCCTTGTTCAAGCCGTCGCCCGCATAATAGCTCTGACCGCGCGAAATCTGGCGATGCTGGCCCTTCGTCGCAACGAGAACCGGGAAACTGGCCCATTCCATCGCGAGACGCTTGGCGAACTCATTGACCGAGATAGTCCCAGCCATGAAACCTTGATATCCGCGCCGATTGAGCAGCGTCAGACCCAGAAAGTCCTGAAATTGCGGCCCAAGGACCTCTTTCCCGGTCAGCGAGAGCTGGCGTTTCAGGTCTTTCAGGGTCGCGTTCATGAACTGGTACGCCCCGGCGGCGCTCGAGACGTGATTTCGCGTCCAGGACGGCCCCGCCGCGATGGCCTGGTCGATCGTGAGCGCCGTCAGCTTCGGCACGATCTGCTTGTGCCCGTACATCACGTCATAGGACGCGCGGTCAGATCGGCCGGTTTCGGTCTGCCGGATAAAGGCGAGAATTGTCTGGGTGGGCAGGTCGTCGAGATCATATGCCATGCGTCGGCCCATATCGGTTAAGTTGGCCGACAATACCCAACAACCGCCGGGATGGCAAGACAGGTCAAATTTTAACGAAAAATGGCCCGCTCCGGGGAATGAAGCGGGCCGATAAGGGAGGTTGCCTGAATGGCGCCGGTCAGGGGAGGAGTTACCAACCGGTGTCGGATTTGTAGGCCGTTGTCGGGTGGCTTGTCAAGCGTCTGCGCGTTCGGCCCAGAGTGCCTTGCGCTCCTGCATGGTGAGCTTGCTTTCGCCGGAGTTCAGCCGGGATCGGCGCTGGTTGCCGCACATGGCGCACGAGCACCCCTGCAAATGGTTGGCCCATGTCGCCCGATTGTCGTGCGGGTAAATCTTGCGCGCCTTTGCCTTCATTCGCTGGAGATCGGCGCGGCGCCGTGCGGAATGTCCCATAACTGCCTCGCTGGCCAGTGATGTCACCGATGCGGGCGGGGCCTGCCAATAACCCCGCAAGGCGCTCCAGCGTTACGACCCGCTGTGCTACGGCCGGCAGAATGTCACCGTGTCACCGCATCGGTGTCGGGAATGTATGATTTGTCGGGTGACAGGTCAAGACGGCAGAGAAAAGCCCGCCCCTGTGCTGCACCAGGGCGGGCTCTGTACGCGAGAATGTCGTGCAGGAATTTAACCTGCTTCGGGTCTCCCGAACCGATTGACCTGTGGCGCCCGCTGATTACGCGGTGGGAGTTGCGCCAGTCACCGACATCCGTCGCGTGTCGGGTTTGTAGGACATGTCGGGCGACAGGTCAAGTCGGAATTTAGGTCAGACGGGCTGTCCGATTTCATTTTTGAGCAGCAAATTTGTGCGCGGGTCCGGCGACCGCTTCGGGTTGCGCGGCGGACTACCCGCCAGGGGTCGGGTCGGGCCAGGAGGCGGCTCGACCCTGCGTTTCGTGTGGATAACTGTCTCTATAATACAGTTGTCACGCCAGCAATTTCGGGCGTCACAGCGTGAAGTTTGGGCGCAGGTTGCGCACTATCATTCAAAAACGCTCGCCGATGGCTGTTCGATCGGCTTGGCTTTGGCCGCTGCTGCCTGCTCGAGCTTGGCGATTGCCTCGGCGATCTCGTCGGGCGTCATCTCGTGCGGCTCCTTGGCGTTCCCGCCGTCCTGCGAACCTAGCGTCCGGTCATAGGCCAGCTTGACAGCCTGCACGCGAGCGCCGGCCGGCGTGCGCTCGTCGGCCAGTATCTGCTTATGCACGCTCACAGCGAGCGGCAAAATGTCGGAAAACAGCAATTCCTGCTGGATCCGGGCAATCTCGGCTTGGACGCCAGGCCGTGACAGCGCTTTGCTCGCCGCTGTGTGCGGCTGCGAATATCCGGCCTCCTTCGCCGCGAGCGCCTTATTGCCCGTCTCGGCAAAAACCTTAGCAAAAACAGCCTCTTGTGCGCCTAAACGGCCTTTAAGATCGGGCAAATTCCGCTCCTTAACTTTCGTTTTGTCCTGCATACACCTTAGCTGCGGTAGTATAATACCGCAAGATACGCCCGCAAAGCCCTATGTGGTATCATACTACCGCACCGTTGTTTTTGTCGATTATGTATGTTGACAAGCGCCATACAACGTCATACATTACGGACAACGCAAACAGGAGCTACCGCCATGTTTTCACTCAATGCCGATCTTTTCCGTATCGTCGCTGGTTTCGTCTCGAAAGAGGAAACGCGATATTACCTGCAAGGCGTGCAAGTCGAACGCCATCCGGTTCGGGGCGCTATCCTGGTGGCAACTGATGGCCACCGCGCCCTGATGGTGCACGATGCCGACGCAGTGCTTTCCGCCGACTTTCCCGAGTATGGCTATATCGTGAAGTTGGGCGCCGACGCACTCAAGGCGTGCAAACCAAACCGCAAAGACAACGGAACGCGCCGCCTCGTTGCGAACTCGAGCGACACGGCTCAGCCGCTAACCGTTGTGCTTGACGACGATCCGGTTGCGATCGCCCCAAACTGGCGCATTGACGGATCGTTTCCCGATTGGCGCCGGATCGTGCCCAACGCGGACTTTACCGCAAGTGACACGACCGCCATTAACGCGGCATACCTCGCAACGTTCGGCACGGCAGCTAAAGAACTCACTGGTCAGCCTAAAGTGGCCATTACCGGCGCCGCCGATGGCCCATTGCTGATTACGTTTGACGACGACCGCGCATTCGGCGTGCTGATGCCGCTACGGTGGTCCAGCTCTGATCGTGTCCCGGCTTGGTTGAACGAAAGGCCGGTTCACGCCGAAGCCGCAGAATAGCCCCACAACGGGCGAAACACCTAACCCCGGCTACCAACCTACCGGACCACACCCGTTTCGCCCGTCCAGCCCCTTCTCTGTCGATTTTTGCGACCGACAAACCCACTGGAGACCGACAAATGACCATCACCCCCGAAAATCTCGTTCAGCGCGAAGTGTTCTACTGCGTTTCGTCGCTTGTCTCGACACTGGCGCAATCCGCCAACACCGGCCTTGATATGGATCAGGGCGATTTGGGCGCAATGCTCGATCAAGCGTTCGATCTGGCCATGCCGATCGACGATTACGAAGAAGCGGCCATTCAGGAAGGTTGGCACGTCGAAGTGCGGAACCTTGGCCGTTGTTTCGTCAACAGCCGATCGGGCGCTTTGGCCGAAGACGCATCGCCCGAAGACGCGTGCGGCTGGCAGGACCTTTGCGACGAATTCGACATCGAGCCCTATCAGCGCGAAGTGTTCGAGCACTGGATAGTTAGCGACTGGCTGGCCGATAAACTCGCCGAGAAGGGCGAGAAGGTCGACAAGGACTTTGCCGGAATGACGGTTTGGGCGCGCACCACAACTGGCCAGGGTATTGCGTCCGATAGCGTGATCGATGCGATTTTCGCTGATCTTGTCGGAAATGACGACTGACAAGCCCCACAACGGGCGAAACGCTCAAACCGGCCCAAGATACCGCCAAGCCCCGTTTCGCCCGTCCAGCACCCCTTTCTGTCGATTTTTACGCACGACAAAACCGAATGGAGACTGACATGGACACCTACAAGCAAGCTTTCGTACTCACAATGGAAACCGGCGCTATCGCGCTGGCCGTTGTCATGGGCGAGGATAAACAGCACGGCGAGGGGTTGGCCCATGCCGAAACTCAAGAAGTGCTGGACGGGCAAGTTTGGGACATATGCGCCTACCCTGTGACGGGTGATCTGCCGCTCGGCGTGACAGTACTCCGCCCATGATCCTCGTCTGGCTCATTCTCATCCTCGGCGCGTGTATGATCTTCGGCGCGCTGCCCCTGCTTATCGGTCGATGCGTTGGCCGTGTTGTTTCGATCTTCAAGCGGCGCCCGTGAGGCGCCGTTTCTTTTTGCTGCCCATTCCCAACTTGTCTTAAGACCGCCAAATACGAAGGGAGTGGGTTGGGGTGCCTTGAGGGGCAGCGCAGCGGCCCCAACCCTATACGTAGTATAGCCTGAACTTCCGTACTTCCGGCTTCAAACCTCCGCCAATGATTTCAGGCACTTAGCACCCCAACTTCCGTAGTTCCGGCGGACTTCCGGCCCGACTTCCGGCATTCAATGAAATCAATGACTTAGCGGGGGACCCTTCCTAATTTTAAGAGACTTCCGCCAGACTTCCGCTAATCAAAAACGCTATCCTCTTGGACATTATGTCCGATCGGCCCGACCACTTTAAGCCCTTTACGCTTCGACTTCGGGTCGACAATATCGACGGCAAGCAGTCCAGATGCCACCCACACCCTAACCATTTCCTCGGCCTGTTCGGCCTTGAAACCGTACTCGTTAACGATGCGCCGGACGGCGAAACGGTCCTTGGACTGTGGTGCCATCGACCACGGTTCGCCGCTTTGCCACGCCTCATCAATGGCCTTTAGAATGGTTGTCGTGACATTGGGCGTCAGCTCACTATCGGGCCCCATCGTCTCCAGGCAGCGAACCGGCACAAGCGAGTTGCGCTTGCCGTCAATGTCCACTGTCTCAAATGCGTAAGGCTCGCTCCAGCCGTCCGGCGCGTCCTTCTGCTTCTCGCAATACAGCGAACCGACCATATGGCCCGGCTTGCGGTCGATCCTGAAAACGAAATCGCCAGCACCTAGCAGCACCGTGGAGCCGCGCATATCGCCGTTCTTGCCCGCGTGGTGCACACCCAGCACCGCCCCGCCTGTTAGCCGCTTGACGGCCTCGCACGCGGCGACGAATAGCGTCATGTCCTTTTGCAAGTTCTCATCGGCGCCAGGGAGCGCCCTGGACACCGTATCGACGACCACGAGATCAAAAGCCGTCCCGTTGCGCCGCACCGTGTTGCGCAGCCGCGTTATGTCTTTGCTGCTCATGAAGTTGATTGTGCGCTCAATCATTAAAAAGGATTTGGTAACTTCTCGCCCATGACGCTTCTCCCATGCGTCCACACGGTCCCGGAACCCATAAGAGCCTTCGGCTGCAATGTAGAGCACCTTGGGCGTCTCGTTAGCTTTGATCGGATCGTCGTTCCACTGATCGTAGCCGGTCGTTATGTGCAGCGACATATCGAGGGCCAGGAAGCTCTTTCCGGCGCCTGGGCGCGAATAGAGAAACCCGACAGACTGCTTGGGAATGTGCCGGTCAATGAGCCATTCCGGCAACGGGCGTTGGCGCAGCTCTGCGATCGTGACGACGGGGAAATAATCGTCCTCGTCCATGTCCTCTACAGGCTTTTCGACCTCGGCGCCCATGTCTTCTAGAAGATCCCGGCGAACCGGCGAAGACGGCGCGTTGACCCAATCTCTGGCGATCGTGCGCTTTCGTATTTTCTTATGGTCGACTTGACCCCACACCCAGCACAGCGCGCCAAAGTCATTCGGCTCAAACGTGCCGTCCCACTTCAATAGCTTGGCAAGCTCGAACCGCCAGCCCGAAGTGCTCTTGTCCTTCTCTGGCGGCCTGCGGCCTTCCCATGTATCGAGCAACGCCGGATTGGCCTTGCACGCAGTCTCGAACCTGTCCTGCAGGTCTTCTGGCAGGTCGATGAACTCGGCATGACCCTGAATGAACGTCATGTCCAAGGCGTCCTTGGCGGTCTGGATATCGGCACGCTTATCGGCCTTGTCGTTATCGGGATTTGCCGGCGCGAAGTGCTTGCCGATCTGCTCGAGCGTGAAGCGTTCCGGTTTGAATATGCTGACGCTTGTCGGCCTTATCTCTGTTCGTCCCTTGGCGCGTTTGGTCTCTGACAGATGGTTGATCGTACCCGGTAGCCGCAGAATACGATCGATATTATAAACGCCGTCGCCATCGACGCGCAGCTTTATGCCATAGCCCTGACTTTCGGCGGCCTCTTGGTATTCGGTGGCTGGCAACTTCTCGGCGAGCGGCCAATAGAAATTGAACCCGCCGCCACTGTCGATGATGAGGGAAGGCATACAATCTGCAAAAGCAGATTTGGCTTCTTCGGCGATAACCTTGCGTTCGACGTCAAGCGGCAGATCGTCGTCAGGATCGACGTCCGCAAATACCGCGCGGATATTGGCGATGTCCCCTTTCGAGGGCTTGTCGTGTTCCGTGCCCGGCTTGACCTCGTTGACAGTGAAATAAAGGTTCTTGCTATCGACGCGATCAACGATGAATTTCTCCATCGCGTCCCACGACCCCGGTGGGAACGTGCGCGCCTCCAGACCACCCGTGGGCTTGATCGCAACTAGGTTGTGCCAGCCGTCGGGGTCGAACTGTTTCAGAAACTCGACGGCCGGGCCGTGCTTGGGCTGAGGGAAAGGATGGACGTTGCTCATAGCCCATTCTCCCCGTGCTCGAACCGGGCGCTGCGCGCCTTCTTTGCGGCCAATAAGCCCGCATCGCACTTTAGCAGCTTTCCGAGTTCGTGCTTCGCTCTGGAATTCTTCACCCGGCGGGCGTGGCGTGCTTCTATTATGGCGACGGCTTCCGTTAACCCACCTGGACCCCGTTCATAAGCGTCGGTGTCAAGGTCGAGGTCTATTTCCTCTACGCCGTTTTCTGTCGTCCAGTACTCTTGGTTAAGCGGGAGAATTTCAGCCTCGTGCTTACCGTCTCTTGTCACCCACGTGTGCCGCAATTGACAAGGGTGAGTGTTCCAAGAACCATCCGTCTCGTGGACGCGCTCAAACTCTGGCAATTCGTCGTAGCAGTATACGTGATGCAATAAGGCTTTAGGTTCGCGAAGTGCTATGCCCATAGGATCGCCACAGGCCAATATAACGCCCTCATTTGTAGCAGCGTTCAACTCGTCGCACAGTTCGACCTCTAGGTTGAGCGGCTTCACGGGCGGCTTTACTTCCAACCACACAAGTCCCTGTTCGGGTAACGTTATGCGGAAATCAGGCAGGTAGCGTCCACTCGGCAGGTCGTAGCCTTGGACTTCGTAACCCCATTGCAGACCCATAGCCTCAAAGAAAACGGCCCATCGTGCCTCTAAGCGTGACCGGAAACGATAGCCCTTAAATTCTGTTTCTATCGCTCTCATTGGTCGCGCTCCCGTACAGCCAGCTCGAGCCCCAGCACGTTCAAGCAAGCCTCGAGATTTGGGACCGTCGGATTTGTTCGGATGCGCCAGTCGTATATTGCGTCGGGGTTCAACCCCGCTTTGACCGCAACGTGCTTTATGGGGATGCGCCGCGCCTTGGCCTCGGCGAACAGAATGCCCACCAAGGGGTTCATGCTGTATGCGCGCTGGGTATTGTAGCTGCACCGGATATTACGGCTTTCCGGCACAACATCTTGTGGTTTAGAAGAAGAGTTGCTATCCATGGAAATGCTTTCTGCCGTGGTAGGCGGTTGGTGTTTCGATCATTCGGCTCTCCATCGGGTGCTCGGTCTTCTCTTCTCGGGGTTCTCGTAGACCGGGGCGGCTCATCACCGCCCCGGTTTCTCGTTCGGGGGACCGCCAATGTAGGTTAATGTCGGGTTCTGTCGCAAGTCATTTCCTACACATCGGACATGGCTTTGAACCCCTTCGCCTGGGCAGCGGCCCTCTTGTTTTTCCGCTTTACCTTCGCCGGGCGCAGGGCTTTCTGCCAGAAATTCCACACATCCCGCACGATCTCGGCATTGATCTCGACCGTGGCCCAGCGGTGCCCGCACTGGCATTGCCGGCGGCGCCGAATGCCCAGATTGATTGCGCGGGTTTCAATGACGTGGTTCTCGGCCCCGGCGCAATTAGGACATCTCATCGTCGCCCCGCTAAACGCGCTATACCCACCGCGCTCGCGTCGTGCTGGACAGCCGCTTGCCCGGCGCGCTTTCGGTCCGCGTCGCCTATACGCGGGTCGTCCTTCGCGATCTCACGGCAGATACGAGCGTTCTTGCGATGCCATTCGATGATCTCGTCGAACGCGCCTTGCCGCGCGGACACAAGCCGGTCGTACTCGCCCCAGGCGTCGCAGCACGGACAACCCTCGACGGTCTCCGGGCAGCGATCGCCGAACGCATCGATAATTGCTTCCTCGATCAACTTAGGCATCGCGTTCATCGCCCCGTTTCGCACCGGCCCAGAACAGGCCACAGCAGAACCCGATAAGCCCGAAGAGCCAACACAGGGAAGAAGGTCATGGCTTGACCCTCAACGCGGCGGTGATGGCGTCACGCATCCGGTCTTCGATATGGTCCCAGCCCTCCATGCCGCTGGCGCCCAAGGCCGCTTTGACCATTTCATCTGTCACCACCGGCTCTCGCTGCGCCTTTCCGCTACCGTCGCAATCCTCACAGACGCCGTAGGACGGATTGCCGCCCTGATCGCCTGTCCCGTTGCAACTGACACAAGATGCGACGAACCCACCCTTCACCGCTTCGGCCTCGCTTTCCCCCGCCACAGGGGCGTGAGGAATGAATTGACTGTCAGGGAACTGCATCCACCTTTTGATATTTGTTGCCATGATGTAGGTGTCGTCTGCGGTTTTATAGTCATAAGTCCATTCTTCTGGCAGCGCTTTAAGAACAACGCGATCCCCGTAAATGGTTTCTGCAATGAACCACTCTGTTTTGAAAGGCCTGGGCGGCTCTCCTTCGTGCCAGCTGATGCGCAGCGCGTCTTCAAGTGTCATGCTCATTGCGCCCTCCTAGATCAATGCGAGCGCGAGAAACACGCCGCCGTTAAAGAGGAAATCGAACTGGAACCGCTGCGCAAATACGGCGCGAACGAAAAACAGCAAGACGTTGTAAGCAACCATCCCGTAAAGGACGAAATTAGTGTCGATAAGTTCAGGCATGTTTCTCTCCTAACAAAATGCCGCTGGCGTTTCGCGACGGCACGCAGGGTGCGGATGCGGCGCGGGCGGCGTGGCTTCGGGCTCTGGCTCCGGTTCGACCGGCTCAGGCTCAGGTTCAGGCTCGGGGTCCACTTCGGGCGTCTCCGGCTCTTCCGGGGTCGGTTCTTCCGATGGCACGTCCTCTTCGATCGGGTCCGGCGTCGGCTCGACCAGCACGAACCCGGCCCGCCCGTGTCGTCGCCAAGGCCCGTATGGGCGTGTTGACCGTGGCGGGTGTGTCGTCCGACCGCATGGCGGCATAATCGACACGCCAGGCATCGGCGTCCAGAAGCGGTGTGCAGCCCGTGAGGGCGAGTGTCGCCGCGGAAGCGGCCAGTAGGGTTCTCATCGTTGGGGTTCTCCGTGGGTTATACGTTGTTGGCTTTCTGCGCCTTGGCATCGGCCTGTAGGACGGCGATAGCTTTGCCCACGTCGGAGTTGCACGGCGCGCACATCTCTTGCCAGTCGATCACGACACCGCCGGCTGTGACGTAATCGGCGCTTGCGCGAAGCGAATAGTACGCGCCGCCTTCACGGTATGGCCGCGCGTCCAGCACGACGCCACATCGGTCGCATTTCCATTTCTCGATCGTTATTTTGCCCATAGGCCTTTCCTCTCAATCTCGCGCGCAACCAGCCGGTCCACGCTTATCGGTTTCATCTGGGGGTTGCTGGGGGTCGGCGGCGCCGGTCGCGGGACTTGCCGCAACATCGTGGCCGACCATTGGATCTGCGGGATCATCGCGGTTCATCCTTTCTGACCAAGATCAGCTCAACGGGCGGCGGGCGGTAGAAACCTTTGCGCGCTTGACAGACGCCTCGCACCGGATCTTTTCCGTCAACCGTTGCGCCGCAGGCAGGACATGGGTCCGGCGTCTCTTCTCGACATGGGCAGTATTCAGGACCGCTCATTGCACCACGCTCCCCGCCAGTTGAACCTCCCAAGCCCACAAGGATGCCCAGATCATGGCCGACCAGACCGTGACGATCAGTGCGGTATCGAGACGGGTCACGACTTCGCTCCCGGCATCTCAGTGTCGCGCACCGGGCCGACGATCTCTGCGCCCATGAACGCTTCGCTGGTCGATAGATTTGCGCCGAGCAGTTCGTCGAGCGCTTCATACGCTTGGGTTGCGAGGTCCGTTTCGCCGTCGTCCTCGAACACAACCGAGAACTGGACGTCGATATCTGCGTACTTTTTCATTTGTCTTCTCCTTAGCTAAATACGTCTGTTTGGGGTTCGTCGTCTGTCGGCATTTCCGACATATCAGGCGCCGGAAAGGCCAGTTCGATAGCGGCGCGCGCCGTGGGTCCGGTGAAGGTGTATGCCTTCTGATCGGGCGTGATGATCTCCAAGACCACCGGCCCGCCCGGCGTCATGCCGTAGCAGTTCACCACCAGGTCAGGGTGAGCCGCCCGTATCGCGTCGAAATCAATCAAAGGGGCTTGGGGTGGCATTGGACCCTCCCCGTTTCGGCTTGGGCGCCGCATGGGATTTTCCGAAATACGCCCGGAGTGCCTGCGTGACCACAAAGGTCCGGCTGGCCCCGATTTCCTCGGCGCGCTTGCCGGCGGCCTTCCACAGATCGGGCGGTATTCGGAGCGTCACTGGTTTGATCGCTGCCACGATTATTTTCCTTTCTCGTATTGACGATGTAGGCCAACGTATGTCATGTGTATGGCGCTGTCAATCGGCAGTTTCGACAAAAGGAGAAAGACGTGAGCCTCGTCCGTTTCAAGATCGAGAACCATCCGCAGCAAGTGGGCAAGCGCGGGGCCAAGGATACTGTCGATGAGCGCATCACGCCGCAGTGGTTGTTCGACCAATACGACGATGAGTGGCTGTTCACGCTAGATGCTGCGGCGAACGCGGAAAACGCAAAGTGCGAACGGTTCTACGATCTGAAATCTGATGGGCTGTCGCGATCCTGGGCAGGCGAGCGCGTCTGGTGCAACCCGCCGTACAGCGACATAAAGGCGTGGGTCGCAAAGGCCCGTTACGAGGTCAGCCGCGATTGCCTTGCGGTTGTCATGCTGCTCCCCGCGAACCGGACTGAACAGAAGTGGTGGCAGGAGCACATAGAGCCGTACCGCGACCGGCCCGGAACCGGGATCGTCGTGCAGTTTCTAGCGCGTCGGATCAACTTCGGTGTGCCGGGGAATGAAGAGGCCAAGTTCAACAGCTCGCCTCCGTTCGGTTTGGCCGTTGTCACGTTCCGCAACGTAGGGGTGTTCGCATGATCCCCCTGCTCGATCTCAACGCCCATACCTGTTCCTGGCCGATACTCGGCGCAGGCGAGACAATCCAATTCTGCGGGGCGCAGACCCGTGAAAACTCGTCCTATTGCCCGACGCATCACGCCGTGGCCTATTTGCCGCCACGGGAAGCCCGCCGGGAAAAGCGGGTGCTGGATACGATCGCGCGCCGGGCGCCACGCATGACATCATTTCCGCGGATGGACGCAGCAGAATAAACCCACTTCCAGTTGATCGCGTCCGTCTTGTAGGGTATTGTCGCTCGCAAATTTCGACAGCGAGCGACAGATGCCTGATCCCAACGCCTACACGCCGTCCTACGACTTCTCGGACTTCGAGGCCAGCAACCCCACATCGCCCAAGCCCGGCGCCGAGCTGGATATCGAGTTCGCCAACATCGCCCAGGCCAACGGCCAGGCGATCGACGCGATAAAAGATATCCGTCGGAGTGACGGGGCGTTGAGGAATGGGGTTGTCGGGCCGGATCAGATATCGGCGGCTTTGTCGATTGGCTTTACCGCGCAAGGTCAGTGGCAACCCGATTTCAACTACTCTGGCGGCGACGGGGTAATCTACCAGGGCATATTCTACAAGGCGCTCGTCGATCACCGTTCAACCTTTGAGAACGCGCCGACCGGAGAGACCACTACGTTCTGGGAGCGGCTGTTCTCACTCGCTGCGGTGAATATCGAGGACGACAGTATCTCCGGCACGAAGCTCGAGGCGGGCGCGGTTAGCACGCGAGAACTGGCCGATGGTGGAGTTTCAGAGGGAAAGATAGCCGCGTCCGCTGTCTCCGAAGTGAAATTGGCGGCAAGCCTCTCGGACCGGCTAGCCGCGGAGTTTGCCACACTGGCAGCCGCTCAGTCGTATGCTCCCATCGCGGCCCCCGACTACATCCGCACCGCTGGCTACACTACAGCCGGCGATGGTGGCGGCGCGCTCTACAAGAAGGCCGCATCCGAGCCCAGCCATGCAGGAAAATTCTCCATCACGCTCGGTGATGGCGTGACGGTGGTTTGGTACGAACTGGCCGAAACCACTGTGCGCCCAAATATGTTAGGGGCGTCGGTCAATGCGGGCTCCGATCAAAACACGGCGCTTCAAGCGATGTTTGATATGCCGGTTCGGGATTTTTACTTGCCCGAAGGTCTTTGGCGCTCAGATAGTAGCTTGACCAGAAGCGGCGATACGAGAATGCGCGGTCCTGGCGTTCTCGACTTTTCAAACGGTAACGGCGGCTTGCTCATCGCAGGTAGCGCTACACAGATATCCGATCTTGCGAATGACGTGTCACGACTTTCGTCAACGGTTGAGTTGGTCGACGCGTCCACAGTAAGCGCGCGAGACCTGATTTGTCTTTTCAACCCCACCGACTACTCTTGGTCCAACCACCGCGACTATTATCGACAGGGTGAATTCATACGAGTGCATTCCAAGACCGGGAATGTAATCCGCTTAAGTGGGAAGACCTATGACAATTACGCCGCTGCCGACATGGACGTTTACAAGATCAGCGGCATCAAGGTTGATATTGATGAGATCGGGTTCATTGATAACGCATCGACCGCCACACCTGCGCTGCGCATAAGGTTTGGAGATGGCGTGCGGCTTGGCGCAAACTTGAGAGCGACGGCAAGTACGTATCAAGCACTTGAAATAGACAGGTGCTACGATAGCGTAATAATGGCACCGTCAGTGTTCAGTAACGCAGATGCGTTCACGGACAAGTACTGCCTTGTGGTGGCAAACTGCCAAAGGTTCGTGATCATGGCCGCGCAGGCAGACGGCGTGTCGCACGCCATAGCCATAGGTGGCGGAGGCGACGTTTGCGCTGTTCCGACGCGCGAGGGTAAAATAATAGGGGGCGTGCTTACCAACGCGAGCAACAGTACCGCGGGCGACGCTCACGGCATACTGGATTATGTAGAGTATAACGGTTGCACGCTAATGAACGGAGCCGGGTGCGGAGGACGAAACGTTTCATTTGTAGGGTGCAATATTTACGGTAATGACGAGGCGACGGGTTTCGCGGTTATCGGCGGGGAGATTATTGGCGGCTTTCTTAAATTCAAGGGGTGCAATTTCATCTCAAACGGAACCGGGTCGACAGGCGGAGCAGGTCATGTCGCAATCACAGCGGTAGGTCCTGGCAACGCTGGACTTGGCGGGATGGAGGGGCTGAAAGAGGACCTTACCATCGTTCTTGAAAATAATACCTTTGATATTCCGGGTAGTTCTACCGCCGCGCTATACTATTATGACCATTCGCAAAACGCTGCTTCTGTGACAATTATCATAGATGGCGTAACTGTTCGTGGGGCATCTCAGGTAGGGGCCGTCCTGCGGACGCGCAATTTTACCTCGCAAGCAGCCATCCCCTGCGATGGCATAGTTATAGATCGTGTTTTTGGGCCCGTTGATATGAGGTTAGTCGACGCGCACTCTAGTAACACTGGCCTACCTATGCGGCTTATGGAACAAACCCTTACTGACGCGGCGACTTGTACGTCCGGGCAGGCGACCGCTTCTTGGCCCGGTCAGAAACCTTTCCGGTATTTGTACCCGAGATTACCTCGGTGCGTCGGGGCAACAATAGCGTCGACTGATGGCTCAGCTAAGTCGGCTTATGGCGGCAGGACTTTAGCCCCCGCTCAATTTTCTGCGACGGTATCTGGGGCGCGTATGACTGGGATAGCACTTGGCGGAAATTTCACGGCGGGAGACACAGTGCAGCTAACAGGAACTTGGGCCGTTAGGGATTTCTGATCCGCACTGTGCAAATATGATTGAACGGGGTTGGTAAAACGGCGACAACGGCGTTAAATCTACAGCCATGAACCGAGGGTTAAACAGAAGACGGGCGCTCACATTGCTGGCCGCCACCGGAGGGGCGGCGCTTGCCGGGGCTTCCGCCCTGCATCTTCTTGGTGAAGGTGAACCAGACTGGACAGATGTAACGCCTAAGACAGAGCAATTCTCGATCAGAGATTCCGCCAGAGGCTTCGAGCACAACGGCAGGCTCTGGCTCTCAGGCGGCTACATGGTTGGGAATGTCCCCCGGCGTGACCTGCTTTCGTCAGAGGACGGCGTAAAATGGGAAATGGTCAATCCGTCCACCCCATTCGCCGCCTACGCCCCGGTCACAGCGCATGACGGCAAGATGATCGCGACTTACCCAAAGGTGATGACCTCTACGGACGGCGTTGATTGGCAGGAAGAGGAAAGCAGCGGCGATCTGCCACCACTCGCCTCGGAGTTGCCAATACTGTCTTTCAACGGAATGCTCGTGTTACTGACCGGCGAGGGAACCTATGTTCGCACCGGGACAGTATGGAAGCGCGTGCAAAACCCATTCGAGAACCGCCTTACATTCTCCGCCACAATCCACAACGGACGCGTGTTCGTGGCCGGGGGTGCTTTGAAGGAACCAAATCGGCGCACTGAACAGGGCTATGACTGGACATCGCTCAATGAGGTATGGGCCACGGACGATCCCGAAAACCCAAATTCGTGGGAGCGCCTAGCGGCATTTGCGCCGTGGCGTGAGCGTATGTGGCCCGGCTTGGTGAGCCACGAAGGCTGGCTGTATGTTATTGGCGGCTGGGTTAACCAGGTGGCACAGAATATAAGCGACGTTTGGCGCTCACGCGATGGTGTGGCGTGGGAGCAATTGCACACGGCAAATCTCCTACCAGCTAGGCATGCCCCTACCGTGTTCTCGCATCAGGGCAAAATAATTCTTGTCGCCGGTAACACCAATACCGGCACCGCCGTCCAAAATGACATTTGGGTTTTGAACGCCTAGAGCCGACGCGACAGTAAGCGCAACTTGCCCCGCCACCGAGCGGGGCTTTTCTTTGCCCACCCACCCACCTGACACACAGATGAAAAATGGCCACAGGCCCGTCTCAATCCTTTTTGTACCGCTTTGCGCGATACCCCCCCGCTGTCAAGGGAAGCCCATCAGCCCATTCCGGCAGCTCGCAGATCAGGGCCTCAAATTCGCTCACTGAGCCAAATCCCCGTGGCACTTCGGCAATGATCTCGTCATAGACCGTCGCGATGATCGGGTAGCCCGCCCGTGTGGCCTTCCACATGCCGTTGACCAGAATATCGCGCGCGACGGCCTGGGTGTTGTTCTCACTCACAATCGGGGGGCTAAGGACGAACCGCCGCCACTTCTTGGTCTTGCTGTCAACGCCGAGCGCGGTAACGGCCGGTGACGTCCCGCCCTCGATCTTCACGCTGCCCTTGCGCTCGAGCGCTTCGGCCTTCTCGCGGTCCATGACCTCTGCGTCGGACCACGACCCGTCAGCGAGCAGAACCTTGGCCCAGACCTGATCTTTCGTGCGTGGCGCGCCGTACGCCAGGCACCGACCAGACGGCAACAAGGCCCACAGAAAGCCCTTGGCGACACGGTATTTCACGCGACCCGCTTCCGTGACCGTACCGGGCTGCTGGACTGCCTCGCGCACCGCTGCGCTTAGGTCGCGCCACATGGTCGCGATTGCCGGGTTGTTCTTGCGCCACATCTGCACGACCAACCAGCAGGCGAGCCATGTGTTCTTGGGCAGCACATCCGTCTTCATGAGCCCACGCTTCAATTGGCCTTCATATCGCCGGATGGCCTTCTCGCGCATCTCGCCATCAGTGACGCTCCAGACCGGATCATAGACCTGACCGAGATCCACGCCGTAATTCAGCGACATGGCGTGCAGGGCCGATACACTTCCGCCAAAACCTAGAGCGAGTTCCGAAGTTTTGCCAATGGATTGTCGGAACGGGTGTTTCTTGGTGATCTCGTCGGTGCTCATGCCCATGATCTGCGCGGCGGTGCGCCGATACATGTCCGGCAGGCTCGGGTCGGCAATGATCTCGTGCAGGGCTTGTAGCTTCCAACCCTCACCGGCCAACCACGCGATGACCGCGCCTTCAATGCCCGAATAGTCGGCCTGCATGAGATCGTGGCCCGGCGCGGACCAGATGAACCCGCGTATCGCATCGGAGATCAGATGCAACGGGCGCCCGATCTCATCGCCCCATAGGAAAGGTAGGATTTCGGGCTCTTCGGATTTGAACGCCCGGAACAGCGTATCGGGCCGCACGCCCTCATAGCAGGGGCGCGAACGCGGGAGATTGGAGAAGTTCACACCGGCCGATTGGAAGCGCCCCGTCGATGCGCCATGATAGAGCGACGAGCCCCGCACACGCCCATCGGCATTCGCACGGGCCAACATCGTGTTCAACTTCGACACGCTCGTCTTGGCCGCTTCCTGGCGCAGCTCGAGCGCTTTGCGAACATTGGCCGGCAGATCATCGGCTTCCAGCAAATCGGTGATCTCGGCCTTCGCCGCCGACCCGATCTCAATTCCTTGCGCGCCGACCCATTCGACCAACTTCCCCGGTTGCGAACATGCCGTCACGTATCCGCCGGTCACGATCCGCATTTCCCGGTCGAGGGCCTTCTTGGCCTTGTCAGCCATCTTGATCGCGGATCGGGCGGAACGGGTGTCGATACGGATGCCGCGTCTGTTCACCGTTTCGTTGAGCGCCCACAGCCGCCTCTCGCTATCGGGTAGCGGCACGAGACGGCGCGCAATGGCCTCTTCGACCGCGATATCGGTCAAGCAGTACGATTTGAACTTCTCGAAGTCCTCGGGGAAGTCCTCGGGCTCATTCCAGTACAGCCCATTCGGGTCTTCGCCTTTGCGCGCCCGGCGCGGGATGGAGAACTTGCGGATCAGCGACATGCCGATCTTGTCCTTCTGGACCTCGACACCCAACGCTTGCGCGGCGTCTCCGAGCGCACGCGGGAGCGCCATCGCGGCGGCCGCCGCTGCCGTATCATCAAATTGATGTAGCTTCGGACGGGGCCAGCCATAGCGGTCGGCCAGCAGATCAAACCCCAGGCTCTCGAATTGGGCGTTCCACGCCTTGAGCGTAGCGCCCAATTCTATCGCGTTGCACAGATCGGCCGGCGGGGGCTGGTCGTAGGTCCAGATTTGCGGCGGTTGGTTGTCGATCCGGTACGCGCACATCAGCACCTTGGCGTTCGGACTTTCAAAGTACCGAAAAGCCCCCGATTTGCGCAGATCGATATCGGAGCGGGTTTCGAAATCCACGTGAGCGCGCATCATGAAAATACACCCTCGCTGTAGCGGCGTTCTATCTCGAACTGCTCCCGCTCAAAAGCCAACCGCCGGTTGTCTTCCTCTTCACCGGCCTGCAAACACGCCAGCAGCGAGCGCCCGATGTGCTCTGAGTACGCCGGCGGTATAGATTGCGACAACTCTTGCCGGGTTACGGGCCAATCCACGCCCATAGCTTCGCAAGCCTCGGCGTGAGGGACGGAATTGCCCTTTGTTTTGCCGCGGTCCTTTTTTGGCCCCGTACCTTGGCCCTTGCTACGGCGAAGCGCGGACCACCCGAATACAATCAGCCAGTCGCCGTGGTGACCCTTTGGGCACGGTTTTGTTTCGACCGGGAACGAACATTCGAAGAGCCGGTGGCGCTTTACGCGGAGGCCGAACGTGAGGCCGCAGAGCGTGATCGGATTTATAAGCGGGGCGCCCGGTACATTCTCGATGCAATAGGGCTTACCGTTCGCTACGAGCCGATCGCGAATAGGCTCGATCAGTTCAGGGTGCTTTTTCTTGTGAAGCGGCGCGGCAGACGTGTACGCCTGGCATGGCGGGCTCGCCCAAATGAAGTCAAAACCGTCAAGGGGAAATGTGAGCGCATCGGCTTGATGAAACTCGAACGGGTAGTTGGGCTGTGGTTTGATATCCACTCCGACCACATCGAACCCTGCCCGGTGAAGACCTACGCCAGCGCCGCCAGCGCAGCAAAACAGATCAAGAGCGCGAAGTTTGCGCATCGTGTACCTCCTAATCGAAAATGTTGGCTTCAACCGGGGCCGTGTCTATCGGCTTTTCCGACGTTTCCAGCGCTTTCAGCAGCGCCTCGGCCGGATCGGGGCTCATCGCCACGCGCCAGCCATCCCGGCCCCGCCGGGCGTTGCCCTGCCACGTCTTGTCGTCGGTACACCGGAACAGCGTAAGCCCGGTCAGGGTATCGAGACCGCCCGCCTGGGCGGCCTCGTTGATTGCTGTGCGGAGATCAGTCTGTGATGGCATCGTCGATCCCCGCTTCGTAGCCTTGTGTAAACACATTGTCGGCATCGTCGCGCAGCACCATGATCGTCGCCCAGAGCCGGTCACGATCCGGGTGGGCGTCGATCTCTTCCGGTGAGAGCGGCTTGGCCCCGTAGGCCGACGCGGGCGGTGATGGGAAATCGAGCAGCGAGGTCATCCGAACACGCCCAAATGCTCGCCATAGAGATGGACAAGCACCTGGTCCTCTTCTTTCATCTTGCCGATCGAGAGCACCTTGTTCAGCGCAGCGGTCGAATACCCCTTGGCTTTGGCCTCTGCCTTCACGTCCTTGATCTCGTCGGAGACGGCCTTGCGTTCCTCTTCGAGACGGGCGATGCGCTCCGCGAAGCCTTTCAGCTCCGCAGCCGCGACACGGGCGGAATTATCGCCGCCCGCAATGTCCGGGGTGTCGCTCATGAGATTTGCCCTTCGATAAAGTCGAGGGCTTCATGGGCCGTCTCGATTGCGGAACGGGTCTCACGAGCGTTTGTCGCCAGCCGGTCGAGAATACCAGCCCCGGAGAGTGCGGCTGTGTCGTCCGCGCTAATATGCGCATAGCCGGATAGCTGCGCCGCCAGCTTGACGACCCGATCAGACAATGCGCGCGCATCTTCCAGAACGCCGGTTGTCGTCTCGATAGGGTTGGCGGGGCGCGATGTGCCAGCAGCGGCGTCACCAGAGCCGTGTGCGAGGCGTGTTGGGGTTGCTTTCATCGTGTTTCTCCTTGGTTGGGGTGAGACGGCGGCCAGTGTCGGCCACCGTCATTCGTCATATCCGACAATCGTCAGCCAAAAAGGCCGGCCGCGCCTTCACCGGATTTGGTCTCTGCCGGCGCATCGCCGTCGTCTTCGATCACTTCCAGGAACTTGTCGGGGTCAGGACCGCCGCTACCGCCGAGAATTTCGTCGCCTTCGGCGTTCTTGACGACCTGCACGAGTGAGATGCCGAAGCTCACACCCGGACCCTGTTTGGGGCTGTCCCAAGAATAGGCGTTGATAACGGGCATGACGGTAGAGCCAGACCGGCAACCGTCCTTCTCGAAGATGGGGTTACGCTTCCGATCGAAGACCTTGGGCTTGTACTCTTCGCCCGACGAGCACCGGATGAACTTGGTGCCCGGAAAGCCGGGGTGGGGTTCGCCGGTCTTTTTGGACCGCCCCTGCTTTCCGTCGCCGTCGAGGAACGGGTTCTTGATGACCTCGTTCTTGAGCATCTCGATAGCCTTGTCGCCCCAATGGGCCTGCGCAACGGCAAGAACCATCTCTTCGGCGACCTTCGGAACCTGGCCCTTTGGCCACAGCAGAGTGCAGTTGAAGTTCTTCTTGCCGAAGTCGTTTTCCTGGGGTGCGAAGAGGTTCTGCGCGAAGGCGATTGTCGCCTCATCGACCTTCAAGTCCTCGGTACGATGGCCGGTTTTTGTTGCGAATGTGGAAATCTTCGTCATCTGGTTTTTCCTTTCAATCCAGAACATCAAAGTGTTGTTCGACCTTCGGCTTCACCGGAGATCGGGTCGTTTTGTCAGCCCGGACCAAGTTGCTGCCGGTCTCGGGCGTCGACGACATGCCGCTGATCGCGTCGATCAACTGCTTGGTCGCCTTGATCTTGGCCAGCTCCGCGCGGACCTGTTTGGGGGTCCGTATCTTTGGAGCGTTGAAGACCTTCTCTTCGGGCACACCGGCTTTGACCGCGAGCTTCGCGGCTTCGGCTTCTGCGCCGTCATCCCACTTCTCCCGGCCCTGCTTGGGCACGAGAACGTAGTTCGGGATTTCGACGCCCATCTCGGCTTGCTCGTGCCAGTAGGCCCGAACAGCGTTGATCCAGTCCGAAATCATATCGGCGGCGTCGAGTATCTGCGCGGCACGCTCCGGTGAGAGCGCGTCGGGCTGGTTGGTTATGCGGGGCTGGTCGAGATCGTCGAACCAGACACCCGCGGCGTCGAGCGCATGTTGCTCCAGGGCCGGGCAGAACTTGGCAGCCTTGCAGAACTTGCAATGGCTACCGGCAGTCAAATGTTCTGCGGCCCATTGAGCCGGTGACGAACTATCGACATCGGCCTTCTTGGTCTTTGCGTAATCCTGCAAAGCCCGTTGCGACCGCTTCATGGCGTCGAGCAGATCGCTCGTCCATTCCACCAGGTCGGCGACCGCGAAGGTTTCCGATCTGATCCGCCCGTCCTTGTGCGGGGCGCGCGGTTGGACGATGGTCGTGATGATCTGCCGCCACGGGCCGGGGTTCGCCATGAGCGTCCCCAGACCATAGGTGCGAAGCTGGGGATTGCCTTTCACTTCCACCACGACGCCACGCCCGCCCTTGAGATCGGCCACTTCGACGCTCTTCCACTTCGGGAACAACATCACCGCGTCGCCCGTCCCGCCCGCATCGAACGGCGGGTCGAGATCGGCCAGAGAGAAGCGTTGCTCGACAATGAGCGTAGCTTCGTCTCCCGTGTCTGTCTCGTATTCCGACAAACGGCCCCGGACATAATCGACGAATTGCTGGGCGGTATCGGTCATCTCTTCATCGACCTCGAAGCTATGCTTCTTGCCCTTGCGGGTTTCGCCCACGAACTCGATGGCGTCGACATTGCGTGTCAAGCATTGCTCGGCGATCTCGTGAGCGCATGTACCCCAATCGGCCGCCTCGGACGTGCTGTCGGGCAAGTCCTTGGTGAGCGCCAAGGCCCCCGAGCAATTCCAGTTGCGATCGGTGGACGACGCGGACCAGGTTGCGTGAGCCCGTTCGGCATGAGCAACCATCACGAGCACCCGGTCGTTGCGCCGCACGCAGTACACTTCAAGCAGGCCCCGTTCTGGACCATCATGAAGTTCCCGCATTCGGAGCACATGTCACCCGTGAAGCCGCCGATCCGAGCCTGTTCGGCCCGACGGGCGCGTTCCTGCTCTTCTGACTTCTTCGGCTCGTCAGCCATTTGCCGCCTCCTTCCACGCCGCAATGGCCGCCTTGAGCTGATCCTGCGTGGCGTCGCTCAGGAGCGACAACTTCCACGCCGTCTCGCCCGCCGGGGGCTTGCCAAGGGCCTTCTCGAAGATACCCGGACCTTCCTTCTGGGTGGTGGGCATACCCTTGGCCTCGACGAACTCGTTCATCGCGGACTTGAGATCGTCGATGGTGAGCGGGGCTTCGGGATCGCGCGCGGCGTCCACTTCGGCCTTCTCGTCAGCGGCGTCTTGTTCCGCGTCTTCCGGGTTCTCGGGGTCTTTCCGGTCTTCGGGGCTGTCGGTGATCGAACGTGCGTCGCTTTGGCCCGTTTTTGCCTCGTAATCCTTCTGGCGAAGTTCGGCTTCCATAAGCTCAATGACGCCCGCATGGCCCAACTCAGCGAAGTTTAGCTTCGCCGGATCGTCCAAACCGAGTTTGTTGGCCAGTTCCTCGACGCGCTCGTCCTCGGCGATCTCTTCCTTCGTCCGACGCGTCTTGCCCTCGGGGGCCTTGCCGAACTCACGATGGGCTGGTGTTTCGGCCTGTTCGGGCGCGTCGGCAATGGCCGCTAGTTCATCCAGCGACTTGTTCGACACGGCCAGTTCGCCCGCCTTGTCAGACCCTACGCGGGCCACCAACCGTTCCGATACGGTCGGTTTGGCGAAACCGCCCGCCAAGGTCTGCAACTCGTGCAGGGCCTCGGTGGCGTTATCGCCCGCAATGTTGATAGTGATTGGCACTGTCGTTCTCCTTATCTTACGACTTCTCGTATCGCGGACCATTTCCGCATCAGTATTTGCTCGAGGGCTTCGTCGATCGAGCCAGCGAGCGTTGCTACCCGGCAGCGGGGCGTACCCTTCTGCGAGTAATTCGTGATCCGCTTGGACATCTGGGCCATCTGGGCGGGCACCAGTGACGTCTCGGCGAAAAGCAATTCGGACGACGAGGACAGATCGATCGCTTCGCCAGCGGCCTGGATTTGTCCGAGAAACACCCTGATCTTGGGGTCTTTCAGAAAGCGCTGCTCGGCCTGTCCGCGCATGTCGGGCGGTGTCGAGCCGTCAATTCCGACAACACCATACGACGAAAGCCCGTCTTTCAGGATCTGGCCCACTTCCTTGTGCCAGAACGCGATGACGATCTTGTCGAGCCCGCCTTCGAATTCGTCCTTTACGGCCTGCACCACGGCATGGGCCTTGATCGCCCCGGTGACGCGCCGGATCGGCCCAAGCTGCATCTCCAGATCGCGCGTGCTGCCCCGTTCTGCCGCTTCGATGATCTTGGCCTTGTCGAGATCGCCATTGGCCTCGCGCAGCATCTTGGGCGTGACCAACATCGGGAAGGTCTCGTAGATCGGCTGGCGGATACCCACATCGGCCTGCGTGCGGCGCAACATGAAGTCGCCGAGCCGGGCGCGCAGCTCCGCTTCGTTCTTGCCGCCCATGACCACGATGATCGAGCGCCAGCGCGAAATCTTCTTGGGCCGCCACTTCGTATAGCGGTCACGGAAAGCAGTGAAGGTCGTCACGTCGGGCCAGTCGCCACGGGCTTCAAGCCTTTCAGGGCACAGGGCGCGCATCATGGCGTAAAGATCGAGCGGGCTATTGGCGCCGGGCGTCCCTGACAGGCACCACACACCCTTGGCGTGCGAAACCAGGGCCGTCTTTGTCAGCATCGTGCGCCCGTCATTTACCGGCTCGCCATAGACGGCCATCGTGCGCGCCGCGTCGAGCGACTTGGCAAAATGGCTTTCATCCAGGATCAGCCGGTCCCAATTTCGCTTGAGCAATTCGTGACGGATTTTCGGGTTGGTCAGCCCGTTCCAGCCCACGATAACGACATCGCTGTTGGCCGGCGCGGGCTTGGCCATGACTTGCAGGGAGCGCTTGAACGGGCTCCAGTCGGGGAAGGCCCGTTCCCACACGGGGCGGCCCGATGCGGTCGTGACGACGCAGATCGACGCATCGAGATTGTCATCGGCCGAGAGTATGGCCGTGCCCGTTTTGCCCACGCGCTGTTCATCGGCCAGCAGCGCATTCCGCCGGGCAGATAGAAAGCGCGCGCCGCTGATCTGTGTGGGGAAAGGTGTAAGCACGTTGCGTTCCTGGCAAACGGTGAAAACGGATAAAACGGTGGTAGTCGGAACGTGTCGGTCGTTAACTTCGACTTAACCGACAGGCTTGTCAAGCGGCTTCACGCCGTTGACCTCCGCGCCTGTGAGCGTATAGCCTACAAGGTCAACGTAGCTGTCATAGTGGTCTGGCGTCTCGGCCAGACGGGCTTCCTTCATGAGACGCATCATTGGGCTGACGTCCGCAGCGGTGATCTTCAAGTCACCCCGGCCCGTGTTCTCGAAGTAGGCTTGCCAGAACCTGGCGATGCGCTCGAAGTTCTGTTCGGGCGTGCCGTAAGCGGAGCGCCGGGCGCCGGTGACGATACGCTTGGCCTCGTCGGCGATCTCGGACTTGACGTCTATGCCCTCCGGCTCCCACTCCGCGATCAGGTCTTGTTCGCAATCGTAAGTTTTGTTTAGCCGCCCGTCGCCGAACCTTGCGGTTGAACACCCGTCTGGGGTCTCCCACAAATCGCCGCCTCTGCATTGATAGGGGCCGAGCACTTCGCCCTCGCGAGTGACGTATGTCTTACCTTCTTCGATCTTCATCCGAATACGCCCTCCAATGGCGTCACCCGCACCCATGTGCCGGGCTTGTCGCTGTACCATTTGCTGACGCGGCCCTCGACGATCTGGCCGTCATCGACCCAGACCACGAGATTGCACGCATCGATTGTCTTTCCGAAATTGTCCCAATCGGGCTTGCCGGTCGGGCGCAGTTCACCGCTCAAGGCGGCCTCTCTCTTGTACTTGGGCCACGACTTGGGAATGGCCTTCTTGACGATCATATGGAGATCGAGAGGACCTTCCAGCGGCGGTCGGTCGCCCATCACCTGCTCGGCCGCATATTTCAGCGCGGCCTCGAAGTTGCGGGTCTTCTCCGGCGTGTATGTATGGCCGGTAGCCTTGGCGAAACGTGGACGGCCTTTCGCCACGGGCTCGCCAAGGACGACGATCTCAATCACGGCTGTTCAGCCTCAACGAGCGCCGTTCCCGCACGGGTGATCATATAGCCGGAGCCGCACGCCATGCCGTCGTCCATGTCGAACGCCTGCGAATATTCGGCGTACCCGCGCCGCGCGAGAAACCGCACAACCCGACGAGTTTCCCTCACGTCGTTCGGTGAGGCGTCTGGCCCGGCGATGCGTTTGAACGTTGCAACCGTTTCGTTGTTAGCGGTGCATTCGTACAGGTCGCGAAGAACGACCATGTGGTTCGGCTTCAACTTGGCGGGCATGGTTCTCTCCTATGATGCTGTCGCGTCGAGACGGACGTAAGACGACACTTCCGACACGCACAAAGCGCGCAGCCTGGGGCTGTCGGTGTAGAGCGAGAGAACTTCGATCTCGTCGATGGCGTGGGCGATCTCATGCGGATCACCGCCGACACGCTGCAATTGGCGCAGGTCACGCATCAGGGTCCAGTACCACTGCGCTTCACGTTCAAGCGAACACGTCATCTTTCTCTCCCTCAAGATATGATGAAAAATCAGCCTCGACTTTACCCTCTGCATGAAGCACGAGGATAAGTACGGGCCACCAATCTCCCGGCACGTTGTCCCGGTAGAACCATTTCTCCACTGCTGCTCGATTGGGCGCATTCTGCCCATGCTTCGCGATCAACGCGATCACGCCGTCCGGCGAACCGAATTGATCGTTAAGAAAGCGTTTAGTGGAAAATTTCATTTGTCGTAAATGTCCGGTGGTGTCTGTTAACCGTGACCATCGCATCATACACGACATGATGTCAACCGACAAAAAGATAAAATGCGATGTTTATTTTGTTGACCGCGACAGACAAGTTGTCTTGACTGTTGGCTACGGTTACGGTATGTCAGTCGTCATGAACCAACACGACGCGGGGAGCGCGACGAAATGCCAAATAAAGTAAGAACTCATATGGATGCGGACACAATGTCCGACGGCAAGATGATGCCGAAGCACCTGACGAAACAGGAATTCGCCCGGCGCATTTATAATTTGATGGTCGGCAGAGGCTGGACACAAAGCGAATTGGCCAGACAAGCTGACCTACCTCGCGACAGCGTTTCGGTCTATATGAGGGCCAAGTCCCTCCCGACGCCGCAGAGCTTGCAGAAGCTGGCGCGTGCGCTGGGCGTCCCGGCCGAGGAATTGCTGCCCAATCATCTCGAACATGCGATGGACGAAGAAAACCCGGCCTTCGATATGAAGGTCTCGAACGCCAACCCGAGCAAAGCCTGGGTCCGCGTGAACCGTCTCGTCAATTTCAGCACGGCCACCAAGATCGCCGAGTTGCTTGAAGCCGATGCTTCTAACTGAACGAGAAGTTGCCGCCCGGCTCCGCTGCTCGACGTCGAAGATCAAACGCCTTCGCTTGAGCGGAGCGCTGGCCTACTATCCCGGCCGGCCCGTCATGATCGACGAAGCGGACCTGGCGGCCTATATGGAGAGAACCAAATGTCAAGCCCGACCCTTAGAAAAGCGCCCAACGGCGTCTTCTATGCGCACTGGAGCGACGGAAGACGCAGCAAACGCAAGAGCATGGGCACTCAGAACCGTGCTGACGCAGAGCAGAGGTTCGCGCAGTGGCTCCTAGTGGGCGGTCATATGGCCGTTCGGCCGGAAGAGAACGCCGAGGCGATGACGGTGGCCGATTGCTGGACCGTCTATACGGCGAAGAAAGGCGAGACCGACACGGCCCGCTATAGCTGGAAGAACCTGGAGCCGCATTTCGGTGCTCTTCTCGCGCCGGAAGTGTCGCAAAAGACGGTCGACAGCTATCTACTCAAACGGACAACCGGGCGGCTGGGCCGCCGCGCCAAGGCCCCGACCGTGCGCCGCGAGCTGGTCGTGCTGTTCGCCGCGCTGAACTTCTGCGTCCGGCAGCAGCTACTGCCCAAATCGGCCGTGCCGGTCGTCGACCTGCCCGATGCCGGTGAGCCCAAGGATCGCTGGCTGACGCATAGCGAGATCAAGCGTCTGCTGGACGCTGCCGCTCGGCTTCGCCGAGGTGCCAAGCTGTCACGTGGCGAGCGGTTCTTGTGGATCGCGCTCGAAACCGCTGCCCGCAAGCAGGCCATTCTCGATCTTACATGGGATCGGGTGGACTTCGAGACCCGGATGATCCACTTCGATGTACCGGGCCGCAAGAAGACCAAGAAGCGCCGGCCCTCGGTTCCGATCTCGAAGGCCCTTCTGCCCGTCTTGCAGCGGGCGTATAAGGAACGCGAAAACAATCTGGTGATGACCAACCAGGGCGCGGTGTGGGCCACGGTCCAGTTGATCGTCATTGAGGCGGGGCTGGGCGGTGTAAAGCCGAAGAACACACGGCTGGAGAAGCCAAAGGCCACGGGCATATCGCCTCATGTGCTTCGCCATACGGCGGCCACTCATATGGCGCGGCGCGGGGTGCCGCTGTTTAAGATCGCCAAGATCCTCGGTAATACGATCGCGATGGTCGAGAGGGTCTATGCAAAACACTCGCCGGAGGATCTGCGCGAGGTCGTGGATATGATATCAGGAAAAGAGAAGGAGTTGGCAGAATGACTAGTCTTTTTGGCGGGGGCGCCCCTGTAAACGAAGGTAAAACCCCGGTGACGATTGCGCAGCTAAAAGAGGCGCTTTCCGCATACCCGGACGACACGCCTGTCTATATCGAGGACGCAGATACCGACTGGCTTCTAGCGTTGGATTTGAACGAAGAACCGCTCCGTACCGAAAGTGAGAACGGACGCGCGGTGCTGATCCTGCGCGCTGGGTACTACTGAAAAACATGCGCGCAAAGTTGAGCGCTAACACCCATGTTGGGCATCATACGTGACCTACAAATGGCCGACATGCCCTACACTGAACCTTTACGGCGCCAGCAATTCCGGCAAAAGTGCCGGAATACAGCGTCCGACAAATGACCGACAACTGTGTTGGTAAGGGAGAGGTCGCGGGTTCAAATCCCGCTGGCAGCACCAGAAATTCTCCTTAAATCCCAATACGTTGTCGGCGCAACAGACAAACGGCCTACTATCCAACATACAGGATTTTGGGCACCATTTTGGGCACTCTGCCCCAAGGAGAGAAAATATGGACAAACCCGAAGACATTCCGCAGGACGTGTGGGACTTCGCCGAGAAAGTAGAAAGCGTATGGCGGGAGTTGCCGCCCCAATCCGCCGTGGAGCATCACGCGCGAGCGTTAATGGCCGCACGTGATGGGGGCCTGCCGCGCGAATGGCAGGCTCATGAATTAGAGATCGGAAAAGTGTACGAATGCGCCAACTCGCAGAAGCCCTTGAAGTTCGTCGGACATGACGTCTATTGGGGTGAGCACACGTTGATGTTCTACAACATGCGAGAACGTCGTAACGATTACATCGCCCCTCACAACATAGGTCGACGACTTGCACCAAGGCCTGCTATGTGTCATAAAGTTACGTGACAAACTAGGAGCGCCATATGATCGAGAAGCTAAAAGCGCAGTTGGCAGAGGTCGCATTAGCTCGTCTGTTCAGCACGAAGCCCACAACCGTCACCGCGCTAAACGGTGGGGGTTACGCTACACTGGCCGATGTGTTCGACGTCGCCCCTAAGACGTTGCTGGAGATACCTCTTGTTGGGGAGGGCCGTGTCGCAGAGATGCGTGTCGCCGTTATGGACGTCGCATCCCAAGCTGGCCTGTCCACACAAGAACTGGCTGAGCATAGCGCGCTCGTGCGCGAGCCCGTCAAACGCTCCCAGAAGGCCAACACCGAATACGCCCGCGCTCGCCGCGCGGCGCAACGGAGAGAAGCCGAGGCGTTCGTGAAAGAGCGCGACGCTCAATTCGCAGATGCTCCGGTAGTCTATGACGCGAACGGTGCGCGTATAACCGTCGCGAAGAATGAGTACGCTGTAAACCCTAGGCACGCATGGCGCTACACGGTGAACGGTCGTCGCGGAGGTTTCGCCGCAACCAAGGAAGAGGCCGAGACGAGGGCGCGACGCGCTGTTCGTTTCGCGTAGGAGGGAACAGTGGACATCAGAACATGGGCCAAAAAGACGGCTGAGCAATTGCAAGAGGTGCAAGATATTTTGGCCCGTGCTGCTGACGAAGGTCGGGGGTTAACGACAGAAGAGACGCAAACGGTCGAACGTATCGCACAGGAAGTGCAAGACCATCGACCACGTAGATTTATGAACTAACCAAGGAGAAACCCTATGAGCCGTCACTTTGTCGCCCGAGACTTTGCTTCGTTCGCTCCGCGTCTGGCCTTTTGGGCCACCGTGGCTTTTCAGATCGCTCTGGGCATAGGCTTCCTGTGGCTGATATTATCGGCCCTGATCTAACCGAACATAGAGCTGAGCGACTGCCGGCGCTGCTGCTCGGCGGTCTGATAGTCACGCTGGCGCTGTTGGCGTTGCTGCTGGCCCTGCATGAACTGCATTGCGATAGCGGACATGACCCCGCCAGGATCGCCCGATAGCGCCGCGACGGCGGGCGCTGGCGTTGCCGGGGCCTCCTGTGGCGCCGAACGTTGAGCCGGTGTTGAGCCCATCGGTACGACAGGTGCCGGACCGCCGAACAAGCCGGCCAGGCTATTGATGTCGATTTCCGGGGGTGGCTGAACCGGTGCCGGGTCCGATGCGAATGGCGCGGGCGATTGCGAAGCGGCCGACATGCGCGCCGCGTTGGCTCGTGTCGGCCCCACTCCGGCCCCGCCGAACGCCTCTGCCAGCCAGCGCGGGGCGTTGGCCGCTTTACCGCCCGCGCCCCATACGCCGGGATTACCGAACCCAATGTGCATACTGCCCGGCTGCATATAGCCGGGTCCGGCGCCAAAGCCAGTCAGCCCAGCTTCTCGGCCCCGTCGCACGATATCCTGAAAGATCGGTTGGTGCTGCGGGTTCGCCCAATCGAGACGTTCGTCGCCTCGGTAGAAAAACACGTCAGCCGCATTGCCGTGATCGTGACGGGTGGACCCGACACGCGGGCCTTGCCCGGCCGCCGGTTGGCCTCCAGAGAACACTTTGACCGCAAGGCCCATATCGGGAATGAACTGCTCGAGCGCCGCTGCCAGATCAGGGGCCAGAGGCAAGCGCCGGGTGGCGCTCTGGTTTGCGTAACGAAGCCAATCGTTCATCACTGACCTCCCTGCATGATCAGTTCTTCCATGCTCGGCTGATTACTATCGTAGTTGACGGTGATCTGCGGGATGTCACGCTCGTCGCTGTCGGTACTCTCGCGCGAGAACTCACCCGCCGCCAGAAGGTTACGGAGACGCCCATTCCATAGCGGCCCTGTGGATTCCGATACAGGCGCTTCGAGCAGATGCCGCATCAAGTCGGGGTCGAAGTACGCCCTCTCCGCCAAGGCCTTCATCTTGTGCGGCATCGTGTGCTGCCCGAGACCGAGAAGATTGGCCGCCACGCGGAGACGCCGCATGATCATGCCCGTGGTGATCGCGTTGCCCGTACCTGCCAAGATCGCGCCTTCAAGAGCGTTGGTTAGCTGCTGGTTATCGGCAGTTTGCGACCCGGCCCGCACGCTTTGGCTCAAGTTCTCAAGCGGCGCAAAAATCTCATGCCCGCGCTGCAAGATGCTCATATCTTCTGGCGAGAACACTTCCGACATCGCCGCTTCGTGCTGGTTGAACGTCCGGCGATAAGCGGCCAGCGATATACCACCCTCACGGGTAGTCTGAACGCGCCGACCCAATTCGTCAGCGACGGCCGCGCGCCATGCGCGCTGCGCATCTGGGCTGTTCGAGATAACCGAATTTATCTCACGCATAAGCTGATCGGATCCATAGTCACCGCTGCTGAGAATGCGCTTCGCTACGTTGCGCAGATCGCGTTCTTCGCCCATGAGACGGGCCACTGACTGGCTCTGTTCGAACACGTCAAGTGCTCGGCTACCGTCACGATACGTGTCGAGGTACTGACCGAACTCGGGCACGGCGTTGTTGATCGCCTCGTCGAGTGCATTGCGAACCTCGATTAGCTCGCTCTGCGCGTAACGGCCGGTTGGCGTGTCAGTGCGGCCTTGGATGATATCGTTGATCGCTTTGCGCGTTTCGTAAAGACCGGACACTGAGGTATCTAATTGATCCGTACCCACGCTGTTCAGGCGTTCACGGGCCTCGCGTAATGCGTTCACCACGGCGGGCCGCTTAGTCGTACTCAGCATGCGGTCAATCGTGTCCGCGACAGGCTGTGCGTCGATAACCGCACCAGACGCTTCCGCCTGGCGCAGAATAGGTAGCGCTGCGGCATCGCGCGCCGCGGCGATTTCATTTGGGCGGTTTTGGGCGTAATCGAGCGCGCCGGGCATGTCCGCGCCCTGATCTCGCAGGCTATTAATATTCTCAGCCCCTCGCGCTTGTATGGCAGCATCGCGCTCGACAAACTGTGTGCGCAAATTGGGGTTAACCGAACTGCCATCTTGACGAGCGCCCAGCTCCATCGCGATTAAGCCTGTATCATCGCTCGCTATCCCAGACGTCGGCATCGGCTCGTTGAACTGATCCGCCAAAGACTGACGTTCACCGATACGCGCGCTGGCCTGAGCCGGGTTGCTGGCTTGGTTCTGGAACATGGCTGCGGTAGCGTTAGATACACGACGCGATGTTGGGGCCATCGTACCGGCGGGGTAAGGTATATTGGGGTCGGGCGACATACCATGCACGAACTGACCTACCGCTCGTGGCAATGACAAGCCTGCACCGGCCACAGATCCTGCAACGCCACCGCCCAACGCGCCCGCTAGATTGGCCCATTCGTTGTCGGGGAAGTATTCTTCGGCCAGCGTGACGCCAGCACCCATTCCGCCGCCACCCGCAATATCCGCGCGTAAAGCGGTCGACGCGTTCGGCCCAGCGTATGCGCGGGATAGGAAATCCCCGAACTGCGGTGCCGCATTGGGCGTAGCGGCGCGCGCTGCGCCGCGCGCTGCCAAAGCCCCGCCGCCGATCAACGCTTCCGTACCGAACCTATTGACGTTATAGGCCAGACGTTCATCGAAGCTCATGTCTTCAGGGTCTATAAGGTCGCCCCCAGCCGCTTCGAAAGCGTTACCCGCCTGTGACCGTATCCAATCGCCTCCGCCAATTGGGTTCGTAATGCGAGGCAAGCTTACGTCGTCTTCTATTCCGATCCAGTTGGCGGCCGTATTCACACCGCCCTCCACTGCGCCTACAGCCCCGTTTACGATAAGCGACACGAGATCCACCGGCATACCGGCCAGTTCGGCCACGCCCCGTCCGGCGCCTTGCGCACCGATCTGCAACCCTCGCGCGCCGGGAAGTGGCGCGGCAGGCTCCGCAGGCTCCGCAGGCTCCGTAGCGCCACTCCAATCGCGCTCCCATGGGCGGGGTGCGACGGTCTCTGTCTGCCAGTTGCGCTCCCACGGCTTTACCATCACGCGGGTTCCCAACTCGTTTCATCATTTGGGTCGCCGCCGCGGAAGCGGTAGCCATCGACAACCGTACCCGGCTCTATAGGCGGCGAAGGCGGGTTGCTGCTCGGTGGTGGCGTACCGCCGCTAGGCGCAAAAATGCTCGGGTCGGGAGTGCTTTGCGGCCCGATCGTAGGTGCGCCCGCGCTAGGCGATATTGGTGTCGCCGAACCGCCTGCTGGCGCGACCTGCGCACGAGGCTGAACCCCGCGGCGTGCCAACTCTTCCCCGTAAAGCTCGAACCTGTTGCTCTCGAATGTCCGGTAGTTAGCCTGCGCGCGCTCCCGAACGTTCGCCAAGGTCGCGCGAAGCGCTGCGGCGTCCCCGAGATTACCGCCGATCTGCATCAAAGCGTTGTCGACGTCATTGTTGTTCAACCGATCTCCAGGCTTATTGGACCGGGCTACTGCGTAGGCAAGGTCGATAAGCGCCGCACGAATTTCGTTATTCTGGATGCCCAGTTCTTGCAAAATTTGAGTGGCGCCGCTCGACGCGGCTTCGTTGAACGACACCGGCCCTTGAGGCGTATCAACTACGGTGTCGTCGCCACCGGCCAAAGAAACAACCGCCCCCACCTGTGCGCGCAAAGAGTTCAGGCTACCGGCTGCTTGGCCAAGCCAACCGACCGCTGCGTCCGGCCCTGCGCCGCTGATTTCTCCCGCGCGGTCAAGGTAGGTCTCGATCGCGGACACAGCATTATCAAGCTGCCCAACGGCATCGCGCGCAGACGCGATGTCGCCAATGACCCCATCAACGTGGCTGCTGCCAAATGTCTCTGTCGTATCCTGAAGAGTGCTAGGTATCGTGCCGGGCAGTAACGCTTCGCCCGTATGGGCGTCTGTTACGCCGTCAAGCGTCGTACCGCGAGAACCGTCAGGCGCCTGGTACGCGCGCGGGGTTCCGGGCGAACCCGTGGGCGCAGGCGTGGCGCCGCCACGTACCGCCGCGCCCGGCGACATGAATACTGGCGACCCGTCTTCGCCAATAGCCTGTACGGGCGTCCGCTCTCCGGCAAAATTGTCGGCGATCATGTCGTCGGTGACCATACCTTCCGTGATAAGGCGCTCCAGCTCGCGCGCTTCGACCTGATCTGTCGTAAGCGGGCTGCGCGGCCCCTCGAAAGGCGCTACTTCTGGCCCTGCTACGCCCCAGTCGCCGGGGTTGAAACCGGGCCGAGCCGCGTTCTGCGCTACCGGATCGGTGGCTTGGCGCATAGCGGCTTCTACCAAGGCGCGCTCGTTGTCAGCAGCGTTCGTGGCGAGCGTCGTGCGCGCCGATACGTCAGTGGCGTATCGCTGAGTAGCGTTGTTGCGGTCCAACCCCTCAAACGACTGCGCCGGGTTCCACTGACCTGAGCCAAGACCAAGCCGATCCAGCATTTCCCATGACGTGTTAGGATCTTGAGCTGTAGCGTACATGTGCGCGAGGCGCTGCGCCTGTTCGCGCGTTGCCGCGGCATTCGCGTACCCATGCAGGTCCGAACCGCTGGGCGGGGCGAAGGCCGCTGCCAGATTGCTGAAAGCCTGTCCGAGCGCGGGATTGTTATATATGGCCATTTATCGGCCTCCTGGATATAGGTTCGGCAGGCTCACGAGACGATCCTGTATCTTGTTCGACGTCGCGGCGAGCGGGTTGAACCGGGCCGTTGTTGCCGTCGTACCGCCCCCGCCGAATAGCGATGGAAGGCTCCCGCCCGCTAGCCCTGCCGAAGTCGCGACCGAACCGGCCCCGCCGAGAAGATCGGCGAACAAGCGCATACCCTGGCCCTTCTGGTTGGCCTCTTCGAGTTCGAACGGCAGGACGTTGGACGAGCCCACCTTGAACCCGCCGATCTGGGCGATGTTGCCGGCATCCCGAGCGTCAGAACGCCCGAAGTCGCCCAGCACGTCGCCAAAGGACCGGAGCCGCGCGAGGTTCTGTGCGTTTTCGTCGGTGCGCTGTCGGGCGTCTGCCCGCTGGCGTCCTTCTTCGCGTACCGTGATATTCGACGAAGACGACGGCAAGGCCGCGTCAGCGCCGGGCTCGCTCATGGTCTGGGCGGCCAGATAGTCGCCAAGCTCTTGCTGTTTCCCGGCCATACTGTCGCCGAAACCGGTGTACCGGTCCTGCGCGCCGTCATTGAGCTGGAATGTCTCGTTATCGAACCGCTTCTGGAGCTGGCGTTCGACACCGATGGCTTCGTTGCGGGCGCGCTGAACCTGGCCCTGCGCCACCGAATTGGCGACGGTCGAGCCGACGGACATCGCGATACCAGCAACCGTCAACGGATCGCACATCTTTTACCTCACCGTCATCGACTGGCTATTCCCACCGACGGGCGGCGTGAACAGGCCTGTGTTATAGCGACCGCCGGTCTGGCCGCCCGAATAGAAGTTCGCGCGCTCGAGCGCGGCTTGCGTCCCGAGACCCTGCGTGAAGCTGGAGAACAGGTTCGTGAGCGGGGAGAACGGCGTGGGCTGGGACAGCGCAGAGGCCCGGTTGACGGCCATGTTTGCCGCGCCCTGCGCGTCACCGGTCGAATTGAGCATCGCGATCAGGTTGGCGCGAGCGTCTTCGGTCGCGTTGCGCGCGTCCGTTTCGCTGGCCAACGCTTGGTCGGCGACCTGCTGCTTGTTGAGATCGTACTGCGTCTGGAGCTTACCGGCCTGTTGTCCGCGTACCGAGCTATCGAGAAGACCGCCGCGTGTCAGCGCGAAGGTCAGTTCCTTCTGCGCGTCACTGTACTGGTCTTCAAGCTGCGGCGTGGCGAAATCGAGAAACGCATTGCGGCGGTCGGCGAAGAAATTATCGTCGAACTGTCCGAAGATATTGTCAATGCGGCTCGTGCCCTGGCGGATGCGCTGCTGGCGCTCCTGCTCGTCTTGCCGCATCTTCGCGGCTTCGTTGCCGCCACCCTTACCGCCCATCGCTAACCACTCGTCTCATCGCGTAGCCGACTTTTTCGAAACCGAAGTGTTCGAGAAATTTGGCTGTGCGCTCCGAATTAAAAGAGTTATCGTTCCCTCCAGAGAGCTCCCTGATCCCGAGCATTTCGCTCCACGAGATCAGTTCCTTCATCAAGAGTACGGCCGCCCGAGAGCCGCGGTTAGCGGGTTTTACGAACAATACGGCTTGTGCCGCGTTTTGTCCAGCACTTGCGAGATAATCGGATACAGTCGCCAGAAGGAAGCCGACAACGCCCGACTGGCCTTCAACGACCCAGATCGTCGGATTGGCCGTGTCCATATATCGGTAGAACGTCTCGACGCACCGATCCTCGTCGAACCCGAGTTCCGGGCGCGTCTCTTCGATATTCATCCGGGCCATCTCGACAACCGCGTCCAGATCGCTCTCAAAAGCTAGGCGTACGCGCATGTTTTCGCTCGTCGAACTTCATGAACCCGAAAAACCATTTGCCCCGAAAACTCACGCCGTACCAACGAGGCACCGGATGAAGAAGCAGATGATCTGTCCAGTCGCGCTCGTCGGAGTTTTCGCCTCTTAAAACGCCGACGCGCGACATACGTAATTGAACGTGTACGGGGTGCCGCGGTGCACCCCAGTGAAACCCAAAACCGAAAATCATTCCACGACCCTGGCAAATTGCACGAACGCCTCCTTGTTGCGCCCGTAGCCCCGCATGATGCCGCTCTCGGCGTGCAGGCCCAATATCTCGAGCCAGCGATGCGCTTCGGCATACCCGTCGATGGACACCGCCTCGAAGCGATGCACTCCGGCCTGCTCGTATTTATCGAACAACCGGCGCACGAATTTCGTCACGCGCAGGGCGACGGAGGGGAACTTGTCGGTCGCAAAGAACCCAAGCGTGATGACATTGGGCCTGCTTTCGATCGTCAGGCCGATGCACACCGGTTCTCCGTTCAGCTTCGCGCAGATCGCGTCGTCGCGACTGCCGTATTGCCGGGCCAGTGCTTCGGCCAGTTCTTCCGCATTGGCGACATTCGAGACGGCGAGAAATTCCTCCACGTCCCGCTCGCGCATACGCTTGGCGACATAAAGAACGTCGGCTTCGATGGCCGTATCAATCGTCGTCCGCATGGCCGTCATAATTCACCAGAACTGCGGCAAGCCGGCGTTCGCCGGTGCCCTTGGAACGGAAACGAAGCGAGATATGCGAAGCCCGGTGCTGCATGGCGATCCGGTTCCGGTTGTAGGTCGTCTCCCAGATCGTCGCGATCTGGTCTTCGACCGTATCCTCGGTCGGCTGCATGGCGGCGAACACTTCCCATTCACCGAGCACGGCGGCGTCGATCCCGTTCCATTCCTTGAGACGGGAGGGGTCGTTCGCGTCGAGATAGGGGAGCCACGCTTCGGCCTGGGTCTCGTCGTAGACGTCGCCCGACAGCCCGCCATAGACGTAGATGGTATCGCCCGAGCGCAGATAGACGCGCCGATTGAAGACGGTCGTGGCGTCCACGTCGAACGGGTTGCCCTCGTCGTCGGTCGTCTCGTAGGTCGACCATGCCGAAACGCGCGGGCCGGGGAAGAACGAGAAAACGAAGATCTGGTTTTTCATCACCAGCCAGAACCGGCCGGTTTTCGGTTCGATCAGCCCGGCGATGTTGTCGCGCTCGATATCGTCGAGGGTCGCCAGTTGCGCACGGATCAGCGTATCGATCGGGGAACCGATATCGGTCGTGGCCGCCGCGTTGGAACTGTCGCGCGCCTGGAGCGAACGCAGCCCGCTTTCGTCGAGATAGAAGATATCGTTATCGCCGAACTGCGTCACCGAATGCCGGGACGCCGTTCCGGTGTTGGAAAGTGTCTGGACCGAACGGTAAAGCGCCGGATCGGGATCGACGAACCATATCTGGACGACGCGCTCGGCAAAGACCGCGACAAACTCCTGGTAGCGAGCCAGCGACACGAGCTGTTCGGACCCCGAGTTCTCCGACGACATGTCGATAAAACCGGCGCCGACCGCATCGGTCGTCCACTCGGTCGGTTCCTTGATACCCGAAAAGTGCATGTTCGGCCCCGAGACCGAATACATCTTGGCCCCGATGGTCTTGACGTAGCTGCCGGGCTGATAGCCGGTTTCGCTGTCATCGCCGGTTGCCGTCTCGAGCCCTGTGCTGGGCGTCACCGCGAACCCGTTGGTCGTTGTGAACTCGACCGCGCGCCCGTTACCTGCGCTGCCCGGCTCGTCGACGATGATGTTGACCCGCGTGCCAACCGACGTGGCGGTATATTCAGGGATCGACGTGAACCCGTTGATGGCCGATGCGATGGCCGCTGCCGTATCGGTGTTGCTGTCGGCCCATTGCACGGGCGCGTTGATGATCGAGACCCCGCCAACGGTTATGTCGTTGAGCGTCGATATCGAGGCGTTCGCGCCGCCGGTCATGTTGGTCTCGTTGTCGACCGTTGCGTCACCGGACGTGGAGACGAGAATGGCCAGCCCGTTGACGCCTGGCCCGGTTGCGACCGCCGTTACCGTGACGACTGGACCGGCTGCGGTGGCCGTGTAGTCGGGCGTGGACGTATGAGAGTTGATCTGCGCCGCGACCGCGGACGCGGTGGTGTCGTTGTTTCCGGTGTGCTGGACTGCCGAGCCAAGAATATTTACCCCACCAATGATGACCGTACCGATCGTGTTCGACGGGTCGTTGGTGCCGGCAGTGATCTCGAAGCTACCTGTCGCCGCCGTTGCCGGGGTGACGCTACCGCCGGTCACGTCGAAAGCGGCGCGGGCGCGGCCGTCGAACCAATCCTCAACCCGCTCGCCGTTATAGAAATGGTGGATCGAGCCGTCGGCGAACTCGCCCACGACATAGACCCGGCCCTGATAGAGATCGGCCGACAGGACGCGCGTCAGGGCCGTCGTTTCGTCAGGGTGCTCGATTTGCTGGTAGGAGACGCCGGGCGGCATTGTCGGCTCGGTCTGGTGGCCGAAAACGACGATACCGGAGCGATCGTAAAACAGGCCATGCGTTCCGGCCGGGAGCGTATATTCGGGGACGAACGCATAGCGCGCCTCGAACTCGCCGCCGGACGTGATATGGCCGTTTCTGGCGCGATTGAGGATACCGCCGGCAGACGCTTCCGACATGCGCCGGGTGTCCAGACCGCCCGTAAATTCCTTGATCCAGATAATCCCCATGGATCAGCTCGTCTTGTTATAGACGGCGATCGGCACCTTGCGGACACGACGGTCCTGCCCGACACCGAACATGGAGAAGACCTTCCGGGCTTGCAGGCTACCGCGCAGCTTGCCATAGAGCTTGGTGGCCAGATCGAGTTTGACTTGTGCGTCCTGAGCGCCAGTACCGGCCAGATATTCGGCGGCGGCGTGGAGCACGATCAGACGGTCATCCAGATCGGCGCGGTCGCTTTCGGAAACCAGCGGGCGCAGGTTCTTGATACCCGTGATCTTGATCCGGCCTTCGAGCGTCGTGGCGTCGAAGTTACCATCCGGGATCGGCCAGACTTCGAGTTGTTCGTCTTCGGTGATCTGCCAGCGCTGGATCGGCCAGGAGCGTTGATCGAGTTCGCTGTCATAGGCCGCGTAATTCTCGGCGTAGATGCCAGGCTTGACCGTGCCGAGCACGGCATCGTGGCGGACCTCGACGCGCTGGATGCGGTCGATCGCCAGATCTTCGGGCATGGCGTAGTAACGTTGGCCCGCTTGCAGGTCTATAAAGCGTTCGACCCGCATGTGCGGCCAGTCGAAATCTTCCCACAACCACTCCTGCTTGCGCTGGAGCATGATGATATGGCTGTCGCGCGTCTGGTTGTTGTGGGCAGCGTTGAGCGAGAGCCGACATTCGGCCCGGAAATCGTTCAGCAGTTTTTCTAGCGTAGCGTTCCGGGCCATGTGTCGGGAGCCTTATTCGAAGAGGTTGTCGTCGTTCATTTCGCCGATGCCGTCATCCTCGACGGGCTCTTCGGCAGGGACGTCCTCTTTCTTCTTGCCGGCCTTGACGGCGGCCAGAATGTCGTCCTTGCGCGTCAGGCCGGTGAGATCGATGTTCTCCTTGTCGGCGTATTCGCGAAGCTGGATGACGGTCATTACATCGACGTCATCGGTCGGCTCGGCGGGGAGAGAACCGCCCTTCTTGCCGTCATTGTCGTGATCGAGCGGATCGGACTGTGCGCGCTTGGTCGGCTTGAACTGCTCTTCGGGCAGCTCCAGCTCCTTGAACGTCTCGAAGACGCGCGCGGCGGCGCCGGGGAAAAGCTGATCCACTGCGGGCGCGCGGCTCGAGCCGTCGGGCTGACGCAGGCCATAAGCGGTGCGCAGGCGTTCGAGTTCGGCACGGTTGGTGCGGTCGACGTCCTTGCCGGGCTCGATGTCGAACACGGCGTCGTCGCCATGAATGACGCGAAGAACCGCCACTTCGGCGGGGGTCGTGTCGTATTTCTGGATGGTGTTTCCGGTATCGCCACCAAGGGCCAGGGAAACAGTTGCGGTCTGCATGGGGCAATCCTCTGCGTGGATGGGGAGACCGGCGCCGAAGCGCCGATCCAGTTTATGCGCTATCGGGTGAAGCCGCCGTCATCGAGCACGTCGATAATGGCGTTCACCTTGTCCGCGAGGGACTTGAAGTTGTTGTTCAGCGTGGCCTGGGTGAACGACGCGCCCACGTCAGCGATCGTGTCGCTGGCCGTGCCCGTTTCGGCGGTCAACTCGGCCACAGGGGCGACACGGATGGCCGGGTTGTACGACCCGTCAATGTCGGCATCGCCGAAGCTGGCCGTGATCTCCGTACCGACGGCCCAAGCGGCTCCGGTGCGGTTGGTGATCGTGATGTTCGACGCACCGAAGGTCAGATCGATGTTGTCGGCAACGCCGTCGAGATACGGGCCGTCCTGACCGACCATGACCTGCCCGCCGGTCGAACCGTTAAGCGTTGCCTGGGTCTGTCCGGCCGGGTAAGCGACAACGACAGTGCCGTCATCGGCAACCGCCGAAGCCAGCGTAGTGGAGGTATTAGCAATAGCGCCCATTTGGGTGCTCCTTCATATGTTGGAGTGAAGGGACGGAGCCGAAGCCCCGCCCGCCATTGTCTTACGCGATATCATACACGCCGGACGTGTTGAGCTGCTTGGCGATCATGACAGCCGTGGTCGTGATGCCGTTGTACATCACATAGCGGTCATAAGGCCGAGCGGGGTTGTGCTTCTTCATGCGCTGCCCGTCCATATAGAGCAGTTTCAGGCCAGTGCGGCCCATATCGATGAAGTACGCGCGCTTTTCCAGACCAAGATCGTCCATGGTCGGATCCCACTCTATGGGCGTGCCCTTGAACTTGGGCGCGTCCATGCCGCCGTCGGCGTTGTTCTGGCCCTGCCACCCGGTCATCGAGTAGTTGCCGTTGGCGCGAAGCTCTTTCAGATACGCGTCGATCCAGGCCGAGCCCGCGAAGATGCGGAGACGGGTCTGACCGTTGCGATACTTGGCGAGCTGACGCCACTCGGTTTCGAGGAAGGTGATCAGTGCGCCGCCATCGGTCGTGGCCGAAGTGATCGCGCCCTGACCGCCAGCGCCCGCAAATGCGGCCGTTGCAGCCCGGTTGCGCCACCACGAGTTGGTGGGGCGGCCGATACCGCCGGTCGAACCCGTTCCGGGGTTGGCCAGAAGGATCGAGCCGATACCGGCAAGAGCCTTGCTGTCGGACGAACCGTCACCGTGGATCAGGCGATCGAGCGAGAACGCATAGTCTTCGCCGAGCGTGTCCAGCTTCTCTTCGAGAAGATTGGCCAGAGCGTGCTTTTCGCGACCATCCATGGAGCGGGTGCGCTGGTTGGCGTTGTTCTCGACGACATCGATACCGTCGATCTTGAGTTCGGTGTGGGTCATCACCACGCCGATGTGGTGTTCCTTCCACGGGAAGCGGGCGCGCTTGATGCCGGTCGGGTTGTAGTACGCGACCTGCTCATCCCCGGTATAACCGGAGAGCGAACCGCCACCCTGGCCGGACTTCACGGCAAAGGAGACATTTTCCTTGCCGCCCGAGAACCGGCCAGCGGCACGGTTGAAGGCGTCAAGCATGGGTTTGTTGGCGACGTTCTGTTTGAAGACCGTGCCACGATCGATATAATTTTCCAGCGCTGCGTTGTTAATGCTGGCAAGTTCGTCAGCGGTAAAAGACATTTCTGCCTACCTTGTTTCTGACCTACGCCTCGACGACGCTATCGATGATGTCCATCATCGACTTCGCTGCGGGGCGCGGGTTTCCTGCGACCTGGCCGCTCGCGTTCTGCCGTTGTGCCGGGCGTGGGGCTGGCTTTGCCTGGGCGGGCGCGGCAAGGGTCTTGTAAGCCTTGTCGAGCTGCGCCTTGACACCTTCTGGGGTGTTGGGCTTGCCTTCCCTGTACCAAAGCACCGCAACGGCGTCTTCGAGGGCCTTTACTTTCGTGGAGAAGTTCGGGTCTTTACGCTGACGATCGTTCGCCCAGCTTATCGCGGCATCATTGAGCGCTTGCGCAGCGGCTTGCTGACGCTGTTGCTCTTGACGCTGCTGCTCGAACGACTGGAGTGTCGTCTGAGACTGCTGTTTCGCCCGCAACCGGCTTATCTCGACAGCGGCTTCACGGGAGATTTCCCGCTTGGCGACACGCTGCTGGAGATCGTCCGGCAGAACCTCGCCGGCTGCAATGAGCAGCTTCTGGACGGCGGGTTTCATGCGGTTCCATGCTTCCACCGGATTGGTCTTCATCAGACCGCCGATGATCAAAAGATCAGCGGCTTCTTCCGGCACCAGCCCCTGAGTATCCATAAAATTCTGGATCTTCTGGTACTGGCTTGCGTCCTGCTCGAAGGCTTTCGACTTGCGCAGGAGTTGCTGGAAACGTGGGTGCTTGTGGAACGGAACGTCGGTGTAATCCTCGTCGTCGGGCTCGGCAGGCGCCTCGCCTTCTTCCGGGGTTTCTTCCGTCGATTCTTCACCTTCGGCTGGCGAGGCCGTCTGTTCACCGTCGGTCTGCTCTTCCTCGTCGGGAACTACGTCCCGAACGACCGAGAGAAGATCACGGTCATCAGTTTCGCCTTTGGTCGCGGGAGACGAGGCCGCGTCATCGCCCATATCTTCGATGCCATCGTTTTCGATGACGTCGTTGCCAGGGCCTTCGTCCAGTGTCGGATCAGCGGACGTGTCCTGATCCAATTTAGCGTCCTGTGACATGGATACTCCTTGTCAGTTTGATCGATATTTACCCGATGTTGGTTAATTTCGCAAGTTGTCGGTCGTCAAATCATACACCTAGAACGGATTGTCGACCTGGTTCGAGCCGAATGCCGGCCCAGACCCGCCCTCGCCGCGCGGCGGTTGCGGTGCGTTCATGGCGCCTTCGCCGCCCTGCGCGGCCGGGTCGGCGTTCGGATCGCCTCCTGTCGCAATGGCGGAAACGGCTTGCTGGTTCTGGGCGACGACTGATGGTATCCCGGCCACGATCGCCGCGGTCAGGTCCATCTTGTCGTCCATCCGGCGCAGCACTTCCTTGGCCAGCCAGACAGGATCGATCGCGGGCATCTGCAACAGGAACGGCAGCATCATTTGCATGTTGCTCATCTCCGTCGCCTGATTTGGCTTGCCTGTCGAACCGGCTGCGACCTCGAGATACAGTTCGCCGGCAATCTCGGCGAGCGAGACCTGGGGCCATACGGCGCCCGGCCCAACGATCTGGAAGACCTGTTCCTCGCTCATCTCCTTTTGCAGGATCTGGCCCGATGCGCGGGCGACAACCGTGAGGAAGCTGTCGAGATCGTCGATCGCCGCGCCATCGGCCGAGTTCATGGCCCCGGCGGCGAGCGCGCTTTCCGTTGCAGTGGCCTTGGCGAGACCACCGAACTGGCTTTCCTGAGACCCGACAACCATCTGCGTATCGGTGAAGATCGGATTGGTCTCGTACAGGTTCGGATCGACGCCCGGTATCGGCAGCGTCTGGAGAATGTTTCCGATCTGGGCCTGCGGGTCCATGTTGAGCATGGCCAGCTCGAACGGTTTCAGGTTCCGCAAGATCATCGGGTCTTCTTCGGACCCGAATGCCCCGTTCGCCGCGACCCAGCGCGGCCGGGCAGCGTCACGGTGTTCACGCAGACCCTGGCGGGATCGGTTGTGCTCGCGCTGCATGTCGATGATCAGCGACACGTCGGAGGGCGGGAACAGTTCGTCCTCGCTCTCGACCGCGTTGAATGTCAGCGCGTAAAGCGGCCAGAAGTCCTCGACGAAAACGGTTGGTGCGGCGGGCGGCTGGAGGAAATTGGGGTGTCCGTCCGCGATCCAGTACACAAGCCCGGAAGGCTTGTCGTAATGCTTCCAGACGCAGACAAGCCCGTCCTTCTTGTCCTCGGGATCGGACCACTCGTAATCGTCGTCCCAGACGTCGTTTTCCGAGATGTTGCGCGTTCCGCCATTGGCCGGGTTGTAGGACGTGTACGCGCCCTTAAGATCGACCCCGAACTTCTCCAACACTTCCTGCACGGTATAGGTGTACTCGACGGTCATGTGGCGGGCGCCGATGAAACCGTCGAGGGACTTGCAGAACTTGTCGGGGATCACGGCGGTCGCCGCGGGGAAATCGATAATCAGGCCCTCGCGCAGCACGATCTCTTCTTCGGCCATCAGCGAGTTCATGGAGTGTTCGAGTTCGGCCATCTCGGCGGAATACTCGTCCAGTTCACCTTCCTGCATCTGCTCCATGAGCGTCTGCAAATGGTCGAGCCGGGCACGGGTATCGGCCAACTGGTCGGTCAGACCGGGGCGCGGCCCCATCTCGCGCTGGAAATCGAGTTCCACATAGCCCACGCCCGTCGTGATCGACCGGCGCACGACCTGCTTCATGCCGCGCTTGAAATCGAGGGGCTTCTGTTCGCCCAGAAAGTACGAGAACAGAACCTCGAGCGTCTTGCCGATCTTGTCGAACTGCTGACGTCGCGCCATCCCCTGCTGGAAATCGGCCATCAGCGCCTGGGCTTCCTCGAAGCCGGGCGGTAATTGCGGTTCGCGCGGGACAATAGCGCCAGTGTAGGGATCAACCTGCGGCTCGTCGGCGTCCTGCCGCGCCGCTACTTTTACCGCTTCGTCGGCCATCATGATCGTCTGCATGGCCATTTGCAACGCGGCGGGGTTTTCGTCCCATATGGCGAAATCGAGCGTTTCCTTGCGCTTGGCTTCGGCCTTGGGGTTTTTCGCATAGAGCGCGGCGGTCTTCTGCTTGACGTGGCGGCCGGCGATATTGGCGCGGTAATTCTGTTCGCCCCAATCCTTCTCGGCGCCCCACATCGCGACCTGCATGTCGCGGCGCATCCGCTTGAACGCCTTGGCGTGGTGCTGTTTGTCCTGCTTGATGGTCCGCGAGATCTTGGCGACAAGCGCCTTGTCCTGCCGACTGCCCTCGCCATCTTCGGACGCGGTTTCGGTGATCGTGTCCGGCGTGACCGTATCGAGTTGGTCGATGTCGTCCTCGTATTCCATCAAAACCCTCCGGCCGAAGCCCGGTCACGTTGCAGTTCAGCCCATCGGTCGGCCTGCTTCACCCAATCCAGCGTGCCGAACTTGGGTGGGTTAACCGATTTCTGGCTAACAGTCTTACCCGCTTTGAACTGATTTCTCAAGCCAAGACCGAGATAGGCCAGGGTGTCGACGGCATCATCGTGCGTGCCATTCGGGAACGCCAACATCTCGTTAACGACCTTTTCGGTCCACACGGCATATTTCGGAAAATAGACCTTGCCCATCGCAACACGGGCGGCGATCGACTGCGCGCGCTGTTCCTTGTCGCCTGCTGGAGTGACCTCCACCAGATTGATGTAGGTTCCCGTCTCGAGCATCCGTTTCCGCAAGAACGGGCCGATCGATTTCGAGATATGACCGCGTTCGGCCCACCACAGCAGGGGCTTTTGCTTGCCGCCCGCCATAGCCAACATCGCCTCGACGGCCTTGTCAGCAGGGACCTTCGCGCGAAAACAATCCAGCACCCACATGTTGTCCTGGTCGTCGATCCCGACCTTCATGAGCACCGTGTAGTCGTTGCGCTGGCCGGTGGCGACTGCGTGGTCGGATGCGCAATAGATGCGCAAATTCTGCGGCATATCGTCCGGTTCGTAGAACTGGATGTTCTCGCGCTTGAACAGCACGCCATCCGCGACGGTCGGCCTTTGTTGGTAGAGCGCGGCGAAGCCAAGCGGATCGAGGCGCTGCTGCTGTCGAAGGAACTCGAGCGGATATCGTTCTGGCCACAGCGGCTCGCCGGGCTTCCGTCCGAGTACGTCGTCCTCTTCGGCGATGGCCGGGATATTGATGATCTTCCAGCCTTTGGCCTCTTCTGCGCTAAAGTGAGGGTTTTCCGGGTCGGTCAGACGACCCACGATGTCGTCGGAGTGCCAGCGCGTCATGATGATAATCACGAGCTTCTTGCCCATCCGGCGGGTCATCGCGACTTTGGTGAACCATTCCCAAATCTGGTCGCGGATCGTCTGCGAGCGCGCCTCGTCGGCGCCCTTTACGGCATCATCGACAATTAGGCACGAAGCCCCTCGGCCGGTGAG
>FLYM01000063.1_pt1 | contig 39622 bp, 55 predicted proteins | sample 1122581 | NCBI WGS metagenome assembly FLYM01 (sample SAMEA4346789, study PRJEB14843) | hot springs metagenome | biome: Terrestrial Biome; feature: Habitat; material: Sediment | place: India | collected 2012-06-12 | depth 1760 m
TTCGTATAATCGCCAAATCAAATCGTCCGACAATTCAAATCAAAGCGTCCTCTGAAATTTCGCAGAAATTCAACCTTAATTGCTTTTTAAAGCTGCTTTAAAAGAGCCTTAAATCGCTTTTTGGATTGCTCAGATCATAGTTTGCAGTCAAGACTTCAATCTTCTTTTTGCCTGGTTTTCCTGTCCCATTTGCTACGCTGACAGACTGCTCTATATTCCTTGTTTTCCAGCCATGTTTCAGGCTGTATTCTTTCAATACATCACTTGGATAGCTGGACATCAGGAACCTCCCTTCAAGCTTGCTAAGCGTCTTCAGCAGGTTTTCAAAGTCATCCTGTGAATAGCCGTCATAATGCCCACAATCTGAGTTGAAATAGGGAGGATCACAGTAGAAGAATGCATCCTTATAGTCTCGATTATTGATCACTCTGATAGCATCTGTGCACTCAATTTGTACATTCTGAAGCCTTATCGAGTAGTCTATTGTGAAGCTATCTCGCTTGTTTGTGATCTTCTTTGAAGTAGTTCCTTTGCTTCGATCATATCCCCAAGTCCCATCCAACATCGCTGAGAAGCTTTGAGCTGACAGAACCCAAACAGCCCAGGCCCTTTGGATTCTGCTGAACATGTGAGGATTGTTATAGATCACTGTAGCATCGTTGTGCAGCGAACGGCTGTGAAGACTGATCCGGATCATCTTTTCCAGCTCCACAAATTCATTTTGAACGATCTCATAAAAATTGATCAGCTCACGATTGTAGTCATTCACTACCTCACAGGGGCTTGGGTGCTTTACCCAGAATACCGCTCCACCGCCCACGAACGGCTCGACATAGGTTTGATGATCTGGAAATAAAGGGATGATCGTTGAGACCAGATTTTGTTTTCCTCCATAATAGGAGATAGGAGTTGTAAGTTCTTTTTGTGCCATTTTTCCTAGTATATTTGAATTCCAGCAATAACAAAGCATGCAAGCGCAGCCTCTTGACCTACCTCCGGTCGTGTGCTTTTGCATGCTTTTTCTTTTGTTATTGCTGGAACTCTAACAGGGAAGGCCGGGGGTTCTTTTTAAACCCTCCATCGGTTAAACATCCATGCTGTACCATCGAAAAAAAGAATACCCAAATCCCCAACTCCATCACTGGCTCCAAGTCCTTTTTCATTTACTAATCCGTTGACCCTAATCTGTCTGCCATTGCCCCGGATTAATACAGGAGCCTGATTCCTTCGAATCATCATAAGCCTGCCAGATCGAGGGTTAGGAGGCAAATCAACTGTATTGGATGATGAGTTGTAACAGCTGATAAAGCAGTCAAATTGATCACAAACATAGTTTCCGGTGATTTGCCTTGGCTGCACGTTCAATGCCCCTGCAAAAAGGGAATTAAACCACCCTCCATAGCTTGGATTGTCGCTCACTGGATTTGTGGCATCAAACCCAATTACTCCGGCTCTAATCCCAAAAGCACTGAAAAACTTCTCTTTCAATATCCCGAGTAGTGATCCATAATGCTGATTAGTTGGTAAGTCGGAGTCCGTTAGGAATGATCCGCTGGACATGATCCCGTTTTGGGTCATCAATGCCTTTCTTGAGCTGCCGTGCTTTTCGATCTTGAAGCCTGCCGAGGCTGTGGATGAGCTGCCAGTGTCCACCGCTGTATCGAGGGTGAGGGCTAGATTCCCATCAGCATCATAAAACTTCAGATTGTGAAGTGGCGTGGCTGGATCGCCTCCATCATCAGCCAAAATCTCCAGCCTCTTACCAGTATTGGCAGTCTTTAAGCTAGATACTCTCAGGTTCTCGATCACCCCATCATTGGCAAAGATCGCATTGGCAATGATAGCCCCCCGGATAGTCAATTTCCCTGCCTCTGTGACTCCCCAATCGAGTCCATTAGTCTCATCACCCAAACTGAAAGTACCTTGGCTCAGATCAAAGAAATTAAGACCTGAGAGGTCCTTGATGATACCAGTAGTGATCGTATCACCCACAATGAAGGTCGTGCCCTTGGTAAACATGAAATATCTTTTTCCATCGGCTTCAGGATAGAGCATCCCAAGCCAGAAGTGATACCAACCCGGCTCATCCTCTGCCAATATCCGCTCAGTACTCACTACCCATGTCCCGGATAGAGCGGACTTATTGCATCGGGCATAGACATAGTAAAGGCTGGCCGGAGTAAGTGCATTCAGGATGACCGGATCAATCGCCCAGATAAATCCAAGCCCCTCGATCTCGATCTCAAAGTGGATCAGCTGACCTCCTGAGATTCTCAATCGGTTTGGATCACCTTCATAGTTCGCCTCGATCTCCACTCCGTTAAGTCCAAAATTCTGACTCCTGGTACCAACTGCAATGGCTCCGGTGGTCACCGTTCCGGGTTTTATCGGACCATCAAACTGTCCGTCTGGATCAAAGTAGGTATTGAAAAAGTCCCGAAACCGCTTCACACTGTCCCGGTAGAATTCGGCCTGAGTCCTTTCCAGGTTCACGATGTCCTTTTTGCCTTTGCTGGTATCCTTGATGATCCGCTCCACCGTGGTCACGGGGATCGTATCCGCTATCTGAGCGGTGATTTGGCTTGGATTGACAAGAGGATATTGGATCGAATAGATTCGAATCAGATCATCCAATCCGAGCGGAGTATCCTTCACCCTCACTTTCATTCCACAAGCGATCTCTACACCATTGGATCGGATAAACTTCTCATCGATGCTCAGCGTGTAGGTCACCCGTGGTGTCTTTACGGTGTCCAAATACTCGGTAGCCGCTGCCAAGAGTTCAGCCTCAGCGGCCTCGATGTAGCTCTCAGGCATCTTGATATTGATCAGGGTGTATTCATCCCCGATCTCCGGGATAAAGCTTGGCTCAGCTGGAAAGGTCGCATCATTCGCCTCTACTCGATCCAAAAAGACAATGGTCTTTGTGGTGTGATTATAGCTTTTGATTTCAAATTCCTGACCCGCCAGAGCTCCTGTCTTAAACACGATCTTGGCCACTACACCTTCCAATAGGTAGGCATTGAGGTCAAAGTCGAGTGAAGCATCCGTCACCGTGTTTTTATTGGCTGTGGCCGTCACCGAACCGGTACGCTGCGGGAAGATGTCATCAAACGTGACTGTCCCTTCCTTCACCCCATAGGTACCCACATTCGCCTCCAGGTATCTCACCGCCGGAGTGCCCGTCTCAAAAACCAAGCGTCTGGTACCACCTCGATAGTCAAAGGCAAGATTCTTTTCAGCACCAAAGGCATACAAGCGGGTAATTACCCCTTTTTCCACTACACTGGTTCGAGTCAGCTCATAGAGCCCTTTTCCACGGCCATACTCAAACTGATACAAAGAGCTAAAGCCCACATCCCGTCTGACAATGATCTCCTTTTGAACCAAGCGAAATTCCAACCCAAACTCCTCCATGATCCGGCTCAGAGCCTGTCTGCATGACTCCCCGTTAAAAGGGATTGAAATAGGATTTAAATCCGCATCCACATCCATGGTCCATCCCGGATCGATGGAGTTGATATTGTCCAGGATCAGCTGTATGTACTCGGCTGGAGTGCCGAAATAGCTAAACTCTGCCAGCCCGTCTGAGCTGATCAGAATCTTATTGAATAGCTTGTATAGCTCGCTCTCAAAGGTCGCCTGATAGCGATAGGTGATATTATTCACCTTTACCACCTGAGGCAGAATATTGAGGTAAAATTTCTCCACGCCCACCTCGATGTAGTCTCCAAGGGCCAGCGGGATCGGAGAGGCACTGACCCACTGAGCATCCACCTTATGCTCACCCATGAGCTGATAGATCAGCGTGGTATCGATACCGATTCGCACGGTCGCCACAGTGGTCAGTTCGTCTCGTTTGATTGCTAAGGTGTCCATCTTTCAGTAGATTAGGGATATGACTTGGTATGGGGCTTTATTTTTGGTTCTATTGGTCGCTGGAGTGATTTGGTTCCAGTCCAACTTTGTTTGGCTCCGCTATGAGGGCCGATGGGTCAGGCGTACTCCCAGGAATAGGAAGCGCAACTAAGTACCGCTCAAGCTGCTCTATCACCGGATTGCAAAAGACTCCCGGATATTGGAGAAGCCACTTTTTGTTTTTCTGCCATTCCTCAAATGACATTACCAATGCTTTTTGGGGTTGATTTTTCAGGTTTTCCATGATTCAAATGAATTAGTAAATGGCATATTTTTGGTTCAAAGCGCCACTTATTGCCATCTCATCGTGATCTTGGCTCCAACCAATTAGTTCAGCAAGCGAGCCAATCAATCCGTAGGAATTAACATTTGATGAACCTAGAACTGTGTCGTAGCTAAGCGAACCTATATATGTATCTCCAGTATACTCTTTTACTCCATTAACCCAAACCCCATTTTTTGATAAAACTCCTATTTTAACAGCTGTATTTTCGGTTGTGCCAGCAGCCATGGTATTGACAGGATTTCTTGAACCAACGCCATTATATCCACCAAAAGTCCCTCCTAGAATTATGAAATGAGATTGAGCCGGAGACCATCCTAAAACTACGTTTCCAGAGTTGATTATGTCATAATTTGCTACCAGAGCAATGGTTTTAAAATTAGAATATACAACTCTTGAAAGCATACGTCTGGCGCTGTCAACTCCTTGTACTACTGGGAGATTATTATATCTAGCGTCTGACGCAATCCATCTTGGTTGATTTCCGGCTGTTTGTTGTAAAAATTCATTACCAGTTGCTAAATCTGTCCAACTTGGGACTGCCGCTAAATTTGTTTGGTTCGGGATTCCATTACTCGCGTCTAGCCATAAATTAACCCCATTAAATCCATAGGCCGATCTTGAATTTTGTCCAAAAATCCGCTCTGGAAATCCGTTAAACGATTGCTTATTTGAAAATCCCTTAAACATTAGAAATTACCGATTGAGGCCGTGACATCAATATTACTTGCTGCGGAGGTGGCTCCTACTTGAATTTTTTGACCCGCCTTAAGTTGAAGGTCTGGGGTAAAAATTGTATTTTCATTGGTGGCCACATTGGTTGCCGATGTAACTGCTGCAATGGCAAGTTCAGCGTAAAGCCTTGGGTTGGCTCCGCTTGTATCAGTGATCCAGATTAGATATAAACCGGAGGTGGAGTTTCCGACGTGCTTAAATTTGATCCAAGTAACCTTGGTTCCGTCTGTGGCTCCAGTGACCAAGTCTACCATGTTTGCGGTGGTGGATCCGGTTTTGTCTGTGGTGGTTCCTGTGATTCTTGCCCGGACTACTTCGGGGACAAGGGCGAAAATCGGTGCTATGTTTGCTGCCATTTTTTCTTAGTAGTTATTGAATAAATAAAGTCTGGATGCTGCGTTTGCGGTGGTGGCTCCTCCGTTGACGTAATCTCTGGTGGCGATCACAGTAGTATCGATATCCACATCTGTCTCATCGTTTGTGGAGTCATCGGTTACAGAAAATTTTGAGGAGAAATTAAGTCCAGCTCTTTGGGTCAAAGACGTACCGTTTGACTTGATCACATGTCCACCACCGCCTCCTCCTCCGCCTCCCGTTACTGTACCAGGTTGCCATCTACCATTTGCAGCACTCCATACCACAGCCTGTCCATCAGTCGCTCCATCCTGCAAGAGGTCGAAGATCGATCTAGAGAAAAGGTCTGCCATAGTAGCAAATGGATTCAAAGCCCCATGAGGAGCGGCATTGGCTATTGCTTCCAAATCCTCCTCAAAAAGTACGGGCACCTGCCCAAGCGTAGCATAATCATCCGCATCCACCGCATTAGGCCCCTTGATCCGCTTGGTAGAAATCAGGTGCAGGAGCTCAGCCACAAAAGCATCGTACTCCACGGGCTCGGTCTCTGGATCAAATGGATTCTCTGAAAATACCCCTTTAAGCTGGCTATCCGCTGGCACTCCGTCCTTGATCATCGGGAGGGTACCGTCCGGCAAGCCTGCAAACTCAAGCATCTTCTCCTCATACCCGGCAAACTGACCAATGGTGAAGTCCCTCACAAAGTCCGGGACTGAGGCATCTGGAGGAGGAGGATTGAACGGGCTGTAATAGTCCGGGGTAAAAACTTCCCATCCTACAGCGGCCTTGCGGATCACCTGACCCTCTGAAGCTGAGGCCAAGGGCGTGGTATCCGAGTGTGAAGCCAGCGTATGAGCAGAAGGGGCAAAGGTGCTAGGCTTGCCCGTGATCTCTGCCCAGCTAGGCACATAGGAGATGGGGCGGTATTGCCCGGCATGATTACCCCATCCAAAGGCACTGTTCCACTGAGCGATCTGAGTTGCTGTAATGCCTCGCACCGCATCCGGTACGGTCGCATCAGCCGGAGGAGGATTGGTCACTCCATAGAAGTCCACAGTCACCGCCTGCCACGATCCGCCCACACGGCGCAAAAAGGTCCCGTCTGTGGCACTGTCCACACCGGAGGACACATTGCTATGACTGCCCAGGCTATGAGCGGCAGGGGCAAAGACAGTAGGCCTGCCCGAAATCTCTGTCCAGGTCACAGGAGTCTCAGCGATCAGGTCAAGGATAGCCTGGATCGTAAATCCTCGGCTCTTGCCATCTCCCGAGTCAAAGCCAAAGACCCGATCCAAGGTGGTCGGATTGGCCTTCAGTGGAAACAGATCATCAAATGCAACTATCCCGCTCATATTCGTATCAGTATTTTTGCCCCTTCTGTGGTGGCTACAAAGTTGCCTAGTGTATCTCCGATAAATTGCCAGTTTTCTGAAGTAGCATATTCAGTTGCTTCTGTCAAATTGATCGTGATTCGAGCCGTGGCCTTATAATCCACCACAACCTGATCTATTTCAAAACCCTCATCGCAATAAACAATTCGGATCAACTCCCCTGAGAGATAAAGTACTCGTGTACCTTCAGCTGAGAAAAGCGCATAGAGCCCACTGATAATCGTTTTCAATCCGTCATAATCCACCGCTTCGATAGCTCCAACCAGCTTGTATTTCCGTGCACCTACTTTGGTCACTTGATAGGCTTCTGTCGCATAACCGCTTGCCTCTCCGGATTTTGGTTTTGGTCTGTTAAGCATCCCCTCCAATGATCCTCTTGTAACTCCGATCTGCCTAAAGTCAACCAATGCAAAACCTAAGCTGCTCCAACTTATTCCACCAATACCAGCAAGTACATCAGGATCCGGCTCAACGGGAATTACTCCTTCAAGATTGCAGACAGGTTCTCTGAAAGGAATCACTCCGGCTAAAGCTCCTCCCCCTAGATCCTGAATTTGGATCTCATCCCGAACCAGCACATTCCATGTCCCAAAATCACAACTCAAAGCTGCCAAGTCAGTCAGCCCCTCGATGAAATCATACAGGCCAAAAAGTAGCGCATACACTGCATTCACATTCTCCGCCTCCATGAGAAAAAAGAAATCTATATCTCTTCCTGCAAATTGGATTTCTCCTTCTGAAACATACGGCTCCAATCCGTCTTGATCGCCCCAAGGTTGATTGGTCTTATTGATTCGCCTAGGAAAATCCAAATGCCCGGACAAAGCAATGTTGCTTCCCTTTGGCCTGGCTTGGCTTGGGATGATTCCAAAAGTGGAGAGGGCTGTACCGTTTAGTGTGTATTCCATTATCCGTCTATTCCAAGGTCTCTGGTACCACTTTTATCTTTTGTGTTCTTTTTGATCTCCTTCAGCTCTTCTATGGCATCGTCCAATTTTTCAACTGTTTGAGACGTGTTTCTTTCAATGGCGGCCCAATACGTCAAGCCTTCCAAAGTCGCTTGATAATGTTCTCTTTCAAGTGCCAAAATGCTTTCTCCGGTGACTTGGTTTCGCTTGCTGATATCATAGAAGCCCCGGAAAAGTCCGGCCAGCTCAGCCCCTGTTTGTTCGGTGATTCGCTCGATCGATCCAGATAGACCCCGCTGCTGTTCCGAAGCATTGTCCGGCTTGAATAGATCAAATCCCGCCTCATCCGCTGCCGCTTGAGCCGCTTTCAAGGCATCGTAGTAGTTGTCAGAAAGTCCCTTAGCCTGGTCAAAGAAGTTTTTAAAAACCTCAGTCGTTTTATTGATATTTCCGGAGGCCAAAGATTCTACAAGGTCATCTTCCAACTCATCAAATACATCCGCAAAAATCCGGTTGAACAGAAGCTGAGCGATGATGTCTTCAAGGACTTTCTCAACTGATTCCCCCATTTTAATTGCAGCATCTTCACCAGCCCGGAATGCTTCCACCAGGGAGTTTCGGATATCAGAGCCAAGATTGCCTGCCAAATCACTGACCACATCCCGGATTTGCTGACGGGCTGCCTCCATGGCCTCTTCCCATTCGATGATATTTTGAAGGATTTGCTTGGTCTTCTCATCGACCAGGTTGTTACTGATCAGGGCTTGCGCAAGAGCTTTATCAAATTTCAATACGCCCTCTTCAGTCTCTTTTAATAATCCAGGATACTGATCCAAAACAGGAAGTAGTACATCTTGCTTTTTCTTTCCCCCAAAAAGGCCAGCTATACCACCCACGATTCCCCCGACCACGGCCCCGACTACGTTTCCGATCACAGGTACCACCGTCCCGACTGCCGCGCCAAATGCAGCTCCACCCGCTATGCCCTGACCGATGGATCCAATATCAACCGCATTCCGTTGACCGGAGATAGCCCGTCCTTCGGCAAGCTTGGAAAGCGCTTCGTCATACTTTTTGGAGGCATCACCCAATGCTCCTAGCGCATCTTTAACCCTACCCTCATAATCCGTTAAAAAGACCGATTCACTCAAAAGTGATTGAAGCCGGATTTGCTCATTCAGGCTTAGATTGTATTGCTGCTGAAAACCAATGATCGATTGATAATAGGCCTCCTCTGCCTCTCTTCGCTGTCTCGCTGCCGTACCCAGCATATTGATCACCTGGATCAATCCATTGACTCCACCGATCAGTTTGTCTGCATTAGTAGCATCCTTATCAAAGGACACCAGCAGGTTATTAACTCCCTGAGCCAAGCCACTGAATAGACTACCAATCCCGGCTATTTTCGAGTTATTGACATCATTGCCAAATTGGATCAGGGCACCACCCAGATTACCCAAGGCCTGACCGAGCCTTGCATAGTCTTGGATATCAAGTTTATTGATTTCCCGCTCGAGCTCCCGAATGAATGCCGCTATCTCTGCAGCTTTCTCTTGGCTCATCTCCTGAGTACTCAGCAAGTTCTTAGCGATTTGGATCAGGCGCCTCGCAGCTCCCACGGTCAAGCGCTCCACTCCGGCATACAGTTCTTTGTAGCTGTCCAGTCGTTCGAGATTGGCATCATTGAGAGCATCTACATCTTCCTGGTACTTTCGCTCGAGCTCTACCAGCTCATCAAATTTCCCAGCCTCCTCTAAGGCTTTCCGGTCTGCTTGATAGTCCTGCTCCAGCTTCAGTCGCTGCGCATTGTAATCCTGATATTTGGCCAGTAGATCGATAAAGCTTTGCTCTTGATTCCGGATAGCCTCCTGAGTTTCCTCGTTCAGAAACTTTACTATTTCCCGTTGACCTTCAGTAGCCGTATTTCCCATCACACCCGTAAAGGCATCCTGATTTTCGACCGTCTTTTGACGCAAAAAGGCTAGATAGCTTTCGTATTGACTGAGTTGTGCTGCAAACTGCTCTTTGGCCTTTTCCTCCCCAAACTTGGCTTTGAAGTTTTCAAAATCGGCATAGACCTGCTTCATGTCCTCTACTTCCTTCTTGAGGACCTCAAGGGGACTGAGTGCACCCGTGGCCACTTGGAGTTCCCGCTCCACCAGGATTTGCTGTCTTCCGGCATCGGTAGCATTCGGATCAATGCCCGCCTTCACCTTGTTGAGGTAGTCGACATAGGTATCCGCTTCTTTCCGCAGATCTGCAAACTGCACATCGGCGGTCTCTTTGCCCAAGACTTCTATGGCTGAGTAATAGTCAGCATAAGCGGCCCGCTTCTCATCCAGCTTTTCCTTTAGGAGTTGAAGCTCGGTTTTCTTTGACTCGGATTCACGCTGTTTTAATGTTTTGATTTCAAGTGCAGCGATTTGCTTTTGCAGTGAAAACTGAGCCTGCTCATTGGCAGAGAGGGCTTTCGCATCGGTCACATCGATCCGCTCACGCTCCTCCTGAAGATTGCTAAGCTCTTCTTTAAGCTTTCGCAAAGTCACAATTTGTTTTTCTACTTCAGTAGTCGTTGCAACCTCCTCTTCATTGACCAAGCCCAGCTGCTTCAGATAGGCTCGTTTGGCTTCAGCCATATCATTCGTAGCCTGTTTTTCTTTATTCAGTGCACCCGCATAAGCTTGGGTATCTTTGATCAGGTCCTGGTAATTGAGCGAGCTGATGTTATTATCTCCTGTTCCAAATAGCGAGAAATCAATTCCAAAGTCCCGCAGCACCTTCGAAAGCCGCTCCTGAACTTGACTGATCGGTACTTGACTAAACTCCGAAAGCTCATCCAAAGCTTTTTCGAATTCTGCAGAGAGCGCTCCGGCTACAGTTGCGCTCACACCTGCATCTTTGATTACATCTTTGATTGCTCCGGCAAAATCCTCTGCGTAGGATTGAGTACCTTCTCTCAATACGGTTAAATCAGCTTCCTGACTTCTAAGGAAAATACTTTCTGCTATGGCAGTATTGACAGCCTTTTGAGCTTTTTCGATTTCTTCCAGGTTGCTGACTTCGGTGAGCTGCTTTGGCAGATAGTCCTTGTAGGTTTTGTTGATTTCTTCAATTGCGACGGCCCGTTCTTTGCTCCCTTCATTGGTTTTTTTCAAAGCCCTGAACAAGTCATCCGATGCTTTAACCTCTTCCTTCACTGCTCGCTTAAAATCCTCAGAAACCTCGACTGCTTCTTTATTGCTTTTGTTAAAAATTACCAAAGCGGCCACTAAAGCCGACAGAGCCGTAGCCGCTGCCACAAAGGGATTGGCCAGCATGGTTGCATTCAATAATGCCTGAGCTCGTGTGGCTAGGACAGTCCACTTTTGTTGTAGGATAGTAGCAGCGGTTAGTCCTGAATTTGCGGCGGCCAGAGATTTGGAGGCCACAGAAGTAAGGATCAAGGCTGCACGGTATGTCCCGTAGGTGATTGCCAATACCTGAAGGATGTCCAGGACATCCTGATAATTTTCTACCAAACCTATCAAACCATCAAGTGTCTCAGCAATCACACCTTCGTTGCTTTCACCGATGCTGTTGTACATCCTGTCAAAGGCATCCCCGAGGTTGGATATCTTTCCGGTTATGGATGCGGATTGCTTCTCCATCAGGTTAAAGAAAGTGCCACCTTCATCCGTCAACTCGTTGATGGCTATCTCTACCTCCCTGAATCCTACCTTTCCTGCAGAAACCAAGTTTTTAACCTCTGATTCTGCCACCCCAAACTGCTTAGCCAGACTTTGGATCAGAGGAATACCCCTATTCGTAAATTGAAGCAGATCCTGGGCAAATAATCTTCCCTGAACTCTGGTGGTACCATACAAGTATGCCAAATCTCCCAATGGTACTGAAAGCCCGGCAGACACATCTCCAAGTCTTCTCAAGGTGTCGGTGACCCGTTCAGCTTCAAATCCATAAGCCAAAAGCTGCTTAGTACCCTGTCCGACTTCTTTGAGCGAAAAAGGCGTTTTTGCTGCCAGTTGTACGACTTCAGCAAGTAGCTGATCCGCTTTCTCTTTGCTCTTCAGGATAGTCTCTAGGGAAATCTCCAGCTGCTGAAATTCCCCTCTTACCTGGGCAATGCTATTGACTAATCCCGCAGCTGCCTGAAATGAAAAATACCCGGCCAGGGCCGTTCCCAACTTCTTGTAAAGTTGATCCATCTTAGCGGCCTCTTCCGTAGCGGTAGCAGTCACGCCTTTGATGTCAGTCTTTACTCTATTGGTATTGCGGCTAAACTCATCATTATTGATGAGATAAGTCACGTTGATCGGCCCGAGCGTTGTTTCCATTTATCGATGAATTGTCTTCCCTCCGTAGGGCTTGCTTTGATTTCTTTTTCGTCTTCCTGATCAAATCCCGGCTGATCAGACATTCCCCACAGGATCATGTTCCAGGGAATCCCCCACAGCACATATTCCCAGCTCCATCCGGTCTTTTCGCAGATCAGGTAGATAATCCCTGCAGGGCTATGGAGGCCTTTGGCCCTTAACTCCCCTTTTTGCTTGCCTTTTGCCCCAGATTTGGATCGGTTATTTTTAGTGCTCTCACCAATCTGGTAGTATTCATAAAATCCGACACGCCGTTGTAAATCAGACAGATCTCAAGCAGGGTCAGGGTCTCTTTTAGAGTTAAGTTTTCTTTTAGGTACCCGGCCAGCCATTTTGTGAATAGCCATCCTAGCACTTTGCGATTGATCAGTGCACAGGCCACAGCCCGGTAGATCGCATCCCCGTGCTTGTGCATCAGCTCCAGGGCGTGTTCGGTGGTAGTTTCTTTGAGGTCTTCGGCTGTGATTCCGGTACTAAGATAGATCGCTGATACTCTGAATAGTGTCCCTGCATAAAGCTTGCGGAGGGTTATGGGGATTTTCTTGATTCCTATGATTCGTAAAAAAAGAGGGGCTCTGACCTTCGCCCTGACCCCTCTTTCCATCACCGCATAGGCTGCGTGAAGTTCTGTGTTCATCCGATTATGGAGCCACATCCCAGCCTTCCTCACCCCAAGTGATATCAGCCACACCCACAAATCCAGTGTCATTGACTGATCCGGACACATCGATCAGGTTGATGTTTGCATCCGTGATGGTCAGGTTTGGCCGGGCATAGAAGTTAAACTTCGGTACCAGGATTACTGATCCATCTTCACAGGTGATCTTCAGAGCTTTGGTAAGCTCAGATTTTGTTTTTGGAGCTTTCCATACTGTCTTGGTATTGACCACCGCAGTGGCTCCCCCAAGCCATTTTACCAATTCCGCAGGATCTGTATCCATGATCTGGAAAGTAATGTCAAGCGGATTTGCATTGAATCGCTCCAATCTAGGATTGGATCTACCCTGCTGATAGTGCTGAGTCTTGTTAGGCTCAGCCTCTGTCATGGTGAAGGTGTCCTTGTACACCGGAACTTCAGCAAAGTCTGAAGTACTTCCGTCCGCTGGGTTGAATGTTCCCAGCTCAATCTTTTTTGCCCCGTAGGTAACTGCTGCCATAATTATTCAGGATTTTCGGTTTTGCCTTCAGAGGAACCAGCAGATTTTGCTGCTTCAGCTGCTTCCGCTGCTTTTGCATCTTCCAGTTCCTGTACTTTAGCTTTCAGTTTATCCAGGCTAATATTTGCAGCTGGCTTTTTACCGGAAAGCTCCTCGTGTTTCGCAGCGAGTGCCGCCTTTTCAGCTGCTTCCCCTGCATTTCCCAAACCAGACTCTGATTTGGTACCTAGCTTCTGGAATTCATTCTTGGCACCTCCCTCGACTTTTTCAATCTTAGGATTCATAGGTACATCGATGCTTCCAGAGGCTGCCATAGACTTTGTAATGAGCACCGTGTCTTTTACCTCAAGTGTCTTCGCATGATTGGCTGCATTTGATTGCTCAGTGAATGCTTGCCCATCGGCAGTGAAGTGAAACTCTTTGGCAGCTGGATAAATGCTAAAAACCGTTTTAGCCTTTTCCAGTAATTGCTCTTTATTGAGAATCTTCATTAAAATGGAAGTTTGATTTTGTTGAATAATCTGAGGATCATCAGGATCACAATCAGCGCAATGACCGGCCAAATCCACCAGGGAAGTCCGACCTGCTTTTTGTCACCTTTATACTCATGGGAACCCAAGGCCTCCTCATTTAGCCTGGTTTCACTTTTTACACTATCTGACTTCGAGAGCGTGGAGCGGGCGACCGGTCTGGCGACCGTTCGATACTCTAGCGTAGAATCCTTCAGTGTCACATCCAGGGTGATTCCACCACTGTTGATTTGCCAGGTTCCTGACCGTGGTACCGTGTAAGGGAGCGGTAGCCTTCCGGTTAGCGAGTCGCCGAGATATTCCGTCACCAATTTTCGGTTGATTTGGAAATCAATAGCTTCATACCCTGCCCGAGATTGCTTCCACTCGGCATAGGCCTTGAAGTTGCGGGTCATCGAGCAGCTGCTGCACAGAAGAGCCACCGCAATCCCGGCCCCAGTGATCAGTAAGCGCATGGCCGATTAGTTGTACCGGATGAAGTCAGCCACAGGCACGATACGGAGTAAGTCCATATCTTCGTCAGAGGCTTTTTCGACCGTAGTTTTTGGATTGAACGTCACCGACTTTTCTACTGAAAAGACCGGGACAAATTCCCAATATTCACTTTTGAGCGTTGGCTTGATGGCGATGTATTCCATCTTATGCTTGAGTGCCTGCTCATGAAATCCCTTTGGATCCTTCACCAGGACAATCTTGTTTTCGTCAGGTAAGGACACGGAGTAAATGGGCACTTTAAGCGTACTCTCATTTACCCAGGCTACGCCTCCTTTGATCGAAGTAAGTTGTGTAGTGACATCTTCCAGAAATCCGATTTTTACCGGAGCAAAAACCTGATAATCATTCGGAATCGACCCTAGGAATGGTTCCGAATACTCAGCAGCATACAGCTCATAGATGGGCTTTTCTGCCATGACCTGGGTACTGACCGTGAAGGCCATACCCGAGGTGACGATGAGGGCCAGCATTAGCCCGATAATCCACTTTTTCATTGTATTTGGGGGGTTTGGTTAGTAATTACCCTCTCCAAGTTGCGGGCCTTGGCTTAGTCGGGTCATTGTCCGCATGGACAAATGTTTTATAGATCCCGATTCGGTCAAATCCCGCCTGGCGAAGGGCGTTGATGATTTTTTCCTGTGTGGCCGGTGTAGTTTTGATATCTACCGCATATCCGTATACATGCGATGAATCGGCCACTCCTCCGACTGCTTTGTTATGTTCTGGTGTTCTGTACCCGCTGTTGATCACAAAAGGCACTCCCGCCAGCTCCCTTGCGATGTCCAGCATCAGCAAAGTCCCTATTCTCATCCGGTCACCGGTTCCGACACCTTTACCGTTGGCATCCTTCGAGTCGAATTCACTTAGTTTGAAATGTTTCAGTACTACCATGGCTATTCAAAGAATCCGTTTACTTTTTCGACCAGCTTATTGATCCAATGTTGTTTCGGTTTGCCACTGATCACACTGTAGTTTTCTGAGATACTCACGATGTTTTCCAGGACAATCTGCACGGTGAAAAACAGGTGCATGAAGTCAAAGATTACGACGCCAAGTTCTTTCTCACGTGCCTTGAAGCTCTCGGCAAAGAGATAGGTGATCGCTATGATCGAGAGGTAATAGAAGCATTTGAAGCTGAAGCGGCTAAACTTCCAGCTTTCAAAGCTTTCGCCTTTCTTCATCGATGCCCAGATGCCCGAGATCAACTCAAGCAGGAATACCAGTAATAAAGCCAGGAAGGCGAATTCATCCAGTCCGAAAATCTTTATTACCGGTACGCTGATGATGGATATCACCACGGTCGGCAGGTGAACGGGATACTTCAGGGTTGGAAACAGGGACTGCAGCAGTGCAGCCCCGTCCCTATACCCAAAAGTGCTCAGTATGTAGCTCCAAAAGGCTCTCATGAACTGTCGATTAACCCGGATCGACTACGCTGCCAGATGCGATCGCACCGATGTACTTCGCACGCTTAGGCACAGCGATGAAGTAATGGCGGATGGCATACTTGTTTGTTTGGTTTTCCGGATCGTCAGCAGATGGCTTGTAATACTGCTTGGTAAAGCCTGTCTTCATGGCGATGTTTGGCACGAAGAACCCGAAAGATGCCCGGTAATCCCCAGCCACCGGAGCCGCTCCAAATGCCTTCTTGGTCTGACCGGTGAAGTACGGATTTGCCACGTACTGATAGATTTCAAACCCGGCAATCATCGGTGCCACATTACCGGTTCGATAGTTGGAGAAGTTATCTCCAAATCTTGCTCTGTCAAGAAGTAAGTCGTTCCAGTGATCGGTGCAAAGCACCAAGCGACGTCCGATCGCATCGATTTCCAAATCATCCCAAGCCTGCTTCAGTCTTACCAGGTCATCATAGACCAAGATCTTTCGACCGAATGCGGCTCCACCGGCTACCGGGCCAGAAGTAAGGATGACAGGGGTTGCAGCCGTGTGACCAGCTGGAGCAATCGCCCAGGCTGCTCTTCCGTATTTCTTTTTAAGAATACCCTGAGTCAGCGTTCTGGTAGCGGCATCGATGCGATTGTAGGCAGCTCCCATTACCTGATCATCGCTTAAGGTCACGACCTTGGTTTGGAACTTGTGCAACTGGATCGTCACATTGTCATCCGTATAGGCCTGCAAGGCCAAAGGATAAGCGGCATTGTCGATCAAGACATCTACTTCAAAGTCTGAAGTGGGGATGTGAATGATATTTTGCTCGGAAGCTGCACCACTTCCCACTTCTAGGATCGTAGTGTCCAATTCATCCACGCCAACCAGCCAAGGGGCAGAATCTGTTTGTCTGAGGTTGGTTTCCACACGGGCTCTCCATACCTCTGGAAAATTTTGCGGCATTTTAGTGCTGTTTAATTGTGATTTAAAGCCTGATTAAGCTGGGGCCTAACAAGTCCCCCTTCACGGGGATTTAGGTGGTATTAAGCGAATAGTGCCTTGTATCCTTCTGGATTTCCTTCTTTGAATGCCAGCTGCTTAGCAAGTGGAAGAGCTGCAAACTCATCGATGGTTTTAGGATCAGTAGTGGATGCTTGCTGCACCTGAGCACCTAGCGAAGCTTTGCCCGGTACGGAGTCCAAGACAAAGTCCAGCATCGTAGGATCAGTCAATCCCAGCGTGATCAAGCTTTCCTTTTTATCAGCTGTTACCTTTCCTGCGGTGATTGCAGCCTCTACACGGCTGGTCACTGCGGTTTTGGCAGCGGTGAGCTGTGCATCCTTGAGGGCTTGCAATGCTTGCTTGGCAGCAGCTTCATTGCCTTGAGCAGTCTTGAGATCAGCTCCCAGCTTGGCAATAGCGGCATTGACGGCCACCGGATCATTCTGGTCGTTCAGTCCAGCAGCGAGCAACACACCCAGAGCTGCACCGGATAAAGTGAATTTTTCCATGTTAAAATTTGGTTTTGGTTTTTCAGTATTTGGGACTTCCACCTTTGTGGACATTGCAGAAAGCTTGAGCTTTACCTGATCCTCAGTCATCAGCACACCGGGGGCTGAATAAAGCCGGACAGCGTTTTTATTGGAAGGAATCACCACGATGCTTCCTTCATAGGGCTCGGATTTTTGAAGCTCAAAAACGCCGTCCAATGCTTTGACAAAGAATTCTTCCAGGAAGAGAAAGCCAAGAGAGCACCCTTTCAAAAAGCCTCTATTCGCTTTACCCGCTATCTTCTTAGCCTCCTCATCATCCATATCAAATTCATCATCCGCTTTCAGAAGATGGCCTTCGATTCGGATATTCTTCCAGCGACCGATGACAGCGTTCAGATCCCAATCACGGTGCATCGCTAGCATCATCGGGTTCTCTCTAAATCGATTCAGGTCAAGCCCGGAGTTTAGCAGACGGAATCCGTAGCTGTTGACTTTTGTCTCATCATTTAATATCCAGGTTGCCATTCGGTCGCTGTGAAGTTTTTGCCCTTGTGAGACCCAAAGATTGGAGGGTGATTCGGAGGCAGGAAATAGTTGTGCAACCCTTGCGCACTTATTTCACACACGCCCGAGAATCGGCCAGTTTTGGGACATAAACAGCGCAAATGGCAGGGAAAAAGGACAAAATCAGACAGCAGGCGAAGGATTACTATGTCGAAAACTTCGATGCTACCAAGAAGGAAGTGGCCGAGCTATTCGGAGTCACCGAGAAGACTATTGGCGACTGGTCAGTCAAAGACGATTGGGAAAATGAGCGGCTAAACTATCACGCCTCCCCTGTCAAGATCAAACAGCTCTTGCAGTCTGAGCTCCTCTCAGTAGCCCAGGGAAATCCTCCCAAGCTTCCTGCTGATGGGATCTCGAAGCTCATGTCCGCATTGGACAAAGTCGAAAAGAAAGCCGACCCCACGGTCGTTTCCAAAATCCTCAAAGACCTGGACAACTTCATCTCCGAAGAGGATCCGGAGTTTGCTTTGAAGTGCATTCATTGGCACAAGCAGTTTTTGATTCATCGGATTAACCTGGAAGGCTGATGAGCATTGAAAATCGCAAATATCTCAAGCTGCTCGCCGACTATGACAAGCATTGCGCCCGGATCTCCAAGGCGACCACCATCGATATTCATGAAAATCCGGATGCCAAGGCCAGAAGAGTCAGAAGACTCGAGAAGGATTACATCGCCTGGTTTGAGTACTACTTTCCCAATTTTGCCAAAAAGAAATCGGCTTGGTTTCATCGCAGACTTGCAGGGTTGATCGTGGACAATAAGTCGATTCGTCTCCTAGCCGAGATGTATCGAGGTGCCGGAAAGTCGGTACATATTGACATGGGCATCCCGCTCTATTTGTACCTGGCAAAAAATGACCTCCGGTACATGATGCTGATCGGCCAGACCGAAGAGAAAGCCAATAAGCTGCTAGGAGGTATCCAATCACAACTCACCCATAACAATCGCCTCAAAAATGACTATGGCGAAAAAGCCCAGCATGGCGATTGGGCCACGGGTAGTTTCTTGACCACCGATGGAGTTCGATTTGCCTCGATTGGTTTTGGACAGGATCCCAGAGGATCACGGGAAGATGCGGATAGACCTGACTACATCGTAGTGGATGACGTGGACTCCAAAAAGCACGTCAACAATGACCGCCTGATGCGTGAAGCGCTGGACTTTTTGACCGAGGATGTTTGGGGATGCTTTGATTCGGATATGGATTCCACGGATCGCTTCATCTATGCGAACAATAACTTCCACCGCAACTCGATCACCAACCGATTGCGAGTCTACTTCCTGGAGCAGCTGCAAAAGCAGCAAATGACCGGAAGGAAGTCCAGAACCCTATTCGAAGTATTCCGGGTCTGTGCGGTGAAGGATCTAACCACCTTTGAGCCGGAATGGCCAGAGCGTGGTGATGCAGTCTTTTGGCGTGACAAGTATGACAACATGCCTTATCGGTCCTTCATGAGGGAGTACATGCATGTGCATATCGAAGAGGGGAAAGTTTTCAAATCCAAGGACATGCTCTACAAGTCTCCTCATTTTCTCCGGGACTATGATGCACTTTGCTTCTATGGTGACCTTTCCTATAAGGCAAACGGTGACTTCAAAGCCATGGTCCTGGTAGGGAAAAAAGGGAGGGAATTTCACATCCTACTGGTCTATCTGAGACAGAAGAGCCGGGCCGATGTCGCCAACTGGCTTTATGACATGTATGAGCTGCTCGATCTGGGAAAGCAAAATATCCGATACCTGGTTGAAGGTCTTTTTGCCATGGATGAATTCACCAATGATTTCATGCTGGTAGGTGATCACCGGGGCTTTCACATTCCGGTAAGGCCCGACAAAAGCTCCAAGGGAGACAAGTTTGACCGGATCGAATCCTTGCTCGGATTCTTTGAAGCGCATCTGGTATTCTTCAATGAAGACTATCAGACGGTGGATCAGCTCGAACTGATCAATCAATTCCTAGCCTTCGAAAAAGGCTCACAGGCGCACGATGACGGCCCCGATGCTGTCCATGGTGCATTTACCAATGTCAACCGCCGTACCGCTCACCGGGACTCCACTTACGTGGTCGGTGAGCGCACTAATAATCACTTCTAATATGGCTTTAATCACTGTAAATGATCTCGCTACCCACATCTATCCGGAGGGAATGGATGCCATATCCCGAGACGATGACACCAAGGTCCAAGAAGCGATAGATTCGGCTATTCTTCAGGCCTCACAATACTTATCCCGGTACAATACCGAAACGATCTTTGAGACCACTGATCCGGTGGAAAAGGCGAAGTATGCCAATCTGATCACCTATGTCAAGGACATCGCCAAGTGGCACTTTATCGCCGTGGCCAATGTAACAGTTGATCTGGATCTTGCCGAGCGAAGATACATCGCAGCGCTCCGGGAGCTCAAAGATATCCGAAGTAATATCCAAGCGGGCTGGCCACTCCTGGAGGAGGAAGTTTCTGACAAACCCTTCCGCTCTGGATCCAATCCTAAGTTCAACCATTCAGGCTTCTAATCATGGCAGATAACACCAGCAATTCCAAAGTAGGCAGAAGGTATCTGCCTTGGAACCCAAAATCAATCAGCCGTACACGGCAGGATATCAAGACTTGGAACACAGGTCTCAATATGGCCCGGCTCGCTGAGCATCCTCAAAACTGGCAGCTTCAATTGACCTATGATGAAGTGGACTTGGATCCGCTTGTTTCCAGTCAGTGGAACAACCGCAAGAATCAGGTATTCAGTGCGGATTTTTCTCTGAAGGGAGCCAACGGCGAAGTGGATGAAGAGCAAACCGCCATATTGAAGAAAGCCCCAGTTTATCGATCACTGACGAATGCGGCCTTAGACAGCTTGTTATTTGGCTATAATGTGGTGGAGCTTTCCTTCAAAAAGATCGGAGAGAATTCTTACCTCAGTTCTGACCTAGTACCTCGCTACAATATTGTGCCTCAGACGGGGCTATTCTATCCGGAGTATGGCGACACTTCCAGACACGTCAAGTATCGGGAGCTGCCTGAGTTTGGCACTTGGATCTTGGAGTTTTACTCCGGCAATCTGGGCTTGATGAATAAGCTGGTAGCTCCGGCACTCTTCACTCGATTTGCGGAAGCCTGCTGGTCTGAGCTTTGCGAGATCTACGGGATTCCTCCCAGGGTAATGAAAACCAATACCCAAGACGCCACCATGCTGAAGCGAGCTGAGAATATGATGCGGGACATGGGATCCGCTTCCTGGTTTATCATCGATGAGACGGAGGAGTTTGAGTTTGCGAAAGGCGTGGCCACAAACGGAGACGTCTATAAAAACCTGGTCAATCATTGCCGGGACAAAATATGTAATCTCATATCCGGAGGGATGATCGGGCAAGATACCGAGAATGGAAACCGGGCAAAGGATGAAGTCTCTATGGATATGCTCTGGCTCCTCGTGCAGTCAGATATGGCAATGCTGGAGGAGTACTGGAATACGATGATCATTCCTGCATTGGTGAAACATGGACTGCTGAAGGAGGGATTAACCTTTGAATTCGATCAGGCCGAGGATGTTGCACAGCTTTGGAAATTTGTCCAGGGATTGATTCCGTTTTATGACTTCGATCCGGATTGGCTCAGGGATAAGTTTGGCGTGGAAATTACAGGAGCGAAGGTTCAGAGTGATCTTGCTACTACACTAGCTCTTGCATTGTCTGGGAGGAAAAGCGAGGAGGATCCCGATTTTTTTCCGGTAGCCCCGCAAGACGGGGCATGCTGCGGAGCTCACCACATCTCAAACCTATCCCTGCCAAAAGACGCCCCAAAAAGTAGCCCGCTGATCAAGCGGGTAGAAGAGGCAAGAGGAGAGCTGAGCTTTGATCCGGAGACCTTCCAGGCTACCGCCAAAACCCTAACCAAGGGATTCAATAAGAAACTCGATGGTCGCAAAATCAAACTTGCTGCCACCGAGTTTGCCTATGGTATCGATTCGCCTCACTTGCTGGCCGCTTTTGAGATGAACCTATTCCGGTTCTCTGCGGGCAAAACCTTGGCACAAGTTCAGGCTTTGAATCAAGCGTTCCGGGATGCTCCAAGCTTTGACATCTTCCGGATGAACGCCAACCGGATCGGAGATGTCTTCAATGATCGATGGCTCCGAACGGAGTTTGACACGGCTGTCCTGGTCGGAGAGTCAGCGAACAATTACCACAGCCTCATGCAGGATGTGGATCTATTTCCATACTGGGAATATCGCACCGCCGGAGATGCTGCGGTCAGAGAAGAGCATGCGGCGCTGGATGGTTTGATTCTCCCGGCTAATGATCCAAGATGGGCAAAGATATTCCCTCCCAATGGCTGGAACTGCCGATGCTACATCGTAGCCAGGACACGTGAGGAAGTGCAGGGTGTCAACTTCCAATCCATGCAAGAGCGGGTGGACACGTACTTTGGTACCGAGGATTTTGAACGTGCAGTCAAAGGTGGTTTTGGAGTGAACCGGGCATTGACCGGAGAGGTATTCACTGCCAATCAGCAGTATATCACGGCAAAGAATCTGACTCAATCCACCCGGATGATCAATGAGCTGGAGCCTAAGGATTATCAGCTTAAGCCAGCTGTTGAGCTATTGGAAAAGGCGAAAGCCAAAATGCCCGTCTACTCCGATACGCTAGAGCGATTTGTGGGAGATCTGGACACGCTCAATGGCAAATCCATCCTATCAGACTACAATCAGCGAGCATTGAACTTCCCGCTCGATGTGGCTAAAGGAATCCAGCTATTGGAGGCCGTGAGAGATACACTGATGAAGCCAAGCGAAGTATGGGCAACTGTCACTAAAAAAGGCTATCGGCTGACCTATCTGGCCTATTATGAAGGACAGGCTTTCCAGGTGATCGGAGAGCTGACCGGAACTGAGCTGAATTTGGTCTATTGGAGTAAGGTCAAAAACATCGAGTCCAAACGAAAAGGAATGCTGCTGAAATGAAAAATCCAGAGGCACAATTGAACCAGTTTTTTCAGAAGCAAAGTAGATTCTTTGGTAAGGAAATCCCTGCCATCATCGGAAAGACCTCCGTGGAATATTACAAGGAAGCCTTTCGAAAAAAAGGATTTGACGGCAAGCCCTGGCCTGCACTGAGCAAGCGGTACAAACCTAAGCGTGGATCCATGATGATCCGGAGCTCGAAGCTGATGAACTCCATCAAGGAAACGGAGCGGACTGATTCGAAAGTGGTGATCTCAGCGGGCAATTCAAAAATCCCCTACGCCCGGATTCACAATGAAGGAGGAGTGATCCAGCGAGCAGCAAGGTCTGAACTCTTTATCCGCAATAGGAATAAGGCTAATAACCGATTCCGAAAAGGAACCAAAGCAGGTAGGGGACTAAGCTTCAAAGCTTCACAGATCCGAATACCCCAAAGGCAGTATATGGGCTATGCCTTTGAACTCAATGAACGTATCATCCGCCGCATCGTAGCGGCTGCAAAACCTACCAAGTCATGAACTTAGAAGACCTTTTCATCCTCATCCAGGACAAACTGAAAGTATTACCGGATATCAGCTGGGTAGATCAAAACATCGGTCAGCTGGATGTGGATACTCGTCCGGCTGTTTCCTTTCCCTGTGCCCTGATCAGCATAGACCTTCCACGGTGCGAAGAGCTCGGAGGCAAGCTGCAAAAATGCAGTACGCAGATCGGCATTCGCCTGGGATTCAACTATGCCGGAACCTCCGCAGCCAAAAGCCCGGAAGTGGTTCGAGCCAGAGCCTTGGATTATTACCGAATACTCAGAGAAGTTTATAAGGCCATTCAGGGCTATTCCGAGCCGGGTCTATCCAGGCTACGCCGGATCAGTCAGGTAGAAATGGCCCGTGAAGATCAGATCAAAATCGTTGATATGGCCTTCTACTGTGAGTTTCACGATTCCTCAGCAGTCTAAAAATCTTTTTAGTGATTAAACAATCAAAAAACCCCGGCTCTTTGGGCCGGGGCATTTTTGTTACTCAGGGCCTGAATAGGCAGATCCTGATTCCGGTTCCTTGAAAATCTCCACAACCTGACTCGCTTCCGCCTTTTTAAGCCCATCCTCTGTTTCTAAAAGATAAAAATCAACAGCAAAGAAGTGATCGCATTTAATTCTCACATCATCTTTTCTAAGTCTTTGAATTCTTCTTTTGGTCAGACCAATAACTTTTTCAATGACTACCCCTTCTACAAAACCAATATTAGCACCTTCTTCACTTACAATGTTTGCTTTAATCTTTTGTCCAATTAAGCTCATATTTTCTTGGTTAGTGGTTTCAATCTTTGTTCATCATTCCAACAAATGCTATCAAATCTCGCTGAATAGCAGATAACATTTCATTCTCATCTTCATCAGTTCTTCTTTCCTGATAAGGATGTACGGCATCTTTGTATTCTAAGATGGCTTGCTCCATTACTGTTTGAAAGCTGTACTTTCCATTTGCTCCAGGCATGATCGGATTGGCGTCGCTTACCGATTTGCAGACCCTCCGGAGTATGTTGCAGCATACCTTATTGATCAGCACTTCTTTTTCATCAAGAGTCATCATAGGCTGGAATTCTTTAAAAGATCATCGGTATTATTCTCGATGTTAATGACCCTGTTTTCCAACTCCACGATTGATCTGTGGATTTGATCAAGAAAAGGTGGGAGATCTCCTCCATGGTGACCAATATTGTTTAAACCCAATCCCTCAACCAAAATTTCATTGGTACGGATTTTTACTGCCAGAGATAGCAATTGGTCCTGCGGAGTATTTGGGAACTCTTGTTGGATGCTTTCGATTATTTGCTTCAAGTTGAAGACTTCTTCTTTTTCCATAAATGATAGTGGTTAAAATGAAAAAAGCCTAGTTCGAAAACTAGGCCAAGCATCCTTAAACTGTCAGATCGTCAGAATTTTGTATTTAATTAGGCTTTAATTGCAGTATAAACTGACAGTCCAATACCTCAGCGATCTGACTTAGATTGGTTATAGTAGGCTCTGATATCCCTCTTTCAATCTTACCAATGCTTACCCGACTTAGACCGGCACGGTCGCCAAGTTCCTCCTGTGTAAGTCCTTTTTGTTTCCGGATCTCTGCTATCTGAGCTCCTATCATTTCTCTAAGTTCAATCATTGAGTTTTGATTTTTTGATTAATATTTTTCCCTTGATTCGGTCGATGGACTTTCTGTCTCCAAATATGCGCTCTATCTCCCGAAGTCTATTGAGGGCATAATCTAGGTCAGCACTATCCAGGATATTACTGACTTTAAAGTAGGGTTCTGCTTTGAGTATCTTGGTAAGGCTCATCTTATCCAAATCTTAAAATTTCAACCGGCCCCAAATGGTCCATCCGTACACTTTCCATGCAGTCCTGAAGTGCGGCCTCGTAGTCTTCCGTCTCGCAGATCCAGCTTACATAAAGCCGGTCTCCTAAGATTCTTCGAGTGCTGGTGTAGTGGATTGAAAATACAAGGGCTGTCTCCAAGTCGTCTTGTTTTCCGGTAAATACTGCGTTGATAGTGGTCATGGCTGCTTTGTTTTATTGATATAAAGATAATCAAAGTTATCATTTAAGGCAAGTAAAAAGATAAGTATAATTATCAAAAAAATACCCTCCCGAATATCAGGAGGGATTTCCATTGATTAACCACTATAACCTATACAAAGCACTATGAAAATAAAGAAAGTTGATTCGGGTTGATCTCCTCATCGCTGCGGTTGATGCGCATGGACTTGATATTCATCCATTGCCGGTAGCCTATGAAGATATTGAACTTGGGGAAAATGTTTCGCACGATACGTGTATCCGGGATATCTTCCTCTTTGACCTTGAGGTACACCTCACGGATATACTGAGCGGACTTGATATAATTGTCACGTACATAGGGCATAAAACAAAAATACCCTGACAGCCTGTCAGGGTATTAATATGATTTAAACATTTTTCAAACATTTTACCACTCTTCAGCGAATTTCAGAGCATTTTGATAGGCCAAAAAAAACCTATTAAAATAAGATTCTAAGGAATCTTTTGCCCGTTGATCCATAATTGATAAGTCAGAATCAAATATACCATGTACGAAGTTTTTTACTTTAAAATTACCTAACGGAACAATTTGACCTGCTTGCCAATGATTGATCTTTGATCTGACCTTACCATCCTTGAATTCAAAAGTAATCGAATAGCGCAAATCTAATCGTGTGGCAAAATTTCGTTTCAACTTGCTTTCTACCTCATTTTCAGAAAATCCATTTACTGTTATTGACTGACCTTCAACTGAAGACAATGCATGATTTGGAGAATTGAATATTCCTTGCAAATAAGTCATAGACTTATTAAAAAGTTGAGTCCTTGTACCATCTGCGTCTATCACCAAGAAATCTTTGCCATCTATTTCGTTAACAAGTCCTTCCGGAGTCATCACCAACTGTGCTTTGGCTAAAATAGGAACAAAGACCAGTGTTATAAATAGAAGTATCTTTTTCATGGTAGAATTGAATTTGAATTTTAAAACTAGGACTTCATTTTGAAAATATCTATACCCACAACTGGGTATTTTCACTTAAACCCAACCACCTGCCCGGTCTGACTTTTGATCATCTCCATGCCCAGGCTTCGCAGGTGTGCATAGTAGTGGACGGTTTCTTGGGGACTCAGCTTCTTGATCAGATCGGGTTGCCATTCGTTGGGGAAGGTGGTACCGGCTCCTTTTCCGGCAAAGTCTGCCCGGAGCTCATTCCAGTACTTGACCAGGTTGGCGATGGATTGCTTTCCCTTGAAGAGGAAGTTTTCGGATCGGAAGTAGAAGTGCAGCAGTTCTTCACTCGGATCGATCTGCTTGATCTTGCCGGAGTCCGCAGCTGACACTTTGTACTTGATGCCCTTGTGCTTTTCATACACCCGGCAGAATAGGGCCAGCTTTTCGTTTGGCTGTGATTCTCTACGTACTTTGACCCCAAGTCTAGCAAGTGTCCAGACATCCTCTTCATTTGCAGAGATATTGTGAAAAAGCTTGGCAGTCAGAGCATCAGTTAATTGGGGTTTGAAATCAATTTCAAGAGCAATTAAAACTCCATTTTCATAGGTCACTTTTGCAGCTCCTTCACGGGCTGATGAGGTGAGATTATAGGTTGTTTTCATGATGTTCGTGTTTTCCATTTTTATCGCATTGTCCGAGGCAGGTATTCCAGCCTCCATTTCCATTGCATACATCGCAGGTCTCAAAATCATCCGGCATATACCAAAGCGGATCCTCTGACATCAGATCCTCACCGTCCCGGCCTCCTTCGCCTCCGCAGTTCCAGCACTCTTCCCATTCGGTGGAGCAGCACCGGCATCGAGGGCATAGATCATCCACCATTTCATCCAGGTAGCTTTGAACATGATCTGAGAATAGATGAGGGGAAGGCAAATGGCGAAGCCTTACAAAGGGATAGGGATGCTTTGGCTCTCTTCTCAGCTTGATTACATAGGGTCGCTTTTTCATCAGTTAGAGCGTTTGAAATAAAGTTCACAGGCGGTGCAGATATTGCGGATCTCTCTTATCCGGCTTTCCTCAGTAATTACCTTGATGTTTGAGGTAGCTGGATTTAGCGGAACGACTTCGATATGCTCAAAACCCTTTGCATTTAGTTCTCTTTTGAACTTTTCTATTTTGTAATTGTCTACTACGATTCCTACTGTTTTCATTTGTTTAAGTCTTCCAGATAGCTCTTATATACTTTCTCTTCGAATATGCTCACCAGGACATTGAGTTCCTGTACCGTGTGCTTCATCAGGCCTTTTTTGAACTTTTGCTTTAAACACCAAGCGTCCAGTCTGAATCGGATAATTTGAGATTCTGATCTCCACCATTCAGGTAGGTCAGCAGGCGGGTTGAGGTGCCAGTTCATCTGACGGGCGATGCTGATCATCTTCTTGCGCTGTACGTCTCCGGGAGGAGGTGTCCAGTCCTTGCCTTTTTGCATACCGGTGAGCTGATGCATCATAGTATTCCATTCTTCATCGGTGAGGCTTTTTAGGCTTGATGTCCGGCCCAATGAACTAGAAAGGGCCACTTCTTCCTTATCCATTCCAAACTGCCGGATCAAGGCAAAGAATTGGGGGTAGTTGCGGTTCATCACATCAACGTTTTAATAGATTGTTCAAATAGCCACTCCATAACAGGTGGAGTCACGGCATTACCGCATTGGATTACCTGCTGTTTCTGATCACCTAAGACCACGTAATCAGAGTCGAAAGCCATACCCAATTTCACCTCATGTGCTTTTAGTGTCCGATAGTAACAATCCTCCAAATCAGGCTTATTCCAGTTGCATATAGCCAGTCGCTGAACCGTGGGAATCGTACCCATCGCATCGGTGATGTAAGAGGCTTGATGTTTTCCATTGTAATAAGTTAGGAATGAATGAAAAGCCTCAGGACTCACAATCCCATGATGAAGGGTAGTTGTTATCGTCGACAGTTCCCTGCTGGATTCTCTTGCTGTGGATTGACCTTTATTGATCGCCAGAAAAGGCAAAAAATCAAAAGACTTGAATCCTGATGTTATTTTGGGAGGAATCAATACTCCAAAGGTTTGACGGGTACTTTGAGTGTATAATTCAAGTGTGCAGCTTCTGGCATAGCCATCATGTGAGGAATACTCACCCTTGGTGATGATCGGAACATCAGTGGCAAACTGTGGATCACTCCAAAATTTCTTTCGGCCATATTCGATCCGCTTAATAGTGTTTGCACAAAGCTTAAAATCTCCGATTCTTCTACCTGGATTGCTCCAATCTATAATATTGAAACTGGCCGTGTAATAAGGCTCAAGGGTCATCCCGTCGTTTGGACACACATAGACATAGCCAGTCCGATATTTATAGGTTTTTTGTTTTGGTTTCCAAGCCTGGACTGCATTGACATCCTTATCGCAGCAAGGGCAAAAAGCCTTTGGTCTATAATCCAAGTCCGGCTCTGGATTGCCCTTTTTCCAAAATACAAAATACAGCCGATCCCTACTCTGTGGGCATGGCTGGAAATGCATGGAGTTTCGGAATACCAACTTGTGCTTATATCCCAAAGAGTGCATGGCCATCAGCCAAGCATCAAACATGATCCATTTGATTGCTTCGACCACATTTTCGACAAGAATAAGTTCGTACTTGTGGACCTCAGCAAATCTTGGAACATCCCACATCGTTGCACGGCTCCTTTCCTCCTCTGGCTTGATTTCCTGCTTATCAAACATGTGGATTTGTTTTGTAGGCTTCTTTTTGCCATTTGCTCCTGTTTGGTTGGTGCATTCAGGCGAGGTAGTCAGCACGTGAGTTGATTCATACTTTCTGGGATTGGTACTTGAGATATCAGCCTGAAAATGGTTGGTATCCGGAAAGTTGGTGTTATGGGTTTCCAGTGCAAGCTTCCAGTGATTCATTGCCTGTGTGATCTCAATACCGCCGTTGTATTTTTCCGATACTTTTCGGACTCCCTGAGCCGTTCCACCAGCTCCGCAAAACTGATCCGTCAGGGTGAAGTAGCTTTTTTTCATAGGTTCCTTTCTTTTGGTTCCACCCAATCAATTCCGATCAGATCAAACAAGTCCTTTTCTTCAGGTATCGACCGCTCCCAGCGGGATGCCTTATGAAAGAGATTCCCTTCTATGCTCTCGTATCCTTTTCGAGCCCAGCCCATGGCCAGCACTTGATGCGAGTACTCCGCTGATCCGGTGCGAATGGCCAGGATCAGACCCCAGTTTTTAGGCGTGGCAAAGAACAGATCAAGTTTGATGGTGTCTAGTAACACTTCCCTTGGCACGTCTGCGTTAGGAGTATGCATCAGAGGAGCTATTTCCCTTTGCGTGTACTTGCATGGAAGAGAGCCCTTTACTTTTATCCATCGATTGACCACGGTAGCGATTCCGGACTCGAATAGGCCGACATCATAGGGCTTGGGGATGGCTACAATTTCGATGTCCTTGACTTCGGGCTTTTCTCTCCGGATCGATCCTGCGATCTGGATCCTCTCGCAGTGAGGAGCCAGCTGCTTGACCAGCTCCTCTGCGATGGCTTTTGCGTGTTCGAGTTTCATATCAAAATCTTAAATCTGTCCAGTGATACATGGTGAGGCCTGAGGCCGTCACGTGCCAGGTAATCATTTTGGGTCTTCTTTGACCCTGCATGAAGTGTTCAGTCTTTTGGCCGTGCTCTTTGATCCAATAGTCACCGAAATCAAAAACACTGTCAAATCCGTCTGCTTTGACAAACTCCATGGCCTCTTCTATTTCGAGCTCTCTGGAATCAACCCTGATTTTCAATACCAATTCTGACTTTGTGACTTCAGGATATCCTCCTAAGTCAGTGTTTGATTTCGTAATGAGCAAATCCACCAGCTGAATGCCTGTAAGCCTATGCTCCGATGTGATCCTCTCAGTAAACTTCGTGCGCAGGCCACTGAACATGTGCAGCGTTTCACCGATTTTCGGTTCCCGCTTCCGGGGATTCCGGATGGTGAATTTCTTCGAACCATCCAGAATCTTAGGGGCAAATTGTTTTTTGAATCCGAGTAGCATCAGAAGTCCGTTTTGATCATTTCAGCTACCCGATTGACCTGAGGGTCATCTTCTTTGAAGACTTCGATTCCCATCTTTAGCGCACACTCCCGCTCAAATGTGGCCCCCTTGGAGCTTTGCCAGTCTGGCAGCAGGTCGATGTAGTCGCAGTAGGGCAAGTGAGCCATACAGATGCGCATGGCCTCTTCCCAGGTGCAGGATTCATCCACATGCTCGCAGGGGTTGAAGACGGCGTATCCTTTTGCCGTGAGCTCTTCAGCTCGTTTGTTAAACTTCTCGACCACTTCGCTGTAGTGAAGCCCGGAGACCTTGCCGGCGATGTAGATCAGTGGGGTGTCCAGGAAGATTCCTTCTCGGATAGACTTCATTTTCTTGGTTTGTTCTGGGGCGTTTTCGTTCATGGTTTTTTGTGTTTTGGTGAATTGGTTTGTGAAGAGGTACCGCACTGCATGGGGATTCCGGTGGAGTGCTTATCGGGATCGGGATAGGTATCTCCGACTTGGTAGCTGTGGCCTTCGTAGTGGGCGAAGCATCCGAAGGTTTTGCTGTTGTCAGATTCGCCTACGTTGCCGTAGGACACGCAGACTTCGCAGTCATTGACCAGGATCACCGATCCGGTATAGGTCATCAGAGCGGGCTTGGCAGAGCTACAAGCCATAGCCAGCGGGATCAAGGCTAGGAGCATCATGTTTCGGATGTTTTTGCCGATCATTTTGCTGACGATCTTCTTTCCTTCATTCCTGCCGACACGATAGCTCAGCAGGTTGGTCAGCAGCCAAAAGAGGAAGGCTAAGGCGATATCAATCCAGCTCATGACTGTCGGAGTTTAAGACCAGGGATTGAACCTTATGGATGCTTTTGATCTGATGAATTGCATCATCGCTTGGATCATGTGTCGTGCCTTCGAAAGGCAAATGCTTCTTTAGCAGTTCCTCATATCCGCACAGGTAGGTTCGGACGCAGCGTTCTTTATAGAAATGCCAGGGCAGTTCCATATTGATTCTGGCATAGGCATCTCTGAGTATGGCGTTGTCGAATGATGGCCCTTTTCCCCATACTCGTACATCTTCGATGCAGACAGTATCAATGAAATCTCCCAACTCGATCAATGCTTCATTAAGAGCTACCGTGTCCTGTTGGAGCTTGATAAAAAGGCTTGACTTCTGGATCCACCAGTGCAGCGTGCTGGGATCTATTTTTAGACCTAAATCCAGGCAGCTTTGAATATCAATGTTGTAATGAAAACATGGCCTGTACTGATTAGGATTGTCCCCGGACCTAAAGAAAGGAACCGCAGCAAGGGATATGATTACCGAACCAATCCCTTGACCCAGTGTCTCGATATCAAGCATTAGATCGGTGTATTTTTCTGATGACATTCGTTAGTGATTTTAGATTGTGATTGAATTGGGTATTGACCCTTGCGATTTTGAATTTTCGGGGATGTCTTCCCGTCTTCCGGATCAGGAATCCGGCATCCTGTAGCTTGTCTATCCTTCGCATGGCTGTTCGGGTGCTCATGCAGATTCCTGCTGCGATTTCATCGATGGTTTTGGGGCTTGTTCCCATGACTTCGATCAGCTGAACCATCAGTGTGAATTCATCAAGAATCCTCATAGATGCGCCATTTTTTGAGCTTGAATAGACTTTGTCCAAAGCGGATCAGCTCAGGCGTTGGGCTGGATTCGATCTGCTTGATGACTTTTTCTTCTACCCGGCATTGGCCGATGAATTTGCCAATCAGGAATCCGATGAGGATGCAGCATCCCATGATGAGGCATCCGGAGATGATCATTAGTGTTACTAGCATGAAATTTTTGAGGTTAGAATCCCGGCCTCAGATCGAGACCGGGAAGGTGAAAAAACAACTTACTCTCTATCCAAGGGATGCGTATCTCCAATCCCCGTTACCCATTCGATGGCGGCTCGGATGCCGTCTTCGTACGTGCGATCCGGAAAATCTGTCTTGCCGGAATCTTGCTTTTCGCTGATGGAGGCGATGATTTGATCGATGTCGTCCCAGGAGACTGCTTTGGTTTTAGGCATGGGACACCTCCAATTCTTCGATCTGTTCGATGGCGTAATTGAGCTGCAGCATTTCTCCATCCTGATTCACGAAAAAGGGCCTGTCTCCTTCCAGCAATCCGCCCTCATTGTCAATGATCAGCTGACAGCCTACCCAAACTGAAGCCTGGAACGGACCGCAATCAATGACTTCATCCAGCTCGTTGATATCCCACCAAAGAAAGTCCTGACCTTGATCTTCAAAGTGAATTCGCTGTCTCTTAACCATTCTTCACCTCCTCCCATCTGACCACTTGCGCAAGGCCCCACTTTTTGAGGTTACTTTTGTTTCGCTTATTCACTTTCTTGACGGAGTTCTTACGCTCCATACGCTCTTCTCTTCCTGCCTCAGCCTGGAAGGATACCAGGGCAAAAAGCCCCAGTATCATCAGGATTTTAAAATACTTTCTCATCCTCTTCCGGTTTTTCGTACGGGAAAACTTCAACGATCAAGGTTTCCTCAACCTTGGGCACCCGAAAGCTTACCAGCATATTGCTCAGGCTATCAAGGATTCGATCATAGGCCTGCTTGACATCTTCAGCCGTTACGATCATGTATTGGGTCACCAGCTTTTCCTTACCGATGTCGCCATCTACCACCAGATAGGTCACTTTTGCTTTGTGCCAGATGTCCGCATCTTCGTATTCGAAGACATCCACGATATTGCTTTTGCCCACTGCCGTGACCTGGAAGTCTCCACGGATCTGGGAGGCTAGCCGATCATACAGGATGGCCTCTGCCTCAGTGAAAGAGACCGCATCGACCAAGTATTGCTCGGTAATGGTTTTGAGGAGTCCTTCCTCGTTTTCCTTGCCATATTTTACCTTACATAGAAACCAAGTTCTCATACCGATGCGAAGTTTAGGTTGATGTTTTCGTAAGCTCCGGTTTGGGCATTTCGCTTGAAAAAGCGCACATATAGCGTACTGTCTACCTCGACATAGGAGGCTCGGAAAAGCTCGATTGCTTTCTTCCATAGTGGATGGTCAAACTCATCTTCCATCTGAAAAATCCGACCGACCAATGACACATCAAACTTGTCATTCTTCTTTTCCATCAGGCCCTTGATCACGTTGTAGTGATTAAGGTTTCGCTTTTTGACATCCTCCGAAAGGAATTCATTCAGGTGCTCAGCTGCCAGGTCTGCACGCTCATCAAATTCTTTGATGACGTGATTGACAAATTCCACCTTGAATTGGCCATCGGCAGACTTCAATTGGAAATTGCCTTTGTGATTGTTTTTGACATCACCATACTCTTTCATGAGCTCATAATGCTCTTTAAGTCTGCTGAATGATTTGTCCTTGAATTCTTTCAGTAGATCTTGGATGCCAAGGGCATTATGGACCAGCTCATTGACTAGCTGATGTTTGGCACGCATGTAAGCCTTTTCTTTTTGGGCTTTTTCGGCCTTTTCCTTTCGCTGGACATCAGCGAGAAGGGTTTTCAGTTCCTCTGCGGTTAGCTCAGATACTGGTTTGCTTGCGATTTCTGCATTCATCGTCTTTGGGGATTTAGTTAAGTATTGGAAATGTCTTTTTTTCGGGTTTTAGCTGACCGATGATGTCCAGGATGGTCATGTAGGCATGGGGATGGCTGGACTCATACTTTCGGCTCACATAGAAGTGCCAGATGATAAAGGCCCGCTTTTGCTTCTCATCCAGATTAAGGTTTGCTTTACCGGCCCTGATTCGCTTCCTCAGCTTTTCATTGATTTCATCCAGGATCAGGATGATAAGCTCCTCGACCACGCTGGAGCATTCCTTCAGGATGAAGTCATTGATTACCTCATAGAGGCTTTTGAGTTGAGAGTGGTTGAGGTGTATTGTCATGGTGTGTTGGATTTGGCTTTGGATGTCTTCCAGTTGGTTTCGAATGTCTTCATCCCGGTCTATCAGGTAGTTCATCTCCGTGATGTAGTTGGTGACCAGTGTCCGGGATCGGTTGACCAGCTTTCCTATTTCCTGATGCTGCCGATGCCTGAGCAGGTAGATCAGGATCTTGCGAGGCCATGAGAATTCTGACTTTTGAGAGCTGCTCAAGAGATCTACTTCGGAGATGCTGAAGTACTCTGACACGAATTCAATAAGTTGTCTTGGCTCCTTCATATCAGCTTCAGCAGGTTGGAGTACTTGATCATGAATAAGTCCTCTTCGAGCAATCGCTCGTGGCTGTGCACAAACCGATATTCGGTTTCGAGTACTTCAGTCGGCAGCTCAGATTCCGGAGCAAATTCAAGGAACTCCAGGCGGTCTCTTTGCGACCATTCATTGTTCCAGAATCCCCGGAAAACGGGGCTGTAAAGCAGCTCGGTTTTTACAGTGGGATATCCGTAGGATATGGCCTCGACAAAGGAGCAGTACTCCTCAAATTGGAATTCGCACCACTGTTCGTGCGTCCATCCCAAGAGCTGCTGCACCTGTTCAGCTTCACTGGCGGATTGGAGGCGCATGCCTCCGATGTGTGTTTTGGGGCTGGTTGTCTTCATCGCTCAGTTCCGTGATAGTCTGCGGCTCCCTCTTCCCAGATCGTGAAGCTGCCGCCGTTGGGTCCGAAATAGCGGCCCTTGCTCCGGGCCATATAGCCCTCGATGTAGATCTTCAATGCTGCATCGTACATCACCGATACCGCAGGCCTGCCCAGTGGCTTCTTTCCGTCTGCCTGGCTGATCACGATGATCGTTTTGGCCCGGTGAGTCTGCTTGAACTTCCTGAAATCCTGAAAGCTCATCTGGGTGTACTGGAATGAGTTGATGATGACAAACTCGGGACTCTTGGGCCTTGCCAGCCGCTCCGAGAAGATGTCCATGGGTTCCTCGCACCAAATCAGTTTCTTTTTGACCGAGGTCATTCCATATCGGAGAAAAGCCTCCTGAACAGTGTGAGCATCTCCCTCTTCCAGATCGTTGACAATGATTCTCCCGAATCTGGATAGCTCTTTGATCAGCTCCAGGATGAAGGAGTTCTTTCCGCTCCCCGAAGGCCCCCAGATAAACCATAGGATACCTTTGGCTGGTGTGCCAAATGCTTCGTACCATTTTCCGCTGAGCTGCAGCAGGTCGTGCTTTTTGCTCAGGATATTTTCCACGCTCCAGGCGCGTGGTAGCCGCTTGGGAGGCTGCGCCATGGGTATTAAGCGTTTCCAATTTTCAGTAAGTTTTTAGCCCGTCTGAGGGCCGCAAAATGACCGTCCAGGTCAGCGGCTAGGCATTTGTTGATGATCTGTGGAATCTGGTTCTTATCGGCCACATTGGCCTGCAGGACATCGTTGATGAGCTTCTTGTAGAACTCGGTTCGCTGATCCCGATCCTTGGGTACGATGCTCATGTACTTGGATCCAAACCGGGAGAAGTTTTCCCGGAATCCGACCTTTTTGTTTTCGATTCCCTTCTTGATCTTGGCTCTGAGTCCGTCAGCTCCCATCATGTAGAAGCCGCAATTGAGCTCAGTGGCATTCCAAAAAGACTTGATCTCAAGGAAGGCGGAGTATTCCAGGTCGCCTGCCTCATCGAAGATCACGACGGGTTTTTCAAGGGTATTTAAGGCGTATTTAATCGAATCTATCAGGTCGCCTATTCTTCCCCCAGTCTCCAAGCCTAGCACTCGGGCAAACTCCCGGACAAACTTGCTTTTGGTCTTAGCCTGACTGCAATCGACGTGAAAGCAGTTTTTCACTGTCTTAGCGAGGTACTTGGCGGTCTCTGTCTTCCCGATTTCGCACTCATCGACAAACATCAATGACATGCTGTTCTCTTTGCACAGTAGGACATCTTCCTCAATGGCATTGAAGACATCTGTCCTCACAATATTCCAAGCCGTGTTGGTGGTACTCAGGTTAAGTTTCCTTCCGATCGCAAGCCAGGCATTTTCCTTTAGCAGGTTTCCGGATTCGCCGTTTTTCAGGCGGCTCCATACACTGGGATTTAATCCCCACTGCTTTGCAAAAGTGGCGTCTGATCCGCCATAGTTGACCCGAACGGCTTTGAGACCTTCGAGTACTTGGTTTTTAAATTCGCTGCTTAATTCCATGCTTAAAATCTGTCTTTAGTGCTAGTGCTGAATGATTTGGTATAGACTGAATCCGGGATTGCCGATTGCTGAGGGAGGGTCTCCGCTGGCGTTTCGCTTGGAGTGTAGGTTCGCATCCCTGGCATCACAAAGCGTTTAGGGGCTGCCTCCTCTGGTTTTTTGAGGATGGCCACTGACTCGATTGCTTTGGCATTTTTGGCGATGAAGGATTGAACCGTATTGGCGTAGGCGGACATGAGCTTTCTGTTTTCGTGATCCTGCTCCGTCTGCTCAGCTGTGGCACGCTGGTATTCGAGATCCCCGTTGCATTCGTGATCCGAGAGCAGCTCCGACACGTACCGCCCAGACTCGGTAAAGACCAGGGCTTTCATCACTCGCCCTTCATTGTCATCGAGCCAGTAGATCACGACATTTTCACCCTCGATTTGCTTCATGATCTGAATGAGTGATTCACCTAGTGCAGGCTTTCCGTCCCGACCTACAACCCGGTTTTTGCCTTGCAGGGTAATTCTTCCTGCTTTCATGGAGCTGGATTGTTTGTACCCGATATAGGGCAGGATTCCGATCCAATTGGTAGGGCTGAGATTGGGGAGTTGCTTATCCATGAATACATCCCATCGGCTCATTCCTGGATGTACATCCTGATCACTGTGCAATTGATTATTCCAGTCTTCGATGACCTTCAATGCATTCTCCACGATCTGTGATTTAGGCAGAGTTGGTACTTTTCCGGCAGGGAGCTGGTTGGATTCCTTGCGGGCTGAGGGTCTGGCTACCCATCCGTCCTGACTTTTTTCAGGTCCGTAGCGCAGGGAGCCGAAATAGCGTTCGATTCGCTTGCCTCGGGCGTTGTTTGCCTCGATGCGCACTTGCTGAAACATGGCCCCGTTTTGCAGCAGTGTATTCTGGTAGGTGCTATTGAGGGACATTTCGCATTCGAGCTCATAGGGGATGCTTTTTCCCCACATGAAGTAGTTGCGAACCATCTGTCTGTAGAAGTCGTGAATGATGCCTTCTTTAGAAGCTCCCCATACCCAGGTAGTCCAGGCCTCAGAGCCCAGATCGATGCCCATGTAAAACCACATCCGCTTTTTCTTGCCATTCTCCTCGTATTGGAATGGAGGCTGACGGTCATCGATAGAGATTATTGACCCGGCGTATTTTGGTTTGCCTAGCTTGTGGTAAGGGTCAAAATCAGACTTGAACCGCTGACGGTCGCCTGACCGGTTGGAGAAGCTGGAAGCTTTATTTTCCCAGAGTGTCTGGTAATTGTAGACCGTCGATTCTGAGGCAGGATTATAGCAGCCTGCCTGTGGATCGTATAGCTCACCGGTACCGGTGTTAAGGATATCGATCTTTCCGGCCAAAAAATCCTTGTAGCGAAGAGCCACTTCGATGTAAGTCGCCTTGTAATTGCGCTGCCCTGCAAAAATGGCCTGCCATAGCTCGATCATTTCAGGCGTGACAGTCTGGGCATTGGTATTTTTGATTCGACCGTCGATAAGTGCTTCAAATCCCTCTGATTCGTAGCCATTAAACCACATTCTGAATCGTTTCTCCGAGCTTGGAAGCGTATGTTGGCAAAGCCCCATTTCCTTCAGGTGATCTTGGAAGGCTACTGCATCCTTCACCATGCTTGCCCAAAGCCCCTTGAGCGTTCCTTGGCGGGATCTCCTCACAGAGGTTCGCTCGATCTTCAGGGCTTTCACCGCATCGAGTACCGAGGCATTGATCGTGAATTGCTCCCGATGCTTTTGGCTTAGATATTCACCGCCAGGAAGCTGATAATAGTCAAAGAAGCGTTTGGCCTCAGCTGATACCGTGAAATGCTTCCGGAGCGGGTTGTAGGCTTTCTGGGGCTCTCCAAATTTCTCGACCAGTACATCCTTCCATTCATTTGGAAGAGCAGCCCAGTTGATCAGGGCTTCATTACCGGCTCCTTTGCCTTCTTTGAGGCGAAAGCCGGGGTTTCGCTGGCCCATTTTCTTAAGGGCCTCATAGTTGGTAAGCGATGCGCTTTTTTCGCATGCCTTATCTGGATCAGATATTATAAAGCTTAATCTGACCCCGATTTGATTGTTGTAGCTATCGTATGGTGTGGTTATCATGGTTTGAAAAAATTAGATTGATGATTCTGCCTCTAGCTCTTCCTTGAGCTTGGGGACTATGTTTGTCCCTTTGTAATGGCCATTGATAGTGTTGGAGAGCACTAATCGACTGACGCCGATCTTTTCAGCCAATTCAGTCACGGTACGACCTGACTTGAACACAGCAAGCTTTAATTCTAAATTTTCCGGGTATCTCACTTTGTTTGTCATTGTGTTTATATACATTCGTAAGTACTAACACAATGATCGAAACTTATTTCGAGTATCGCAAGTCTATTCGAAACTTTTTTCGATTAAAATTTTTGTATATGGACATATCGAAGAAAATCAACCTGATAGCTGAGCAATTTTTTGCAGGGAACAATGTTGCCTTTGCAAATCGCATGGGTACAAGCGAGGCAAACATTAGAAATTACCGGAAAAGCGTGGTTCCAAAGATTGATTTCCTGGTCACCATGTGCAATGAACTCGAAATTAGTTTCGATTGGCTATTCAATTCTCAAGGGCCGATGTTCCGGGAAAAAGTTGAGCTCAATATGGTAGCGGAAAGTAAATCTGATGCCCAGTACAAAAACCCTAAGTTTCAAATAAACCAGGAAGAAACTATCAGAGCTCTTCATCAAGTAATATCCGCTCAAGAGAAAACCATCCAGGCAATGGAAGAGCTTTTGTCTATAAAAAGCACAGACAAAAAAGGTCGTGTCAATGATCCTGTTGGGTCCACATAGATGGAATTAAACCCAATCGGGACAGCCACACACACAACAAAGCCCATTTTTAGGATAAAAAATACGTCTATTTATTTATTAATCAGGAACTTACGCACTTTGCAAAGAGTATAAAAACAGGAATTAAAGGGGTGTCTATATTGTATTATTTGGCTTTTAAAATCAGATTTTAAGCATTAAGGCACGTTTTAGAGCCTATTTTTTACCTTCAATTGTCCCCCTAAGTGTCCCCCTAATAGTCCCCCTAAATCATATTTTACCCCAAAAAAGGGCTAATTAAAACCCGTTTAAATGGCTGGAAAAGGCACAAAAAAAGCCCTTTTTCAGGGCTTCATTAAGTGCCTTTTTGGGGCGTAATGGTAGATTTTAGGCCATTTTTGCCATATCTTAGGCCTGTGATGCACTTGGAATGATAGAGGATGATAGGATAGGACGTTTTGTTTTAAGTCGCCACCGTTGCCATTAGGCACAAAAAATGGCCTCCATTCGCTAGAAAGCCCGTTTTTCTCATAATCTAAAAAATGCCGTTTAGTATCGGTTTGTTTTGTGCCCTATAC
>FLYM01000277.1_pt1 | contig 33959 bp, 41 predicted proteins | sample 1122581 | NCBI WGS metagenome assembly FLYM01 (sample SAMEA4346789, study PRJEB14843) | hot springs metagenome | biome: Terrestrial Biome; feature: Habitat; material: Sediment | place: India | collected 2012-06-12 | depth 1760 m
GCGGTCGAGCTTCGAGCCGATCCGCACGCCGCCCTTGGAACGAATGATCGACAGGACCGGGCTGCGCTCGCTGAAGGACTTCTTGCGGTTCGCCGAGCGATTGGCAGCGCGCGCATCCTTGACCGCCTGCACCATGGACTGCGTTTCGTCGAGATTGCGCAGCGCCGCGACAAGCTCTTTCGGCGCGCGTTCGGTCAGGGCGCTGCCACGCTGCCTGCGCATGCCTTCCAGCGCGCCCACCTTGCGCTCACGAATGCCCGCGCGGTCAGCAAGACGCTCTTCCAGGCTATCGAGACGGCCCGTCACGCGGTCGAGTGCTTCACGCTGCTTATCGGCATCCACGATCCGGTTGCCGATCCTGATTTCGTCCGCCTTGAACTGTATCTGGTCGATCTGATCCGAAAGCCACGGACGAACGACTTCGCGGAACCGGCCTTCCTGTGCATTGAGCTTTCGCGAGTTCCAGATGCGCGTCAGGTAGGACACGGCCGTCTTGACGTTCACGTCCGCCGGCAGAAGGCCCACTTCGATTGCCTGCTCCTTCAGCGGCTCGAACAAGTTGCGACGCCAGGCAGACGCGGCTTTCGAAATGGCGTCGTTCGAACCGACGTCGCCCCGGCGCATAGCGCGACTGACTTCTTCGCGGAACGCGGTCGGGGTCATGTTCAGGCCCGTCTTGCGAGCCTCCCGATAAATCTGGTTCTGCTCTTCCAGCCCCTTTGTCAGGACGCCGCGATCCCAATACTTCACCGCCGACTCGACCGCGATGTTACCTTCGCCGCGCGAATTCTTTTCGATGTAGAAGCCGGTTTCGGTGATGTCGGCCATGACAGACCGATGCGCCGCCGAGGGGCTTTGTGCGGCACGCAGGACCGGGCTGACCTTCGCCATGGCCTTGCCGGCAGCTTTCGCCGCTGAGCCTTGAATAGCGAAGTCATCAAGGTTCACACGGTCAACCGCCGCAGCGCCCGCGCTTTGCCCTTCAGCAAGGCCGGCGCGAATGCCAGCCAGCGCCTCGTCGGTGATGTCCGGTTCAGCACGCGCGCGTTCGACCGCCTGCAATGCAGCAGCGCGTTCCGTTCGCGAGAACAGCGCGCCAGCGCCCGCGCCGAGCAAACCGCCTAGAACTGCCCCGGCACCCACCGTAATAGCGCTTTCACTCAATGGGCGGGTTTCCTGCGTGGCTTGCAATGCCACCTCAGAAACGCCGCCCGCCAGAGCGCCAGCAGCACCCGTCGACAGAGCGGTTCGGGCAATGGTTGCGCCCGTCGTCGCACCTCGCACGAGCGCGCCGCCAGGAAGCAAGGTCAGGGGCGAGGCCATAGCCGCGCCAAACGAAGCCGCGACGCCGCCCCATCCGCCAGCTTCGAGCGTGCGGCGGTCTTCGCGCTCCATATCGATCTGCGATTTCAGGGCATTGAAGGCGCGGCGGTTGAAGACTTCCGAGAACCGTTCCCAATGATCGGCATATTCGGTGCCCTCGATTTCCTTCCAGACGACATCGCCGGTGAAGCCCTCTTCCTGTTCGGAAAAGTCGATGCCGGCAGTCTTGTTGACCGCAAACGAGCCGATTTCGTTGTCTTGCCGAAAAGCCGCGCCAAGCAGTTCGCCGACACCCGGTCCTTCTTGATCGACAAGCCCGACGTCGGGCCGATAGTCGACCGCGCCATAGGAGGCGAGCGCAGGACGGTCGTCTTCGTAGCGAATGATTGGCATCAGCGGTTGCCTTCCGTGCCATAAGGACGCCCGCGCAGGAGATTGCCGGCATTGGTGCGGTCACGTTCCAGGTATTCGCGGCGCTGGCGTTCTGTGTCGTCGACAGAGCTACTGGCGCGCGGCGCAGGCGCTGTCGGTTCGGAGCGTCCGCGTTCGCGTGCGCCTTCCGCAGCTCGTGCCCGCATCCAGTCCGGCCCGACAGTCTCTTCTAGCGCCGTGTCAGCAGCCACGTCGGCTTCAGCGTTGGCAGCGTTCGCACGATCAGCAGCCGTGCGATGTTCTTCGAAATCATTGCGCTGTGACTGGCGCTGTCCATCCATCATCGTCTTGATGTCGGCTTCGCCCATGCCCCAGGGGCCGGCAAAGACCTCATCAATGCGCGTCTGCCCGTCTTCCGTGAACTGATAGAACAGGCGATAGCGCGGCGGGCGTCCATTCTGGATGTCGGCGCGCGTGTTCTCGTCGGCACGCACCGCGACGTTTTCGACCTTCCGGCCGGGGAACAGTTCCGCCACATAACTTTCAGCCGTCGCCATCGCATCGGCGCGCAGATATTCGTGTGACCCGCTGACCGCCGGATAGTGCATCTCGGGCGGCAGACGCATGACGTGCGGCTTGCCGGACATGTTCGAGACGTTCCAGCGCTTTTTCATCTCACCGAGCGCAATGGCCTTGGCCGCAGCGGGATCGCCGCCAGTCTCGTAGAAGGCATCCTCTGCCAGCTCGCGAAATTCGGCCGTCATCTGACTGGTCTGGACCGGATCAATGCCAGTGCCAGGAGACGAGAAGAAACCACCGAATGCGCTGGCAACATCGCGGGCCGACAGGTCTTTCGTGAACTTGTCCGCTTCCGGCTTCAGCACTTCCCGGTTGACGACGCGGCCCGGATCGGTCGCGCGGATGATCCGATTGACCGCGTCTTCGCCCGACATGCCGAGGTTGTTGACGAAGTGCCTGTACATTTCGACCTTGTCGCCAATCGCCTTGCTGCCCTCAAACGCGCCGAACGCGATTGGAGCCACACGCTGATAGGCGTCGGCAGTCGAAAGCGCCGTTGCCAAGGTGCTAGGATCGGATGACATCGCGCCCTGTCGAAGTTCGGCCTGGACCGCCTTCGGGATATGTCCTGTTCGTTCGATGAAGTCGGCCGTCACCGCCTGGCGCTGCGCAGGCTCGGACACGTCGCCAACGACCTTTTCATAGGTCTTGTCGGCAATGCGCGTCTGCTCGCTATCGAACGGGTTTACCGAGACTTGCCCCGAGGCCATCGCCCCGATCATGGCATTGACCGCTCCGCTGTCCTTCATCGCCGAACGCAGCGACGTGATGAGCGTCGCCTTGTCGCCGTTGTCGATGTTCGGATCGGCAAGGATCACGCTTTCCCGAACCTGTTCAGGCTGGGTCGCGATCATCAGCGAATAGGTGTCCTTCGTTGCCGCGCGCTGTTGCGTGATTTGCTGGCTGTACTGCGTCTCACCCCATGCGGCGAGCTGTTCGCGGCGCTCGTAGGGGATGGCGTCATAGGTGGTTGTGACGCCCGCGCCACCCATCTTCTTGTCAGCCCAAGCAATGACGTCGGCCGCGCTCTTGCCCTTCAGGAACGGATTGGCGCGCACCACGTCCTGCCCGACGACCGAAGCAATGGGCGCGGAAGGAGCGGCCTTGAGGACTTGCGCAGCACCACGCGGGCCGAGGAAGTGCGCCAGATAGGCATTGCCGTCCGTCGTCTGAAGCCCTTGGTTTGCGAGGAAGGCCTTGTTCTCGTCGGCATAGCGCGCGACCATTTCGCGAGACAGCGCGCCGTCGCGCTTTAGCGCAAGGATCTCGTTCGCCGACTTTCCTTCCGCGACATCCGGGCGGTATTTTTTGATCATCGACAGCCATGTCGAGTCGATGAACTGGCCGGCACCTTCCGCGCTGCTCAGCGGGTTCTTTGCGCTATCGTTGCCCCCACTTTCGACGCCGACAATCTTGTCGACGAGAGAACCAGGACGGCCCTTGACCTCCTGAATGGCCTGCGTCGGGTTCTGGCTGAATTCCCAGCGCCATTTGCTTTCGGCCGCGTCAGCATCCCACATGGCGCGGCGCTCGGCCTTCCACGGCTCGGGCATGTTCGCCGCGTTGATCGCGTCCAGCCCTTGACGCTTCAGGTCGTCGAAGTTGGCCGCGTTGTTGGCGATCTGCGTGCGGTAGGTGCTCAGCGAACCGTCCGTCGTGCGATTGTAGTACGCGCCCTTCGTCTCGTTCTCGAACGCGGTCGCCTTCGTGTAGAGCGAGTTACCCCGCGACAGGATGTTGTTCAGATAGCCCGTTTGCGCATCGGGGCTCAGGCCTTCGAAGTTCGACTTCGCAAACTCGTTGGCGCGCTTCTGGTGCTCTTCCATGAACTGGCGCGTGAAGCCGATGCCGCTTTCGTCGGTCGTCTCGCGCGCCTTCAGGAAGCGCTCTTCCTCGTCGGCCATGAAACGCGTCAGGCTGGTCGAAACCTCATTGGCGCGGTTGTTCAGCCGGTCGGCATTCTCCTGTTCGCGCAGGTCGTTCAGGTTGAACCCGGCTTGCATCAGGCCTTGCCCGAGGTTCGCCATTGCTGCGCCGACCATGGGCGTCGGGCCCGAAGGCGCGATGCGACCGGAGCGCGAGCCAGCATAGCCAACATCGCGAGAAGTGGGGATTTCGACCATGCTTCTGGATCACCCGTAGGGGAGTTGAACGGACGAAGATGGGGCCGTCTTCTTGGCCTGCTGGCCGAACCGGCTGTACATCGACGAGATGCCCGAAAAGAGGTTCGCGCCAGCGTTCAGATAGGCCGCGTTCATGGCGCTCTTGGCGTTCACCCCGGCCACCTTCGCAGCGTCGTTGTAACCGCGTGCCTGTTGCTGGCCCTTGTAGATTTCCGTTTGGCCGGCAAGCGCCACACGATCCTGCGTGTCGCCCATGATGTCGATGACGGAAGGGTCCGCAAGACTGCCGCCGGAGCCGGCGATTGCCGCGCGTTGCTGCGAAAGCATGAACTCGCCTTCGCGATAGCGTTCCCGGGCGTCGCGCTGGCTGGCAGCTTCCGCCTCGTCGGCCTGCATCCCCGCGACTTTCTGCTCGTACTGGAAGCGCGCCTTCTGTTCGCGGCCCTGCTGGATCGCGCCCAAGGTCGACAGGATGGTGCCGCCGATGGAAGCTACCTGCGCAATTGATGCTAGCGCTGCGATTTCCATTGCCAGACTACCTTTCCATCAATGATTTCGTCGGTCTGGCGAAAGCCGAGACGCAGCATGAGTGCTTCCGCACGGGGAATGTCGCGGTCACATGCGGCGCGGATGATGCGGGCACCTTGATCCTGGGCCTGCCTGAAGCCGTCGAGAATGTGCCGATAAAGGAACGGCTTACGCTCGCTTGCCGGCACTTCGAGGAAGGCGAGCCATTCGCCTTCCTCCGTCTCGATCAGACCGCCGAACCCGATCACGGCGCGACCGCGCCATAATGCCTGACCGAGCCATTTGGCGGAAACCTGGACGGGCCCATAGAACCGGGCGAAGTCGATGTCGTCGGCCGGCCGGACGTCAGCCATTGGTCTTGATGTCCATGACGATCGATGCCGCTGTAAAGGGATAGGGCGAGCGCTGTTCGAGACAAACCCGGCTGTCTGTGTCCCAATCGCTCGACACGCTCATCATGTCCGCATCGTAGTCTTCCCAGAGGTAGCCGGCCGGGATCGGCTTATCGTCCTTCGTGGTCGTCAGCCTGCGCAGTGTGGCGAAATCCTTGCCGACGCGCAGGCCGTCCAGCATCGTCTTGACCAGGTAGAGGCCGAGCTGTGCGACTCGCTTCTTTTGGAAAAGTGCCGTGCCGTTTGCAGCCCCGTAGGCGAGCTTCGTCGACTTCCAGCGCCCGACATAGGGCAGCCCGATGACAACGCGCTTGCCAGCCGTCTGAGCCGGGATGACGACGTTGTTTCCGGTGACCGTGTAGAGGTTGTCCTGATCGTGGACCGCGACGCCTTCGACCCATACAGTGACACCTAGGCCATTGAGGTGCGGAACCGAGAACGTCGTCTGTCCCGCAGTCGCCGTGAAACGGGAAAATCCGTCTGCGAGGCAGTTCCAGGGACCACCCCGGCAATCGTCGAGATTGGCAAGCCGTTCAAGCCGCTGCGTTCCATTGCGCACGACCGCGAAATAGACGCTGTCCTGTCCTGCGCCGCGCGTCGCGACAACGCGCTTTACGAGGCCTTCCGTGACGAACCGCGACCAGGCAATGACCTTCTGCGAAGGCCGGTAGGTGAGGGCTCGCACTTCGCCATTTGCAAGAACGAACCAGACGACAGTGTCCGGCCGGCGCTGGACGGCAAGATCCACGATGGGCGATCCACCGCAAATCTCTTCGTGCATCTCCGTCAGGTCCATCGCCCCATAGTCGAGTGAGCCTTGTTCGGTCATCAGGGCGAAGACGCCCGTTCCAGAGCTTTGAACGAAGATGCCGTCCTTGTCGCACTTCACAGCCCGAATGCTGGCGCTGCCTTGTGTCGATGACTCGACCGGAAACCAGCTACCAGCCGAAAGCGGCTCATCAAAGCTCGATGACTTGACCGACACTTCCGAGCCATCTGTTCCAGCCATCAATCGCTGAAGGCCAAGTAGCCACAGGATGCCACGATCTGTGCCGGCTCCGATGGAGCGCACAATCGGTGCCGAGTCGCCTTCTATGGCATCGTCAAAGCTCTTGTACGCATCGGGCACAGAACCATAGATGAAGTCGCCTTGCCCCCAAAACAGACGACCGCCAAAGGTCTCGACGGCAGACGGCCAGCCGTCATAGTCCGACCAAAGCGACGTGTCCCATTCGAATGAGGACGTAAGCGACACGAAGCGTTCAAGCACCTCGACAGCCGCGACCGTCTGGCTGATATAGCCATTCATCCGCGCGACACCGATGCCACTACCGCCAGTGTAAGACAGTCGCGCAACGGCATCGCCACTTGTGATGTTAGCGGCCTGCCAGCGGAAGAACTTGATGACGTTGTCGTCGCTGTCCTGATATTCGCCGGCCGTATTTTCCGAAGTGCCCAGCACCGTAGTCCATGCACCAGGGCTGCCGGTCCCGTTGTCCGTAGCGACCTGCAAGACCATCGTTCCTGCCCAGGTGCCCGCGACGGAATATGAGAACCGTCGAGCCTCACCAACGCCGGCAACTCGGATAGGGTCGCCTTCAGCAGGCGCTTCCGAAAACGTGTCTTGGAGGGTCTGACCGCTTTGCGCCACTCGAAAGAGCCGCCCAATCATGCGGGGATCGAAATAGCTGCGTGAGGACGACAGGAAGCCGTTCCCCGTATAGACGGAAGGCGTCATGGCAATGGTGCCATCGCTCGTGATGTATGGACCGTCGTCAACCTTGTAGCGCTGCACTCCCCAACTGGTTGGGCCGCGCCGCTGGATTTCGCGTTGCTGGTAGAAGCCGGATGCGACGTACATCACATCCTTATTCTGCCTGTACCTGATGATGTTGTCGGCAAGGTCACCATCAGTCCAAGGCGTTGGTACGACCATGACGCCGCCACCTTCGACCTGGCATGTGGCGACATAGGCCACGCGCGCCTGATCGATAAAGAGTTCGAGGTAGATGCTGCTGACGGAAGGCGTGAAAGCTATTGAGTGTTCACCGTCTTCATAGGTGCCTTGAGCAATCAGATCATCGCCACCCGAACTTGAACCCAATCGAAGATTGATTGGCCCTCGCTCAACGACAATTCGCAAGGCATGCTCTTTGAGAATGTCGCCGCCGGAAACAGAAATTGTCTGTCGCGCAGAGGCGCGAGATTGCGTCGCTCCATAAAGAGCAAGACGACCGATAGACACAGAAGCTGTTGCAGTGCCGATGCTCGCGTCAGTCCATCCCGAAAACGATGAAAAGTCGCCGTTGACGATGGTCGTACCTACAACTTCGCGCGTGACAAACGCATTATCCTTCACCACGCGCAAACCAGCGCTCGACAGGATCGGGATCAATGTTGATGAGCCCGTGTATGCGTATTCGAGCAGCTCCACGTTGCCCAAGCCGATGTCAGCGACGTGTTCGAGGCCTGGTCGCAGGGTCATTGAGCCGACGACACGCGGCAGCATGTTCAGATAGAGCGATCCGGCGAACTGAAGCCGCTCCAGATCCAGACGCGCCAGCGGCTCGTTGCCGACCTCACCGCCGTTCAGCGAATAGACTGGCGCATTGACGCGGGGCATCAGACGTCGCCTTCGCCGAGAGTAATTTCGCCGCCAACCAGCGTGCCGCCGTCGTAGTGACCAGTGCCCCAGCCGCTATGGCGAGCGCGAAGCCAGGAACCGGGCGCGATAACCTTATTGTTCTCATTGCGCGCATCGACGTTCTTCGCTTGCCGAAGCGCCTTCTCCATGCGCTTTTCAAGCTTGTCCTCCAGCGTGTCGCCCGAGGTAAGCCGGCCGCAGGTATCATAGGCGAGCTTCAGCGCCACATAGCGCCAGAACATCGTCGGCCATGCTTCGACCTGGTCATCGTCTGCGAACGTGTCGCTGATGTAGCGCAGGTAAAGCGGGTTCGTGTTCGAGTGCAGCAAGCCGCCTTCATCCGCATAGTCTCGAAAGGCGTGCCGCAGATCGGGCATGTTGCCGACCGTGACCGTCCGCACCCAATCGTCAGGGTAAGCAAACGCATAAGTCCAGCCGACAGTCGCCGCCGCGAGCGGATCGGCGGACAAGGCCACGGAAACCTTGGCGAAGTTCCAGTCGCCCGCATTGAAGGCCTCTTCCACCACGCCCGGCCATGCCGACGTGAAGACGTAGACCGCCTCGACATCGTCCGTCAGGGTGTTGATGGTCGCCTTTTGCAGGTGAACGAGAGCCTGCTTCCAGACCTGTAGCTTGTCCGCCATTGGCTTATTCGCCCTTCATCAGCTCGAAGTATTTGGTCGCGGCCTTTTCGGCCTCGTCCTTGCTGTCGAAACCGTGCTGGATCACCTTGCCGTCGTGCAGGAAGCGCCAGTTCTGCGCAGCGCCGCCGTGGTTGACCTGCGGCCGGGAGATTTCGCCCTTGGCGACCTTCGGGGCCGACGTCTCGTCATAGGCGCGGATCACACGCACCTGCGCCGACGTCTTGGTGACGGACAGGACGCGCAACGTGCAGTCGAGCTTGTGGTCGTCGGACAGGACTTCAATCGTCATGCCGGGCCGGAAGGCGTAGAGGTGATTGCTGAAATACTCGGGATGAATGACATCATCGAGCGTCGTTTCGGCAGGGACTGTCGCCGCATATCGACCGATCGAATAATCGGCCTGCGCAAAGCGGTGCCCGGCCAGCTTGTGACTGGTCGTCATGGTGTTCACCGTGATTGAAAGGAAAAAGGAAAAGGGGCGACCGAAGCCGCCCCCAGGGACCGTTAGTCGGTATCCGTGGCCGTGATAGCCAGGCCGTCCGTCAGATCGACGCCGAGCGTGTCGGTGCCGGTGCCGGTGTCGATGACCCAGCAAAGATGGATCGCCGAGCAGGTGCCGGTGCCGACCACGTCCCAGACGCGAACAGTGACGATGTCGCCCTTGTTCATGCCTCGCTTGACGCCGTCACTGATGTAGTTCGAGGTGTTGACGGTCGCGATGGCGTCCGTCGTGTCGAGCAGCCACTCGTTGTAGTACGAGCCCGACAGGCCATGCGTCGTGCAACGCAGGTTCTTCTGTACGTAAGCCATGTGTCAGGCCTCCTTACGAGAACGCCGCAGTATCGTCCGTGATCACTTCGATCACGCCGGACTGCTGAAGGATGATTGCCCCGTCGTAGATGGTATGACGGGAGTACGAGTAATCGTCCTCGCCGTTGTAACCAGCATCCACCATCACCCGGTCCTGCGCGATGGCGTGACCAACGGCAGGCTTGGCAAAGATGAAGTTCGACGCGGTGGCGGTGCCACGGCCGGGAAGGCCGTTGTGCATGATGTGGGTTGCGCCCATCCAGACCTTCGGCTTGTCGAGCGAGAGGCCATCGAGGCGCTTTTCGCTGACATAGTCCGCAGACTTGAACTCCTGAAACGTGAGCAGACGTGCCCATGCCTTCGGGGTCCACAGGCAGGTGATTTCGTTGCCGACCATCACATCCTGTTCGAACAGGTCGGTCAGCGCATCCACGGTCTTGCCGTAGGTGAGCGTGAACGCCGTGCCCGAATTGTACTGGTTCGTCGCGGTCGCCAGCGCATCGATGATGGTGTAGTCGATTTCGCGGGCGGCAGCCTGAGCGCCAGCGTTCTGCATCGCTTCGCGAAGGTTCGCAGCGGCGGTGAAGACGTTGAAGCCAGTCTGGGTTTCCTTCGAGTGCTTCTCCTCCAGCGGGATCGTGGGCTGGGTATCGACGCGATTTCGCGAAGGGATGAGGCCGTTCGTGCCGCGCTTTGTCATGCGGCCGGCAGCGCCCTGGATCGCGAACGTCGCAGACGAACCCGAGATCAGGACTTCCTTGGAAACTCGTTCCTTGAGGTAGGTTTCGCCGCGCTGAAATGCGACGACCCACTCATCAACGTACTGAGTTTTGGTAATGGGATAAGCCATTGACCATGCTCCTTGATGATTGATGTTGAGAGGTTGATTTCGGCCGTTGTTCGGGGTGCCGTTTCCTGCTTTCGCGGGGTGCCTTCGCGCATGACAAAGGGGCCGCTAATCACGATCAACGGGGCGTCACGTCAGCTTGTCGGGTAGGTGGTGCGGGGCCGTCGCCGGGGTGCCGCGTATCAGTCTCAGCCCTTGCGGGCTTCGAGCTTGTCCCGCTGTGCATAGAGCTTCGTCAGCTTCTCCTGCACCGCGTCGGATTTGTATTTCTCGGCGTCGGTTAGCTTCATTGCCAGAAGCTCGTCGATCTGCCCTTGGATCGTCTTGCCGACCGTCTCGACATCGCCGTTCATGATGGCATTGCCGCCGAAGTAGTCGACGCCGATGTTCGCCATCATCTTGACGAAGCCGGCATGATCCTGAAGCCGCGAACCGTCCATGAGGCGCAGACCCATCATATCCTCAAAGCCGTCCTGACCGAGGTGCTGGGTCATGATCTGTTGAGCGGCCCCGATGTTGCCATCGTACTCGCCGCCCCATTCGCTGCGCAGTGCCGTCTGCGTTTCCTTCGCCACCTTGGCGAGGTTCGCGTTCAGTTCCTGCTGCTGTGCCAGTGCGAAGTCCTGATACCATTCCAGCGCAGCCGAGGCGGCGGCAGGCGGCACGTTCTTGCCGTGCATCGCGGCCTTGAAGTCGCCGAGGATCGCCTTGTCGGCATCGGAAGGCGTGAAGTCCTCGCGGAACTCACCAGGATAGGCCGCAGGGTCTTCAGGGATGCCCATCGCCTCGCGATAGGCCTTGACCTCTTCCGGCGTCGACTTGTCCGTCAGTGCGACCGGCTTCGCACCGTTCTTGGCCTTGTTGTAGGCCTCACGAAACTGCTTCGAAATGGCATCGGCCGACTTGTAGCGGGAGAGCTGCCGAAGCATCGCTTCATCGCCGCCCGCCAGCTTTTCACGGAGGGCCTGCAATTCGGGATCGGGCGCACCGCCATCACCGCCAGAACCGCCATCGCCGCCACCATTGCCAAGATCGGCATTCAGTTCGGCGTCAGTCTTGCCTTGCTCGCTCTGCGTTCCGTTCGTCTGCTGGTCGCCCTGTGCGCCTGTCGTGTCCTGATCGTTCATCTTGCTCACCTGTTAAAATGGAAAGGGAATGCGAAATCAGCTTCCGAAGCTGGAAGCCGACATGCTGCTTGCCGGCGGCAAAGGACGTGTCCCGTTCGCCGCCGTGTTCGGCCGGCATCCATGCCATCTGGTTCACACCGCAGATGTGCAGGATTGCCGCCATAGCTCGCTTCTGCTGGTCCTCGTTCGCTACGCCGTTCGCCAGCGCCTGAAGCGCCACGCAATCGGCCTTGCGGATTTCCAGATCAGTGCGGGGTTGCTCGTTGTCAGCGCGCACCGTGACGGGGTGCCATGGCCTATAGCGCTTCGTCATGCGACCAGCCCAGCCCGCATCGACTGCGCAGCATTGCCGACCTGTTCAGCCACCTGCGCAGCGCCGCCGATCTGCTGCACTTCCTGCTGCTGCTGCGCGGCTTCCTGCATCTGTTGGCGACCGATAGCGGCCTGTTCCTGATCCACGAGCCAATCGGCTCGACCACCGGGCACAGCGGCGAAGGCATCACGGAACATTGTGCGGACATCGACGTCCGTCAGAAGCGTGGGATCGATCTGCGCCCCGACCTGGAGAATGCCGGCGCTTTCCTGGTAGCCGTTGATGACCTGACGGTCGCGGGCTTCCTTCAGCGCGTTGTTGAACTCGTATGTGACGTTCTGGCCGAGCAGGATGTCGGGCATGTCGACGGGAACGCCATTGCGGTCGACCGGACCATAACCACCGGCGCGCATGACTTTCTGCGTCACCAGATCGAGCGTCGCGCCCGTCCATTCGTCCTCGATAGGCTCGAACAGGGGCAGGGCGTGGCGAATGTACTCCTGCACCATCTGCGACGCCTGATAGGCCGTCACGTCCCGGCCACCCAGCGACTGCATCGGCGCGAGCTTGTTGATGTAGAACGCTTCAGCCAACTGGTTGCGAACGTCCGTTACCAGATCCACACCGAGGCCGACGTTCTTGCCCAGGTCTATTGGACGAAGGGCGGCACCCATCCGCTCGTCATACTCGCTGTCGATGTACGTGACGGCTCCCGAGCTGATGTCGATGGGCGACATGATGATGTCCTGCGCAGCGACCAGTGGCGGGTCGACCTGCTTTTCCCCTGCCTCGATGATGGTCATCATCATACGCTGAAGCATACGGGCCTGCGGGATCGCCACAGTCACGGCCGGCGAGAACGCATAGACGCGACCGCTGATAGTCTGCCAGCGCGGCACGATGTAATCGAAGGTGAAGCCGGGAAGCTCCTGAAGCATCGTCCCGTCTTCCGTCACATAGACATCCGCCCACTTCGCGCCCTTGGGGAACTTGCGGTAGGGCTCGTACAGATCGAGCGGGATGAAGATGTGCCGAACCTTGAACTTGCGTTCCGTGTCCTTGTCCCGCAGCGCGTCCTTGGCCTTCTGGGGGAGCTTGCCCTCGCCAAACCAGTACGCCATGGCTTGCGCCGTCATATCGCATTTGCGATGGACGTGATTGATGTTGCCGTCCGGTCCTTCCTGCGCCGCGCAGTTCTTCGGATGGTGCGAGCGGAACAGCAGGTTGTCGCGGTTCTTGTTGTACGACACCTGACACCAGGCCATGCCGAACGCCGCAAAGTCGTGTTCGACGCCTTTGGCCGCACGACGATAACCGCTGTCCCCCGAATAGAGGATCGCCCGGTTCACGTCCGTCATGAACTCGAGAAAGTCGGCAGCGGCGGCATCGCGGGACACCAGCTTGTTCGACGCCGCCGCCTTGAACCATTGGCGATCCGAAGGACGCACCATCGAGCCGATCTGGTCGCCAAGCTCACGACGAACCTGCGTCGGGTAGGGATCGGTCAGGTGCGACGCAAAATCGGAGTCCAGCGGCAGGACACGCGTGAAGTCGGCCCGCTCCGGGTAGAAAAAGTCGGCGATTTCCTGATTGAAGGTGTCGACCATACCCTTGGCCGAGAACAGCCGCGCGTCGATCTCCATCAGGTCGCGGCCCGCCTGGTCAGTCATCAGGAAGCACCCAGCGTCGAGCGCGAGAACTCACGGCCGAGCGTACCCGGCACGGTCGACAGCCTGTCCGACGTGGCGCTGCTTGTGCTTGCTAGTGTGCCACCCTGGCGGCGACGCTGACGCCTTGCCAACGGATCATCAGGATCGGGCATCGTTGCCGGCGGTTCCGGCTCGGGCATCTTGGGCTTGGAGAACAGACCGGCCATTATCGCTTACCTCGCAGTCTAGCTTTCAGGGATGCGTTCGCGGTCACGGACTGAAGGCGCATCCGCGACTGATCACGACGCTCCTGCGCAGCCTTGGGACGCTTCAGCCCACCCATCTTGGAGGCGGAAAGCATGATGGTCGTATCGCCCTTGTCAGGGGATCGACCGAGCATTTCCTTCATGTCGTCTTTCGGCAGCACGGCAATCACTTCGCCGCCACCGCCAGGGCGAATTTCGAACCGGAAAGCGCACAGATCGGCGACCATTTCCGGGTCAGGCGGCAGGGCAATCTGCGATCCATAATCGGGGTCGAGCTGTTCCCTGAACTGCCACACCGCTTGCGAGCGCATGTTAAGGAAACCGTACATGCCGTCTCGTGTCGACGAGCCAGCACCGGAGCCACCCTTGAAGCCGTAGCAGTCGACATCGGCATGGGCGAGCTGTGTCAGCGTGTCGCCGCCATACCCACCGCCCGCATCAACGACGACACGGCACCTGTCCCGCATTTCCTTGATAACCAGACCGGCAACAGTCGGCCCGTCCGGCGTCTCGCTGCCCTTGTAGCTAGTGAAGGCGGAATACCACCAATCCCGGCGGGACTGGATTTGCGTCTTGTCGTTCCCGCCTTGCGCCACGTCGGCAGCTACAGCCGTCATCGGCAGATCGGGAGGCGTCGGCGTCCAACGTGCCTGCGCAGCCTTGATCCAGCGTGTCGGGATGACCTGCCAAGGATCGTCTTCACTCTCAACGTCGAAAGCGCCAGTGCGCAGCCGTTCCCGCAGTTCCTTGGGCAGTGCGTTCAGTCGGCCTGCATAGCCCGTCGCCAGCAGGTCGGGATTGTCTTCGAGACGGGACGGAATGAACGTCCGCGATATGGCTTCCACCATCTCACCGTTGACCAGGTGCGGCCCGCGTCCATCGACCTCGACATCCTCGCCGTCAATCGTCGTGAACCAGCGCAGTTCGCCCGGTTTGGCGGGGTTCGGGTGCGCAGGATCGAGCCAGGGAGCCCAATACTTGATGACCCACATGCCTTGCGCCGAGGTGGGCGGGTTGCCCGTAGCTACGATCCGGCATCGACCACCGGAGGCGTCACGGTTCCAGGCGTTCACATACCGGAACTGCGTTTCCGTGAACTGCGTGACCTCGTCCCAGCCCTTCAGGTCGTTTTGCCGGCCCTGATACTTTTCCTTGTCCTTCTCGTGCGGCATACCAGCGAAGGCCAGCCGATTGCCCCGAGGGAGCGCCCATTTGTGTGTCTGGCTGTTGTAGCCGTCGCGTGAGCCTAGAATGCGCTCGACTTCCTTTTCCAGCCCTTCCACCTGCGGGATTTGCCGGCGGAAGATCAGGGCATCCTTGTGCCGTTCGATTGCGAGGCCGACCAGCAGGCTTGTCTTGCCCCCGCCAGCGCCGCCGCCATAGAAGAGTTCGTCAGCCTCGCAGAACCATGCGTCGGTCTGGGGCCCGACATTCGGAACGAACATCTGTTCCTTGGTCGTTGCCAGCGCCAGGCGTTGCAGTTCGGCCTTCTCGGCAGCGGGCATCGCGTCGAGCGCCCGCAGGATGTCGTTAAGCTCCATCGGGCCGGATGCCCTTGGAAAGCAGGAAGGCGACGCGGCGGGCTAGTTCGTTGTCGGAAACGTTCGCTTCCGTCTTGATCGGGTCCATGTCCTTGGAGCCGCCGACCGCGAGCTTGTCGCCGTACTTCTTCGGCAGCAGGCGAGAAGCGATCCATTTGCGCGTGTCGACGCGGAGAGCGGAGCGGCGCAGAGCCTCGCCATTCTCACGCCAGCCGATGTGCGCGCCTTCAGCGTCCTTACGTTCCATCCAGTCGTTCGAGCCGTCATCGGCGATTTCGACCAGCTCATCGGCGAAGAGTTCAGCCTGGGCTTCGCGGGCATGTGCGTATTGTTCGCGGAAGTCGTCATGCTTGGCGAGCCACCGGCAGACTGTCCCTGCATGGGGCATGCCCTCATCGCGGCAGATCGCACGCAGGCTTTCGCCTTGTGTGAGCCGCTGACAGATCAGATCGGCCAGGGCTTCCGAGTAATCGGAGGGACGGCCCATGCGGGCGGTTACAGACCCCGCTTCGGTGTCGGTCATGTGTCACCTGTGGAATGGAAAGCCGCTCAAGCCCACGCGGCAGGGGCAGGGACTATTCGTCCTGATCGGGGAAGCCATGACCATCGGCAATGAACGAAACGAACATGCCGCCGCCAATACCTGCCAGTTCGCGATGCTGCCCAGCGAAGACGCGGCGGGACTTGCCTAACGCTGCCTTGTCCTTCTGATCACGCGAGACGTGGAGCCAGCCGCTTTCATCCGACGACACCACGAGCGCGTCAGCGGAGCTATGCAGCTTCACACCGAACGCGCCACTGACCAACAAGAGCGGCGCAGGACCGAAAGCCGGAAAGGCGCGGCCCGAGTGTCCAGTCTCGATGTAGCAGCTCATGGCAATCGCCTCGCATAAGACTTTAGGTGTCAGCAGCCTAGCCGCGCACCAATTGACTCGACTCGTGTGTTCATCGCTTGCTACGGCCGATACATCCGCAGATTGCTATCGTTTTGGAGGTCCGACCCATGCACGCTGAAGAGCCGTTCGTCGCAGGCGACAAAATCACGCTCGAAAGACAACCGGGGGGCTGGAAGATTTCGATGCAGGTGCACAAAGGCGGCATCATTGCGCCTGCCTATGGGCCCATATACGGGACACCGGAACAGGCCATTGAAGCTCTTCGTTCACAGACAGCCAGTCTCGATAGGGCTTCCGCATGAAGTGGATTGCCTGCGCCACTCTCATCTGCGCGATCAGTTCACCCGCATGGGGTCAGCCGCTGAGTTTTAATGCACGAGTTGCGACAGATGGCACGGTCACATTACATCCCATGGATGATGCAAATACCGTTGAGCATACGCCAACTGGCGTTGTGCCGGACGTAGCTTACATCGTCACAAGCCCCGATGGAGATGTCGTTGGAGCTTTCGCGAGCGAAGAGGAAGCTATCGCGCGCGGTTTGGAACCTGGAGAAGTAGTCACGGCGGTGGCCATCGAAAATATATCGACTGCCGCATTCAATGACTACGATTATATGCGCCAAATCGCTCGAGAGGCGTCGATCCAGTTGCTGCAAGCAGCCCGGGACAGCGCCTGCTCATTTGATCCTCGACCGGAGAGCATCACGCCTTCTGTGGAGGTGTCCTTCTCACTTTTCGCGGGCGGAAGCTTCACAGTATCAGCGACTTGGCTATCAAAGGATATCTGCGAACAGTGACAAATCGAACAGCACCCCTGGGTTCTTATTGTCGGGGGGTCTTTGGAGGGATGACCGGCGGTGCGGGTCGCGGTCGCATACTTCGGCGGCGCGTCTAGGATCAAGACCATGTATCAGTTGAACGAACAGAACATCGACGAGGCGATTGCCGAGCTGGTTAAACAGTTTCGCGCCGGCGCCGAGTTGAATGACGAATTAGTCGCGGATATTGCCGATCGGTACGACATGCGACCCGAAGCACTACGCCAGCGCTTCTATCGCCGATATCCGGATGGGCATGTTCCCAAGGCTCTGCCAACAGCAGAGGAAGCTCAGCGGCAGAAATCCAGGGCGCTGGCTCAAAGCGCGATGGAGAGCCACCGACTGGTGACGGATAAGATCGACGGGCGAGAAGTCCTCCTTGATGGAGAACTACACACGCTCATCACGGAAAACCTGTCCAAGAAAACGGTCATCGCCTTCAGTCACAGAAGAAACGAGATCGTTACGATCAGCCGCAAGAAGTGGGAAGGCCTCCAAAAGGCCGCTCCGCCAACCTGACTTTGGAGACGAGCCGCCCTAGCACCCAAGTCAAGCGCTTGGGCTGGGTCGGCTCCGCTGGCAGCGCCCGAAGGCCCCCAAACATGACGAGCAAATCATCCGGCCCAACATATAGCGGATGTGCGGATTTTCGACAAGTCTAATCACCTGCACATCGTTTTATGCACAATTCATGCAGCCTTGGGCTTTGAACTGGCAGGTTTGACCTCTTCGAGTTGGCGCGGCTCGAAGTCGACGGGCACCAGCCGGCCGAAGATGTCGACGAGCGCCTTCACCCGATCCTGTTGCGACAGGCTTTCGACCGTGGCGATGAATGACTCGAACGGGCCATCTTTGACTTGGACGGTGGCTCCGGTCTTGAAACGCTGCTCAAGCGCGCGCCGTGCCGTTTCGCCCCTCACACTCTTCGCAGCTTTTGTCTCGTCGTAGGCGCTGGCGAACTCTGCCTGCATGATCCGCTCGATGACAGCCGCAGGGACGTGCAGCGGGCCCATACCGCTGCCAAGCGGGCCGAGGACGCCGTCGATTGCCTTGACTTCCGTCCAGTCATCGACCTGTCGGCCAGCGCGGGGATGTGCGACGAATAGATAACCCGGCATCAACGGCTCGGACCATTCAGCCATGACCCGCAGACGCCGGTTGTGACGGTCGTAGCGGCGGCGAGGGAGGTAGACATCATATCCATCCGCCCGCAGTTCTTCGAACACCTGATCTGTCAGCCCGCCCTTCGTGCTCAGATTGTAGGCCGATCGAAGCCGGACCACGAACCAGCGCCGCTCGGGAACCGTCAACGCCATGCACCCTGGAACCTGAATTTTCATGCTCGCTCCTAATGTCGGCTGGATGGCTTGCGCAGTTCTCGAACCACGCTCGAAAGCAGGCCGGGGAACTTCAGCGTCCCCCGCGCTATCTCGCCCTTGAAGAAGTGGTGACCATCGAAAGTGATAGATCGCAGCAAGAATTCACGATCTGAGCGCCTGCAAACCAATCCACCGTTGAATGGCGAGCCGTCGTCTCGACCCCACCGTTCGAGAAGGTCGAGATTGTCTTCAGAGAAAAAGCTCTGGCTGCTGGTGACGAGCTGCCAGAGGTCGTCGATCATGTCCGGCATTCGGTCGACCGCTTCGCCCCGGCGGATAATCTCTTCTTCGTTTGCGGGGTCGTCGCCCGCCTGCCAGTCGGGTAGGGGACGGTCCAAATCCTCGATGGTCATGATGATGGTCTTGAGCACTTCGAACGGCACATAACCCTTCTTCCAGAAGTCCGAGCCGCGCACATGGCCCATGCTGATCGTCTCGTAGACCGAAGATCCGTCCCTGGGGTTCTTGAGGCCCGTATCGGCGACGATTTGTAATCGTCCGTCGTGCCGGCGAAGCTCGCGATGGAAGAACCGAGAGAAACCCCGTGCCTCTCGGTCTATGTCGGTGCGCAGGCGTTGAAGCCCATCGCAGGCATTCCACAGCATTCTCGTGGTTTGCCGGAAGTCGTCTGCCTTTAGCGCGATATCGGTCCAGCGCCTTTGCAGCCGTTGGATTTGCTTTTCACGGCGCAACTTCTCTTCGGCATACTTATAGCGCTCGCCGAAGTGCCGCTTCGCGCAATCATGCCCAATGAAGCGGACGGTTCCCTCCAATGGGAACCAAGCCATTCGGCCGACTTCGAACCAAGGTTCGCGAGGATGGCAGATTGGACATGGCACCCGCGACATGTCGGGCCGCTTGAGGATCGGTACTCGAATTTCACCGGACAGCAGTCGGATATCATCGGACGAGGGGACAGATGAACTGACATTGTCGAAGGTTTCGGGTGACCCTGTTTCCTCAATGTGCGCCAACCACCGAGTGACGTACTCTTCATCGGGTCGCGACGCGAACACAGGGTCATGACGCAGGCCATCTGGGAACGGTGCAGACGGCGAAGGTTTCAATGCTGGATCAATAGCTTGCATGGGATCGGTATCACATATGGAGAGTGGTGGGAGTGTCCTTCTGCTCGTCCCAGGTCTTCTGCTCGACCTTCGCGTGCAGTTTGGCCACCTCGAAGGCCGCTTGGAGCATGATTTCGTGCAAATTTTCGCGCGCGCGAGCCGGCACCATGAAGCTGTCATGTACGGGCAGCACCACGACACCACGCCGAGCGAGAAGAAGCATGACGGACTGCGCGATTTGCGAGTCCTCGTGCATCAGTTCGGCACCGATGTCCGAATGGAAGTACCTAGAGATAGGAGCGTGGACTTTCTTGATGTCCGCTATGAGCCTGCCGGCGGCTGCGTCGGCTTCTGGTCCGCCCGGAACATGCAGCAAGCCCATGTGGGTATGGTGAGCCATGCACATCCGAGCCGAATGAAAATTGCGCGAGTTGATGAGCACTAGAAGGCCAGTCTTGACGAGGTCGCGCGGCCAGTTGGCGATTGCGTAGCAATCGTCGGGCATTGCAACGCCCACTCTGGCGTAAAGCAGCGCGGGGTGAAGCGTCTTGAAGTCCAACTCCACGACCGGCTCGCCACCGATCCGAATTTGGCTCCGCATGTCCTTCTTGATGTTCTGCCAGCTCTTGCCCATCGCGTAGAACCTTCCTCCCCGGTCGAACCGTTGGTTGAATATGCGGACGAGCGGTGCGGTTTCAGCGCCGTCGATTTCCGCTGTAATGATCATCTCGTTGATTTCCGCCGTGCGCTTGCGCATTCGGTCGCGTTCGCGTCTGTCGGGATAGTCGATCAACATTCCGCATTCGTCGCGAAGCCAAATTAGCTCTGAAGGGGCTATCGGTTTTGGAAGACTTCCAGCGGTGGCGGCACGCACCGCCTCAATCAGTTCGACGGTCGGTTGAACCGCAGACTGCCATCCACGCCCGCCAGGTTCTTGCTTGGCGTGAAGGATCAGCCCGTTACGTGCCAGCAGATCGATTTGCGGTACGACTTTGCAATAGCTATAGAGCCGGTCCCTATAGCGCTGTGGCCGAACATAATGGTTCTTGCGCCGCGAATAGCTTGTCCAGTCGTCTGGATTTCGGGCTAGAGCCAGACAGATGCCAGCCCCAGTTTGCGATACCCCGAGACGCTTGCTGATGTTGTCGAAGAATTCTCGATCCTGGAAGCGGAGCGAGAGGGGCACCTGGACCCCCGGCGTCGCGGTCGCGGCTTGAGCGATCAATGCGCCCTCGCTTTGGTCAGTTCGGCCTCGCGTATGGCCTCCACGGCTTGCAGCGGTGTCAGATTATACGCCTTCCGCAAGTGAGGGATGAGAGGGTGGGGCCGCTCGGCAGGCGACGTAGTGGCGAGCCAGTTTGCCGCTTCGGTGATGGCTTGTTGGGTCATGCCGACCGCCGTTCTGCAAAGAGGTCGTCGCCGCGAGAATGCAGTAGGTTGTGATGGCGTCGACAGAGCCAGCGAACCTCAAGTGGCCTCGAATAGTCGTCATGATGGGCATCGATCCTGCCCTCGGTTGTTTGGCAAACTTCGCACGGACCTTTCTCAAGCTCGCCCTTGTTGAGAGCCTTGCCGACCGCGACGTGCGCTTTGTAGCGGTGCGGGTTTGCGAGACGCCAAGCCGTCTGCCGAGTATCGCTCTTGAGGTTCAATGCCGTCCGCTCGGGATGGGCTTTGTGCTGCGCTCCAATGCTCATTAGGCGGCCCTCGCGTTCGGCAGGGAGGCCAGCCAAGCATCAGCATCTGACTTTAGGATGAGGCTCTTGCGCCCGGCCTTGCGCAGTGTGATGCGACCTGAGGCAATCTGTTCATACACGAACGTACGTCCCACGCCGTAGATTTCGCAAAACTCGGAGATAGATAATGCAAGCTTATCGGTCATGTTCAGCCCTTTGACGGACGGCTTCTCGCGCCCACGGCAAATGCCGCAGGTGAAAAACCTGATGTTGTCTGAAAACCTACGCGACCCTCGAAGTCTAGATTCTATGGTCGCAGAAGCCCTTAAGCAACCGTAAATGGCCGTTTCCCCCCTATTTCACAGGGGAAATGTTCGCGTTTTGGTCTTTACGCCTGCCGAAATGTCAGGAGGTTGTCGGGATGCTTCGCCAAGCAGAAAGCTTCCCAGTTTTCCATAAGCTTGCGGCGCTTCGATAAAGCGTCAGAACGGCGGTAGGCTGTCTCAGTGACATTGCCAATTTCGTGGGCGAGCGCCGCCTCCGCAACCTCGCGCGGGAAGGTTGTTTCGTCTCCCGCGTAGTCTCTGAAAGAGCTTCGAAAGCCATGGGGGGTGGCCGCTTCTACTTTCAGACGACGCATCAGCATGGAGAGGCTCATGGATGACAGGGGGCGGTCCTTTTTCTCTCCCGCGAAGACGTACTCGTTGACGCGCAGTTCGGATAACTGAGTGACGATTGCGAGCGCTCTGTCACAGAGCGGCACCCGATGTACTCTGCCGGCCTTCATTCGGGTTGCTGGGATTGTCCATAGGGCGTCGTCTAAGTCGAACTCTGCCCAGGTCGCACCTAGAACCTCACCCGATCGAGCAGCCGTGAGAATTAGGAACTCAAGAGCACGAGCTGCCATTGCTTCAGTGCCTTGCAGTCTCGCGACAAACGCCGGGACCTGCGAATAGGGCATGGCCGCATGATGCCCTCTTTGAAGCTTCTGGCGCGGGGGCAGGGCGTTTTTCAGGTGCCCACGCCACAGCGCTGGGTTCTCACCAGACCGCCATCCCTTGATCTTTGCGAAGTCCAGAACGCGCTCTATGCGCCCACGCAGTCGGGATGCTGTCTCAGCCTTCTTAAGCCAGATTGGCGTGAGTATCTTCAGGACGTCCTCGGTCCCGATATCCCCTACTGGCACTGTCCGGATGGATTTGCAGTAGGCGTCTCCCAAGGTCATGCGCCACTGAGCGGCGTGCTTGTCATTCCGCCAGCCGCCCTCCATCGACGCCACGAAGGCATCGGCGGCTTCGCCAAAGGTCTTTGGCTTATCCTGTGTTCGAGTAGCTAAGGGGTCGCCGCCTGCCGCAATGATCCGACGGCAGTTCTCTGCTTTCACGCGCGCATCGGCGAGACCGACTGCAGGGAATGCGCCGAGACCCATTTCCCGACGTCGCCCTTCCTTCATCCACAAGAAGACCCAGGATTTTGAACCGCCGGCGGCAACGTTCAGATAAAGCCCGTCGCCATCTCCATGACGGCCCGTTTTGGTGACAGCCTTGACCTGAATGGCTGAAAGCTTCTTTGACGCTCGACCCACTTCTTCCCCACAAATTTCCCTATAACGGTGTGGGGATAGTAGCGAACAACCGCGACTCTCGACAGACGAAATTCGGGCCTTTGCCTTGGTTTTCCGGCCTCTCCACGGAATTCTACGAACATTGGCGAAAGGTGATAATGATGACACTCCCTCCGCCAGTCGCCTTTCGTATGCCATTGAAATCGCTTGTGTTTGCAGCACTACGGATTTCCTTCCCTACAAATTTCCCCACATCGCGCGCGCATTGAACGCTCCCGTGCATTGGCCTTCGAGTTGCAAAAAGCGTAGCAGTTTGTTCGCCGGACGTTCTGTCAGGTGCGGCCCCTCAGGCGGATCACCACGAACGGTTCGTCTAGAGCGTGCTCGATATCGATGCGCCATTCACCGCCGTGGACAGTCTGCATCTCCTTTGCCAGCTCCTTGGCCAACTGGTCGATAGTTCCAAGCATCGTTCAGCCGTGCTCGGTCGCCGAGTTCAGGAGATCAGCGACCGCGCTCATGATGGCACCTTTGACCGCGTCACGATGAACTTGCGCCGTGCCTGCCGATAGGACTCGGTGTCGTGCGGCTGATCTTCGAGATAGAGACAGACCGGTTCCAGAAGTTCTCGCGCCTGATCCAGCACCTTGAGCAGATCAGTGGTTTTCTCGCTGTTGAGACCGGCAGGACCGGCGTCTTCGAGGAACAGACCCACGATGTTCAGCAGGCCCCGCGCCACATAGGCGTCATCGACTGCGTTCTGGTTCGCGTAGGGCAGGGGAAAGTTGGTCGCGTCCATCAGATCATCTCCGAGTCGAGCAGGTGGTCGAGCGCGTTGTTCGGTGCTTGGTTGCGGGCGAGATGCCTTCGCAAATACGACGCCTTTAATCGTCGGCTGGCATCGTTCGGGCACTTGAAGCGAAGCAGGTCGACGAGCGTCTTCCGCTCAGCACGATCCGCACGGTTCCAGTTCGCAATCGCGACCTTCGTGACGCATTTGCCCTTTGCCTTCATCGCGACTTCGTCAGCCGGCTCGCAGGCATCGTTCAGCGCCTGGGCCGCAGTACGGTGGGCTTCGATTGCGGCCTTCAGCTTGGGCGAAGGCAGCGCCAGCTCACGTGTCGCAGCGACATGCTCAATGCAGACACAGAACTCGGAGAAGGACGCAGGCCAGACGATAGCCTTCCAGTCGTCGGGTTGGTCGCCTATCGCCGCAACCCAGTCGTCCATTGCGCGGGCCAGTTCCCATGCGGCTCGGTTGACGCGGTCGACTGGCGCTTCAGGTATGACTTCAGCGTTCACCCGCGTGGTGTCGGTCGTGGACATGCGTTGTCTCCATCTGGTTTTTAGAACTAGGTAACTATGTTCAGTAACCTAGAATGGCAAATGGTGCTTGTCAACGGTAATCTAGTGATGATACCTAGATGTCATGCTCACAGAGGGAAGTCAGATGCTCACGACAGGCAACCAGCTTAAGGCCGCTCGCGCTCTTGCTGGGCTAGAACAGAAGGAAGTTGCCGAATTGGCAGGGGTCAACGTCAACACCATTCGCAACATGGAAGCGTCAGGCTCTGATGCAATCGCGGGCAGGGCGCAGAACGTGCAGTCGGTTCAGCGTGCATTGGAAAGTGCAGACATCGAGTTCTTAAATCATGGCAATCCAGGCGTCCGGCTCATAAAGCGGCATTACGGCGTGCTTTCGGCGAAACCCGGCCCATGACCGAGAACACTCCGCGTGGACGCATGTCGCCCAAGCGGCGGCATCACATCTTTTCGGAGAACTGCACCGGCCACAACATCGCGCCGTGCTGCATCTGCGCCCGACCGATCCATCGGCATAACGATAGCTGGATTGTCGAGCACAAGCGCGCACTCGGGCTCTTGAGTCGCGACGTCAATTCGAACTGCGCACCCGCGCACGTAGCTTGCGCAAGCGAGAAGACGCACAAGCGGGACTTGCCGGCGATCAGGAAGGCCAAGCGTCAGGCTGAGGCGGGGAGGGTGCGACCGGAACCGTTAGTCACGTCGTTTCGGCGACCTGACGGCGCCAAGTATGACTGGAAGCTGCGACGCTATATTTTGGAAGAGGCGGCTGAGTGTGTAACAGTCCTCTGAAGCCAAATCATAGGCGCCCGAGGAACGCACTTTGCCATCAGGGTTCACGATACCCCGCCTTAAGGCCAGACCGGAGCTTGATCTGCTAGATGTCGACATCGTCGATTGGCAGTGGGAACAGTCTTACGGCCTGAACCCTTTCGAAGATCCCTATGAGTTTTACCTTGAGGGCCGGCTTCTGAGTGTCGTCGGTAAGACGCTGGGTAAAAAGTTTGAGACGCTGAAGGTGGACCTGACCTTCTACATGGCCGAACCGATCGACTACAAAAGGCCCCGCTTGGAGCCGTTCCCCGAGTGGGTTGGCGATATGAGGCGCGTAAAGGGCGGTTATGTCGGCAACCTCAGCCTACCCGAGCGGGCGGCCCCTATGGTGGTGACATCGTTAGCGGCAGGGAAGTACGAGACAATTCGCTTCCAGATGCTGAAGCAGTCGCGGCTTAACTACAATGTTCACGACTATCGGTTTCGGCGAGAGTTCCAACAGGACCACGATGACGACATCGTTCTCTGATCAGTACGCATACCCGCCGCGCGGGATGCGCCGCCCCGAGGCCGCGCGCTACATTGGCGTCAGCGTGACCAAGTTCGATCAGATGGTCAGCGATGGGCGGATGCCGAAGCCCAAGCGCATTGAGAGCATCGTCGTCTGGGACCGCATCCAGCTAGACGCGGCCTTTACCGATCTGCCCGACCAACCAGAAAATATGATCGACGAAATCTTGCGGCGCGGACGTTGACCGCAAGGTGGAAGCGCTCGCTTAACGAGGCTTGTCGGCGTGTACTGCGACTTTTTCGCTGTGGATTTCGCGTTGCCTTCCGAACAAAGAACCGTAAAAAACGTTAAGCCTCGCACAACGAATAACAAGATAACGTTGCTAATGCAGCGACAGGGGAGAACAAAATGACCAACTCAGTCGGCAGCGCAGCGGAAATTGCAAAGGCGATGACGGCTCTGCGTGAGCAGGCCTCTGGCATACCTCATTTCGAGGACACGATGCGCACCGTAACGAACGTGCAGGCAATTATGGAGCCTCTCCGTGTTTTGAGCGCTCAAACGTCAGTCTCGCCGCGCCTTGGCACGGTCTACTACGCCTCCACCACAGTTAATCAATAATGCCGAGTTGGGGGGCGATCGGCAACGAGATTGCCGCAGGCATTCTGGCGACGGAAGGGACCGGCGTCATGCCAGATGGCGTAGGCGTCTACGATGCCGTTCGCCGGAAGTATCTTGCAGAAGTTACCACTATCACGGGTCGTCCTACTGTCTTGTACGCGACTCGTTGGACTGTGACCGGCACTCCGTTCGTAGTGCCACCGGATGTTTTGTCGATCGTGTACGAGGACATCCATGGGTTCATGGAGACTTTGCATGGCACAAACTCGAACCACCTGAACCTCATCCTACATAGCCCTGGCGGGTCTCCTACCGCAGCGGCGGCAATCGTGAATTACATCCGCGCAAAATTCGAGCATGTGACGGTATACGTCCCGCACATGGCGATGTCCGCGGCTACAATGATCGCCTGTGCTGCTGACGAAATTGTCATGGGTCGGCACTCGTCGATTGGCCCAGTTGATCCGCAGATCAATCTGGCTACCACGCTAGGAATTCGCATGGTTGCTGCTCAGGCAATTGTGGATCAGTTTGATCTAGCTAAAGAGGAATGTGCCAATCACGCCAAGCTCGCGGCTTGGGCTCCTATGTTGGCCCAGTACGGACCTGACCTGCTCATCACCTGCAAGAACGCTCAGGATCTTTCAAAGTCTCTTGTAACAGAATGGTTGGCCAAGTGGATGTTCCGGGGAGATGCAAATCCCGAGCAAAAGGCCGCCCAAGTCGCTGAATGGCTGGGAAGCCACCAGGAGTTTAAAGATCATGGGCGACCAATTTCGAGAGATGAAGCTGCTGACAAGGGCTTGTGCATAGCTCATCTTGAAGACGACCAAGCATTGCAGGACGCGGTACTTTCCACGTTCCATGCCGCCTCTCACAGCTTCGGCGCAAGCTCCTGCGCAAAGATTATCGAGAACGATATGGGCAGAGCTTTTGTGAAGCTCGTCGCTAGATAGGCATAGTCAGTGGCCACATGGCCTTTCGCGGCTACGGCCGAGCCTGATTGACAAAAAAGCCCGGCGGTTAGGCCGGGCTGAAGTGTGGAACAGTTGGCCGCTGTCATCGGCGAACATTCTAACAGACTGCACCCGGGCAGGGCGCAGGTCTTGATGCTGACATGGCGCGAGATAGTGCCAGCGAGCTAAGGCGTGGATGTCCCGCCATTCGAGCGCGGGTTTTCCACCCGGTCCCGGATGACAGCGATGTCGGTTGCCATCTTGGACATGGTCACTTCTACAGCCCGCATGGCCTGCGAAGCGCTTTCGGCCTGATCCTCGACGCGAGTTAGACGAAGCTCGTGATTGTCGAGCGTGCGCCCTGTCGTTTCTAGGCGGCGAATATCGGCCTGTATGGTGTCAATCGCCGTCTCGCTGTAGCCGAGCCTGCTATCGATGGCTGAAGCGTACCAGACGCCGCCCGCGACAAGCACGAACAGGTTTAGCAGGCTGAGCAGATTGCCCGCCGTCCATTTCCATTCGAAGCGTGGTGCAGTGACGTGCATGTCATCATTCCGATCTACCAAAGCCCCATGCCCCGTATTTAGATCAACGTCTTCTTGTGGGTAGCGGTTGCCCGCCAGGCCTTAGTAAAGGCCGTTCGGTTCAGGCTTGTTGGCCTTGAAATAGACCGTCGCCCAATTGATCGCGCCGCCCAACGCGCCGATGATGACGTAGCCCAACAGGGACATGCCGGCATCCGAAACGGCATCGACAACGCCCGCGCCGCCGGCCGTGGTGAGTGCGCCAGTGATCAGGGCAATACCGGCCTTTGCAGCGCGGCCGGTGAGGTATCCGAGGATCGCAGTCATGGTTCTTCCTTTCAGGTGAAGAGGTAGGCAGCAGCCGCACCCAGCGCGGCGATGAGCAGCGCGACAATCCCGCCGGCAGCGACGTCGCTGTTCGGTTGGGGAGCGGGCGCGGATGGTGCAGGACGGCGCAGCAGGAGTTTCCGCCCAATGACGAGTACTTCGTTCGTCGTGGCGTCATTCATCGCCAGCAGCGCATCGAGCGACAGGCCGTGCATCGCGGCGATGCCGAACCAGGTATCGCCCTTCTCGACGACATGGATCTTGTCTTCCGACAGGTTACCGGTCTTGGCGGGTGCGGAAGGGTCGATTGGCTTCGGCGCGGGAGCCTTCACTTTCTGAACCTTGGCCCACCAAACGGCTACGTCGAAGCCGGGGCATTGCGTGTTTGCCAGATCCCGATGACCCACGACTTTCGCGCCGGGGTGCCGTTTGAGGCAGTCGCGAATGAGCGAGATGAGCGCTTCGATTTGCGCTGGCGTGCGGTTATCAACGCCCTTGTTCGGGCCGGTCGCGCGGTCCAGCCCACCCGCGCAGCAAATGCCGATCTTGCCGGTGTTCTGCCCGCCAACATGAGCACCAACCTGGCTTTCCGGCCTACCCATCTCCACCGTTCCATCGCGGCGGATGAACCAGTGATAGCCGATGCCCTTCCACCCGCGCTCCTTGTGCATCTTGTCGATGTCGGCAGCGGTGATGTCTTGGTCGGCGTAGGTCGCGCTGTAATGGATGACGATGGCGTGGATTTTGGTCACGGCGAAAGCCTTTCCCCCGGTGCGGCCGGGTGATTGAAGGTTTCATAGATGGCAGTAGGATCGCCGTCAGGTGGAGGACGGCGGAATGAACCGAGCGCGCGTTGCGGCGCTACTGATTTGCGCAGGGCTGATGGTTGTGGTGGCGCTCTACGGCATTACGCCGGCGGTGATGCCGTCGAGGCGGGATGTGTCAGGTTAAGGCGCGCAAAGTGATTGGCGTAGACCGCGAGATCTGGGTCTGTCCGCAATTGGTCCTGCCACTGCCGTTCGGTCATCTGGCCGGATCGGTAGCAGGCCAGGAGGGCTTCATGCTCGGTCATCTGCCATTTCCTCTGTTGGCTTGGGGCGGGGCTTCAACTCCTCGCGAAGCGCTGCGCAGATCGCGTTGAATGCAGGGACTTCTTGCCCCTGCAGTTGAACACGCTGCATGAATTGAAGGGCGACTTGCGCTAGTTCGGGTGTCATTTAGGCTATACCTTTTCGATCAGATCATGGGCCCGAAGGCGGGCCAAAAGCGTATTGACGGTATCCCGTATGTTTGCCGGATCGTCCGTGCAGTCATTTACGCCGGGCTGGCGTGGGCCCAGAACTTTCTGTCCCTGGATCCAGAGCCCATTAGGACTGGCGATTTCAAAATACAGTCCATCCAGCCGCAAAACGCCCTCGCCCGTTGTTGACGAGCCGCCGAAAGCAATCAATCGTGAGTCGTAATCGCTGGACGTTCCGGAGGAATGGAAGTCGATTGTGGTGGTGCCGAATACCTCCTTCGACCCCATCTCTATGCTGCCGTTGATGCCGGACACCGCAAAAACCTCCGAGTTCGTGCTTTCGGTTTTTGCGGAAAACGCCGTATCCGCGCCGACGCTCTGGAAGCCAAAGAACATCGATCCGCGCGCGATGTATCCGACTGTTGCCTTGGACGAGACGCCGCCCAGCGCTACAGCGTCGTAAATCCATGCGTAGGGCTCTCCCGGCACCATCCCGTTAGTCATCGGCACGCCGGTTTGATTGATGAAGCCAAGCTCCATGGTGCACGCCTGCCGCGCATGCCCAGATGCAGTAAGGATGGTGTTGCCGTTGAGCGCCCATATCTTCGTGAAGGCGTTCAATACCGCGTCCGTGCCATTCGGGGGCGTCGTGGGAGCCCCGATAGACCCGGTAACTTCGAACCAGCCGTCCTCAACTTCGATGGACGTCCCGTCTGGTGCCCAATCGATCACGACGCCGCTATACTTTGGCGACGTGCCAGCGTCGATGATCATTCCCTTGCGCAACCGCTTCACGACATCGGCGGATAGGGGGGCGGCCGGGTATATATGCGTCGCATCGTATGTGGGACTTTCAAGAGTCGCGAGCGCCGGGACGCCCTCGGCCTGGACGAAATGCGAGACGGCATCGCGGGTGGGGTAGACGCTCAGTTGATTGACATTGTCTAGGCCGGTGATTTCTGGCTGGTTGTCCAGCGATCCACGTATCATCGAGGCGCTGCCGACAGCCCCGTAGAGGATGCCGTAGGGCTGCGCCTTGTTTATGACCGACCCATCGTGCCGAATGACGTGCCCGTTCAGGAAGTCAGCACCGATCACGCGCGCGCCCGGTTCCATGATCCAGTAGATTTCGCGGCCACCCACGTCCAGCAGCTCGGAGATCTCGAACACGCCAGGAGGAATGCGGACATGAGCGATATCTGCGGCAGGAAAGTTGCGGCGGTCGCCCTCAACTTCGTTCTGTGCAACAGCGGTTTTTGCCGCAAGCGAAAACGCGGTGTTTGACAGAAGGACGCCTGTGGGGTCCGCCCCCAAAAGCATGACCGGGTAGGGTTCCTTAACCGGATGCCCGCCGGGCTTAACCCCGTCATGAACGCGAATGGTCTTGTTCGTTTCATCGACGGTGATAACGCCGGGGTTCCCCATAAATGCGTCGAGTTCGGCCGCAGTGCCGCGCAACTGCTGGATCTGAGTAGCCATCAGTCAATTCTCCAATGATGTCAGGAAGGGCTTAGGCGGCGGTGACGCGGCCAAGGTCGGACGGGAAAAGCTGGATTGGGTCGGTCACTCGCCCGAGGTCGTAGAAGGTGCCGGGCTCGAAGCCGACGTATGCGGCTTGCGCAGCGTCAAGCAGGTTTTCGGCTTGGGCCACGGTGTTGAGCGCCAAGGCAGATGCTGCGAGTGTTTCGCTCATCGCCGCGTACAATGGCGCTGTAGGGAGCAGCACGACGAACTGACTGTTCAGGAACATCAGCACTTTCGGCTCGCCGGCAATCAGTTCGTTCGCCGATGCAAATTGACTGTTCGCGTACGTCACAGGGTAGGTGCCCACCCCTTGGACCGTGATAAACGCGTTGTCGGTGTTGTTCGCCGAGGGAACGACCGAGTAGAGCAGACCATCAAAAAATTCGGCAGGCTCAACAACGGTGATGAGATTTGCGCTGCTTGAAGCTTTCGTCAGCGGGATGACGCGAAGCTTATTCACGCCGCGATTGAAGAGCCGATCAAAGGTTACAGGCACCCATGCCAGACCCGTCGAGTCATAGGTCTTCAGCACGGCGGGGTCAGTGTTCTTGTCCAGCCATAGCCGGTCAGTCGGCGGCGCAGAAAGGCTATCGACCATCGTGTCGAGCACGCCGGCAGCACGAAGAGCAGCCAGAGTAAGCTCCGACTGGCGCACATGCCGACCAGTGCTGTTCGTCAGAGCTGGGCTCGTGGTGAAGATACCGAAGTGCTGGGCATCATCGTATTCTGTCGGCATGTGTTTACCCCAAGTGGACGCGAGCCGCCGGAGCAGCTTGCGTTGGTCATCGATTTGCGGTTGAGATGCGGACGTCGTCACACGCACAGCAAAGGGGCTGGCATGAAGTTCATTGTGTCGGGCCTGACGGTCGCGTTCTGCTTCTGGATGTGGATGCGGTATCAGGGCACTGACGAATACCGATGGCTCGTGATCGGCGGCGTTGCACTGATCATCGGCATTTCGGTCAGCAATCGTGTTGGCGATCCGCCGGCATATGCGAGCTATGCCGAGGACGAGACGTGCTATCGATTTCGCGGAAACGAGTGTTTCTAGCGTACCGCGTCTTGAGCTTCCGGCCTGAAGCCACGGAACGAGCTGCTATCCTGTAGGCCGAAGCCGCCATCGACGAGCCATCTCCAGTACGGCAACGAACGCCCAGGAACCATGTTGAACATCGTCGAAACGTCGCCTGGCGTCGGATCGGCCGTCCCGCGCATAGCCTGCACGCCAAGGCCGCTCAGGTTGGTCAGATCGGTGCCGAGCTGGAATGTCGGCCCAAGTGCCGCGCCAAAGGCATTTCGCGTGGCATAGCGCGAGGCAGGCGCTTCCTGGCTGCGTTCGGGAAAGAGAGCCGCCATGCCGGTGTAGATGCCTGACCCGCCCAGCTTCTCGAAGGTATTGTTGATTTCAAAACCGAGCGCCATCACACCCGACCGATCAAGACCCTCCGCGATCCAGGTGCCGGGGTTGTCCGACACGTCGCGACCCGTCTCAACCTGTTTGAGCCAGTAGACCATCGCGCCCAGCGTCGCCATGCCAAGAAATCCGGTCACGACAGAACCCGGCCCTTCCTGAAGACCGCGCATGAGCATCCTTTGATGCGACGCCAATGAAAACGATTTGAACTGACCGAGCGCACGACCACCGGGCGTGCTCATAAACAACGGCACGTCGCCCATGCCCTTTGTGACGATGGTGACGTCGACATCCTTGTTCAGCGCCGCAGCGAATGCCCGCCTAGCGCCGTCGTCTGTCCAGCGCTCCACGCCGGGAATGTGAACGTTCCCTTCCACCTGCCCGAATTCCTGAAATTGGCGCGCAATGCGTTCAGCCATGAACCGGTCGATGCCGAGAAAGCCCATGTAGTTCATTTCGCGCGGATCGAGCGCATCAAAGTCGCCGAGCGCGTTCTTCAGAACGCGGTTCTGCACCAGTACCGACGTGATGGATTTTTGCATGTCATTCCACCAGGGCAGCAACGTCATCTTCGAGAAGACCGACGTTGTGTTCTGAAGGAAGCGCTCAAAGGGCGTGTTCTGCGCGTAGGGATCAGCCAATTCGGCCATGGTGGCGAGGCGCGATTGAAGCATCCGTTCCGTGACCGCGCCCATGATCTTTGCATCATGCACCGAAAGCTTGACCGCTTTCAGGTTGGTCATGAGCGGCTTGATGCCCTCGTTCATGTAGCGGCCGAGGCCGTTCACCATGGCGGGACGATAAGCGTCCGAGAGCGACGAGAACCAGACGCCGCCAAGAATGCGGATGTAGTTGAAGGCCATCGCAGCATTCAGGACGCGGGCAAAATTCGTGTGCTGGCTGTCGAGCTTGTATTGCCCGCGCAGCACGTCGCGCATCCCAGCCACGTCCTCGACATCGCGCTTCTCGCGGCTTGCGAGTTCGGACAGCCGCTTTTCCTTGGCGGCAGGCGACAGGTCGGACGCACGCACTTCATCGCGCAGCCGGGTATAGTCCGTCGCAATGCCGTCGATCTGCTCTTTCATCGTCGGACTGCCGAACTTGCGGGCCAGCTCGACATCAGCCGCCATCACGCGGGCATAGCGACGCGCGATCAGTTCGATGTCCAGTTCGAGAAATTCCTCGATCAACTCATCGGGAATGTTGAACGTGCGATCCTTGAGCGGCCCGCGCGCGGCAATCGTCATGTCGTAGGACGGCATACCCTGCGAAGCGCGGCCGGTTAGCGTCGAAAAGATGTCGTCGAGAATGCCGTCGACATAATCGGCGCGGTCGGCTTCCGAAATGAATTCAGGGATTTCCTGCTTCACCTTCGGAACCATCGGCTTGAGTTTGTCGGCCTTTACCTTCAGGCCATCGATTGACGCGTCGGATCGCCCGAGTTCGATTTCCTTCGCGCGCAGTTCGGCTAGCATATCGTCGGTCACCGTGCCTTCCGCTTCCAGCCTGCGCAGCGCCTCAACGCGACGGCGTGCCGAACGCTGGGATAGCTTCGCCTTGAACAAATCGCGCTTCGTGGTGGCATAGTCGACGACTAGCGAGACACGCGGCGAAGCGTTCGCCAGGTCCGCCACCTGATCAAGTTCGGCTTCCAGCTCATCGAGCGCTTCCCGAAGCGTGCGGGCTTCGGCTTCCGTGATCCGACGCTCGCCGACCAGCTTATCGGTCACCACGTCGAACTCTTCGATTTCCTGCTCGAGACGGCTGATGCGGCTGTCCAGGCCATCGACGTTCTGCTCGGCGCGGCGAACGCCAGCGATGAAGTCGCGCACCTGGCGCACTGTCGCGTTCTCGTCGAGGCCAACCCGTTCCAGCCACTCGCTTGCAATGCGGTCGATGTTCTCGGCGAACTCTTCCGCCGCCGCCTCGTCGATAGTGCGCAGCGGCCGGCCGGCCAATTCGTCGCGGATCGCTTCCATGACCGAGATCGGATCGGCATAGCCAGCGCCGTCTTCCGGCAGATCGGCCAGGACGTCATGTTCCGACTTCACGAAGTTGTCGACATCACCGATGCCGCCATCCTTGCGAAACAGGCCGGGGTTCGTCTTCGGCGTCACGTCCATGGCGCGCAATTCGCGGTCGAGCTTCGAGCCGATCCGCACGCCGCCCTTGGAACGAATGATCG
>FLYM01004469.1_pt1 | contig 31097 bp, 39 predicted proteins | sample 1122581 | NCBI WGS metagenome assembly FLYM01 (sample SAMEA4346789, study PRJEB14843) | hot springs metagenome | biome: Terrestrial Biome; feature: Habitat; material: Sediment | place: India | collected 2012-06-12 | depth 1760 m
CACAACCATTAAATCAACAAGAGGAATAGGAAGACCAGTGGCAGTGAGGAGGCTGTAGTACTCATCGAGATCCCTGGGCATCTCTTCTGTATGTCTGAAGAAGCCGAGGGTTAATATTGGCGCTGTTTCCGTCATGCCGTATCCCACCCTGGGTATGAAGCCCGCCTCCGAGGCCTTTCTGGCAAGTTCTTTAGGCAAGGCAGCGCCGCCAACAGTGAAAATCGGCCTTATTTCTCTGATTTTCTCTATATATTTATGGAGGTCTGGCGCTGTGAGTAACATGTATAACATTGTGGGCACGCCGGCTAGGCTCTTCACTTTCTCTTCTGCTATAAGTTTAACCACATGGTTGGGATCAAAGCGGCCGGGGTAAACCTGCCGCCAGCCTAATAACGCAAAAGTCCAGGGAGTTCCCCATCCGTGTACGTGGAACATAGGGACTAATTGTAGAAAAGTACAGAGATGTTCGGCGCACTCAGGCCTGGCAAAACCTCTATAGCCAGCAAAAGCGACGGCGCTGACAAGCGTGTGTAAAGTTAACGCTCTGTGTGTGAAGTACGCCCCCTTGGGCCTTCCAGTAGTTCCGCTAGTATATCCAATTGTGGCAACGGAGTCTTCACTAATCTCGGGGAATGGCTTTGGCTCCCCCTGTCTTATCACGTCCTCAATCTCCGGATCTCTTGTGGCGGCTCCCTGGCCGTCGGAAATTTGAATATACACCTTGACGGACTTTAAATGAGGCTTTAACTTCTCCACTAATGGGGCAAAGTCTCTGTGGTAAATTAACGCCTTATCTTGCGCGTGATTTACAATATAGACAAGGTCCTCAGGCGCCAGCCTCACATTAAGCGGGTGTAACACAGCGCCCATTCCGGGGACGGCCCAGTATAATTCAAAATGCCATATAGTGTTCCAGTCCATCGTCGCCACTTTATCGCCTGGGCCTATTCCCAACTGCCTTAGGCTATCGGCTAGGCGGAGCGTGCGCTCGTATTCGCGTCCATAAGTAGATCGTATGTTATTGCCGTGCGGCGGCAGATAGGCCACTTCAACATCTCCAAATACTTCTTTAACATACTTCCATATGTTATTTAAAGTGAGTTGGTATTTTTCCATGTGACGTTAAAAAGTATAGCTTTTATCAATTTCTTTAGACATTAGGCTAAGGCGCTACTTTTATTAATCACGAACAGTGAAGGGCTATGGAATCAAAAGCCGTCTCTATCTTGAGTAAATTAATTTCAATACCCACGGTTAACCCGCCGGGCGAGAAATACGCCGAATTTGTTGAATATGTTGAGAAGCTGTTTAAGACATTGGGCTTAGATACTGAAATCATAGAGGTTCCAAAGTCTGAAGTCGCCAAGCGTTGCGCCGAATGTGCTGACTATCCAAGGCTAATTCTTCTGGCGAGGAGCGGAGAGCCGAGGATTCATTTCAACGGGCATTACGATGTCGTCCCGCCGGGGCCGTTAGAGAGCTGGAGAGTCACTATGCCCTTTGAGCCCGTGTATAGAGAGGGCAGAGTCTACGGAAGGGGCGCCGTCGATATGAAGGGAGGACTTACTTCAATAATACTGGCCGTGGAGAAGGCCGCGTCAAATGGGTTGAAAAACTTCGAGGTGTCTTTTGTCCCCGACGAGGAGACTGGCGGCGAGACTGGGGCTGGGTATTTGGCCAAATCGGGTAAGATAAAGGCGCCGTGGGTAGTTATAGCCGAGGGCTCTGGGGAGGATAACATTTGGATTGGCCACAGGGGGCTTATTTGGTTCATGGTAGAAGTTTACGGAAAGCAGGCGCACGGGTCAACGCCGTGGTACGGGCTAAACGCCTTTGAGGGCGCGGCTTATATTGCCTACAGACTGCAAGAGTATATTAAGTCTATTTCCTCCAGGAGGAGTAATTACGAATACGACGACCCCAGAGGGGCGTCTCCCACGGTAACAATAGGGGGCGAAGTGAGGGGCTCTGTTAAGACTAACGTAGTGCCCGGCTACTTCGCCTTTTCTGTAGACCGTAGAATTATCCCTGAGGAGGACTTAGAACAGGTGAAAAGGGAATTTGTCGAGTTTATTGAAAAAGTGGCCAAGGAATTGCCTCATAAAGTAGAAGTGAAAATCACAAATATCTCAGAGGCCGCGTTAGTAGAGCCTAATCATCCCCTTGTTGAGGCGCTGTCTAAATCAGTAGAAGAGGTAATTGGGAAAAGGCCTAGGAAGACGGTATGTATAGGAGGGCTTGACGCCAGGTTTTTCATAAAGGCTGGGCATCCCACGGTAACCTACGGCCCGGGTCCCATAGGGCTGGCCCATGCCCCTGACGAATACGTCGAGGTGAAACAAGTAATCAACGTGGCCGAGGCGTATTACAACTTAATCAAGCGGGTCAACGCCTAGATTTTTCAATATATCTTATTAACTCAGCCTCGGTAAGCCGGTATTGGTAAATAGGCCTCCCAATTGGCATGATGTATAACGGAGTTTCCCCATCTGGCAAGTCTAATATTTCCGCCACTTGGTCGTCGTAAAACGCGCCTACAGCTACAGTGCCCAAGCCGAGCGCCGTTGCTTGTAAATATACGTTTTGACCCGCGTGGCCCAGGTCCATCGGCACGTAACGCACGCGCCCCCTCTCCCCATAGACTCTGACAGTGCGGCTGTAAACAGCTGTGAAAATAAGAGAAACAGGAGCTTTCAACACCCATATCTGCTCAAGCGCGGCTTGATAAAGCGCCTCTCTGAAATCCCCCGTTTTTTTAAGCGTTAGAGTGTGGGAATGGGGATCGTAGTGGTAAACTCCCGGCTTTAAATACCCGTCGCCAGTCTTTACGCCGTGTTCTCCCACTACTACATATACCTCTAGTGGGTATTGGGCGCCGGCGCTTGGCGCAGTCCTCAGCCCATATCTAGTTTCTGAAATCCCGTAGGCGGCCCAGAGTATTTGCCCCAACTCCTCCAATGTCAAAGGCTCCTCTCTAAACTCTCTGACAGATCTCCGGTTTGCCAACGCCTCTTCTACGGAAACGACGCCTCGGAGCCTCGGATAGGGCAGTAGTACTTTCTCTACGTCGGCTCCTGTCCTTTTTCTCACGTCCGTACGTATAACATCTAAAAATATCACTCCGGAGAATATGCCGGCGGATAAGACGCCGGATATAAGCCGGCCTAGAGGCGTGATAAAGAGGAATTTTAAAAAGCCTCTTCTAATCACGTGTGATGTATAAGAGAGTTGCTATAAGTGTTTTTGTGCTAGACGCCTCAGCGGTATTGCTAGCGGTATCGGGCTTTCTGTCCGCAGTCTCTGGCCTCTGCTTAGTAAAGCCCGAGCTCGTGGAAAGAGCCACGCTGGGCCTCTTTGGAGAGTACGCCGTGTGTTCAAAACTACACCTAGACTGGCCCATGTTAATCACTATTCTCACAGCGGTAATACACGGAGCGGCGGGGCTGGACGTCTGGCTTATGAGAATTGGAAAAGACGCTTGGTGGCTGTGGATCTTAGCGTTTGGCATAGCGCTCTGGTTTATATACATATACCTTAGTTAGACAGTGGGGCTAGGAGGCAATTGGCGCACTGTTCAAGAGGCATATAGGAAAATCGCTGTGGTATACGAAAAGGCCAATATGCTCGCCACTTTGGGCAATGTAGATAGGTGGCGCAAAGAGGCTATTTCCCTCTACTTTAAGCTGGACGGCAAAACGCCTATAAAAGTCCTTGACGCAGGCGCGGGGCCGGGCAACATGGCTCTTCACATAAAAGCGGAGAAATACGTCGTTGCACTTGACGTAACTCCCGAAATGTTGCTTTTAAACACTGTGGCTGACGATAAAGTCGTTGGCATGTTTGAATACATGCCATTTAGAGCTAAGGGCTTTGACCTCTTAGTCGCTGGCTATTCTCTCCACGCCGCAGTAGATATTGAAAAGGCAGTGGCCGAGTTTAGCCGGGTTGCGGGGTATCAAGTGGTTGTCTCTATAGGCAATCCGGATAATGTAGTGGTGCGGAAATTATTACTTTTCTATACAAAATATGTTCTCCCAAGACTTGTATGTATAGTGGCCCCCAAAGAGATATGTAATGAGTATAAAAAGATTTATACGATTGTAAAATCTATACCCACAAACGCAATTCTCCGCGAAATAATAAAAAAGTACGCCACAATACTTGTGTTTAAAGAAAAAGGGTTGGGGTCTGTATATCTCTATATTGCGAGGTCTCTCAACGCCTCTTAGGCGACCACACGGCTATATAATAAGGCATATACCTCAAAAACCTCCTCTCTAAGGCATATCCAGCCGCATTTAATATTTGTTCCACCCCTTTCCAGCTGAAGACGTGCTTTGCCCCCATGGCGGCGACAATGGCCACGAGGCCAGGGGTGGATTCCACCACTTGCTGGCCTATTAGGAGCTTACCTCCATGTGAGAAAATAGACTTAATACAAAACAGCTCTTTTACGGGATCTAACAGCCAGTATAAAGTGTGGATCATTAGCACGGAGTCGACGCCGTTTGGTACGTGGCGAATAGCGATTTTCACAGCGTCACACGCCGTTGGGGCTAAGAATAAACACACCTCGCCCCCGCACTCATTAGGCTTAACGTTTAGAGCACTGGCGGCCAGCTCTATATTGTCCCTCCTGTAGTCAAAACCTATATAGAGCCTGGGTTTGTGCATTTCCAAAACAGCCATGGCCACTTGCCCCTCTTTTACAATAGGCTCAAATATAGTTTGGTATTTTTCTATTTCCACAAGCCGGAGAAAGGTCTGTCTCAATATTTTATACCATCCCTGGCTTAACATAGTTGAATATAATATGGCTAGGGTATTCTCGTCGGCTTTATTAGAGGCCACATTAACGGCTCCTACTCTATCAAAAGACTCGTGGAGCTCAACGAATTCAATGGCGTAGCTATTAGTGGGATATTCCGGCTTTTCCGGCCTTTTCTTAATGTGGCCATCCTCTTTGATATACCCCCTGAGTCTCAGCGAGATGAATAAGGCTCTTGCAAAGACGCTTTGTCTAATCGCAGAAAGGCCCAATTCGTTAAACACCTCATCCCACCACTTAACGGCATACCACTCACTCCACTCAAGCGCCTTTTTCACTTGCCTCACCCCACCGCCCGCCTCTATAAAGGGCTTGTAGTAGCGGAGGACGTTTACCTCCTCCAAGAGCCTCATGTGCACACCACAACTCCTGCCTCTTTCAACCTCCTCATCAACGTCTGTAAATCTGGCGGCACCTTTCCGCTTTGTATGACCTCCAGAACTGCTTGTTGCGTCGACTGGGGGAGAAGGGAGAACCTCTCCCAGTCTCTAATTTCGCAGTCTAGCACAAAATCATTAAGCATAATTGTGAAGGCGTGCCCGTTGGGGCACGTGACCTCGGCCTCGCCCCCCGCAGAGGACTTAATTGAGGGGATAAATTCAACGCCGCAGAAAGGACACTTGACCTTGTTGGCGAGTCTGTACACGCGGGATTGCATATTATACTATTTATTTAGTCTGTTGGTGGTTCCTTTATATACTAAAAAGCTAATTTATAGGTATTGTAAAGATAGTCCGGTTTGTATAAATCAAAATTTATAGAGCTCAAGTGTCCCTCACCTGCGGCGACAGAGGTATACCTACCTCCCAGCCGCCTAGTTTCACATATTGCGCTTTCAACCGCCTCGTCTATATACTCTTCTGAGGCAATCCACAAGTAATCAATGTTGAAATTCCACTTGTTGAGATAGACTAGGTATTTGTGCCCAGACGCGTCAGATGATATCACGATGTGGTCAGGACCTGGTTCCGGATGACCTTCAGTGGGTTTTTCAATATGTATGCCTGAGGCGCAGGGCCTTGACGTTGAGTAGATATATAGCGCTCCCCGTTGTTGGTATAAATCCTTCTCTATGACGTGGGGAGTGAGCAAGATCTTCGTGCCGCGTAGAGGCACTAAAAAATCTAGTTTACGTATTTTTTTCAAAATCGCAATGTATGCCTCCTCTAACCGGGGCCTCTCTGAAGCCCAGCGCACCTTTATCACACACCCTTCAGGTATTTTGTATAGAGGTAGTAGTTCCACAAGCGGCTTAGCCCAGAAAAGCCTAAGTCTCCCGAGGTGGCGGTACCAAATTGTGAATTCGTCAGGTGTGAACGGATCTAGGCAAACCATTAGGAAAACAGAGACACCCGCCGCGTTACTAATTTCTCTAAATCAGACACTACTGGTAATAAAGAGGCGTAGTCCTTATTGGCCAAGAGGGACAAGATGGCGTTCATTTTATCAAATATTACCGCATCTATTTGCTCAATCTCTCTCTTAGAGGTCAAGCGGCCCTCAGTGGATTTCACCTTTACTGCAATCATGTTAATAGCCTTTAAAACCCTGCCCAACTCCTCTACATTGTCTGAGTTTAACATCCTCTTCCTTATCTCAGCTTCAATCTCCTTCAGCCCCTTGTAAATTAGCTGTCTGATCTTAGGCTCGTCTTCAACGCTTTTATAACCTGGAAATACAAAGAAACGCGGAGCCACGAAAAAGCGTTACGTTACATTTAAATATCTTTAGGCCTCTTCTTAAACAGCTGATTTATCGGCCACGCAAAGACGCCATACCTATATCTTTCGAATAACAAAAAAGCTCTTATGCCTCCGTTTGCGTTAATTCCGCCGGTGTAGGGCAGGGCTATCGCAGGGAAATACAAAACTATAAAATACAGAGAAACTGTAAAGCATGCTTGGCTGGGTTGATGATTTTGAATTCCACGGCCCTTTAACTCTGGAGATGTTAGAAGTGCCCAGGGTTTTGATTTCAGCTGTTGTGATTAAGCAATCAGATGAAGGCTTTGAAAAGGCCGTGAGGGGGTGGACGAAATTCGGCACATTAAGCGTCGTTGAGGCGGTTTATGCCTATGTATTGCAGGTGAAAAGGGAAGTGCTTGGAAGAGAAGAGTTGTTACATAAGCTTTTGTGGATACTGCCTAAGTCCACTGAGCTTGATATACTGGCAATGCAGAGAGTATTGAAACTCGGCTTGGGGATAACTACTTGCGACTTGGGGCTCGTGGTGTTGACATATACGCCGGTGAGAGACGGGTCCCAGCCCCAAAGGCCTGTTGGAGTTATATATGAGCTCAAAAGGGGGGAGACCACTATTTATATCGCTAGGAATAACAACGGCAGAGTTATTTATGACGGAGAGACAATGTGCGTCGTGCCGATGTCAAACAGAGGCGATCCCCACCCGCTTTACGACGCGTATATAAGAGGATTTCGAATAATTACCGAGGGAACGCCGTCTGAAAACGACTTGTGTGTAGTTCATAAGAGGCTTGGGCTACGGTGTCTCTCGCTTAACGCGCGGTAGCTCCCACCCCCTTGTCAATGCCGCTATTCTAATAGTCGTGACCGCGGCTATTGTGGCCATCATTGCCGCCTCCCGGCCCAGGGGGCTGGCCACGAGGTATACGAGGCCTCCCAGGGCCGCCGCCGACGCGTAAATCTCTCTTCTCAACACCACGGGTATTTCGCCCGCTAACACGTCGCGCACAACTCCGCCGCCTGCCGCTGTAAGAGCTGATAGCATTATCACTGTAAGCCAACAGTTATGTACTCCATGTGCTGGGCAATAATTAGCCGTAATATCGGCTCCAATGGCCGCAAAGGCCCCCAAGCCGACTGCGTCTGGATACAATACGTAGTCTTTAAACCGCTTGACATACGGGTAAAGGAAAAAGGCAAGAAGCGATGCAGTTAATGCAGTTAGCGGATAGGGCAGGTAAACGACGTTTACCGGCGGAACTCTGCCGAGAAGCACATCTCGCATAATTCCGCCAGCTAGGGCGGTTGAAAAACCCAGCGTCAAGAAGCCGAGAAGATCCATTCCTTTCTCGCCGGCCTTTAAGGCGCCGGAAATGGCAAAGGCTATTATCCCGACGTAATTCAGAGTTTCTATTATTATCTCTGCGGACATAAGCCGAGGGCCTTAGCGATGTGCGCCTCTTCAACCACAGGCTTGATTAATTTCACAAACCTCCTCACGTCTGGCCTTTCGTATAAAACAAGATATCGCGAAGCCCCGCTTTCATCTGTAGTCTCCAATGGGCTAAATCCCAGCAACCTCAGGGATTTTGCTAGCTTTTTACTGCCGCTTTTAAAAATAATTATTACCTCTCCGCCGTGGGGATCGCCCATGAAGAACTCGCCGTATGTCTCAAAAGCGCCTTTTATAAAATACACGTGTTCTAACACTGTCTTAGGAGTATATTTACAGTAACTCTTGGGGAGCACAACGGTAGTGCCGCGGATCTCAAAGCCCAGGGCGTTGAACCACTGTAATAAAAAGGCCTTTACTCCCCTCGCCTCACATCCATTCACCGCCACGCCTGAAATATATGCTTTTATTAGCCTACGGCTGTAGTGGGACGGCATATACAGGCATGTAGGCGCCGCCTGTGGTGTCAATAAGGTGCACTGCCCTCACCTCAAAAGCAGTGCCAGTATATTTCGCCGCCTCCTCAACTGCAAGCCTTATGTCATCAAGGGCAGGCCTTTTCAAGCGAATGGAGTAAACAGTGAGGTGAGGCTTAAACTCGGCGTATCGCTCCACAAGAACGCCTGTCAGCGACGCGGCCAGTAGCGCTCTCAACGCGGCGAATTCCCCATAAGGCTCTACCCTAAGGGCTATGTACCGCGGCTTAGAGGGGCTGGGGAGCAAAACTACAGGGCCTATAGTCGCCACAAACCGGCGGTACTTCACCTCTACTCTAATAGGCTTTTCTAACTTTACTAAAGTAATATGGGGTTTAACCGACATTACTCCCTCAAAGGGTCTTAGTGGATGAATTGGGGGGAGGATGCCGTAAATATAGGCCATGTTAAACGTAATAAAGCTCTCCCCGCTCTTTCTGCTCTCTATCAAGCGCCGAGCCGGGCTTGTTAAGCCTCGGCCTGCCCGACTTTACATCCCGCCTAAATGAGGCATCAGCCCATTTAAGAAAGGTGTTCATGCCAGTTCGCATGTCAGTTGGACCTGGGGAATACCCCCTAACCCCCGGCTCGCCTATAAACGGCATTATTGCGTTAGACATGTAGTCCAGCATGGCTATGTCGTGTTCTACAATTAAGGCCGCCACTTCGCTTTCCTCAATAATTCTCCTGATAGTACGCGCAACTGTAATTCTCTGCTCTACGTCTAAATAGGCCATGGGCTCGTCTAACACGTATAAATCTGCTTTTTTCAACAGCGCGGCGGCAACTACTACTCTTTGCAACTCCCCGCCTGATAGCTCCCCGAGCCTGCGCTCTAAAAGAGGGCCTAAGTTAAAGCCGGCGTTTAAATCAGGCCAAATTGGGTTCTCTGTGTAATCGCCCGCTTGCTGAGCCAGCCACAAGCTCACGGGGACGTCGTGGTTCTTCACGGCTATATCTCTAATATACTGGGGCTTATAGCTAATACGCGGCGTTGAGCTGACTGCGCCTTTAACCGGCTTTATCTCGCCGACAAGCACTTTTAAAAACGTGGTTTTTCCAATGCCGTTAGGGCCTATGACTCCCACCACTTCCCCCCTCGCTATATATGAAGACGATACTTCCAGCTGGAAGCCGCCGAGGTCAACGTCTATGTCTTCCCACTCCACAAGGCGGGCGGCTTTCCCGCTCTTCCTCTCGGGCGGCCTTGTCTCGAATTTTATCGGGCGGTCTCGAATTCTCATATTCTCCGATGAGATATAGCCGGAGAGGTATTCGTTAATAGCCTCCCTGGCCCCTGCGGGGTGCGACACAATGCCGTAGGCCCCAGGCTTGCCGTATACAATTACAATATTGTCGGCTAAGAAATCGAGCACTGTTAAGTCATGCTCCACGACCAGTACGTACTTATTCTGGGTGTACTCCCTTATGGCGTCTGCAACTTTGACTCTCTCTACGACGTCTAGGTGTGTGGCCGGCTCGTCAAAAATATAAACGTCGACGTCTTTAGACAACGCAGCTGCAACTGCAAGTTTTTGCAATTCGCCCCCAGATAGCTTATCCACCTCTCTGTTTAATAATTTATCGAGCCCAAACCTCTTGACTAACTCCTCTCTAATCCCAGCCTTTTTCACAATTTCCCCAACAGTCCCTTTGAGGTAAATAGGTATGAGCTCAATATACTGAATTTTGTGAACAGCCCTAAGTTTATTGCTATAGAGCTCTGAGAAATACGTCTGAAGCTCAGTCCCCCTAAATTGCCTAATTACGTCTTCAGCGCTAGTCTTGCCCTCCGTCTCGCATAAATTAGGCACGAGCTCTCCCGCCAGTATTTTGGCCATTGTTGTTTTGCCCAGGGCATTTCGCCCCAAGATACCTACCACTTTGCCTCTTCTTAAAATGGGCAGCCGGTAGAGCTTAAACCCGCTGGGGCCGTATCTATGTACGCAATCCCGTTCTAACTCGTCGGGCAGGTTGACAATAGTAATTGCCTCAAAGGGACATTTGTGTACGCAAATCCCACAGCCTATACACAAGGCCTCAGATATCACAGCCTTTTTCAACTGCTCATCTATCCACACAACTTTTCCGCTCTTATTAACGGGGCAGTATTTCACACACTCGTGGCCGCACTTCTTCGGCTGACATGAGTCTCTGTCAACAACGGCGACGCGAACCACGACTTTATTAAAAGACACGTTTAAATGCCTTGAAGAGAAAGGCGTTTTTAGCCGAAAGCGGCGACAACGCCTATTGAAAATTGTTTACGGGGATTTTGTTAAACGTTGCGGGCCGTTTAGACGTCAGCTGGTAAACGCCAGTAACACAACTAATAACAATACTAGGGCCAGTAATGGGCCTATTACCCTCCTGGTCTTTTTAAATACGCCTGAGAGGAAGAAAAAAGTAGCGATAAGAAGCACTGCCACAATCCGTCCGCCGTACTCCCCCAGGCCCATAGACGACAAAATGGAGGCAATGGCGTTGAACACAGTTTTTATAATTGCCCAAATCGTCGCGTAATCAATCACCGGCATATCCTCCTCCCCCTCCAGTTTACACATTTAACAAAGGCCGAAGTCCACACAGCCATGGGGAGTACGAAATTCCCCACCGCCCATGTGGCAAGTACAGCGCTAAGTCTTATTTCCATGCCCGTATGTCGTTTAACGCCAAGTGCTCTCACTACGTCTTTCGCGAGGTTTATGGGGTGGAGCAATAGCCCCGTTAACATCCACATACTCCCAGTGAGGAAGCCCGCTACAGGTAGGACTATTGATATCAAAAAGCCCAGGGTGTAAATAATCAGCCCGGCGTACCAGCCCTGGGGGGCGTGCCACTTCACCATTAATATTTGTCTAACCCCCCACCAGAACGCCTCGCTTAATTTACAATTAGGATCAGGCGTGGGGGCTATGGCGCCTCTTGCAAACCAGATGCCACCGCCTACCTCCTTAATGGCGGAATATACTACATAGTCGTCGCTTACGTATTTTGGCAATTTTTCAGCCAGGCGGGTTTTCTCAGCAAATTCCCTCTTGAAAGAAGTGGAGCCTCCCCAAACAAATCTCGACCTTTTGTCTAACATAGCTGGAAACCCCATATTACTAATAGCCAGTCTTACTTTATGACAAAGACCGCGCCCTAAATACCACCGGTACGTTGTCACTGCAGTATAGCTAGAGAGAGGCGCCGTCATTAAATAGAGCCACCTCGGGCTTGGGTTTATGTCATCGTCTGCAAAGACAACACAGTCTCCAGAAGCCCTCTTCAAGCCTGTCGCCAGAGCCGCGCCCTTCCCCTCCCCTTCGCTAATGATCACAACTCCGTACTTCTTGGCTAGTTCATAAGCCGGATCCGTAGGCGAGTCCACCACAAATATATACTCAACATCGGTGTCCACTTTTTGAGAAGTGATGGCAACGAGATTACTCTCAGTGGAGGGGTGGATCCCCCTCATGGGTATTATGACGCTGATTTTTTTACAAGCTTGGGCGAAGTCTCTATCCTCTTTTCTCCAAAACCCGTATTCCCTGATAAGCCCCGCCATTGCGAGTCCTATGAACGGGACGAGTGCCAGTGGCTCGAGCACGGCGATTAATTTCAAGATATTTATTATCATTTATAAAGGCATCGGCTAGTCAAGACTCTGGCGTAAATCCAATTGGGCATCAATATTGAATTTGGGCGCTGGGGGTATATAACCCGGTGCGTCTGTTTTACATGAGCCAAGTAAAAGAGTTTGACTTAACCTATAATGATTTGTTCAGAGCTCCAGATAAAGAGGGAGCCATAGTGTCAGTAAGGGTTCACAGAAAAGTGAAGGCCGTGTTAGAGGAATTGGCAAAGAGGGAGGGCTTAGACGGAGTGTCAGAATTAGTCCGCTATCTTATCGCTGGCTATTTGCTGGGCAAGTACAACATAGAGAGGCCTAAGGAGAAAGTGGTAGTCGAGCCCATCGTCCTCACAGTGAATGTGCAGAAGGGTACCCCCCCTATAGATGAAGTAGAAGTAGATTTAGTCGCCGAGGAGGTGGCCTCTGTGATTAGAGACGTAGAGGATTATGTGAAGAAAGTCAAGGCGGGTCTTGTACAGAAAAACCCAGAAATTGCTATGAAGCTATGGAAAAAACTGGCTAAGGCGTTGAAAATAGCTAAAAGACTGGGCATGGAAGAGGAGTACGTTAAATTAATGAGGCTGAAGGCCCAACTTTCAGTAATTGAATAAAGTTTTTAACTCCTTTAAAAAAGTAGCGCCATGGCTACATGCAACAAGTGGGAGAGGCTGATTTCTTGGGCTGAGAAAGAGGGCAACAGTCTCAAGGCGCTTGAGTTTAAAGAAAAACTCGTAGAGTGCATAGTATATACAGCTCTTGAAAAAGTCCGAAAGAAGAAATTGGCAGAAGTAGAAGAGTTAATTAAATACGGTAGGGAGATGGCTAAAAAATTCGCGATTGAGGAGCTAAACTTCCACATATCGCTTATTGAAAAGGAGGTGGCAAAAATTAAAGAGAGAAGGAAAGCGCTGGCTCAGACTAAATAAAGGGCGTCGACGACTTTTCTAAGTCTCTTCAACTTCTTCCCCCTGGCGTCTGTTACAACAGCGTATTTCCCCAAGCCGACGGCTAATATGTCCACAGGTATCCCCGCCACTTCTCTCCCCACTAGTACTAAAAAGCCTTTCTCTCTGAAGTGTTTCCAGTAATAGTAGAGATTTCCGTATCTCTTGTTAACTGTTGCCGTCATTGGAAGAGATCCGTCGACAAGTCTCCGTATATTCGCTGAGGTGTATAAATAGTAAAAGGGAGGTTTCTGTATCTTTATCACTTCTGCTAAAACTCCCTCGACGTCAGGGCTTGTAGTAATTTGAATAACGTTGTGCATATACTTTTTGCTTTTAGAGGCTAAATAGAGAGACTTCCTTTTGGAGTCGAAAATAGGGACTACTGGCGTGTACAAATTACCGCCTCTAACCGCCGCGGGCAGAGTTGTGCCGAATAGCTCCACGAATTCAACTTGATATCCCCACCGCTCTAACAACTCGGCTGTTAGGAAAACTGCGGCTTTTCTGATACTCGCTCCACCGGGCCGGTACTTCTCTAAATTCGATTTGTATACAGTCTCAATCACCGGCGCCAAGTAATTCACTGCGCTTTGGATATCCACCCCGCTTTCTTCCATTTTCTTAAATATTTCTCTCTCTAGCCACTTAGGCGCGTCTTCAATTCCCAAGATTTTCTTTACCGCTTTCTCTATCATTGCTACGATATTTTTTAAAGATCGTGTTAATAAGTCTTAGTGGAGATAGCCCTCACAGGGAGTATAAAGCCGCCGCTGGCAACCCCAGCGCCGTATTTAATAATAGGCGGCTTTAGATTAGTGGAAGTAGTTGCGTTATCTCTTTGTGATTATGGAAAAGTGACGATATATGTGGATAAAAGAGTAGACCTCCCAACATCGTTAGAGGGATGTAGATTTGAAATTAGGGAAGGCGTCCCGCAAGACGTCCCGAAATTAGACGTGGGCTGTGCCCCCTATTTGTTAAAGTCCAAGAACTTGGCATGTGGCGGCGTTAAATTTGACTTGGGAGGCGAGATGTATGTGGCAGAGCCTCTCAACTCCCTCGCCGACGTCTTGGAAAAAAACGTGGAGTTCATGAAGTTGGCGCTGAATCGGATTAAAGCGCTTGGCATTGAGCTTATGAAGGGAGATGTAAGGGGCGAGGTGCGCGGAGACGTATACATTCGTGGAAAGGTCTATGAATACGCCTACTTAGAGGGGCCTGCAGTAGTAGGCCCCCAATCCTCAGTACTGCCGTTTACATACATAAGGCCAGGAACGGTGTTGTACTACGACTCTAAAGTGAGAGACGAGGCTAAAAACGCCTTATTAGACGCATATACCCGTAAGCAACACGGCGGCTATCTCGGCGATACATACATAGCGCCTTTTGTTAACTTCGGCGCTGGAACAACTGTGTCAAACTTAAAAAACACCTTGGGGGCTATAAGGCCCTCTTACTCATCTAAAAGTTATAAGAAACTAGGCCCTGTCGTGGGGGAATTTGTAAAAACAGCTATTGGCACTTTAATATACGGCGGTAAATACATAGGGCCGTTGTCTCATCTATACGGCGTAGTAGATAGGGACGTGCCTCCGCTTTCAATATACAAGGGAGGCGAAATAATACCAATGGATAGAGACAAGGCTGTGGAGTATTTAAGGCGAGATTTAGAGCAATACGGCAGAGGCGATTTATTTCCGTTTTATTACAAAGCCTTATTCGAGAAGTCTTTGTTTTAAATACTCCTTTTCCATTTCCTGAATCTTCCCAGTTAGCTCATTTAAATCAACGCCGTTTAAGCTGGCCAACAGCTCCTCCACGGCGTCTATAGGAAGGCGGGAGGCCAGGGCATAAAGCCCCGTCCATCCATATTTTCGTAAAATCTCAGCAGTTCTCTTAATCTCATCGTAATTACGCCTTATTTCCCTCTCCAAGTTGTCGCTCTTCACCACGCGCACTACGCCGATATCGGCACTGCCACATCTGGGACACTTTAATTCATAAACTTCGCCGACGCGGATTATGCCGTACCAGCCGCATACAAGGCAGGCGGCTAACATAGAATAATTGAGAAGCCTTGCTTTAGTGCTGTCTAGCACAAGTCTTCTTAGCCTCTCCGGCGGGATTATCTCTAATCTGTGGGACAATTTCTCATAAAGTACTTCGCCTAAGTGCGTCGGCTCGGCTGAGAAGGCAATGGATATCTCCCCCCACCTGATCCTCTGGAGAACCTCCGCTGTGTGTTGTAAATCTAAGTCTCTTTCTAGCGCCTCTTTTAACGCCTCGTCAAATACGGGCGTGCCGCTGAAGGCTTCAACGAGTTTAGACATGCTTATGCTGTATACATCTGCCTCTTTATCCACAGCGCCCATTCTCTTAGCCACGTGGAGAATTCTCCGTTTAAACGAGCCTGATTTTACTAGCGCAGATTTAATAAGCTCAGCTATTTCTCTTGCGTCCATAGACGCCAGTTTTCTTATTTGCTCCGCCACTAACTCGGCGGGCAGGGGATCGGAAGATTGAATAATAACGCCGTATGGGTCCTGGTGAACTCCCACGGGTTTTTCCAAAATTTTTATCAAGAGCTCTCCGATGAGCTTCCCCAGCGTCCTATTCACCAGAGTTCCAAACGCCGCGTGGACAACGACTACGTTTTCTCTGAACTGCTCAATCACCACAGTCTTGTCGTCGGGCAGAGGGCCTTTGTGTTTCGTTAACTCCTCTAGGATAAACGCCGCGGTTTCCTCGCTTATGCCGTACTCCTCTGCTAGGGCCTTGTGATCGCCGAGTTCTAACGCCCTTCTTCTCAACTTGCCAACTTCCTGGGCCACCTCAAAGGGCACTGGTATTTCTTCGCCTATCCAGCTGGGAATTGCGCCAGAGGGGTCTGAGACCTCAACTACTTTAATGCTCCTATCCTCCACTGCAGTAATTAGCCAAGGCCTTCCTCTGAAAATAAATTTAACGCCCGCGTTGCCGTATTCTGCGACAAACGACTCGTCTAATGTTCCCACTAATTCGTCTGTTTTGGCGTTTATAACCGCGTACTGCCTCTCGTCGGGTATCATGGACAGCGTCTCGTAAAAATAACGGTAGAAGCCGCGCCCTCTGGGCCTCGCCACTGTGTCGCTATCTTCAAAATACACCGCCAGCCTCGGGTAGAGGTCTTGCATGAACTTAACCACTCGCCTAAGCTCCTCAATAGCTAAGTCTCTATACGGATAGGCCCTTTTTATCACGTGGTAAAGCTCTTCAAGCTTCCACCTAGGCTTCATTATTAAAAACGCCACTATTTGATTGACCAACACGTCGTAAGGCTTATGGGGTATTTGCGTAGGCTCTATAAATCCGTTTCTGGCCATTTTTACAATAACAGTTGCCTCCATGACGTCGTTTACATCCTCGCCAATCACAACGCCCTTAGGCACTGCGGTGAGCCTATGCCCGCTTCTGCCAACTCTTTGAAGCAACCTAGTGACTTGGTGAGGGGATATGTACTGGATGACCAAATCCACATGTCCTATATCAATGCCGAGTTCTAAACTAGACGTGGCCACTACAGCCTTTAACTCCCCCCTCTTTAGCCGCTCCTCTACAGATACGCGCACCATTTTTGAAAGCGAGGAGTGGTGAACAGCCGCCGGGATGTCTGGGAAGAGGTATGTCAGGCGAAAGCCCAGCAACTCAGCCATACTTCTAGTGTTGACAAATATTAAAGTACTGCGGTTCTCCTCCACGAGTTTTTTTATTAATTTAAGACGGGCTATGACGTCGGGAAATAGGCCCGACGTCTCAGCTAGTTTGTAGTCCTCCGCCGTGGGCTTAGGCCTCACGACGTCAAGCTTCATTTGTCTAGTTATATTGACCATGACGATTTTAAATGGCCTGTCAACGCCCATGAGGAATTTGGCCACCTCCACTGGGCTGCCCACTGTGGCTGAAAGTCCCACGATTTGAAAATCGCGGCCTACGTGATACCGTAGTCTTTCCAGGGCGAGACTGAGCTGAACTCCTCTTTTATCCTCTGCGAGTTCGTGCACTTCGTCGATAATTACCCATTGCAACTCTTTTAAATGCGTCAAAAGCCTTTTCCCAGTCATAATTGCCTGTAACATTTCAGGCGTAGTGATAAGTATATGCGGCGGCGTTTTGCTCTGCCTCTGCCTATCAGCCTTGTCAGTATCGCCGTGTCTTACATCTACTCTAAAGCCCAACCTCTCTCCCCACCACTTAATTCTATCTAACAGGTCTCTGTTAAGCGCACGCAGAGGAGTTATATAGAGTACATATATGCCCGGTCTGTCAATATCTCTTTCTAACATCTTAGACAAAATGGGCAACAAGGCGGCCTCTGTCTTCCCGCTGCCAGTTGGCGCAATAATGAGGACGTTGTTGCCGGATAGAATTTCAGGTATTGCTCTCTTCTGCGGCTCGGTTGGCTCTGAGATTCCCCTTTCTTTCAAGGCCTCTCTTATTGCTGGGTGAAGGAGGTGAAAAACCACACAATGCATAAGGTTTATTAAATTATTCATACAACGGTTCAATGTCTAGAGGCGTCTTGATGTTGCTGGCCTTAGTGGCCTTCTCCATGGCGCAGACATTAGTAGTCAACGGGACTCAGCCTTTTAAAGCATATGTAAAAGAGGGTGCGCTGGTGATAAACGGTAGCGAAATAACGCTCCCCCAAGAGCGCCTTTCTTGGAATTATAACGGCACATACACAGTATATGGGATTTATTACTCAAATCCCAATTGCCAGTTGGGGACTTGGCCTAATCAGCCTAGATTTTATATCACGTGTAACACAGGCTCTGATTTCATTATAGTGGCTGTAAAAGATCCAAAGGCCCGGGTTATATGTAAAACAAATAGGGGGCCTCTCCAGCCCTCAGCCGCCTCGAAATACGTCGAAATATACCAAACCAACGGGCTTAATATAGAATGCGAATCGGGTTACTCCGCCGTGGCGTCAGCGCCAGGCGTTTTACTGGGCGTATTGGCTGGAATAACCGCGGCTACAGCCACGTTATTACTGGCCCTGGGGATATTGTTATTGCGCGCTCTCCTCAAAAAGTAACATTAACGTCTTCTCAGTGACCATGCCTATTACAGCAGTCCCCTCCTCGTTTACCACGGGCACTCCGCCCACATCATATTCAAGCATTTTCTTAATGACGTCTATTACTGAGTCGTCGGGCTTTGCGAGGAAAATTGGCGATTTAGCTATATTTATCACGTAGTTATTAACTACTTCTTCCCCGGCGCCTTGTTTAATTTTCTCAATAGTCTCGTCGTCGGCGAAATATTTAAGGACGTCTTTGGCGTGTAGCATAGCCACTACTTTCCCATTTTCGTCCACTATGGGATACCGTCTGAATTTATAAATCGTGATGCCCTCAAGCACGTCCATAACAGTTGAGTAAGGCGTTAATACGTAGATAATACGCGTCATCACATCTCTCACTCTATGCGGAAAGTCCAGTTGCGACGCTAATTTCAAAACATCCCACTCAGTGAATATCCCCACTAACCTCCCAGCCTCATCTACTATGGGCATGGAGCCAAAATTATGCCTTAAAAACAAGGAGATGACCTCGGCAACTGGCGTCTCAGGCCGGGCGGAAATAACGCTTCTAGTACCTATTTCAATGATGTTTTTCATATAAATATCGCTGTAGAGAGATCCCTCTGTTGTTTTATCGCTTATCCACGAGTATATCGCGTCTAAAATGTCTAACATAGTAATAATGCCAACTAGTTTGTCCCCCCGTATTATAGGCAGTCTCCTGATGTCGAGATTTACCATTATCTTCATGGCGTTGAGGACTTTTTCCTTCTCTCCAACAGTTACTACGTTTTTAGTGGCGAATTCAATTACAGGCCGGTTGAAGAGATCCACATCTTTACAAACGCCCTTATTTAAATAAATTCCTATTCGTAAGCCAAGCCCCCAATTGTGAAAAGGCCTTAGCTCTGTGGGAAATTTTATTCTTCACCTCTTCTCCCAATTCTGCGTATGTGGCCGTCATGCCCTCCGGTATAAATATAGGATCATATCCAAACCCCCCTCGCCCCCTCGGCTCATGCGCTATATACCCCCTAACCTCGCCGACAAAAACCTCGACTCTTCCTCCGATACATATAGCCGCGGCGCATTTAAAAGTAGCGCGTCTATCCGCCGCTCCCTCTAACAGCTTCAACACGCCTTTAAGGCCAATAGTTCTGTAGACATACTCAGCGTAAGGGCCGGGAAAGCCCCCTAAAGCCTCGATGTACAAGCCGGTGTCGTCTACAACGACGAAATCCCCGTAGCGAGAGCAGAGAAATTCGGCGGCCTTCCTGGCGATTACAACAACGTCGTCATGTTGAATCTCCACCTTCTCCGCATCAAGTCTCTCAACCTCAATGCAAAAAGGGGCGAGGATGTGGGAGACCTCGGCGAGTTTATAGGGGTTGTTTGTGGCAAGGCGTATTCTCATTAAGAGAGACCCATGTGGTTTTTAACACGGGCTAATAACTCGTGCTCAGGCGGCACGCCGACGAACTCCACATCTCCAACGGCGGCATCTTCCGCTTGTAGTATCACTGTGGGCACGCCAGTGACGCCATACATGTCGGCAATATCTGGGTTCTCGTACGCCTCTACTACTACAGACACGACCTTTCCCTTACTTTCATATGCAAACATATTCGCCATAAGCACTGCGTAGGGACAGTAGGGACAGCTGGGAGTGACAACAGTCAATATGTATACTCTTTTTGGCGCGCCTTGAGCCAGCGTTGAGAGCTCAGCCCTTGTCTTTTGCCTAAGGCCTGTCTTCCCAGTGCTTAGCCTAACCACAGTCTCTATAAACGCCCTTACCTCCTCCCCCATAGGGGCGCCTAAATATCTAATAAACCCCTCGCCGAAGTAAATCACGGGCACTCTCTGGGGCTCTACGCCGAATTTCTTAAAGGCCTCTACGTCTTTTTCTGCGTTGTATTTGTTAACTATGAGTTTTCCCTGTGGGGCCAGCTGTACGAGGAGATCCAGCAACTCCTCCGTGGGGATGCACCAATTAGTCTCCCTCCCGGCGCAGTTGGGACTAGTGAAGAAGTTAATATTTACTGGGTTTTCCATTTGCGATAACATTTCCTTTATAATTTCTTTAGTCTCCTCGTCGACTTCAATATGAGGCACCTCTTCCGGCCCTCCTATAGGCACAGCCATAGGCGAATAAACGACTAGTGTATATTAAGATTGTCTCCTCCTCTTCTTCCCTCTTTTAGCCTTTTTCCTCTTTCTCTTTTTCCGCTTCGCTTTTTTCTCCTCGCCGGCTTTTGCAGAAGCGGACTCTAAGTACTGGTAAATGTCGTCAATAATCTCTTTGTATTTGCCCTCCAATTTGTTTTTAATATCCTCTAGAGTAAGCCCCGCCTCTTGTCTCCAAGCAGTTAAGTCTAGTAAAAAGCCTAATTCATCTACATACCTCCAGGGGTCGAGAGTCCTCTCTTTAATCTCTTTTAAAATCGCCGGGCTGACCCTTCCGCGGTAGGGAATGACCGCGAAGACATGCCCTATTTCTTGGTCTTCATACACCACGATTTTCCCCTTCTCTCCCGCGATTTCAATAACCGCCTGGGCCACGCCGGTTTATGAAAAAGGTATAAATAACTATTGTAAATAAGACGGCGGGACAGAGGCGACGAGTTTTTTAACAGCCTCAACGCTTTGCATGAATTTTTGCCTCTCCTCCTCAGTGAGCTCTACTTCCAAGACTTTTACGACGCCGCTCCTCCCGAGTATTATTGGCACTTCCACCGGCACGTCTCGCACTCCGTATTCGCCTTGTAACACTACTGAGGCAATTAAGGCCCTCTTAGCGTCTCGTTTAACAGCCTCGGCCATTATTGCAAGCCCGGCGCCGGGCCCCCAGTTGGAGGAAAAGCCTCTTAACTCCGTAATTCTGGCGCCCGCCTTGACGGTCTCCTCCACGACCTCTTTTAGCTGTTCCTCCGTTAACAGCTTGCTTAGAGGTACGCCGTGGACGTAGCTTTTACTCGGCACTGGGAACATGCTCTCCCCGTGTTGGCCCAAGACAATTGGAAGTATAGACGCGGGGGATATGCCAAGTTTCTTGGCGGCGTAGAAGGCCAATCTCCCGGCGTCTAAAACGCCGCTGAAGCCTATAACCCGCTCCCTTGGAAAGCCCGTGGCTTTCCACATGACATACGTCATGGCGTCTAGGGGGTTTGTTGTTAAAATAACAATAGAGTCAGGCGCGTATTTCTTTATCTCTCTGCCTATTTCTGCGACAATTTTGGCGTTTGCTTCCAAGAGCTGTTCTCGCGTCATACCCGGCTTTCTGGGCAAGCCGGCGGTGACTATAATTAAGTCGCTCCCCTCTATATCCTTATACTCATTTGAACCCACATACTCCACGTCTAGGCCTAATATTGAGCTCATGTGATTCATATCGAGGGCCTCGCCTTGTGGCAAGCCTTTTACAATATCTATTAGTAAAATTTTATTATCCAGTTTCATAAGCCCCATGATCACGGCCGCCGCTGTTCCGACTCTGCCGCTTCCAATTATCGTTATCATGAGAATATAACTAAACTCAGGTAAAATATATTTTTTATTAAAAAGTCGAATATGTAGTTGCCAAAAGTTACAACTTGCCCCGGCTGAGAACTCTAGCGGCTACTATTAATGGGTGCCACACTGGCGCTGTGTCGGGCATATATCCAATATCTGAAAAGAAGAGATCAGACACGGTGTAGCCAGATTGTACCGCCACTGCTAGGATATCTGCATAAGAGGCGACGACTGGGCTCTTGCCGACTATCTGTCCGCCGAGAATGCGGCCAGTCGACTCCTCCGCAATAAGCTTGACGTGTACTGTCTCAGCGCCAGGCATGTAATGTGCCTTAGTCCTCGCCTTTATTAATGCGCTTTGTGTTTTAAACCCGAGCTGGGCGGCATCCTTTTCGCTCAGCCCTGTTCTAGCTATATAGAGGTTGTAGAACTTAGTGACGGCAGTCCCGACGACGCCGGGGAATTTCAATATACGGTTTCTCACCGCGTTCCCCCCAGCCACTTGTCCCTCTTTATTTGCCGTGGGAGCAAGCGGTATCCAAACCCTCCTACCTGTGACTCTGTGGACTTTTTCCGCCACGTCGCCAGCTGCGTATACGTCGGGAACAGTCGTCTCCATATACTCATTTACATACACGGCGCCTGTCTCTCCCAGTTTTGCCCCGGCCCTTACTGCTAAATCCACGTCGGGTCTAACCCCCACGGCTAAAATCACCTCGTCTACTTGATACTCGCCCTTCTCTGTCACCACTTTATTTACATGTTCCACGCCTCTGAACTCCACCACTTTTTCCCCCAGGTGTAGCTCTACTCCTCTCGTTTTCATCTCCTCTGCCACTATTCCAGCAACATCGGGATCTAAAGCCGCTGGCAGAACTTGGTCGAACATCTCGAAAAGCAGAACCCTCTTGCCTAATTCTAACAACACCTCAGCCATTTCAACCCCTATGTAGCCCCCGCCCACAATAGCCACAGTTTTTGCCTTGTCAATATGGCCCTTTAGGTGGGGGACCTCGTCGGGGTGTCTCATGGTGAGAATACCCTTCAGCTCTACGCCAGGTATCCTCGGCACTAAGGGCTTTGCCCCAGTGGCGATGACCAACTTGTCCCAGGGGATTTTCTCCTCAGAGCCCCCCTTTTTGACAACTACCACTTTTTTATCCGCGTCAACGTCGACAACTTCGGTATTAATCATTACTTTTATATTGCGCTCTTTTTCGAACTCTTCAGGAGTATACGTCATTAGCTCCTCATGGCTTTTAACTATCCCGCCGATTGCATACGGCATGCCGCACGGGGCGTGGGTTATCATAGAACCTCTTTCTATTAGTAGCACCTCCGCGCTTGGATCAAGCCTCCTGGCCCTCGCCGCGGCTGAGGCGCCTGCTGCCCCGCCACCGACGACTACAACGCGGACCATGGAGAGGAGTTTCCCCCTTTATTAATCTATTTACAACTAGCGTATTTAATACTGCCTCTACAAATGCCCTGAATTGCGGCGCGGTCATAAACCCAGGGGCTACCTCCACTGGCCGTCCGTCGACAAAGGCCACTGTCGCCGGAGTGCCCATTATGCCAAGGGAGGCGGCCAGTTGATAAAATTCTTCAATATCAGCCTTGACAAAGTTAGCAAAATCGCGGTAACGCTCGCCCACTTGGCGGAATATGGGATCGAACATCTGGCAATAGGGACAAGTCTTTCCGAAAAACATCACGAACGCCACTTTGCAGCCATAAATTGCGTTTTTTCATTGGGATCTGTCTCTCAGCACATACCCCGGCGTATAGCCCACTGTGCAACACCTCGGCCTCCCCTCTCTTGCGCTCAGCTCCACGGCTTTTTTCCACAACAGCCTATCTAACTCGTCCATGGATACGCTACGTGCTTCCATTTTAAAACCTAACGCGCCCTAGATATTTATAAACGTGGTATTATCTGCCCCGTGTCCTTCGACCCTGAGGCAGTCGGCGCTGTTGCTATTAGGGTGTTTAGATTCATAAGAATAGAACACACGATTTTCACGTTACCCATGGCGTACGCCGCCGCGTTGTTGACAGGCGGGGAGTTAGACCTCTGGAAAGCGATTTTCATAGGGCTTGCCGTATTTGGCTTGAGAACTGCGGGGATGTCGTGGAATAATATTGCAGACTACCCACTTGATAAGCTCAACCCCAGGACGCAAGGGCGAATGCTTGTCGCAGGGAAAATGAGCTTTAAGGAGGCATATGGCGTGTTTTTCACAGGAATTACAATATTCCTAATTTCAGCTGCGATGTTAGGGCCGTGGCCCCTGGCGTTGTCAATACCATATCTAATAGTCGTTATCACATACCCCTACGCCAAGAGGCTACACTGCCTCCCCCACTTGCACTTAGGCGCCGTATACGCCCTCGTGCCGCTAGGCGCAGCAATAGCCATGCACCCCCTAGATATCAACGCCGCACTTGCAAAAACGCCTTGGTTTTTAGTATTTGCAGCGGCGCTTTGGGTGGCTGGCTTTGACGTAATATATTCTAAAGGCGATTATGATTTTGACAAGTCGCAAGGGCTCGGAAGCGTAGCCGCGTGTTTTGGGCTTAAAGCCGCAGATTATGTGGCACTCCTCCTCCTTTCCACATCAGCTGCGTTGTATGTGGCTAACTATTTAGAGTACAGATTGGGAGCCATTGGGCTCGTCATTACGCTAATTGGAGCCGGCTTAGAGATCTACTCGGCGATACTGGGGGCCAGAGGGGAGGTGGCCAAGGGCTTTAACCTCAACTTGGCAGTGGGCTTGTTGATACCCTTGGGGATATTCGCCGGCTTTTTACGCATATAACCGCGAGGGGCAACATAAAAATGAGCGGGGCTATTGCGTTGTAAAAAGGATTTGGCACGTAGCCAGAAAAAGCCGCGCCAATGGCATAGCCCAAGTTATTCACAGCTTGATAAACGCCGTATCCCCTGCCCCAGTAGGCCCCAGATACATATCTAGAGAGAGACTGGTCTAGCGACGTGGACACTATTGCGTAGCCTAGGCTTTCAAGAACCCAGCTCATGGAAAAAAGTAGCGGATTTGGGGCGTTGTACATCGCCAACAATCCCGTAGCCATGGCGATAACTCCTAAAATAACACGCGTTGGCGCTGGCCTCGCCAGACGGGGGCCGTATAGCCATGAGAAGACGGCAGGTAAATAGGCCAAAACCGCCGAAAAGGGGGACAGGTTATATTTTGTGTAGATATAGGGCAATACTTGAGGCCCGTATAGCCCAGAGGCCAGTCCCAGCAAAAATGCCAAGATAGTAACGCACGTGGCTAAACCCAAATTGCCCTGCTTATATCTAGCGGCTAATTGCATAGTTTCGTGGGGGAGTAATGGGAGCGCCGTCAGAGTTATAAAAGCCAAGGCTAGGGCGGAGGCCCTAAAGGCAACTTCGTAACCCCACAGCTTGTCAAGAAAATAGGCAATAGGTATAAACGCGCCTCCGCCAACAGCGCCAATAGCGGCGGCGATTCTCATTTTAGAATAAAGGGCGGGGTTTTCCAAGCCCCCTACGTCTGTGATATACGCCACTGTAGCCACGTTAATTAAACTTGAAGCCGCGCCTGCGAGGAAAAGGGAAATATAGATGTGGAAAACGCCGTAAGACGCTCCCAGCAATATCATCGCGCTCGCCAGTATAAGTCCGCCGAGGAGATTGGCGCTCCTCCTCCCCAGACGGTCTGTTAAGTACCCTGCAACTGGACGTACGGCGACTACAGCCGTTGCGTATATAGAGAAGGCGAATCCCACCTCAACGCCCCCTCCTCCCAGCTTGAATATATAGAAAGGGAGGAGAAATACGACGAGCGAATACGGGGCGGAGAAAATCGCGTATGCCCTGAGATCAGCTCTTGATGTGCTCGTACCCAACGACGTAGATTCCATCTACTACCCCCAGTCCGCCCTCGCGGCCGTGGGGCGATGGCCTTTCATCGCCATGGAGCTCTGTTGCGGCTTGAACTGCGGCCGCAAAAGTGCTGACGAGCTCTCTATCAATGCCCTCAATCACAATATCCTCCTTTCCCTTGACCTCTACCTTAACTCCCTTGGGGATGTTTAAAGTAATCTTGGATTTGCGGCCGAGGAAATTCTCAATGACGAGCTGGTTACCTTGCACTTTTACTAACATGGGGAAGTGCGTATAAATCACCTTAAGCTTATACCGCCATCCTCTCGTCACGCCGAGGAACATATTTTTCAAAATGCCCTTATACGTGCCCAATATTGCGTACTCCCTCTTCCTAGCCTTGAAGACCTCCATGACTATCTTCCCATCTTGCAGAGACATGACCACAGGCGTGTTCTTAAACTCCTTTGTCACTTCGCCCAGCGGTCCCTTAACTTTTACAATATAGTCAAAGGGCCCAGTCCTCTCGATACTAACACTAACTCCCTTTGGTATTTCCACCTCCTCAACGCTATATACTACACGCATATGCCCCACTTAACGTCTTGTTTAAAAAGTTTGTCTCACGTCGGCGGCTGTTAGCTAAGCCCCTCATTACCACCAGGCGGGGAACGAGGCGGGGTTAGATTTCGGCTCCACAATTACCACGCCTCTTGAGGTTTTTACTCCGTGTTTACACGTCCGCATTATTTCAAACAAGAGGCTACTCAAGTGGTTAAGGACTAATATAGCCTCTCTCCCCTCCTCTATGGCCGCGAGCCTCCTCTCTGCCCATCTAACCCACGCCCGGGCGTTGTTTACGGCGGCGCAACACCTATCAAGACAATAGACCCACCCCAGCGGAGAGTCAGGCAACATCGGCAATACGCACCTCAGCGACTTGCGCAACATGTAAAGAGACTTGTTATAATAAAAATCATTCCCTGTGGAAAGATAGAGGCCTAGATAGAATAATGACCAATAAGCCCTGAATAGACACCTCTTCTGCCTTTTACAACTCATCGCAGCAAAATTAATATAGCCCAACGCCGCTTCCAGCGCGCCGAATAGTTTTACAATGCCAGAGGCCTTAGAGACGCATAAATGCCGCCCCCTCCAGAGTACTTCAGTATCTCCGAGATCTCCTGGACACGCGCCCGCCAAAACACATGGCTTGCTGAGTACAGGCACTGAAAAACCTTGTCACTACTTAATATCTATACTTGTGAAAACTGCAGAAGGGGATGTCTTAATCACCCTCCAGACCGTCTCCACAACTCCCTCAATTAATGGCAACGAGATAGTATTTCCCTCAACGTGTACTTCAACCTCTTTCCCCAGAGATCGTAGCTCCCCCACAATGCGCCGGTATATAACCTCTACTAAATAAGGCGTCGAGACAGATATTGAGACTACCCTGTCCATATATAGCTAATTGAGAGTGCATATAAATTTTTCTCCACCCCAGTGGAGAAAACCTTTTAAAACAGTGAGATAAAAAGAGGCGAGCCCGGTCGTCTAGCGGCCAAGGATGCGGGGCTTTGGACCCCGTGGCCCGGGTTCGAATCCCGGCCGGGCTACCAATTCATTTAGCCTTACTGCGTAACAGCACCTCTGAAATTCATGAGTTGTGAAAAAATACATTTAACTTAATGTTAATAAAGATTTTTAAACACATTTAAGTGTAATCTTGTGAAAGCAGAAATTCTGGCGAGAAAACCCCCCATAACAGCCACTCCAGATATGCGTATAAAAGATGTGGCTAAGATAATGGCTGAAAGAAAAATTGGACTAGTTGTAATTATTGAAAAGAATCAGCCCGATGTCACCATTGGCGTAGTATCAGAACGCGACTTGGTTAGGGCAGTGGCAAATAACGTTGATCTCAACCTGCCGGTTAAGGAAATTATGTCGTCTCCGGTGATAACAGTAGAGGGGGAGGAGCCTATTTGGAATGTGGCTAAAATCATGCGGGAGCATAATATAAGGCATGTTGTTGTGACTAATAAGGGAAAGCTATACGGAGTTATTTCAATAAGAGATTTAGTGGCTGAAGAATCAGTTTTAAAAAGTTTAATAGAATACGGCATACCAGAAGAACATAGACCTAGCGCAGATTAAATTTAAATTTTTTAACTTTAATTTTTCCATGGACAAAATAGTTGTAGGGTATGACGGCTCTCCGCAAGCGAAGAAGGCCTTGGAGAGAGCCAAGGCCATAGCCGAGAAGTTCGGCTCTAAGATCTATGTAGTCCACGTAATTGACACCGCCGTGTTGTCCCTATCAGATATGTTCTCCTCGCCAGCGGTAATAGCAAGTCTTAAGGAAAAGGCCGAACAGCTCATAAAAGAAGCCTTGGCGTTCTTAGGACAAGGCGCCGAGGGGAAAATCCTTGAGGGCGACCCGGCGCATGAGATCGTTAAGTTTGCGAGAGAGGTAAACGCGTCGCTGATCGTACTAGGCGCAAGAGGCCTTTCTACAATTAGGCGAATATTAATGGGCAGTGTCTCGTCGAGGGTGGTCCAGGAGTCGCCAATAGACGTGTTAATTGTAAAGGGCTAGCGGGCTTGTAAAACGCCTTTTATTAGGGGCGTTACGGAAATTAACAACACCGCCCCGGAGAAAATAAAAGCCATAGAGGGAGAGTTTGTGTAAATATACGCAACCACCACTCCTCCTATAATAGAGCCTAAGTACTCCAGTGCGAGAGTTGTGCCCATAATCCGCCCGCGGTTTTCAGGAGTTATATAATCGCCCACTAAAGCTCTACGTATAGACATCGCAACTTCGACGCCTATACCGACTAAAATAGCCGCCGTGACGAGGGCAACTACGTTTGGCCACACGCCGACCATGAGGTAGCCTACTGCCATTAGCATAAGCCCTGAAAAAAGCGCGGTGACGCGAGGCGCTTTGTCAATAACAGGCATTAAGACGAGGCCGAAGAGTATTCCTACCGCCGTCGTGGCGCTTTGAATAACTCCCCAGGAGGTGTTGTCTATTCCAATGACTTTAGTGGCGTACAAAACGCCAAAGGTCTGCAACGCGATTCCCGCAAGAGAGGTGAGAAATCCCAGAAAAGTCACGTAGACTATAAAGGAAGGTAGCGAGGAAAAACCTTGCCAAAACATATACGACTTGATTATTTCGCGCACAAGCGTATTTCTCGCAAACGGCCTAACTGTTATAGTCTCTTGTAATGCCTTCATGCGGAGGAGGGCTACAGATACTGATATAACCCCCGAGATAACAAACGAGAGGCGCATTCCCAACAAGCCGAGATGATCCAAGAGGTAGCCCCCCACGGGCGGGAGGAAGAGCCAGGGGACTTGGGGGAGCACTGCGGTTAACATCATGCCGCCTCCCCTTTTCTCAGGCGGGAGCGAGTCCAGAAGTATTGCCGTCAGCGCCGGCTGGTAGAAGTGCAACGCCCAGTCAATTACGTAAACCACGGCGAATTGTCTCCAATCGACAACAACTGCGTAGAGGAACTGGACAAGCGCAATGCCCCAAGTGCCGATTACAATCGCCCTCTTTCTGCCAATAACGTCTGTTAAAACCCCGCCGGGGAGAATAGTTAATAACACGGCGAGCGAGCCAATGGATCTAACAACGCCGATTTCTATATCAGAGGCGCCTAGCATATGCAAATATTGCGAGAGGTAAGGCATCGTAAGCGAGCTGGAAATAGCGAATAAAAACCAGGATATGATCATCGTCCCGACGTTTCCCTTAAGCCAAAAGGAGAGGCCCACGTCGTTGCCCTCTCATCGTCACTTTATAAATTTTCAGGGGCGTTAAGATTTTAAAGGGCTTGTAAACACCCGGGCCAATGAACAACTGGATTGTCTTCGCCGTTGCGCTCGCGGTCACGCTTTTTTTGCTCCTGCCCACCCTGGCGACGAACATTTATTCAAAGGAACCAGCGTATAAGCCCTACTGGGAAAACCCAGCGGCGAGGGCGAAAATATTAACAAACGCCTCAGCAGTTGGGATATTAGCAGGCCGGGGAAGTGAAGGCGTTGTTATCGTGGGCTATCGGGACCAGCTAAACGCCACAAACAGGGCTGAGCTACTTGCCGTGTTGAAAGAGGTGATAAATGCAGCGCGTGGATATACAATATACCTCGCCCCTTGGGCCACGGACAACGCCACTAGGGCGTACCTCTCCCTATTATACAGCGGCAAGATATCGCTTGACGATTACCTGAGAGGCGTTTTATACAACGCCTCCTCTACAATGCAGAAAGTAGATCAGGCATATGCCCTGGCTGTCGCAATAGCCTCAACCTACGGCGCATATGCTGTAGCGCCTACAGTCCAAATCCCCCCGATATACGTTGCAGTGTTTAGAAACGACACTTCTTATGTGGTGTACGAGCCCTTCACCCTTGGCAGAGATAGGACATATGCCGACTGGTTACAGTGGGTTAAGACGGCGTTAGAAAACTTAAGACAAGGCCAGGGAAAGGTTACTCCATAGGTAGTAAGCCCCAACGGCAAATACATAACTAGTGAAAAGCTTCTTCACAGAACTAGACTTCAGCCTGGGCATTATGTACTTACTGGAGAGGTATGAACCCCCAAAACTGCCAATGGCTATGAGCACTGCCAGCGAAAGGTCAAGAGCTCCCAGCCACGCATAAGTGGCGGTGGAGGCGAGGGCTGTGGGGAATATAATCCCCATGCTCATAGCCGCGGCCAGCTTGGCGTCTAACCCTGCCAGAAGTATCAGAGCCGGAACGAATATAGTCCCTCCGCCTACCCCGAAAAGCGAAGAGACAAAGCCGCCTATAAAAACAAGCAAATACCCCAGCCACGGCATTGTCCTGCCAGGCCGTTTATCAATCAGTAAAACTATGCCAATGGCGATGAGGTAAACTCCGTAGATTAACTTCACCCAACTCCCCGAGTACTTAACTGAGATAAACGCGCTTAAAACAGCCGCGGCCATGGAAAACGCCGCATATTTAGCCAAAAGCCCAAAGTCAATCATTCCCCTATAGTTGTATATGGAAGTTATGGCAGTTACGACGATTGAAAACAAGCTGGCGGCCGCTGCGGCTTGAAAAGCTACGCCCGATAAGTTTAACATAGGCACTATTATCACGCCTCCCCCAACCCCTATAAGCGGCCCCAAAAAGCCGCCTATAAAACCCGCTAACAGCGCGAGCCAAAACATAAAATCTACACTTCCACCTCTATATAAGTGATGACACCCCAATAGCCAGATTATGAAGAGACTCGCATGGGCTGAAAACATATAAACAGGTGGCATTACTTTCACGTGGCGCGTAGGAGGAAGTACGAAGGCCTAAACCCCTTTGTGGCCGCCGGACTTATAAAATTCAGCGAGGAGGGCGAGCTGGAAAAAATAAAGCTGACGCCGCGAGCCGCCGTCGTTATATCGTTGGCCATAATAGGCTTGTTAATCGCAATAAACTTACTACTGCCCCCCTTGTAGAAAAATTTTAAACCCTTTATTCATTATCACATTGGCGGGGGTGCCCGAGCCAGGTCAAAGGGGCAGGGTTGAGGTCCCTGTGGCGTAGGCCTGCGTGGGTTCAAATCCCACCCCCCGCACC
>FLYM01001499.1_pt1 | contig 30685 bp, 31 predicted proteins | sample 1122581 | NCBI WGS metagenome assembly FLYM01 (sample SAMEA4346789, study PRJEB14843) | hot springs metagenome | biome: Terrestrial Biome; feature: Habitat; material: Sediment | place: India | collected 2012-06-12 | depth 1760 m
ATACCCGGTTATATCTCGCTAGAGTTCGCGAGGCGGCAGCAATGTCGTGAAGGTTGGGCATTTCCCGGCCGTTCCTCGTGGCGAGGCACAGAAGGACGGATTACGGGCGTGAATGTGCTGCTCGAAAGCGCGCCCCAGCCGTATAGCAGCTCCTGTCGCCTCGCACCTTTCACAGCCCCTATCAGGGCAAAGCAGATACGGGACGGCTGCGGGATTGGACGAACGCCGTGAAACACCGGCACAGAGGCAGAGGCTAGCGAACCTGTCGCCCCCTAAGTCTGCCGTCCCGTAGCCATTTATAGCGAGTTCGCGATAAACTTAGGTAAACTCGCTAAACTCCAATGGTTTGGCTCAAAAGCTCCAATGATTTGGGATTTGAGGTCCATAGGTTCGACGAGGGTTTGACACTACCCTCCACAGTCGCAAGGCAGCCTGTATCGGCAGGCAACGGTAACAGGGCCACCACATGGCCCAGCACATAGCGAAGCCGCAAGGCAATGTGCTCTGTCCCTGCCGTGGACGGCAAGCCTCGCACGCATACGGGACGGCGGCGTGGAAAGCAGACACGCAGCGGTGAGAGAGTGCCGGGTGCTACGCGCCATGAAATCCCGGATAGCCTCAGTAGCGCGAGGTCCGTCCCGTTCCACCCCACAAGGGCAACAGAGAGGCGAGAAGCCAGTATGGTCGACACCAAGTGGATGGTCGCGAGCTTTCTTTGGGGCGTGTTGATTACTGCCGCTCTCTTCTATGCTTGGGCCTAAGCACAAGTAGCAACAAACAGGGTGGCCGGACTTCCTGCGTCACAAGCCTTGAAAGCCTTATGTGGCAAGGGGTTGAGGGTGGCCGGTCTTTCCCGCTAACCCCCAACACAAGCAGCCATTAGCTGGCCCGCATCCGGTCAATTAGCGAAATCGGCCCATTGATAGAATACGGGGCCATGTTGTGCTTGAGAGCGCGGCAGGCAAGAGAATGCAGGTAGCTTGCCCCGTTTGCTTTCATAAGGCGGAAGCTATCGAGGTCAGTGCCAAGAAGTTTTGCTAGGTCATCGTCAGATTGGAATATCGGCCACTTCCGCATTTCAGAAGCCCATGAACGAAACTCTTCTGCCGTCATAGGGGAAGCCAGGTCATCGGGGATGGAATATCGTGGACCTGATGGCCTGTTGCAGAACGCGTCAGGCTCAAGGCCAACAGCGGAGGCTGCGTCTCGGATTGTTTCAACGTCGCAGCTAAACCATTCGCCAACCCTTCGATAAGCCCTCAGCTCATCATGTAGAGCGCGCTCATGACGTTGCGGGCGGTCACTTTTGGCCACGAAATGGACTGACAACCGCTCATGCGCTGCATTCTGCAATGTGCCTAGGCGCTTCTTGACATCGCGTGACATGCCGACTTTGTGCGGCCCTTCTGACGTACCGATAACGTAAACATAACCAGTCATTTGGTCTCTCCGATTGGTGGTATGCCTAGCGCGATAGCCGCGCAAGCGAGTGCGATATAGCGAGGGATGCGTTGCCCCTTTTCCCAGCGAGCAATGCTGGCCTTGGCGCAACCAAGCGCTTCGGCGGCTCTCTCTTGGGATAGGTGCTGGCGTTCTCGCCACGATTTCAAATCAGCGGGCTTCATCATGGCCTCAATATATGCCGCCCTATGAGGCAGGTCAAATTGAGACTGAACGCCTGTTTTCAGCACAATCCAGCGCGCATCAGACACGCGGGGAGAGAGATGGCAGAGGTCCACAAGCTCAAGCCCGAAATCGTAGGCGACGGCTACCGCTTCGACGCAGACGAAATCCTCGAAGCTGCAAAGGGTGCCGAGTTCGTCACTCTGGCAATCATCGCGGAATACGCAGACGGTGAAATCTACGTCGCTGGCAATTCCAATGCTGGTGAAACACTCGTCCTGATGGAGCGGGCGAAGGAAAAGATCGTGTTCGGGGATCGTCATGGGTGAAGGACGAGACGAAGGCACGGGCAAGTTTCTCCCCGGCAACAGGTTTTGGGAAGCGCGCTCGTCGCACGGTCGCAACCCCATCTTCGCGTCGCCTGACGATCTGTGGACTGCGTGTGTCGAGTATTTCGAGTGGGCCGAGGACAACCCGCTTCGCGAGGAAAAGGTCTTCAACGGCAAGGACGGCATCGTAAAAGCCACCATTGCCAAGATGCGCGCAATGACCATCTCGGGGCTGTGCATCTTCCTCGATATCGACCGCAAGACGTGGGACGCATATCGGAGCCGTTCCGATTTTACCCACATCGTCACGCGCGCAGAGGAAATCATTCGCGACCAGAAGTTTTCCGGCGCTGCCGCTGACCTCCTTAATGCAAGCATCATCGCCCGCGATTTGGGCCTTGCCGACAGGTCGGAAGTGACTGGCAAGGATGGCGATCCGGTCAAGGTAGAGGTGAGCGCACGTGAACTTATCGCTGGCCGCATCGCTGGCCTTGCTGCCCGAGCGCGAAAGGGTTGAGGCTCTCGCCGAGCTTTCAGAGACCCAGGCGGCATCTCTCGTATGGGATTGGCGCTTCTGGGCGCGCCCAAATCAGTTGCCGCCTGAAGGCCAATGGCTGACATGGCTGGTGCTGGCTGGTCGCGGATTTGGCAAGACGCGGGCAGGGGCCGAATGGGTCCGTTCGATCGCTTGCGGCCTGACACCATTGGCGGCAGGGAGCCATCGTCGCATCGCCATTGTTGCCGAAACGGCGGCAGACGCGCGTGATGTTCTGGTTGAGGGGGAGAGCGGCATTCTTGCTGTTCACCCGCCCGAGTTCCGGCCGCAGTACGAGCCATCGAAGCGTCGGCTGACTTGGCCGAACGGCGCGGTCGGCACGCTTTACAACGCTGTCGAGCCGGACCAGTTGCGCGGGCCGCAACATGATGCGGCCTTGTGCGACGAATTGGCTAAATGGCGCTATGCGCGAGAGACATGGGATCAGCTTCAATTCGGGCTTCGTCTTGGTGAAGACCCCAGGCAGGTCGTCACGACGACGCCGCGCCCGATCCCGGTCCTGAAAGAGATTCTGGCGTCGCCGACGACAGTCGTCACGAAAGGGTCGACGTTTGAAAACGCAGCCAATCTGGCTCCGTCGTTCCTGACGCAGGTCGTTGCGAAATATGAAGGGACGCGCCTTGGCCGGCAGGAATTGTCCGCCGAGGTTCTGGACGATGTACCGGATGCTTTGTGGACGCGCGCCGGGATTGATCAGCACCGGCGCAAGGCAGGGGAAATCCCGGCGCTGCGCCGCGTCGTCGTCGCAATCGATCCGGCCGCCAAGAAGAACGAAATGCCCGAGGACGGCGCCGCAACAGGAATCGTTGTCGCTGGCGTTGGCGAGGATGGAAGAGGTTACGTCCTCGATGATGCGACTTGCCGGGAAAGCCCGAATGGCTGGGCGCGACGGGCCATAGCGTGTTTCGACAGGTATGAGGCGGACTGCATCGTCGGTGAGACGAACAATGGCGGCGAGATGATCGAGGCCACGATCCGTTCGGTCCGGCCATCCGTGCCGTTCCGCGAGGTGACGGCAAGCCGAGGCAAATGGGTTCGCGCCGAGCCGATTGCTGCGCTTTATGAGCAGGGCCGGGTGAGCCATGTCGGGTCGTTTCCGGCGCTTGAAGACGAAATGGTGATGTTCGGCCCGAACGGGATGGCTGGGGATGCTTCCCCGGACCATGTCGACGCGCTGGTATGGGCGCTGACCCAGCTTTTCCCGCAGATGACGAAGAAGTCCAGCGCGGGCAAGACTGTCATCCACCAGAACGCGGGCGGCTACCGCCCTCATGCAGGAGCTTTCCGTGGCTGATGTCAAAGTAGGCGACGTTCTGGAATGCGCGATCTGGCTGACCGGGGCCGAGAGCGAAGAGCATGTGAAGCGGTGGCAAGATGTCGATTGCCCCAACTCGCTCACCAAGGCTGCCCAGGACAAGGATGTTCTCGTCGGGCCGATTGTGTTCTCGCTCAAGCGACCCGGTGAGGATCGTGTGCCTCAGGTGCCGGACCATGTCTCGGGACCGGATGTGCGTCTGATGGTGGCGGAGGCAACTGTCATCGCCCTTCGCAGCCTTGACGGGAGGGGATCGTCCTTTCTGCTCGACCTGGAACCGAAGGACCTGGCCTTGCTGCGCAAGGTGACGCGCCGGGCATGGGCCGCAGCGAACAATGGCGGGCTTCTCACGGACGAGGAATGCGACCGCATCATCAACGAAATCGGCCCTGACGCTGCGATGCGCGCCGTTCGTGAGGCGACCGTTCACTGATGGACGTGACTCGCGAGGAACGCGCGAACGGCTGGGACGGCTACTCTCTGGACGAGTACCGCGCCGAGCGGGACGCGGCGGCCAACCTCGTCGGCGGCAATGTCGTGACGGAATGGACGCGGCCCAGGCAACTGCCCTGCATCGAAAACACCTTGCAGCACAATCCCCATCGCTATTGGAGATGATATCATGAGCTTCATGTTCGGAGGCGGCGCATCGAAGCGCCCGCAGTTCATGCCGCGTGCGACGCCGGCAACGCCGCGCGTCAGCGACGGCGCCGGCGAAACGATGGTGCGCGAGGAACGCCGCCGTCGCTCGCCCAATGGCGAAGACGATACCATGCTGACCGGGCTGGGTTCGGTCGGCTCGCAATCCGGCTCGGTCAAGCGCTCGACCCTTCTCGGCTCGGCAAGCAGCTAAACCGGTCTTCCGGGATTTTCAGCTAAGGCTCCGTTTCGCGCGGGGCCTTTTTTTCATGGTGAGCGCCCTTGTCCGAAGCGATCGAACTCCTGGACCGCCACAAGAGCCTTGCCGCGCGCCGCGACCAATGGCGGCCCCTGTGGCAGGAGCTGGCGCAGATATTCCTGCCGAACCAGGCGCAGTTCACCATGCCGATGGTTCCAGGCCGGGAAGCGTCGCGCGAGCTTTACGACACCACGCCGATGCAGGCGCGCCGTGGACTGGCGACCGCGATCGACGGGCTGTTGAAGCCGTCGACCACGCGTTGGTTCTGGATGGGCGCCGGCGACGAAACACTTAATGACATCGATGAGGTCAAGACGTGGTTCGATGACGTTCAGGACCGCATGTGGCGGGCGATCTACAATCCGCGCGCCCGGTTCATCGAATCGTCCGGCGCGGTTGACAGTGATCTGGCGACGTTCGGTCTTGGCCATCTGTGGGTTGTCGAGAACGCGGCGCGCAACGGTCTTGCCTTCAAGGCGCTGTTCATCGGCGATGTCGCGTTCGATGAGAATTCGGACGGCGTGATCGACACTTATACGCTGACCCGGCGCTTTACCGCGCGTCAGGCGCAGCAGCGGTTCGGCGACCGTGTTCCGGGCAAGGTGGCGGAGGAACTGAAGAATCCCGCTAAGGCTGGCAATGCGCCGAAGACATTCGAGTTCGTGCAGTGCATTTCGCCGCGCCACGACTACGACCCGCGCAAGAAGGACCAGCCGAACAAGCGCTTTTCCTCGAAAATCGTAGCGGTCGAGGATCAGGAGATCGTCGAGACGGGCGGGTTTGATGAACTCCCCATTTCGACGCCGCGATGGGAACTGGCACCGGGCGAAATCTATCCCCGGTCCCCGGCCATGATCGCGCTGCCCGATGCGCGCACGCTTCAGGCGATGGGGCATACGCTTCTCGTCGGCGGCCAGCGTGCCGTCGATCCGCCGATCTGGATTGCCGATGATGGCGTTCTGTCGGCCGTGCGTACATTCCCCGGCGGCTTGACCGTGGTCGATGCGGAAGTCGTCCGGCAGACGGGCGGGCGCCCCATGGGGCAACTCGACGTTGGCTCCAATATCCCCATCGGCCGCGACATGCAGATGGACTACCGCTCCATGGTGGAGGCCGCGTTCTTCAAGAACGTGTTCAATCTGCCGGTCGAGGGCCGCCAGATGACGGCGACGGAAGTCATGGAACGCAAGGAAGAGTTCCTGCGCACCATCGGACCGGTGATGGGACAGTTGGAAGCGAGCTATATCGGCCATACGGTCGAGCGCGTCTTCGGCATCATGCTCAGGGCCGGCGCATTGCCGCCGATCCCGAAGGCATTGCAGGGGCAGGACGTGGCTTTCGAATATATGAGCCCGATCCAGCAGGCCCGCAAACAGATCGAAGCCGCTGCACTGGCGCGAAGCCTTGAGTTCATCGCGCCCATCGGGGCCATCGACCCGTCCGTCTATGACAATTTCGACGCCGACGAGATCGTGCGTGACCTTCCCGACATGTTCTCGACGCCGAACAAGTGGCTGAAGCCGCGTGATCAGGTCGAGGCGCTCCGCCAGCAGCGGGCGGAGGCGCAGGCGCAGGCGGCCGGCATGGCCGGCGTGGGTCAGATGGCGCAGACCGGAAAGACGCTGAGTGAAATGGACAAGAACATCTCCATGGCGGCTGCGCAGTGAACGACCAGGACATCGCCGACTTCATCGAAGCGCTGCGGCCGGTCAGGGTTGGGCGCGGCGGCTATACCCGGCTCGACCGCTACCGGGATTTCCGGTCCGTGTTCAGTTCCGAGCAGGGCAAACGAGTGCTTTCACAGATCATCGACTATTCCGAAGGCGGTCTGCTTTCGGAGATGGACGCAGAGAGCCATGCGCGGCTGGCCTTCCGGGCCGGGATGCGGCGTGTGGGCGCAATCATATCGGCGTGGGCCGCTGTCCCGCCGCCTGAAGACTCCGATCAACCAAATGGTGACACATGACGGAAAAGCTCAAGCAGAGCGGTTCATTGGCGTGGCTTGCGTCTGCGGCTGTAGGACCGCGAATTGTATTCGCTCCTGAAGATGGTGTGGGTAGCGGCGGGGATGCAGATTCCGGCGATGCGGCCAATGCGGATGTCGGGAAGGCAGATGAAGGAGAGACGGGTGCGGCTGCATCCCAGACGGATCAAGGCTCCGGCGACGCCGGCGCGGGCAAGACGCAGGAACAGGACTGGCGCGCCGCCATCGAGGACGAGAAGCTGCGCGAGTTCGCCGGCAAATTCGCCTCACCGGCCGATCTGACCAAGGCTGCGTTCGAGTTCCGACAGAAATTGTCCAAGGGCGTCCAGCCCCCCGGCGATGGATCGTCCGACGAGGAAAAGGCCGCGTTCCGCAAGGCGCTTGGCGTGCCGGACGACAAGACCGGCTATCAGTTCGAAATGCCTGAAGGCGTCGAGGCCACGGAAGCCGACAAGGCGTTTCAGGACCGCATGGCGACGATCATGCACGAGACCGGCGTTCCTGCATCCCAGGCAAAGGCCCTCAACAAGGCATGGAACGACATGACGGCCGAGGCGACCGCCGAAGCCGAACGCGTCGCCACATCCGCCCGCGAGGCATCGCAGGCCACACTTCGCAAGGAATGGGGCGCCGATTACGACGCCAACTTCAATCTGGCCGGCCGTGTCGTGAAATCCCATGCCTCGCCCGACTTCATCAATCTTCTGGAAACCACCGTCGTCAACGGGCAGAAGCTCGGGGATCACCCTGACCTGATCCGCATGTTCGGCAATCTGGGGCGACGCATGGACGAGAGCGGCTTTATCGGCGCGGCGTCTGCGGACGAGCGTTCGTCCATCCAAGAGCAGATCAACGATATCATGCGCGCCAATCCGCCCGGCACCGAGAAATATCGCGATGCCGCGGTTCAGAAGCGCATCCGCGAACTCAGCGAGAAACTTCACGGCAACGGGGCCATCGTCGGCACCGCTGGCCGCAGCTATTGACCGGCCAAACGGCCAGTTGATCAGAACAGCCTTCCGGCCCACCGCCTAGCGCCCCGGAAGCGCCGATCTACCCCTCACGCGCAACAGCGACACCCTGACGAGCGACAGCACAACCCGCCCTCCAAGGCGGCCCACTGTGCATCGCGCGGCGGCCCACTGACGCCTTTGCCATCCCGATCACTCCTGCTCAACCAAGGAGAAAAGAGATGAGCACGAGCATTGATGCCGCCTTTGTGCGGCAATACGAACAGGAAATTCACGCGGTATTTCAGAGGCAGGGCAGCTTCCTGCGTCCGACCGTCCGTGTGAAGGACAACGTCGTCGGCAAATCCACCACCTTCCAGAAGGTCGGCAAGGGCGCAGCCTCGACCAAGGCCCGTCATGGTGTCATCACGCCGATGAACCAGGACCACACCGCGCTTGAATGCACGCTCGCCGACTTCTATGCCGGCGATTGGGTCGACAAGCTCGATGAGGCCAAGACCAACATCGACGAGCGCATGGCGATCGCCATGGGCGGCGCTGCGGCTCTCGGCCGCAAGGTTGACGAACAGATCTTCACCGAACTGGACGCCACCGCGCAGACGGCCATTGCCTGGACCGTCACGTCGAAGGCCGCCATCGAGAACGCGCTTCTCAACATGGTGCAGGCCCTCGATGCCAATGACGTGCCGAACGACGGCATGCGCTACGGCGCACTGACGCCGAAGGCATGGGCTTTCGCGATGAAGGTCGAGTCCTTCGCCAGTGCCGACTATGTAGGGTCGACGGGTCTTCCTTTCTCGGAAGGCGCGCCGATCGGTCGGTTTAAGAACTGGCTCGGCGTTCTGTGGACGGTCCATAGCGGCTGCCCTGGTCGTGGCACTGCCACGGCCAAGGTCTTCGCATGGCACAAGATGGCCGTTGGCTACGCTACCGGAGCCCATGCGGGCAACGCGGCGCAGAACCAGGCCGTGTCTGCGGATATCACCTGGCACGGCGACCGCGCCGCGCACTTCGTCAACCACATGATGTCCGGTGGATCGAAACTGATCGATGATACTGGTGTGGTGGAAGGCACGGTGGACGACTCCGCCGCCCTTCCGACCTCGTAAAGGAGCTGAACCATGGCTGTTCTCTACGGCGTCAACCAGACGGCGCTCAACGCCGGCACCACGCTGGCCCCCGGCAAGACCGCCGGCACGGTCCGCGTTCACACCGAGATCGTCACCTTCGCCGCGCAGACCACCGCCGACACCATCGTCGTGTGGAAGCGTCCGAAGGGTTCGATCTTCCTTGGTGGCGTGATCAACAACAGCGCCTCGACCGCGACCGCAACGGTGGCGATCGGCATTGCCGGCTCGACCGGCAAGTATCGCGCTGCCGCCGCCAAGACCACGACCGTCCCGGAAGCGTTCGGCGAAACGGCGGCGATGAACGTTGCCACCACGGCCGACGAGGAAGTCTTCATCACCATCGGCACGGCGGCCCTTCCGGCCTCCGGCACGATGGTCCTGACCTTCCTCTACGCCCAGGACTGACACGACAGGGGCGGGGCTTCGGCCTCGCCCTTTTCCTTTTGTAACCAAGCCGGAGTGCCGCCATGCAGCCTGTAGACGCTGATCGCGTGTTTCAACAGTGTTCGACCGGGGAACTGTTCGTGTGGCGTGGCAAGTCGATCACGTCAGCCACGCCCGAAGAACTCGAATTCATCCGCGCAAAGCTTCCGACGCAAAACACGGTCGAGCCGCGCGAGGAACAGGAAGCCGTCGCTATCCCGGAAGACTGGGAAGCGCTGGACGGCAATGCCAAGCGGTCCCTGGCCGCATCCCTTTCCGACAAGCCCATCCGCAACGCCAAGATGGCGGAAGCCGTCATCCGGGCCGAACTCAAGAAAAGAGAGAACGCATGAGCGACTTTCGCGCGAAATCCGGCGATCTTTGCATGTCCGACGCCATGCCATGGCAGCAGTCGTGGCAGTACCGGACCTGCCTGCCGATCGCGGATGTCGTCAATGACGATTTCTTCCGCAGCGTGCAGTCGATGCTGCGTGCCGGCGACTCCATCACCGTCTGCCAGTTCGACAAGTTTGATGCGCGCGGGGCCAAGCTTCTCGCTTTTGTCACCGTCCGCGTGGCGTCGAGCGCCCCGGATGCGGTCAAGATCGTCTGTGTCGGCGATGTAGTCACGGTTGACTACGAAGATCAGAAACCGGCCTCCCCATCGTCTGCCGGCTATGTCGTGCGCAAGCAGTTCGGCGGCGGCTTTGCGGTCGAGGACGCGACCGGCAACGTCATCGAACAACTGAAGACGAAGGCGGAGGCCGAAGAGTTCGCGGCCCAGTTTAACGGCAAGGCAGCCTGATCGATGGCTACCGAAACCGAACTCGTCAATTCGGCCTTGAGGAAGATCGGCGCACAGCGCATCCTCGACATTGCCGACGAGGTTCCGAGCGCCGGTATTGCGTCCGACGTTCTGACGCAGGAGCGCGACTTCCTTTTGCGTTCGCACAATTGGAACTTCGCCATCACGCGGCGCAAGCTGTCCCGCCTGTCCGATACCCCTCCTTTCGAGTTCGAATACGCCTTCACGACTCCTTCCGATTGTATGCGCATCGTTTCCGTTCACGACAATGACGGCGGCCACGGCTCGGTTCGATACAAGGCGGAAAGCCTTGCGCAGACGGACGGCTATGTGGCGGCGATCTTGTGCAACTCGCCCGACCTCTGGCTGCGCTACGTCCGCCAGGTCACGGACGTGAACCTGATGGGGCCTGGGTTCCGTCAGGTGCTGATCCTGCGTCTGGCGAAGGTTTTCGCGACCGCCTCAGCCAATTCCAATAGCCTCTACCAATTGATCGATGGCGAGTTGAAGGAGTCGATGCGTCAGGCCCGCTCCATCGACGGCGTCGAGGACTACCCCGAGCGCTTGCCGGACGGCTCGTGGGCCATGAGCCGGGGCGGTGAATATACGGGAAGCCGTCAATGACCCGCGCCTCGCCGTTGCAGAATGTGTTCAACGCCGGAGAGCTGTCGCCGCGCATGGACGCGCGTGTCGATTTCGACAAATACGGCGCAGCCGTCTCGCGGGCGCAGAATCTGATCTGTCTGCCGCAGGGCGGGCTGACGACAGCACCCGGAACGCGCTACATCGCCCAGACGAAAAGCGGCAATGCGCGTCTGATCGGCTTCGAGCCGGTCGCCGATAGCTCCTATGTCATCGAAGCCGGCGCAAGCTACCTGCGATTTTTCAAGAACCAGGGCCAGATCGTCGCGGCGACGACCGATGCTGTGGTCACGAACGGCACGTTCAATGCGGATATTTCGGGCTGGACAAACGCCTCAAGCGGGGGTGGCGGCGTGGCGTGGGATGCGTCGCGCGCCGCCGCGCAACTCAACGGCACCGCATCCGGCTATTCGGCCCTGCGTCAATCCGTCAGCATCGGCGCATCGATTCAAAGCGCGGTCCATGTGCTGCGCTTCCGGCTTCGCGGTAACAGCTTTGCGGGTGCTTCCTGCCGTGTCGGGACGACGGCCGGAGCGGCCAACCTTGCGCTGGCATCCGGTCTTGGAATTGGCTGGCACACCGTAGCCTTTACACCCGGAACCGGCACAATCCACATCGAATTCCGCAACACGGAAGCGTTCACCGTCTATTTTGACGAGGTGGTGTTCCTGTCGAATGCCCCGGTCGAGATCGCCTCGCCATATACCGCAGACCAGGCGCAAAAGCTGCGGGCCTCGCAGTCCTTCGATGTGATGTATCTGTTTCACGCGGACAAGCCGGTTCACAAGCTTCAGCGGCGTGGGGATGCCGCGTGGTCGCTGGTCGAGGTGTTCTTTGAAGACGGCCCTTATGGCGGCATCAACCCCGGCGTGAATCTCGGCGAAGCCAACCTGATTTCGAACTTCAATTTCGAAAGCGGCGCGGCCGGCTGGACCAAGGTCGTGACCGGGACAGGGTATGTCGATTATGACCGGGCGCAGCGTGTCGTGTTTCTGCGCCGCCGGTCGCCGATCAGCCCGACATCAGCCGCAGACTATAACGGCACGGCGGAAATCCGTCACCAGACGACGACGGCCAATTCCGGCGCTGTGCATGTTCTGCATTTTCAGGTCGTCGGCGGCGGCGAGATACAGCTTGCGGTCGGCAGTACGGCAGCGGGCGCTGAAATCGTCGCGGCGGCAAATTATGGCGCGGGATGGTACTCCATCTCGTTCACGCCCGGCGTCTCGACCTTCTTCGTGCGCTTCACCGGCAACCAGGACCTTGAGATCATCGGCGGCGTGGGTGCCTGCTACTGCTATCAGGCGCAGTCGCGCTTGCTTGCCCCGAGCGCGAAAACCGGGTCGATAACGCTGTCGGTCACTGGAAGCGTCTCCGATGTTTTCGCGACGACGGATGTCGGCCGGCATATTCGGCTGGAATGGCCCGGCCGCGAACCGGGTTATGGCATGATCACGGCGGTTGCCTCGACCGTCACCGCGACGGTACAAGTCCTGCGAGAGCTTCCCGAAACGACGCCAACCGAAAGCTGGCGACTCGGCGCGTTCTCCGGGACGACGGGTTATCCGAAAACGGGAACGTTCTTTCAGCAACGTTTGTGGATGGGAGGCACGAGCGGTTCGCCGCAGACCGTCTGGGCAACGCAGACGCGCAATTTCGAGAACATGCGCCCGGACTCGTGGCAGGCCGGCGCGGTGACGGTCGAGGCCGATGACGCGATCAACGTGACGCTCGCGGCCAAGCGCATCAGTCCAATCCATTGGATCGTCGGGACGCGCCGACTCGTCGTCGGAACGTCATCCGGCAATTGGGCCTTTTCCAGTCAAGGCGCGTCTTTGTCGCCAACGGACATTTCCGCAGCGCAGCATACATCGGTTGACTGCGCCGATATCGAGGCGATCCAGATCGATGACGTGGGCATCTATGTCCATCGCGCCAAGCGGTCGCTTTACGACATCGGTTTTTCGTATGAGATCGAAGGCTTTCGCGCATCGGATCTGACGATCCTGTCGGAACACCTGAATACGGTCGGCATCGAGCAAATCGAATATCAGGCCGAGCCGCTTTCAACCGCATGGTGTCGGCTGACCGATGGTAGCCTGGCCTGCATGACCTACAAGCGCTCGCAAGGCGTGGTCGGCTGGACAACGCGGACGTTGGGCGGCGCAGGTTTCGCCACGTCGATGGCGGTCATTCCGGGCGGGTCGATCGCATCGGGGCAGGTGTACGACTCGACCAATCGCGACGAAGTCTGGATGAACGTACGCCGCACCATCAACGGCAATACGGTCCACTATATCGAGGTCATGGAGGGCATCTTCGAAGGTCCGAACCGGGCGCGGTATCTCGACCATGATCTGTTCCTGACCGACATGCGCGCGCGGCAGGCCGATGCGTTCTATGTCGATAGCGGGCTGACCTACAAGGGCGCGTCAACATCGACCCTGACCGGTCTGGGTCATCTTGAGGGTCAGACGGTCAAGGTTGTGGTGGACGGCGCTGTCCAGCAAGACAAGACTGTCACGGGCGGATCGATCACGCTCGATCAGGCCGGGCTTGGCGCGACGATGACCGCTCATGTCGGACTTGGCTATGAATGGGTGCTGCGGGGCATGAAGTTGCCCTATGGCGCGCAGGCCGGCACAGCGGTGGCTAAAACCAAGACCGTGACGCGGATTGGCCTGACCCTGCTCGACTCTGCCAGTTTTGACTATGGCGTCGAGGTCGGCAACAAGGTTTCGCTCCGGGCAAAATCGTTCCGCAACGCCGCCGTTCCTATGGGGCAGGCCGTGCCATTGTTCACCGGGGAAACAATTCTCGACATGGATGGCGGGTACGATACGGACCCGAGGTTGATCATGCGCGGCAATCTTCCTTTGCCATTCACACTCCTGGCGCTCGCACCGGACCTTCGCACAAATGAGCGGCTTTAAGGTTCGGCGGTTTCGCCTTTCCGATCTCGCGGCCTACCGCGAACGAGCCGTCGAGACCATCGCGCGGGACTGGTTTGCAGCGGACGGCCTTGAACATCTGGAACAGGACCCGCACGCCATGACGATGGAGGTCGACGGCGTCCCGGTCGCAAGCGGCGGGCTGACCGATCAGGGCGACGGGCTGGCCTATGCGTGGGCAGCGCTGACGCCGGTTCCCGCAATATGCATGGTGGCGATGCACAAGACCTATCTGGCGCAACTGCAAAACAACCGCTTCGCGCGGATTGAGACTTTTGTCGAGGCCGGCTTTCATCGATCCTTGCGCTGGTGCCGCGTGCTCGGTTTCGAAATGGATGCTGCCAACCCGACCGTTCTTCTGGGCGGGGCGATCTTCGTGCGCATGGTATTTTTGGGGAATAACCGATGAGCTTTATCGTTCCGGCCGTCGCCGGCCTCGTCAAGGGCATTGGCGCATCAGGTGCGCTGTCGCTGGCATCCGGGGCCGTGGGTCTTATCGGTAGCGCCGTGCAGGCATCCGGCCAGCGCCGTGCAGCCGAGGCCGAAGCCCAGGCCAATGAGTTCAACGCCAAGGCCACGCGCCAGCAGGCGGAGTCGGAGCGCGATGCGGCCGGCGCGGAGGCAGATGACTATCAGCGCCGGCAAAGCCGCATCATGGCCGAGCGCCGCGCGGCGGGGGGAGCCTCCGGCATCACCAATGCAGGGTCGCCGCTTCTGGTCGAAGAATCGATGCTGCGCGAAATCGCGCTCGGCACGTCGCGGATCGGCCATCAGGGTTTTGTGCGCGAAAGCCGCCTTGAGGACTCCGCGACGCTCGACACGATGCGCGCCGGCAATGCGCGCGAGGCCGGAAGGCGGGCGGCGGGGGCCACACTCCTGACTGGCTTCGGCAACGCGTTCGGTACGGCAGCAAGGGCTTGGGGCTGATATGGCAATCCGGCTTCCCGGCATAGACGATATTGCATCCGTTGGGGTCACCAGAGATCCCGGTGTGCGAGCTGACGCAGATGCGTTCGGCGCCCAAATTGGTCGCGCGCAACAGCAGGCCGGAGCAGCAATCCAGAATGTTGCCGAGATCGGCACACGTCTTGCCGAACAGCGCCGCGAGGCCGAAGACAAGGTCGCGCTGAATACGTTCGATTTCGAGTACACGCGCGATGCACAGCAGGCGTATCTCGACGCGCAGGCCGCAGCCCCGGCCGGCGGGGAGGGTTTTCAGGCCGGCGTCGACAAGCAATTGTCCGACATGTCGGCGAATGTCATGGGCCGGCTTGAAGAGCGCGGACTGAACATGTCTCGTTCGGCGCGTGAAGCGGCGGAAGCGAACGTCCTTCGCCGCCGTGCTGATTTCGCCACGCGGGCGATGACCTATGAGCACAATGCCCGCATCGAATTCCTTGGAACGCAACATTCAGAACAAGCGCAACTGCTCGCGCAGGAAGCCTATTCGAGCGGCGACCCAGAGCAGGCCATTGCCAGCCTGCGGACAAGCGCGGAAGCCTATCGCGGCATCATCCCGGAAGCCGGCCTTGTCGAGGCGCAGAAGGAAGCCGAGCGCGCCATTGTGCAGGGCGCCATCAACGGACTGACCGAGGCCGGACGGGTCGAGGAAGCCGAGGCCATGACGGCCAGATTCTTCGGGGCCAAGCCGCAGGCTGTTGGCGAGGGGTTTGAGGCCGCACTTGTCCAGCGCGAGAGCGGTGGCCGTCCCGGCGTTGTCAACAAATGGGGCTATGCCGGCCTTTATCAGTTCGGCGCGCCGCGCATGGCTGATCTTGGAATTTACAATCCCGGCAATGAAAATCTGTCGGGATGGAGCAAGCGCACCGGCGGGCAGGGCAAATGGACCGGCACGTTCAACATTCCCGGCTTTCCCGAGGTCAAGAAGCTTCCTGATTTTCTCGCCAACCCGGCAGCGCAGCGCAAGGCGTTCGAAATCCACCGTGCGCGGATGGATCAGGAGATCACGCGGCAGGGCCTTGAAGGCTTCATCGGCCAGACCGTGGGTGGTGTGCAGATTACCCGTGACGGCATCCATGCGATGATGCACCTTGGCGGGGCAGGCGGGGCAGCTCGTGCGCTGAAGAGTGGCGGGAAGATCAATGCGGCCGACGCCAACGGCACGACGCTTCTCGCCTATGCCAAGATGGGAACCGGCGGAGGTTCGTCAGGCGGCACGCGCGTTGCGGCGCTGATGCCGGATGCGGACGCGGCCAGCCAGAACTATTCGGCGATCGACACGGCGCGAAACCAGCGCAACGCCGAAACCCGTGCCTCGATCCAGATCGCGACCGACAACGCTCCGACCGCGATCATGAACACAGGCCGATACGAAAACGAGCTTCCCACGGCCGAACAGTTTCTTGACGCCTATGGCTCCGTCGAAGGCGCTTCCCGCTATGCGCAGTTCCAGAGCAATGTCGAGGTCAGCCGTCAGGCATACGATTTTCGCACCATGCCGGCAGATGCGATTCAGGATGCTGTACGCGCGGCCCAGCCTACGGCGTCGGGCGATACGGCCGTCCTTGATCAGCAACGCTATGAGACGCTGAGCAAGGCGGCGGAAGCGACCATCACAGCGCGAGAGGCTGATCCTGTCGCCTACACGCGTCAGGCGTTCCCGCATGTCGACAGGGCATGGCAGACGCCTTCCGAGGACGGCAATCACCGCGAAGCACTTGCGGCTACCGCCGATGCGCAGGCGCAATTGGGGATCAAGAATCCGCGCCTGATGCCGACTGCCGTGGCCGACAATCTGGTGGAGCGCTTCAAGAACGAGGAAGCGCCGGAAGCCGAACGCATCGGAGCCATGATGCGCGTGATTTTCAGCACGGACGATCCCGACCAGCAAAAGGCGGTGTTCGACCAACTGGTCGAGGCAGGGTTGCCAGAAATCACCGAAGGGGCGGTGGACGCGGCGGCGCGGGGCGACGAAGCGGCGGCGCGGCGTCTGTTCCAGGCGGCGATGGTCGACCCGTCGAAGCTCCCCGGCAAGTCTCCCGAAACACCTGCCAATATCGATGCTGCCGTTCAGGCGAGCCTGATGGACGTGGGCCAGATCGGCGATGTCTATTACGGCCTTTCCGATGGCACGGCAGAAAACTTTGTCCGTGCTCAACGCGATCAAAAACTGATCGGCAACGCGGTTCAACTCCGGCTTCGGTCTGGGGAGGGCCTGAACAGCGCCATCGATGCCGTGGCAAAAGACCTTTACGGCGATGTCCGCGTTTCGTCGGGCAACTGGTCCGTCAACGCGCAAATCCTGATCCCGCAGGAGGCGGATGAAGCGGCCATTTTGGGCGGCCTTGAGCGGCAGTTGCCGAATGTGCGCACGGCTCTTGAGAAATCATCATTCATTCCCCCTGACGCGCCGGTTCATGACGGGACGCGCGCCGTCATCGAGGCGGCACGGCAGAACTACATCGAAGAGGCATTGTCAGAAGGTTACTTCCGCAATGCGGACGAGGGGTTTGTGTTCATCCTGCCAAAGGACGGAGAGGCGCTAGAGGGTGCCGATGGTGAACCGCTCGTGTTCATGATCGAAGACGCGCCAGCACAAGAGCGCCCCATCGCGGTAACAGACGAAGACCGGGAGCAGCGGTTCATTGAGGACCGCGCGACCTTCGGCGTCATGGGGGGCGGCCAGTGAGAACGCACGGCCTAGGGCGCGGCCCGACCTATCGGGCGTCGTCGCCGCAGCGCAGGTTCGAAGCAGCGATGGACATGCCGATGGGCATGGGGGCAACGCTGCTCGACCAGACAATCGGCGGGTCAGTCAGCAGTTTCGGTCTTGGGACCGCGATCCGCTCGGCCCGCACCCCGGAAGGCAATATCGAGGCGCTGCCGGAGCCGGAGCGCATTCAGCGCCAGAGCGGAACGCTGCCAAACCCGATTGCGTCGGCGCGCGCGCTTCTTGAGCGGTTTGGCGTTATTGATCGACCCGAGCCAACCGCGCCCTCGCTGACGCAGGACGCATGGGAAGCATCGCCCTTTTACCGCGAGAACATTCCGTGGGACGCGGCGATGACAGAAGACCGCGCCGCAGCCCTTGCAACGCAGTACGACGTGCGGGCAGTCCGCGAGCATTTCGCCGCCAAACGCCCGTTTGCTGCGTTCATCGGCAATCTGGCCGGCCAGGCGCTCGATCCGATCAACTACATCCCGATTGCGGGACCGACGGTCAGGGCGGCGAACATTGCCCGCTTTGGCACCGTGAAAGGTACGGCGGCAACGGCGGCGCTCGACGCGGCAGCGAATACGGCGGTCTTCGGCATCGCCACGCGCGACGCGCGCGGCCGGTTTGGCGATGACGTGTCGTGGCAGGCGACGGTTTCGGAAATCGCCACGGCGGCGATGATCGGCGGTGCGTTCGGGACCGTCGCGGGCGTCCTCGGTCGGCGTTCCGCGCAACGGCTGGAAAAGGTCAAGGCGGAGCAGGAACAGCGGCTGTCGACGCTTCAGACGACGCAAGAAGCCCGCATCGCGCTCAATGAGGCGGTCGCCGGTCTCGTGCATGACGGTGAGATCCGTCTGTCGCTCAACGCCACCGAGCCGATGGCAAGGATTGCGGGCGAAGTTGCGCAGCTTTCGCGCGCGTACGACACGGTGAAAAACGCGCCAAGCGGCGATCCGCGAGACCCACTTGTCGCGATCACGCCAGAGGATATCGAAGGCACCATTGTCGCGCGCGGGGCCTTCAAGGACATCAACGAACTGGAGTTCAGCAAGCGCGGCTTTGGCCTCGTCAAGATCATATGGGGCCATGGCGACCGCAGTGCCGAACCGCCGGAATTTCAGGTCGTCAAGGAGGACGTGACTGATTTCCCGAATGTCATTCGGCGATACGAGCCATCATCCGTCAGCGAAGACGGACTACGCAGGGAATGGCGGGTTCGTCGCGGCGACCGTGTGGTCGTGTACGCCGATACGATGATGGGGGAAAGGGGCCGCCACCTCGTGACGGCGTATGTCGCCCGCACGCCGGACGAGATGAATGCGCCTGTATCGAAAGAAAGGTCGGCAGCTCTGCCCGGATCCGCCCCACAGGCTGGTAACCTCGTGGGGGATACTGCCGAGGGCCGTTCGATTGGCGACCTCGGAGCCGGGCAGAGCATGCCGGCGACCAGAAATATAGGCCAGCGCATCGCGATTGACAACACGCCCCCTGCGCCGGAAGCCGCCCCCGAAGGCAGGATGGAGGCCGGGGAACGCATCGCCCGCGCTGACGACTACCGCGCCATCGCACAGCAATACCGCGTCGACCCCGAGACCGGGGCGTTCCTCGAGGAAGCCGAATTGCAGCAATTGGAGGCCGAGGGCCGGCTGACCGAAGACGACCGTATCGAGCTCGATGTCGCCACGCGCGGCTACGAGGACGGCGCGGCATACGGCGAAGCGTTGCGCGCTGCCGTCGCGTGCATGATCTAGGGGGCCGCCGGATGAGCCGTAAATACACGCCTGACGCCGCCTGTTTCGACGCGGCCAATGCCGCATCCAAGGGACGGCTCAATCGCGAGGACATCAACGCCGCATTCCAGCGCGTGTCCGATTACAAGCAGAAGCTTCAGGCCAAAGGCAAGCTCGACGGCATGGGCGAGCGCCTGCGTGATTTTGCCAAGCGGGAGGCTGAGCGCACCAAGATTGCCGCCGCCATGCAGCGCCGCCACGCCGCGTTGAACATCCTTGTGCGCGACCGGCTGGATCAGGCGGTTGACGGCTTCATGCGGGACGGCATGACGCCAAAGAAGGCGCTTCTTGCGGTGCTGGAAGGCACGCAGCGCGGGGTGGAGGGCGGCCGCAATTCCGTTGCTGCACTCAACCTGGCCTATGAGGCGCGCTATCTCGGCGGCCTGTTCAGCGAACTGCAGGCGACCAAGCCGCATTTGGTTCATGCCATCCGCGACGCACGGCTTGACGCTGATATCATGCGCGAGATGAGCGAGTTGAAGGAAGGCGGAAAGCCGGGGATCACCGGCAACCGCGATGCGCAGGACGTGGCGAAGATTTTCGCGTCCTATGCCGAGTTGAGCCGGACAGACCTGAACAAGCTCGGAGCATCGATCGGCAAGCTCGACGGCTGGGCCGGTGCTCAGACGCATGACGATATCAAGATGATCGCGGCCGGCAAGGACAATTGGATTGCGTCGGTCATGCCGAAGCTGGACATGGAGCGGACGTTCCCGGACGCGGCGGACGAGGCCGAAGTCATGTCGATCCTGGGCGATGTTTACGACACGATCATCACCGGAATGCCGAACCGCACCACTCCGAAGGAAAAGGGCCAGCGAATCAACCCGGCAAATATGGCCCGCTCGCTCGGCAAGAGCCGTGTGCTACATTTCCGCGACCCGGAAGCCGCGCTTGCCTATCGATCTGAGTTCGGTTTTGGCAACACCGTCTCCGGCATGGTCGCGCATTTGCGCCGTGCGGCGCGCGTGGCGGCCAACATGGAAGCGCTGGGTCCAAACCCGGAGATCATGTTCGGCTCCCTTGTGGAGGGCATCAAACGCCGCATCCGCGACGATGCGAAACTGTCGCCGCAAGAAAAGATCAAGCGCCAGGCCGGTCTTGATACCGACGCCGGGGCCTTGCGGCAGGCGCTCGACATCGCAACCGGCATGTCGTCGCGCCCGGTCAGCGTCACGGCGGCCAAGATCGGATCGGACATTCGCGCATGGCAGTCCATGGCAAAGCTGGGCGGCGCGGTGCTGTCGTCCGTGTCCGACAATCTGACGGCGGCGGCGGCATCGATGTTTCGCGGCGGCGGCTATTTCAAAGGTCTGACGGCGCAGATCGATGGCCTTCGGCGCGGGCGGCCCAAGGGCGAGGTTGCGGAAATCTCGTTCATCCTGGGCGAGGGGTTTGACGGACTGGTCGGCCATATCGTCGCCCCGGCCGCCGCTGTGGATGGCCCTGTCGGGCGCATGGCAGGGCTTCAGGAGAAGTTCTTCCGCTGGAACGGCCTTTCGTGGTGGACGGACGTGCATCGCGCAACGGCTGGCCGCGTCATCGCGGCGGAAATGGGAATGCGGGCCAAGTCGGACTATGGTGCATTGCCCGCCAATTACCGGCATGTGCTGGGCTTGCACGGCATCGACCCGGCGAAATGGGACGCGATCCGAAAGGCGCAGTTCCGCGAGGTCAACGGCACCGCCTATGTGACGCCGGACCGGATCAGAGAATTGCCGGAAGAAGCGATTGAGCCGCTTGTTCGCAATCGCATCGCACTGGCCCGCAAGGCGAGTAAATTGGACGAAGCCAAGTCGGATGCGACGCGAGTTAAGCGCGAAGCCGATTTTGCGGAAAAGCGTGCGGCGATCATCGAGGACGGCCGTCGCGATCTGGAATTGTCGGTGCTTCGGTTCGTGGCCGACGAAACGAGCTACGGCATGGTCGAGGTCGACGCCCGCACCCGCCGCACGATGACGCTGGGCCTGCGTCCGGGCACGGTGGCTGGCGAGGCGATCCGGTTCATCGGCCAGTTCAAGGGCTTCCCGTTTTCATTCACGCAGCGGGTGCTTGGTCGCGCCTTGTTCGGGCACCGAAAGGATGCCTCCTATTTGGAGAAAACCGGGCATATCGGCGCGTTGATTGCCGGCATGACGATGGCCGGCTACGCGTCGATGACGCTGAAGGACATGGCGCGCGGATACTGGCCGCCGCGCGATCCATCAGATCCGAAGACATGGGGCGCGGCCATGGTGCAAGGCGGCGCATTCGGCATCTATGGCGACTTCCTGTTTGCGCAGACCAACCGCTTTGGTGGCGGACTGGCGGAAACCGTCATCGGTCCGACCATCGGCACGACGCTGGATGGATTGGAGCTTGTGCTAAAGCTTCGCGACGGTGATGCGACGGCTGCGTCAGCACTGTCCTACGGGTTGCAAAACACGCCTTGGGCTAACCTGTTCTATGCCCGTCCGGCGCTGGACTATCTGGTTCTCAATTCGCTGCGTGAGGCGGCAAGTCCTGGCTATCTCAGCCGGCAGGAGTCGCGTCGCCGCTCGGACTACGGGCAGGAAAGCTTTGTCGACCGGCAGGCATTCCCCGGCCTTCCTAGCTGGTTCAGGTAACGAACTTCCAAAGTTCGACAAAGGACACAACAACAGCGCCAAACCCAAGCGCACCGCCGAAACCGATCAGCGTCACCTTAAGCTGCTCGTCACCGTAGCTCACGTCGCCGCCTGCGATCCACCCCGTGATCCAGACAAAGCCGACGATCCAGACGATGCCGATCGCCATTGGGTGAGCGATGCCGGTTTCGAGGACAAGCCGGCCGATGACGGCCCAAGCCAGAATTGAAATGATGAAGCGGAGAAAGTCCTTCAAAACGCAGCCGCCGCGACCGGCACGGTAATTGAGCCGCACCCCGTCAAAGCAATTCCGGCGCCCAGCAAGGCAATAATGGGTTTCAATTCGCTTAGCCCTCCAAAATCCCCGCGCCAATAGCACCATCAAAACAGACTGACCGCAAGCCGCCCTTTGAGGCGGCTTTTTCTATGGAGCATCCTTAAATGACGGTTCAATCCAGCGTCTCGCGCATCAGCTATTCGGGCGACGGCGCGACCACGGCGTTCAGCGTCAATTTCTATTTCCTCGTCAATGCCGATCTGCGCGTGATCGTGCGCAGTTCAGCCGGCGTCGAAACAGTGCAGACGCTGGGGACGCAATATAGCGTGACCGGAGCGGGAAACCCGAATGGCGGGACGGTGACGTTCGTCACGGCCCCGGCCAACGGCACGACCGTCGTCATCGTTCGCGACCCGCCGACCACGCAGTTGACGGCTTACAACAACCAGGACCCGTTCCCGGCATCGAGCCACGAACGCGCGCTGGACAAGCTGACGATGCTGATCCAGCGGCGTGAGGAAAAACTGAACCGAGCCATTCTGCTCAAGGAGTCGTCCTCACTTTCGAGCCTGACTTATCCCGACCCGGAGGCAGGCAAACTGTTGCGCTGGAACGCGAGCGCCAACGGGATCGAGAATGCCGTTGTCACGGGCGGCGGTGAAAGCCTGCCGACGACCGCCGACCGGTTCCTGCATCGCAATGCGGCGGGAACTGCATTCGAGGGCCTGACCTACGCTGAAACGCGGACCAAGCTCAGTGCCGTCAGCTACGCGCCCCAATCGCTCACCAATGAGCAAAAGGCCCAGGCTCGCGAGAACATTGGAGCAGGAGGCGACTTCGGCATCGACCCCCTCGAATTCGGCGCTGTCTATGACGGCATCACGGATGACCGGGCAGCATTGGCGGCGGCTGATGAGGCTGCGGTGACGGCGGGCAAAGTGTTGATTATCAATGGCCCCATGCGGATCGGCTCAGCGATAACGGTTGCAAGCCACCAGTTCTATGCGCCTCCGGGAAAGATTGTCCCTAGCGCAAACGTGCTTGTGACCCTTTCGGGCCGACCCGATGCAGGACATTGGCAAATCTTCGATCGGTCCGAAGGAGGCGCGGTCCAGTTCGCTAAGGGCGCCGGTACAGTATGGGCGGAATGGTGGGGCGCGCGCGCTGAACCGTCGGGTCGCACTGACAACAATATCCCGATCCAGCACGCAATCGACGCCTGCGGCTCGGTGCTTTCGTCAGGCGTGATGGGGCCAGCTCCCAATGGGGACGGTAACGGCGGCACTGTGCGCTTTGCAAGCAACAATACCTATTTGATGTCCGGTCGAATTCACCTTAGAAACCGGACCATTCTCAAGGGGAATGGCGGCTTCGGTCCGGAATTGGTGCTAAATACCGCGACTTGGAATGGCGATACGGAAATGGTGCTTTCCCAGAACGGCACGATCTCTCAGTTCTGGTGCCGCATCGAAGACATGATCATCAACTCCAGCGGGTTGGCGACGATGAATCGGGTCATTTATGCGCCGGCGTGGCAGGAAAGCTGCGGCTTGCGTGACGTGCTGATCCGGAACTTCGACAACACGGCGCTTCTGGTCGATACCTTCTACGGCGGCTCTGTCGGCTTCACGCTGAAGCAGGTTCAGTTCTTCCCATGGGCCACGCCAGGGACATTCGTTCGTGCAATCGACGTGGACAGCCCGTCCAGCGTCGCGCGTCAGCGCATTTTGCTGGAAGACATTTCGTTCGCCGGCATCACCGATAGCGCGCCTCCAGGCCTCAACATGGTTGGCGTCCGCGCAACCGGCCGTGTAGACCTTATCTGCCGTGGCGTCTTTGTCGAAGGCTATGACATTGGCTGCTTGCTGCGCACAGGTGCTTCGCTTTATGGCGACTTTACCGGCCCCGGTAACCCGTCTGTTGAAGACCTCATTCAGGCTGACAGCGACTTCGTGGGCCGAATTGATTGTGTTGTATTGAAGGGCAGCGCGGTTCGCGTTCTTCGCTCATTCAAGACCAGCCCCAGCACTCTTCAACTAAACGCAGAGCCTTTTTCGCGCCGTGTGGTTTACCCGGTTACACCAACTGAAGTTTTCGCGGCAGGTCGCGTCTCTGGCGGTGCGGGAACTCCGGCTATATCGAACAGCTTCGGCGTCTCGTCGGTGTCGAAGGATGGGACGGGGCTTTACACGCTCGTATTCAATACGAACGAGTTCAGTCCCGGCGCGGGTTCAGATTACCGCGTCCGCGTAGCGGTGCAGTCGGTAAATTCAAGAACTTGGTTTGTGAATGTCGCCAATTCGACGGGCGTGCAACTCCAGTTCAAGGCCACGACGAACGACACGGCTGCTGACGTTGGCGACTTCGATTTCGAGATTGTCGGTCGCCCTGGCTACTGATTGCCGCGCATCGACTTCGCGACTGCTAACCCAGCCATCAGGAAGAACAGGAAGTTGAAAGGGAAATACATGAGGACGCGGGACGCGATGAACGTCACGCCGAACGCCACGATGATGAGGTGCAAGGCTAGCGCGTCATCGTCCTGCGTCTTCCATGCCGGCCCGAGCGAGCGGACATAGACGAAGGCCGCACCAAACGAGAACGTGAGCAGCCCTAACAGGCCGCTGTTGTAAAGGAATACCCAGAACTGTCCGTCCATTGGCCGGAACGACGTGTTCTCGAAGCTTCCGAATGTCGCGGTCATCGTATCGCTCTGAAGAACCGACAGCGCATCGGTGATGTCCTTCAGGCGGTTGGTGACGGAAAGGCTCGTGTCTGCTGCCGGTTCACTGGACGGGTCATTCATTCCGGTGATTGCCGAACCCGCACCCTTCACTGTAAACGTCGCGCTCTGAAAGTTGGCGCTGTTCAAGCCGACAACCGAGGCGCAGATGGCTACAGCCAAACCTAGCCGCCTCCAGTCGCGAGCCCGGAAGAGAAACGACAGCGCCAGGATGCCGACGAATATCGCGATCTGACTGCCGCTCGTCGTGCCGAGCATGACGTGGGTGATGACAGCGAGAGCAACGAAAGCCACGACCAACCATGGAGCGTTCAAGCGGCCAAGGCGAGACAGGATAATCGCGGCAGCGAAATTCAGCAGCAAGGCGAACGAGTTCGGGTTACCGATCATGCCGGCGTAGATGCCATCGAGCCATAGACGCCCGCCGCTGCCGTGGAAAAGAAGAACGAACACGCATTGCACCATAGCCGCCAAGAGGATGATGCGGAACAGCGTCAGCGTGACCTCATCGCGGGTGCTGGCCGACAGATAGAACGGCAGCGAGAAGAGCGGGATGAAAATCACCACGTTCTTGACGTTCTCCCATAGCTGGGCGGCAAGGCCCGTCTGCGTTGCGTGAACGAACGAAGTTGCCACTAGGGCCAGAGCGAGCGGCGCGAATGCCAAACTGGTCTTGATGTTCGATGGCAGGACGCGGCTGCGCAGCGCTAATATGGCCAGCACACCCGCAAAAGCAATATAGGCAACGTCTTTAATAGCCTTCACGGCAGACGGTGCCGCCGATATGCCTTCCTCAAAATCATAGAAATAGACGTAGCTGTAATAGAACAGCGCGAAGAACGCGAAGCCTCCGATGATGACCGGCATCGCTCTTTCGTTGGCTGTTCTGGTGCTCATTTCGCGCCCTCTCGCAAAGTCTCTGCCCGCTCTTAGCAAAACCTGAGCGCGCGGCAAACCTCTCCCACAACTGAAAAGGAAGTGCCTATGAACTTGGCGCTAGGCGACACACGCCTGATCATCGAATACTGCAAGCGTCATGGCCTCCTGCGCAATCAGGCGGCCTATGTCCTCGCGACTGCTTTCTGGGAAACCGCCCGCACCATGAAGCCGGTGCGCGAGTATGGCGGCGAGAAGTATCTTCGGTCGAAGAAATACTACCCCTATGTGGGCATGGGATATGTGCAGCTAACGTGGCTTGAAAACTACAAGCGCGCCACCCGCCAGTTGGGCGTCGATTTCGTCAACAAGCCGAATAAGCTGCTTGAGCCGAAATACGCGGCGGAAATCCTCGTCGTCGGCTCTCGTGATGGCTGGTTCACCGGCAAGAAGCTGTCTGACTACATGACGCTTCAGAAGTCGGATTTCGTCAACGCGCGCCGCATCATCAACGGCACGGACAAGGCGGCCGAGATTGCCGACATCGCCAAGCGCTACGACGCCCTCCTGAAGGCCGAAGGCTACGGCGTGGACGCGCCAGCCCGTCCAACCCCGAAACCCGCTCCAGCGGCCCCGCACGGCTTCTGGACGGCACTCGCAAACTTCCTCCGCAACCTGTTCTCGAAAGGATAAGACAATGTTGCCTTGGGTTCTTAGCTTCCTCACCGGCCGCGCGGCAAAAGCTGGCGTGGCTCTCATTACCGGCGCGTTGACGACAGTCGGCGGAGCGGGTGCTGTGGACGCTGTTTCTGACGCCGGCATGACCTTGGTTGGTTATGTCGTCATCGGTGCGGCGGGCGGCTTCATCAACTGGGCGACGGTCTACTTCAAGGCCAACAAGCCGTCAGGCGGTTTGTACTGAGATGAGCCAGACTGAGCTTTTTGCCCTTGTCGGCTTTTTCATCCTCGTCTCGGGCACGCTCTGGACCATCTGGTGGCGAATTGAAAGCAAGGTGGATGCGGCGAAGAAAGACAGCGCCGTCTTAGCTTCTGCGGCTCAAGCGAGCGCTTCCCTGGCTCGCGAAGAACTGAGCGCGTTCCGTGTGCATGTGGCGGAAACCTACGTCTCCAAATCAGGCCACCGCGAAAGCACAGAGCAAATCCTTGAGGCCATCAACCGCCTCAACGAGCGACTGGACCGGGCATTCGACCACTCACCCAAGCGCCCAAATACCCGGCCCTGACCATGACAACCTCCCTCTCTCAGGAAAGGAAAGCGCCATGAAGAACATGCGCGCTATGGCGGTTCTGTGCGGGCTCGTCCTGCTCGCCGCATTCGCTGCCTATGTGGCCGTGAACAAGACAATCGACGTTCCCTTGACGCAAGCCGGCGCTGTCGTGCGTGTAACGATGGAGCGGGGCCAGGGTTCCGGCGTTCACATCGGGCGGGGCTATATTTTGACCGCCGCCCATGTCATCGGCAAGGAAACCACGGCGAAGATTGTGGACGATCGGGGCACGACCCGCAAGGGCGAAGTGCTCTGGGTCAACACGGTCTATGACGTGGCCCTCGTTCGCATCGAGCGCACCAGCCGCCTATCCTTCTCCCCATTGGCCTGTGACGATATTCCTGAAGGCACCAGCCTCGTTGCGCGCGGAAGCCCGCTTGGGGTGGAGTTCATCTCGTTCCGGGGCTGGCTATCCGGCAAGACGCGATCCATGGGACCGTGGAAGTCGGTTGTCGTCATGGACATCTCGGGCGGGCCGGGTATCTCTGGTGGGCCGGTCTATGACGCGAAGGGCAGGGTCGTCGCGATCTTCGTGGGCGCCCGTCTTGCTCCGGTCGGAATGGGCGGCTCTTATGTCGGGATCAGTTTCGGCGTTCCGTCCTCTGCTATCTGTGCCCTCATGGCGCGGGGCATCTGAATGCCGACACCTCCGATGACAGACGAGGCGCTGTTAGAGAGCGTGGCCCTCATCCGCGAGTACGGCAACCCGGTATATGCCGCCCGCGCGACAGGAAAGGCACAGGCTACTCTGCGCCGTCATCGTGACATGGCGCTGGCTCGCGGCCTCATCAGGCGTGACCCGGTCATTCCGGGTTTCGAGATTGTCGCCACAACGTCCGTTCTGGACCAGTCCGGCAATCTCACCCGCGAATACGTCAAGCAGAGGCCGGCCGACGAGCGCGGCCCGTTCAACCTCCCCGAAGGGCATGCAATCAAGGGTGTCTCTGCCCTGCTCGACGGCAACGGCAATGTCTCTCAGCAATGGGTCAAGACCAAACAGGGCGAGCTAGATCCGATCAGGGTCGCGGAACGCCTCAAGGAGATATTCGAGGGGTACACGACGCCCGTCGAGCCGACGCCGCTTCCCGGCGTCACACACAACGCCCTGCTCAATCTCATCCCCTGCAATGACTGGCACATCAACATGCTCGCATGGGGTCGTGAGGTGGGCGAGAATTGGGACTTGTCGATTGCCGAGCAGACCATCGGCAACAGCATGGTCGAAGCCATCAATCGCGCTCCTGCGGCCGGCACCTCGATTATTCTTGGCGGTGGCGACCTGCTCCATGCCGACAGCAACGACAACCGCACGGCAAAGTCAGGCCACGCACTGGACGCGGACAGCAGGCATCAAAAGGGGCTGGAAACGGCTCTACGGCTCAAGGTCAGGGTCATCGACGCGGCGCTCGAACGCAGCGAGCATGTCATCGTTCGCATTCTCCCCGGCAACCATGACGAAATGTCATCGGTCGCGGTGTCGTACTTCCTGCTGGCCTATTACCGCAACGAGCCGCGCGTGACGGTTCAGGCCGAGCCGTCGCTGTTCTTCTGGCATCGGTTCGGGGTGGTCCTGATAGGCGCCACCCACGGCCACACCGTCAAGCTTCAGGACATGGCGCAGATCATGGCCCATCGCAGGGCCGAGGATTGGGGTAAGACGCGGTTTCGGTACGTGCATGGCTTCCATGTCCATCACCGCTCGAAGTTTGTCTCCGAAGGCGAGGGCGTGGTCATGGAGTCGCATCAGGCTCCTGTGCCTCAAGACGCGTGGCACTACGGCTCGGGCTATCTCTCGGGGCGCTCGGTCCAGGTCGTCACCTATCACGACACCCACGGCGAAATCGGCCGGGTCCGCGTAGCAATCATGGACGGCGAGCAATGAACTGGCTCCTGTCCTTTCTCATCCGCTGGCGCGTCGCGCGCTACTACCTCAGGAAGAACAGGCGATGACAAAGGCACACATCCGCGTCACCATGGCAGACGGCAAGGTGGCTCGTCGCGAGCTGGTCGTTGACGGCCATACGATATGCGAACTGTCTTGGGTCGAAACGATGGAGCTGGCGATGAATGCCGTTTCGACGCTGCGATGGGACAAGCGCAGTTAGGCATTGTACCCAGATCGCGGATTGGTATCACCTCACAGCGCAGATGATACCCAACTCCACACCCACTCTCCCACCACCGGAGCAGCTACGACGAGGGCAGCGATGAGGACGAGGGTGCCGTAGCGTTCAGCGCGGCGGGTAGTCATGCCGAGACTAGCCACCAATAAATTGCGCCGAATGCGAACCATGAAAGGCGCGTCTGCTCTTCAGCGCTTGCCAGCGGTATATTTGGGACAATGACAACCACGACCGCCGCGAGGATAACCGCGCACGGAATTCGCCCAATCGTGGATTGCATCAGATGGTGCATTGCCGATTTCAACGTATTCATCAGCGCTCTCCTATAGGCAAGGGGAAGGGGCGAAACACGCCACGCGACACGAAGTGCCACGCATTCTTCCACGAAGCACGACTCAGGTCACGGTATCGTTTTGATTTTGCCGGGGTTTTGGGAGCAGGAACCACCGTTCCCAAACCAGATGCGCTACCAGGCTGCGCTACGCTCCGTGACCTTGCAAGGCCTTGCGCCGTATAGAGTTTGGGCTGGTCAGGCGCAACCCCGAAAATTGGATGAAGGGAACAAACGGCAGACATTTCGAGAGTGTGGCGCACAGAGTCCCACAAAAGTCCCACGCGATGTTCGCTCACTGTTCCGCTACCTTCTTGGACTTCTTCGACTTCGCATTGCCGGCCGCTTCCATGCCCGCGCGAAGGTCGTCCTTGGTGACGTGAGCATAGCGGGAGGTTGTGGAAATCTCGGTGTGGCCCAGAAGCTGTTGAGCCATCTTCAGGTTGCCAGTAGCTCGCACGAGACGGGTCGCGGCGGTGTGGCGATTGTCGTGGAAGCGGAAATCCAGAATGTCAGCGCGCTTGCGTGTGCGGCGCCACTCGGTCTTGAAGCCTTCCATGCTGATAGGCTCGCGCTGGCCCTTCACGGCACCCTCACGCGGTCGCTTGACGATGTAGGTGAAGACCGCCGTCTTGTGGTTGTCCTTCAATGACCAGAGCAGGGTATAGAGCGCATCCGTCATCGGAATGACGCGGCTCTTGTCGCCCTTGCCGCAGACGGTGAACTCGCGGTTGAAGAAATCCACGTCCTTCCATTCGAGGCCAACTATCTCCGCTCGCCTGCATCCTGACAGGATTGCGAAGCGTAGGGCAGGGGCATAGTCGCCTCGAACCGAAGCCATGAACTTGGCTTCCTCGTCGGGTGTCGCCTCACGCACCCGCTCTTGCGGCTCTTTCAGGAAGTGGTCCTTCCACTCGATATCCTGAACGACCTGCTTCCACGTTCGCCTAGCCCTGCGCAGAATAGCGCGCATCGGTTCCGCCACCGAGCGGTTCACCGTCGCCGGCGACACTCCCTCCCCACGACGCTTTGCCACGGCACGCGCAATCGTGCCGTCCGAAATGGCCGACACGGCGAGCTTGCCGCCAATGTGGTCCATCAGCCAGTTCAAGGACCGGTAGGTGTCCACGTTGTTGCGATGATGCTGGCCGACTTCATTCCAGTATTGAGCGCAAGCCGACTGGAACGTCATCGGCTTTTGCGCGTCGGTTATGGATGCCTTGAGCCGGTCTTTCTCAGCCCGTTCAAACGCTTGCGCCTCTCGCTTGGACTTGCATCCCGTAGAGCCAGAAAATCTCTCGCGTCGATAACGGAAGTCATAGCTGTAGACCTCCTGCCCTGGGCGCT
>FLYM01001489.1_pt1 | contig 29859 bp, 29 predicted proteins | sample 1122581 | NCBI WGS metagenome assembly FLYM01 (sample SAMEA4346789, study PRJEB14843) | hot springs metagenome | biome: Terrestrial Biome; feature: Habitat; material: Sediment | place: India | collected 2012-06-12 | depth 1760 m
CTCTGACTATAGACACTGACGCTATTGAATAGCAAGCAGAAAAAAGCCCCTATGGCAGGGGCTTAGTCAACAATCAGTCTACAATCAGAATGGGACTATTACACTTACTAGAATGTAAAGACAGTTATCTAATAAAATCAATGTGTTTACTTAAAACTTCTTCCTGCCAATCTCAAAATGTAAAGACGCGACCAAAACCTCAAAACGACTTTACATTTACCTAAATCTTATACAAAAAGACTGTTTGACTTTACATTTTGCTAGAAAACTTTCACACACTTTTTGCTGTTTTCCATGACAATAAAACCAAGCATATTTAACAGTTCTGAGAGCCATTAAAGACCATACATGTCTCCAATCATTGTGGAGACAGCTCCCATTCGGTGACACACTGACCTACATAATCCTTTTGTGCATCTAAATCTGAATGTCTTTTTGCCCATCCTAAATGCTTCTCAACAAATTCTTTTTGTGTGCCATCAATAAAAAAAGCTGCATCAGCTTTTGCAATCGAATATAAGTTAATCATCCGAATAAGAGTGCTTTTCGATACCTTATCGAACACAAAAATATTTTGGTGGCTAGAGTAAATAATAGCTTTGGTCGGGCTTAATGCAAGAACGCAAAAAATGTGGTCATCAAAATTCCCCCAGTTTGCGGCAGGGTAATCTGAACAAAGCAGAACTGGAGTCTCAAAAATGTACTCTCTTGTATGAGCCCTCAGCAAACTGTCTGAGAATGGTTTATCAAGAATTGGATCGATTTCGTTCTGCAGAAAATATGCTAAAGGCATCACACCGAGGGTGTCGGATGTCTTGAAATAATTGATTACATCATCCACAGAATCATCACTGGCGCCCTTTTCTGATTTAAGTTGTGCCCTAATTTCTTCTAAGCGATCTCTCACATCCATCAACTTTATAGTGTCCGGGTGCCTCCCAATTAGCTGAGTGATGTAAATAGCAAGCTTACGGTTACTTTCATCATCAAGAGAAAAAAAGGAGTTGTCCCTGACGATATTGATAATTTTATGCCCCTCTTCATCTACGCAAGGTGTAACTATCGTAGACTCGATTTCGAATGATCCGTCTTCGAAATTCATCCTGTAGAGGTGTTCTTGTGACGCCGTCTTACGGATAGAAACTGATTTGGTTTCAAATTTTCCTGTCGCTTTAATGACGCGATATCTAACTAATTCCCCTTTATCATTGGACCATGCTTTAAGAAAGTGTTGAGGCACAAAATGATGATTCTTAGGTTCATTTTTTGTCATATTTAGAGCTTATTTGGTTGAGTTTAGCATTCGCTAAATCGTCGGCTAACGGCTTTTTCTTGATAATTAGCGTTGCATTTAACGAACATTGTGGGGGCTCAGTACCTTACTGCAGAGAGTACTCTAAACCAGCAGCAAGCCTCTCATTTGATATTATTTCAGAGCAAAACCTCGCATGATTTTCGGCTTGCACTAGTACCTTATCGATAAGAGTATTTAAGTCTGACAATTGCTGATACACCTTTTCCATCTTATTAAATGGATTTTTTAATCCCGCTTCATTAGGCTTGATGCGTATCAGAGCTTGACTGATTCGGCTTTATTCATTCCTAATGACTATACCAATATCAAATATAAATATTACATTTCTATGTTGGCTGAAAATTGCTTGGTAAATTCATGAAACTAATTGTCGCAGATTTATTCTTATCAATTCTGCCATCTGGGCCTCTCCCATGTCATGTAGTAGAGCAAGTTCCTTCACCACAGACGCCACATCTTTAGGTACAGAGGTCCTCCCATTAAACTTTGTAAATGGGCCATCTGTCTCTGTCAATAATCGATTTTTAGGAATCGATAAAACCATCGACAAATGGCGCTCGTTTTTCAACATTTCAGCATTAATCGAGAAGTAACATCCAAGTTCAAGAGCTTTTTTAGCCTCACTTTTTGTACCGGTAAACCAGTGAAGAACAACCTTACCACGACCTACTGGCAAGTATTTTTCTAGGTATTCCAATACTGTCTTCACTGACCTCACACTATGGACAGTAATTATTTTGTCACCAGCTTCAGCGCACTTTGAGAGAATATGTTGGAATACGCGCTTTTGAGAATCAAACGATTTATAAAAGCGTGGACCAGCATCTAAACCAATCTCTCCCACATAACGAGCTTCAGGAAGATACCTTTCCCAAAGAACAAGCTCATGTTCAATCTCTGAAACTAGTTGAGGATGAAAACCAAGTGCAGCACGGACATACTTTGTTCGCTGAGCCAGTTCGTAATTTCGTGGCCAGGCGCGAGGTGTTGTCGTAACGGCCAACGTAAACACGCCGGCGTTATCCGCTTCACGGATTGCTACTTCAATGTCAGGATAAAGATCCAAATGACAATGAAAATCCACTAAACCTGAGGGACTCATAAATTTTCCTAATCAACTGGGTCGCGTTTTAACGCCATTTATCAAGTTTGCGACTTCACTCAAGCCACGACGATAGACATCAGCCCATTTGTCTAAATTCTCAGTTTCATCTGTGAGTGACCCTGGCTTATGAATCAAGATCTCTGCGAGTTGAGGTTTGTTTTTGATCCTTTCAATAGCGTATTGAAACGATCTAACTTGCTTTCCTGTAGACTCACGTGTATCCAACGGATGAGTGTATAAATCATCTGCAGTATATACAGTTCGATCACTTCCACATCCCCAAGCAGTTTTTAAAGCAGCACGACGGATCAAACATGGCAAACAGTATCCACAATGCTCAATTCCGAGGCCTTTCCAACGTCCTTTTGAGGGAGATGAACAAGACAGAGACAAGGGGGCAAGTTGTTTCAACAATTCAGGATTACGACAAGTTGCAGCCATCTCTCCTTTAGTCTGATCCCAGCAAGGGTTTTTGACTTGACCGTTAATACCCAGTTTTCCAAGCAACTCATTCCAACGCTCCATGTAATATGGATGTGTCGTGCGAGTGCTATTTGAACCTAACCGTAATGGATCCAAGGGTACGTTCAATGCTATGAGCCCATTTTCGGGCACACGCAATATGAATTGATTATTAAGACCTGTACCGGCGAAAACTCCAATTGCAAAAAATAAAAATGAACGACCTCGCGTACTATTCTCTGGTCCAACACCTTCAATCAAACTCTCTTTGAAAGCCATTCCGACTCGAAGACGTGCAAAAGGTGAATTTTTGTACTGCGCTTTTAGCCCATCTATCAATTTACCCTGTGCATCGCTAGTTGCTCCTTCACCAAAATGACTAATCAACAAAGGTGTATGACCATCTTCTAGTAAATTGATTGCCCCTATAAGGCTATCAAGTCCACCAGAAAAAAGACTGAGAGAGTCGAATGGCGGAGATATTAAAGAAGGATTACGTTCTAATATTAACGACTCAAATCTTTTTGGACGATCTCTGAATCCGAGTTCCCAACGAGCCCCTGTCAAAAAATTAAGCATCCTTTTTAGAGTGGGAGTTGCGGACGACCATAGATTTGGATCACTGACCGGAACCACTAACCTGATTTCACGCGTCCAGGAATCTTGAGACTCACTAGCTCTGGATATTCGTGTATCAGCTGCATGAACATGTGCGGCGATAATTAAGAGGTCTATGCCGATCTCAGTGGGAAATACGCCTAATTTTTTTAGATCAAGCAGAGCCCTTCCAATGCCGTGATCTAGTGAGTTATTCCCATCAACCAGTTGAAGATATGTTCTCTGTTCATCAGTATCCACCGCTACATCTATTAAATCATCTATACCGAAGCGCCCCGCGAGAAGTTGTCTTTTCATTTATCAGCCTCCGCATCACCAAGAGCCTTTAAGATTGAAAAAGCTGATTCATAAACAGCATCTACGAACGAGTGGATTTTGTCTGTGGTGAGATTTGGGGAGTTTTCTCGCTCTCGTGTCAAAGCATCGCTGACCCCACCTCTTATAAAATCACGAAGCTGCGATTCAACTCGATGTGCAGCCTTTGCGTCAGTTGGCATTGTCACTGCTTTGGTACCGATGTCATTACAAATTCGAGCTTCGATTGCATGTGTTACATACAGTTCGAAGACCGTTTGCATTTGATTCTGAGTAAATGTATTAAGATCAGTCATTCCCTCACTAGCTAATTCCACAATCGTTTCTATGTAAGCTTCCCGGGCTATACCTTCATCAACAGTTCCAGAACCAGGACAGATGTAATCTGCAAGGCCGATAAAAATCTCTGTTATCGGACGCCCAGCAAGTGACTCAAGATCCAGGTTTTTGAGGGTATCTTGAATGCCCTTTGTTTGTATATCAGAGAGAAAGGTAAGCAGCCTGGTTCCAGCACTTCTAGATGACCCCATTCGTTGGGCAGCTTGTTTAGATCCTCCTACGGATTTGGATACGTAATTAGATATAGCTCTACCTAAGCTAGCTCTATCACTGCCACCTGAGCCCGCGAACCGAGTAAAGTTAGCTCTTGCACCAGTAAAGCGTTGTGGGTCAGCTCTTTTAGGCATTGGAGGCCGATTTGGTAATGACCCAGGATCGCTTTCATTATTAGGTGCAGTCCCATCAGGACCACCACCCGCACCAATTGATACAGGAGCCTGATCATCTCCTCCAAGCCAAGTTGGAATTAATGGCGTTCCCCCATTTGGGCCGCCGTAAGCTGTTGATGTCCCCATTAACGAATTCCCTTAGGTTCTTTTAACGTTGCTTCTGCAGCAGCTTTAAGTAACGCGTTGTCCGTCACCTTGCTCCATTCCGTTAATAGCTTTTTGAATCGGATATTAGATTCAGTGTCTTTGAAGACGCCTTGCCAACCACTAACTAACCAAGGACCACATTTACTCCGAGGCAGGGATTCGAGAAAGTCGAGTAGCTGCCCCTGCAAACCAGGTTGTGCTCTCACCAGAACTACGAGCCCTTCTACTCCCGCCGGCTTTGTTTCAAATGATCCAGCTCCTACAATTTTCGCTCGCACAGCCTCAAAGACTTTGTCAGCTTCAGGCTGAACAAGCTGCTTTAGCTCTCCCTCTAGACTTTGTACAGTCATCTTGCCGCCAAATAGCTTTTCTACGACTCCAGACAGATGCCCAAGGACAGATACAGGCCCGAAATAGTCCTTCTTGTCTTTCGTTACAAATAAATATGGGCGTAAATCGATACCAGCCAATTGAGGTGTCAGTCTTCCCCAATCAGATACTTCCTCAGATGATTTCCACTCAGTTAATACTATGCTCTCAGAAGAACCAAACGACTCAAGAACTTTAGCTTTTTTATCCTCATCGATTGCTAATGTCTTTTCTGTCGGGGCGCTAAGGACCTGCTCCAACTGCTCCAACTGCTCACATAACCCATTTGGATGTGATGCTGCAGCAAAAGCTATCTGCTCGAATAACCGAGGAATAAATCGCTCGGCTAACATCAACTTCGCTAGAACTGGTAACTTTATGTCATCTCCAAACCCGCGAGCGATTGCCATTCGTTCGCGCAAAAGGAGCGTATTAAGAAATCGTTTGATCTGCCTTGGATTGCCTTTGGTTCCGCTAGCTAATATTGGTCCAATCTGGTCACTTAGAACGAGCGCGTTATTTGCCTTTTCGGCCTGAGCACCCAATGCTGCCTTAACAGCCCCGGCATCAAGACCATTACTGGCCCAGGGTCTTTTAAGCTTTTCACGCGCAACGTTAATAAGATTGATGTAACTACTATCACGGTCTCCCAGTTCAACTCCAGTCAACAGCAATGTGACGTAAATCCTTGTTTCAGTCTCACCTAGAGCAGGGATCCGTAAAGGGACTTGAATAAGCTTTTCCAAATAACTCCGTGCATAGTCTCTGGGGCCAGTACTTTCCGGTAAATCAGGAAAATGCTTTCTTACCGCGTACTCGATCATGGCTTCATCCGCGGCTACAACAAACGCAGTTTGCGCCGTGAAAACAAACAACCTGATGGCTTCAAGCGTTTCGATAGCCGTGTCAGGTAAACAACGATCCAAGTCGTCGATTAACACTATCAGCTGTTTAACTCCAGCCTCTTTCAGGAGTTGATCAAATGCTCTACGAAATGCATTAACTTCTTCGGGAATATTTTTGGTTTCACCAGGTTTCAAAAGCGTTTTTACTCCATTGACGACTGAAGTAAGGGCTTCCGAATTGGCAAGCTTGCCCGGATCTGAGAGCAAGGTTTCTAATGCGCTAAGTATGGATTTGGTTTGGTCTGGTGTGGGTACACCACTGAATGCTGTAGCAGCTAAACCTCCAGCTTGCTTGGCTACCTTAAGCCAATCTATGCGCCTGAACACCTCTTTGACTGATATTGCAGCTCGGGTAAGAGTTGGGCGTTTTTCTATTAAGCCAGTGACTATCCCCTCTATTAGAGCTATTTTCGCGTCTTCGAAGCCTTGAAAGCGCCAGCCATTGAATTTGAGGCAAAGCACATCACTCTGCCCTTCAAAACCAGCCTCGATCATTTCAAGTACACTTGATTTACCGGCTCCCCAGTCGCCATGCACACCAATTGTAACAGGCTGCTCTGGCTTTGCTCGAAGCAACCCGATGATTGTCGTTGCTATTGCTTCGTTGTTCAGCAGATCGATTTTGGTTTCATTGTCTGTCAGTATCATTAGCCATTCCCTAGATTATCTTGAGTAGTCCATACGTTGCTAACGTTTATAGTTCTTTACTGTCACATTTTTACATACTTACGCTAGATTTTATTTAAGTCAACATAAATGGTACAAAGTATGTGCTTGCTCTTGGGTTTTTGAGTGAACGAGACTTCGAAATAAATAAAAATGTTGCCGGTACTACATAAGGTAAGCACAATCACTAGTCCCTACTAGTTAATTGTATTAGCTTAAAGACGGTAGCAAGCATGCAAAGGAGTGATGGTGGTTTTTTCTGAGGTTGAATTTGACGGTCAAATTGATTTCTACAAAGCGGCAGAAGCAGTGAGAGCTAAAAAAGAACAAGTGCTCCGCGCATATTTAAAGAAATTTGGCAGTAAAATAGCTGACAGCGTAAGAATCGATTTCAGTAATTTGGATAGCATAGAGGAAGGACGGCTTTTTTATGAAGTGGTCTGCCATATTTTATGGCATGTGAAATTTAGTCGCTATGAAGATATCTTGCCATCTTTGTATTCTGCTTATCAGTGTGCACTTCAATTAGATCCAGACGGGACTCACGCAAATGAACGCTTTGCTATGCAGTTCAGCAGACATATTCAACGTATTTCCCCGTCCGACGTTATGTCATTTTTCGAGAAGAAAAAAACAAAGGTTCCATTCTTATTTGGCTTTACCTTCTTCGCTGCCCAATATCATAGTGCATGCACCTCGCATACGAAGCCTTCGTTGGACGATGAACTCCAGGCGCTTTTTGCTGTATTAGATGGTAATTGGAGCATCTACTTGCTCTTTGTCACATTACGGCATGTCAACGACAGAGAATCACTTCATACCATCTTAAAAAGAGAGCTTTTGCATCTTGGGGAAGATCAATGGGGTATGGTACAAGCGTTGCTAACACCACGCGATAATGCTTTACTCCCAATCGCAGAGGAAAACTATCATTTAAGCGCCTATCGGGACTTCCTGTGGGTTCTTGAGAATGACGCTGAACCTGATTACAGCGTTGTGAGGCGAGTCTTGGAAGCGCTGCTCTTTGTTCAGCAAAGTGTTACCTCATTTTTCCGTGAATATCAGTCCATGTTGGATGATTTTCACATCATCATTCCGATGGTGGTGTTCTATCAACGGCTTGAGGAATTTGATTGCATATATGCCTCTGCAATCAGGAAGTTGATAGAAGCGAAACATCTGCCCGGCATGCCAGCTCGGCCATTTGAGACCATCAAGGCATTCTGCGACTATTTTTCTGAAAGTGAACGCAAATGGTTGGCCAAATGGGATATGACACTGTGCTCCTTTGAACTGCAATATTATGCTGATGACTACAGCCATACTGCGCTGAGAATGCGGCTTATTGATTTACTATGTTCAATTGGTCAAGAAGACTCGTATTTCGAAGAATTCAATTTACTGGAAAAACCCGAGTTTGATGACGATGGTGAACAAATTAATGATATCAAAGCACACCTTAACGTTGCGGATTATATTAGAGATGAAATGTATGATAAATACCCCATTCAACAAGTCCGTTCGGCATATAGGGTTGTTTACAGATGGCTGTCTGCCTATAGCCAGGCTACGTTAGCAGAAGAATGGGAAGACTCTCCTGACCCGGCAAGACTAGATCCTTTCAGGTTGCAATACTTTTACGACGAGATAATTAACGATATTGTCCAGCATCCAAAATACAATAATCTAGAAATTGCAGCTAAACTTACAAACAGCGTTTACTCAGAACTGTCCGCAACCCCATCCTACGTTAGTTTGCCACTTAAGTTCTTTAAAGCTTACTTTTCAAGAGATCTCGACGAGGCCTTATCGCTCTACCAAGACGTTCTAAACAGCGAGTCTGGCTACCGTAATTCAGCAGCCAATAATCTGGCTCTTATATACATCAAACGTCAGGACTATGTGTCGGCTCAAAATGCAATTAACAAAATGGATGACGGGGAGTCGAAAGTTGCCAGACAAAAGCAGCTGGAAGATAAACTCAAAAAAGCTGCTGAAATTCAGAGTATCCTCGCTGTACCAGAGTCAGAACTTGAGTTATGTACGATCGGCAATTTGCATCTGCTATATCTGACGACAGTCATTTATATGGCACATGCGAACAAAGACAGTGTTATCCGTCTCCAACAAAATTCTAAAGTGTTGTTGCCGGTACCCTATTACCACACATCACACAGAATCATCAGAGAGTTAATGACTGCTGAGGTACTGAGGTTTAGCGGAAATGGATTCGTGGACTTTGATCCTGAAACAGCTACTCAATATTCACTGACCTCACTTCCTCTAATACCCAACATAACAGGCTATTTCAATATTGATATCTGCTTAGATTTGCTAAGAGATGAGATCAAGAAACGGACTTTTGAGCAATCAGAAATCACAGAGTGTGAGAACCAACTCAAGGTTGCATGGCTTCTAAATAGTTTCTATTACAACTTGAGTAAGGTATTTGACACAGAAGATGTCGTATTAACATCAGGCGATTATGAGGATATAGCTCCGCTTGTAGAGCGTTTTACTCCCAGTCAGCTTTATTCCATTGCATGGAGCGCAGTCAACTTTGTGTCCGGCAACATGGCAATGTATGGGTTTGGACAAAAGACTGCTTGTGAGCGATTGCTGCCGAGATTGCTGAAAAGTTTAAGGGAGTTTTCTCATGTTGATTTTAAAGCCAAGACGTTTGGGCGCCCTAAATTACCAACTTTCCACCTAGAGCGTATACTCTTTTGGGTCGATGGCATTTCACCAGAAGATAGGTTCATTTGAAGTTACATGTTTGAGATTAAAATACTCTCAACCACTGCACGTACTGTCTGTATTTCAAATACTAAAGAGTTCCCGTTCGGCCTTCTATTCCAAGACTTGTAAGGAGCTGCGATATAATTTTGACTTGGATGCGTAGAGTACAGAACCCTGACTCTATAAACTCTAATCAGGATTCTTCGTTTTAGCCGCTTTTCTGGCTGCAGCTCTCTCTATTCGAGAAATCACAGAAGACATGGTCACTTTTCTCATACCTGCTTCTTGAGATGAAAAACTACCAGCTCGAAAGGTGCTAGAGAAAGCACTTCGTTTTTCCGCTGCTGTTTTGGTCATTTCAGTTTGCTCCAATTCTTGGTAGAGATAATCGACTTTAGTTCTAAGGTATGAAGTATAACGTAACTGATCAAACTCATCCAACAAATTGTTCATTTGTCGTACAAGATAACGCCCCGATTGCCAGATATCAATACTTCTCTTACCACCAGTGGCGACATCCTTGACGGAAGCATACCTCATCGCCCCTTCGAGGTTACACCCTAAATTACTGAGTTTCTTCTTTCTATGGGCATAGTAAAAAAAGTCAGCCGCATGCACACCTCCTGAACCCAAGTAAAATATAGGTTCATTGTTTATGCTTTTAGGATAGAGATTCGAATCTTGATGATCAATTATTGAACCGTCACCTAAACCAATAACTAGCTTTTCCAGTTTTTGTTCATGTTCAGAAACCATAGCCATCAATCTTAGATAATCATCGATCTGTATGACATCCATAGACCAAGCTTGATCAACGATTATGGCAATTTCATCACCTGCATACAGCATGATTTCATTATCAAAAAGGATAGCTTTTCTGGTCTCGTGCGCATCGCTAAAATGATGGGTACCAATAAATGTCCATCGTGAATCAGCAGCCCAGAAATGCTGATTAATGCCAAAAACAGTTGTCATCTTAAAGTTGTGAGTTCCATTCTGACTCAGCTTAAATCAGGCATTGAATTGATGATTTACTGTGAATTTACATGACAATCATCGGGTTGTCATGCGTAATATTGATACTGAAAATTTAGTGCTCATAAATTATCCAGTTTCAGGAATCTAATAGCATGCTACAAATTTTAGGATGCATTTTGCTGGTTTAGGGAAATTTACTTAATTCCCGAGGCGGCTATTAAGGGACTTGTTTAACGTCACCCTGCTAACACCAAAATGCTTTGCCACTTCGGTCTTTGTTATCTTAGGATCCAACAACATTGCCGCCGCCTTCTGAATATCGGACTGGCTCATGGAGGGTTTTCGCCCACCCTTACGTCCTCTTGCTCTGGCTGCAGCTAAGCCGGCAAGTGTTCGTTCACGGATCAGGTTGTGTTCAAACTCAGCCAAGGCACCAAATATGTGGAACACCAACTTTCCGCCGGCGGTGGTGGTATCAATCGCCTCAGTAATAGAACGAAAGCCGACCTGCTTTGCTTCGAGCTCAGTAATGAGCTCAACCAAGTCTTTGAGTGAGCGTGCCAGGCGATCGAGTTTCCACACAACCAATACATCACCTTTACGAAGCATCCGCAGGCAGTTTTGCAATTCGGGGCGCTCTCGTTGCTTACCGGTAATCTTCTCGCTGAATATTTCCTCACAGCCGGCCGTTCTTAAAGCATCGTTCTGGAGATCAAGTGATTGGTCTTGAGTACTCACCCGGGCATAACCAACAATCATCGCTCACCTCCAACAACCGATTCACCATTTTGATTCTAGCTCAAATGCATAGAAAAGGTACCTAACCTTTACATAGATTTCTTTACAGAATTTATTTACACGTTTTGAAGTTGAAGTGAGTTGATTTGAGCGTCGGCCGGGAGTGTAAAGAAAACGGTCGTTTTCTTATCGGAGGAATTGCATAACATTTCTGAGCTGCAATTGACCGAGCGAACAAATATTTCAAGGTTGACTGACAGGACACCTTTTGCTATTATTATTACTGAGCAGGCGTTATCGCCTGTTGCGCGCTCTTTCATAAATGATCTCTTAACCTGAACTGCAAAAGGCTAAAAGCCGTTCGTTTAATACATTTGTAGTAACGAACTATCTTTTCCAACATAACGCGTGATGGTTAAACGTTTCCCGACGTGTGCGTTCAGCACGTGCCGTGCGTTACGTTTACCTGAATGGGCGGTCATCGTTGATTAACGTTCGATATTGGGCGGGAAAGTATCAGAGCAGATGCTCTGAAGGTATTGGTCTGGTTTGTCTACGGTACTTCATTACGGTTCCAGGTTGGCTAAATGGGCGGGGTCAATTCCGATCCGTAACTGCGAGAGACATGAATTATGAGAGATGACACCTTAAGAGCATTGAAAGATGCTCGCAACAAATGCGCAAGAACCGTAGACGAAAGTACTTTAAAGGAGCTCGACAAGGCAATTTCTGACTTAGAGAGTAAACCATGTGAAAAATGCCCTCAGAAGTGGCTGTCAACGGCGTTGGGAATACTATCCCTAATACGCTTCTTGGCCGGCCTCGATATTGAGTAGGTGTGATGGACATAGTTAATTTCCTACAACAGTACAGCCAGCCAAGTAAATCCTTCTTACATGAGGAATTGTTATGCAGATCGGTAAAACATTAAGAGAGATCCGCACCGCAAAAGGTGTTTCTCTTGCTGAATTGGCAGAGCTGTCCAATGTCACCAAATCTTATTTATCGAAGATTGAGAATGATAAACGAGAGCCCTCTGTAACGAGTATTCACTCAGTTTGCAAAGCATTGGGTGTGCCTTTAAATATTGTCATACTGCTGGCAGAAGAGCCGGAGCAAGACGATTTCTTCGAATTAAATAACCAGATCCGGACTTTAGCTCGGCAGTATGTTATCCAGCGAACATCGGCTTAATTATCCCCAGCGCGGAATCGCAAGCCTGACATCTCTTGCTGATACGTTGAGGATAAGCGAAAGCCTGTTATTGGAGCTGGTCAACAACTCAAACAAATACTATCGATTGGCTCGACGGATAGTTAAAGAAGATCTGTCTGAGCGCCTTACATACGATGCGCTTCCACCGTTAAAAGCAACCTTAACAAAGCTTAGAACACGTGTTTTAGACAAAGTCATTTTGCCAACTTATGTCACTGCCGGGATCCGCGGAAAAAGCTATGTAGATAATGCAAAGCTGCATGCGGGCAGTAAGGCGATTTTATCTGAGGACATCAAAAACTTTTTCCCTCAAGTACCCATTGAGCATGTAAAAGATGCTTTCAAATACGTTTACAAAATGCCAGATGATGTGGCTCTGGTTGCCGCCAAGCTATGCACTATGGATGGATTTCTTGTGCAAGGCAGTCCTGTTAGCGGCTCTATCGCTAATGTTATTTTTTTCTCTAAAGAACCTCAATTGGCGCAACAACTTGAGAATAAAGGTCTACGGTATAGCCGTTACTATGATGATGTGAATATCAGTTCAAAAGACAACGATTTCGCCCAAGATGTTGGTGCGATCAGATCGTTAGTATACGGAATGTTCAAGTCAATTGGCTTGGAACCGCATCAGTCACCTAAGAAAAGCAAGTATGCCAAGGCCGGAGACCGGATGTCTATTCATGGCATCACGGTGAACAACCAGGATATTTCCCCCAGCAAGAAAAGAGTTTCAGAGACTCGTGCTATGCTTTTCAGGATGGAAAAGATTTTAGCTGGAAGTTATTCAGTTGATGATGTCATCCAGCTATATCGCTCTATCAGGGGTAAAATTCAGACTCTGAAAATACAGGGATATAAGAAAGCGGCTGAATTGGAGAGTAGGCTAGCATCATTGGTTAAACTGATTGATGAGTCTTTGGCGAAACGTTTTGCTAGAGGTATGCGGAAAGTAAAAAACAAAAAGGAATTTAATAACTTAGCTTCTAAACTTGCTGTACTAAAAAAAATAAGCCCAAGAGTAAACCTGGTAGTTAAAATCGAGAGTGAACAAGCGAAACTACGAGTTACTCCTCAATAAAGTTGTGGCAACACACATCATAGTTGACCACTAGATTCTAATCGGCTGGAAGGTCTCTGGAAATCAAGGCTCGATATTACTTAGTGCTTTCTCTTCAGCAATTTGTTTTTCTAGTTGCAAAATCTTCAACTGCTGCTCAAGTAATTTTTGTTGATTTATAAGGGCTTCAAGTTGTGTTTCTGATGTTGATGCGGAACCTGTCCTCACAGCATCAAGTCGTTGCTGCTCTCTAAGCAACTCAATTTGTGCCGAAACTAAAGACTGCTCTGTTTGGATGGGAAGCAGTGTGGCTGAGGCATCAGCTTGTTTACCTGCCAGCGAGGCCTCTGCCCGAGCTCGCTCCAACGCAAGTAAGGCATTTTGCTGGTCAATACCAGACTTGTTTGCCGCGAGGATGTCATCTCGTTTATCTTTTTGTAATTGGAGATATGAATTGGCAGCCTCACGCATAGCGGCAGACGCAGCTTCAGCTTTGGATTGTGATTGGAATGCCAGCCTTTCTGGTCCGCCCGTAACAGCATTGAACGCGACCTCTAGTGAGTTATTAGCAAATACTTCGTTCTTCAGACTGAGTATACCTACCGACCCAAACTGCGGAACCTGTGTTGGCTGTTCTATTAAAAGCCTTATGCCATCAGTGCATTCACACTTTACCCGAGCGATAGAGGCAACAGGCATTCTGTAAGCAATACCGCTAATATCATCCTCAGGTTGGTCGTTCCTTGTTACATCTACCAGTGCCGTTACTTTAAGTGTCACTTTGGGTAAAGCCATTGCCAAAATATTAAATGGCATGCTCTTACTAAGCGATTTTGGAACATCACTATAGGTAATTTCAACTTGAAGTTCATCGCCATTTTGACGGGGCAGGATATCCCTTGTTGTTGAGACTGTTAGTGCTGCTGTAGCATTAACTAACGCTGCAGTCGCTTTTTCGGTACCGGATGTTCCTAGCTTTTTCAATTCAGACACTGCTTCAGCGAGCAATTTTTCTTGTTTCTGAATACGAGCCATTAAACCTTTTTTTTCAGCAGCCTTACCTAAGGCATCATAAACGTCCACAAGGGAAGATAAGCGAATAATCTCAGCTTCAGCTTCAGTTTTCTTCCGCGATTCAGCATCTCGGCTCTTGTCTTTGCCACGCTCTTCATTGAGCTTTGCAGTAGCATTTCTATAAGAGTTAAGTAGAGCGTCAACTTTGTCACATGACGGAGTGACAAACTGCATTAATTTTTGGAAAGTTTTATCAGGGTTTTGGGGATCAATATCTGGCAAAACGTCTGATGTAACTCCTGGTAACGTAGCAACCAGATTTTTTATCGACTGCAATTTTTCATTGGCTTTCTTTGCGCTATCGAGTTTTAACTGTTCTGCGATGAACTGAGCAGATGGAAGAGCAACTGCCCTTGCAATCCCAGTTACAGCTGAAACACTATTCTGAATTACTGCACCAGTTTGATCTGAGATACTACTATTGATCCCTATTAAAATGCCCGCTTCCGATAACTTAAACTCGGTGTTAGTAATTTTTGTCCAAGCATCCAGTTCTTCGTAATCTAAAACATACGCATCATCACCAACTAATCTCTCACTCAGCGCCGCTTGAATGTTTGCTTCAAAGCGAGTTTCGTTATTTACAACTTTGCAATCGGTTATCTGGTAGGTCGTGGTTACGGAGAATTGTTTCGCAGGAAGTTTATAAGTGAGTCCCTTTACAGCCGGTTTGGAAGTTTTAGAACTTTTTAATTCTGTCTTAAATGCTGAGCAACTTGCTATGGTAAGGCAGCCGACAGATAAAACTAAGATACTGAAAATTTTCATTTTAGCCTCGATGCAGTATTTTCTCAGTGTCTTACTCAACGACTCTCGTAATAATGGTAAGGGGCTACCAGCTTTATTGGGGTCCCATTTATTGCAGTGAGCTCACCACGCCAAGCCTGAGAGTAAAGCAACCGTAAATCTTTAATATCCTGTTCAGTGAGTACACTGTTATCGCCATAATTCATTATGGTGAAATGCTCATGTTTGCCGAATATCTCGGAGGGCCACTCAGACTCTGATATTTGGGCAAAAAAGTGCCGCAGTCCGAATATATGGCCAAACTCATGGATCATCGTTTCAACTTGCTCTTTCTCAGATTGTTGAAACATTTGTGGATAGATGTAGACTCGTTGCTGACCGCCGCCAGGAAAAAAAGCTGAAGCCAAAGTACATCCATTGAAGCTACAGCTGTCCTGTGGCGATACAAAGATTTCAAAGTCACAAACCCCGTTATGCTCAACAAACTTGACTGGTGCTGCAGAATCCCAGGCATAAATGGCAGCGGCCATTAGTTGGCGAATGTAGTTTTTCAAATCCTCTGAAGCTTCAAATAATGCAAGTGAAGCGCTATTGAATTTCCATCTTAACGATACACCTGGCTGCCATAGAGGAATGAAGCCTTCACTTGCATCAACAACAAGTTTCAAAGGATTTTTGTTACCGGGAGTTGAGTGCCCTAATGAGTCAGTTATACAGACGTGGCCGGCTGAGCCGCATTTATGAAAGGCCTGAACATTTTCCTCAGCATCACTCTTTTCGGCTTTAACTGAGAGTATTGATTGGTCAAGTTTGACATTAAAAGTCTTTATCAACCCATTAGTTTTAATTCCTTTAGAGTGTCCTGGGGCTTTAGGCATAATTTTCTCTCCTTGAATAATATGTTCTCGACCAATGCTGAGTGAGTATAGACACGGAAATTGATTGTGCAAACTTTGGGTAAAAGATGCTTATTTCGAATGCCTCGTGGGCCTGCGCGGAAAAAATCCAATATCTTAACGAGTAACATTTCTTTGGGTTTAGAAGTGCAACCAACCAGAGAACTCATGACCCAACTTGCCTTTCTGGACTGATAAAAAACACACCAACTGTACATGTCTCTTTTTCACAAAAGATCATAGCTTTAAACATCACTTTGACAGCTCCATCATAACTAATTGACAAAGCACGGCTTCTTTGTTACCAAATAAAGAACAAAATTTAGTCACTATTAAAGGAATAATTATGTCAGGAAGAGATTCAACACCAGATACACGCACGCCAACTGGTGGCACAGGGGGAGTAGATTGCTCCCAGCTGCGCTTCAACACTTACATCAGTAGCCCTAAACCGACTGTGTTACCTCAGTTAAATCCAGGCACAATATTGCATGTTGACGTCTACAAATTGGGGGCAACGGAAACTGTTGCAGTGTTTCTAAATGGCGCACTCGCCGGCGGTATCGTTGATCAGTCAGCAAGGCTTTTTCAGTGCATTACCAGTGGCTTCATGTTTAAGGCCACGGTGGTATCCAAAAATGGTGCCCAAATTGCTATTCGGATAGAGCCTGCTTAAGGAGTGAGCAGTTATGCGATTAAATATCGTCGGAGGATGCTACAAAGAGATTTGTGATTGGCCCGATAAACAGGAGTTGATGGGCTCAGCCGGCCGGGCTGTTCAAGTGATCTCGCAACTTTCAAATGGCGGAGAGATAACGCTACACACCAAGCTTGATCCAAAGCTGAAAAACGAGTTGCAGGGGCAATTACTGTTTACCGAGTGTAAATTTGAAATAGTAGACTCAGAATTTACCCCGACATTTCGCTATCAACACCCACTCGCCATCCCAGAAATCACACCAGAAAAGTGTGTTTATGGCCATAAACCGCCATTCAAGGTAAGAGACCTATCGAAAGAGAGCGCGCTTATTTTTGGTATGATTGAAGCCGAAGCTGAAGTGAATGCTGATACCGTTGTTTATGATCCTCAAAATGCAATTTCACCAAAGCTGTTTAGAGAAACCAAGTGCTCAGCAAAGAAGCTTGCCTTGGTGTTAAACCACTATGAAGCATCCAGCGCCTGCACCCGTATTACAGGCCAAACCCTGCCTGACACTGAATCTCTAGCAGATTGGGTTTTGACACATCAAAAAGCAGACGCCGTCGTTATTAAATGCGGTAAACGAGGAGCGTACGCCAAGTGTGCGACCGGTGCGGATGGCTGGGTTGAACCCTACCAAACAAGTAATGTTTACCCTATAGGTTCAGGTGATACTTTTGCTGCAGCATTCTATTTCTATTGGGTTAGCCAACAGTTATCTGTCTGCGATGCCGCAAAACGTGCCAGCGGTGTTGCTGCATTTTATTGTGACACAAAAACCTACACAGACGATAAGTCATTGGATGACTACCTTGCTAAACTTCAAACCTATAAGCCGAAAACCCAGAAAAAACTGAATGTTTACCTGGCCGGCCCTTTCTTCACGTTAGCGCAAATGTGGTTAATTAATGAGACCAAGCGTTGTTTGGAAGAAGCTGGTATGAAGGTCTTCTCGCCTTACCATGATGTTGGTGTTGGTACTGCGGAGCAAGTTGTACAGCATGATGTTGACGGTATCCATAACTGTGATGTTGTTTATGCGCTATTTGATGAACACGATCCCGGAACACTATTTGAAATTGGAATGGCCATACAAGCCGGGAAGAAAGTGGTTATTTTGGCTGAGAACTCGACTAACGAACATTTGAAAATGTATGAGGGGACTGGCTGTCAGATCTATAAGGACTTTGCGACTTCCATTTATGCCGTAGGATGGTTGCAATGAGTAACACCAGGCAAAATGTAGGCCTCCTGTTGTCTGGTGGCATAGATTCCATTTGCCTGGCCTATCTGATTAAGCCCAAAGTAGCCTTCACTCTAAATTATGGGCAAAACGCTGCTGAGGCGGAAATCCAAGCTGCTAACTTCATTTGCGGCGAACTTGCTATACAACATGAAGTCATTTGCGTTGATTGCAGTGTGCTCGGTAGCGGTGATCTTTCTTCGAAGGAAGAGTTGGCCATCGCACCTAAATCAGACTGGTGGCCATTTAGAAACCAACTACTGGTTACGCTTTGCGCATCCCGTGCTGTGACGTTGGGTTTAGAGTCATTAATCACGGGATCAGTAAAGTCTGACGGTTACCATAAAGACGGTACGGGAGAATTTTACCAACGTCTGAATGATGTCATGTCCTATCAAGAGGGTGGGCTTAAGATTGAAGCGCCTGGCTTAGCCTGGACGACAGAAGAGCTCATTGAGCTGTCCAAAATCCCAAAGTCTCTTCTTTATGCCGCGCATTCATGTCACAAGGCGAACATCCCATGTGGAAATTGTCGTGGCTGTAATAAGTATGAAAGCATCATGGCGGGAATAAAAAATGCCTGATTTACTTGAACCTGTGCCAAAGCTAAATCCGACCCCAATTTCCAGATGGAAGCCAGAGGGTAAACATAGTTTTCTATTGCAACGATTGGCTGGGGCGCGTCCGGAAGAACCATTTCTCGACGTGCTTCATAAGCGTGAATGCCGTCGCAAATTTAGCCCAGCTTCTCCCGCCCGATTTGGTGAGCTCCTCCACCTGGCACATTCCGCCAAAAGCAGTTATATAAATGACGCCGGCTTTGAGGTGGAACAACGAAATGTAATATCGTCTGGCGCCTTGCATGCAATCCATATTCTGTTTAACCAACCTTCTCAACCGAATTGGTATTGGTACGATCCTCACACTCACAGTGCCATCGAGGTAGCATTACCGCGAAGTGTGTTGGCAGATAAGGCCAGAGATTTCTTTAATTCGAGCACAGCCGCGACCGTCATTTGGTATGTTGCGGATTTAGATCTCATCTCAGCGAAGTACGATAACCCATTATCACTGGTATGGCGCGATGCAGGCGCAGTGCAATCAGTACATTCGCTGATTAGTGAACATATTGGCCTGGCATATTGCCCACTTGGCATTTCTGGGATGGCCGAAGCGGCGCTCTTATCAGACGAGCGCCAACTGCAGGGCATGGGGCTGGCGTTGGTTGGTGACCGGATTGTCTGATAATTCAGTCTGAAGCCCCTGCGCAGACTTTCTGCTTCTTAGAATGTCCAGAATAAAGGGGCTTTCCTGCATCTCAAACCACATCACAGCATCTAATTCAGATGCTTTGGCGCCAATAGCCTTAGCGACGTTAATAAACGTCTCCTCCAGTTCCAGATAATCTTTTTCAATCACTTTATCTTCAGTGAAAAAACCACCAAGTAAACCGGCACGATAAATATGGATATCAAGGATGGCTACATCGTCAGCATCCATCCAGTTACGAGCAACCCACGAGGCGGTTTTCAGGCCAATACCTTTGATTTTGGTCAACCTATCTCTCAACTCACGCCCAATTGATGGTAATTCAGTGTCAGTTGAGAGCTGCAATATCGCATCAGCCAAATATTTCGCTTTTTGCTTAGCAAAACGGTACTTGACCATTTTTCCTCTCGCATTGAAGGGAGCTGACAACCACTCGTAAAGTTGTTCCTCAGAAATCACCTCACCACTAAATGCGCCCAGTTGCTTTAAATGCTCATAGGCGGCCAAACCAATATACGCAGGGATCCCATGACCTCCCAGTAGGCACGCGCCAACTTCCTCAAGCAATGAGCGACCCAGTTTATACTGCACAGTATTGTTCATGAGTCGTCGTTGCAGGACTTTATACGTCCAATATGCCAGGCTGGGAAACGCCGCAACGTTTCCCCAATGAACGCCTGGTAATACTTGCTCATTTTCGTCAGGCAACTCTATTTGTACCATGGAGGCACCAATGCTCAAGAAAGTCGTTTGGCACATGTCATTACCTCGCATATGTTTGTTGTAACCAGTCCATGAGCTCCAATCGCTCACAGGGTGGCATGGCTTTGAATTTATCCTTCATTCGGGATAAACGCCTTTTGATATTCTGTCGTTCTCTGAAATTCTTGCCTAAATACCTTGTGTCATGCAGCTCACCAGACAGACTGTAGTTAAACCATAGTGTCTCAGTCCGCGGCCCCACTTGACTCTGTGCTGTAAAGCAATATTTGTTCCATCCAACCAATTCAGCGTTATAAAGTGCGTTGTCGTAACCAGATAGAAGCACCATACAATCGAGAGACTTCAGCTTTCTCAGTAAGGTTTTATGCTGTTCCAGGTCGAATTCGTACTCATAAATCTTTGTCTTGCGCCTCACTTCTGGTACGTAAGGTGGGTCACAATAAACCAAGGTTTCATGGTTATAGATATCGAGAGATAAAACATCTAAGGCATCGCCCACGTAGGCTTCCAGGCCGTCGATTTCAAGATTTAGTTCGCTGACGAATTTTGGGTTGATATCGTTAATGATGGTTTTTCGAGCAGGTTTTTTATTAGCAACTACAGCCCCACTTCCAACAAACGGCTCTACATAAAGTTTATGGGGAGGCATATGATTAATAATGTGCTGGAAGCTTTTACCTTTACCACCTGGAAACGCCACACTTAATTCCCTAACAAATTACGACCGGTCTATTATCGGCAAAATTGCCGATGGTTGCAAGCGTGAAGTCAACCTGAAACATCTATATGAAATGCCGTCCTGCTGCCGATATCGCGCGGACTCCGGATAGAGTCGCTATTGGCTTGGCGAGAGTAGTGTTGTAGAACTTAAGGAAGGTGAGTTGCCCCTCATATATCTTAACTAGGGGCTTATGGGTTTAGCCTGTCATAGGTAATGATTTTTACTAGGGAGCAGGCCGTCACTTTAATGCGCCAATCAAGTGTCGACCCAAACGAGTGAGAAAGCACTGTTGAAGTCTATTGGTGATATGGCAAACCCACATCACTATTGATAGAGCGTTTTTTCAACCGTCACTGTCTAAAAACTCTTTGGGGCGCCAACCGCTTAGATATTTTTCAACCAAGTCACGTAAGTCTTGATCAATATCTACGCTGCTTTGCATAAGTGAGGCAACTCTCTCGTGAAGGACGGCTTCATCACCAAAAACCTTAACTAAGCCATCCCAATAAAGACGTGGCGTCCTGGTTACCGCTCGACTTCCCATCGGCTGACTTCTCGTCTCGCTTTTTGCTGATTTGAGTAAGGACAGCGTAATTGTTGGCTCATCAGGAACAGAGAGTTTAGGCTCATCAGCAGATGACTCACCGATTACTGTAAGTAGTGTTGTTAGTAAATCTGTTTCTTGGGAAAGACGCTCGGCACTCGCGGCGTGCACTTCAGCTCGCCACTCCCGTTCGAACCTTCGGGCCGCATCCTCACTTATTAACTGGTGACCAACCTTTTCTCGATAACCTATGATGTTAATCAGAGCGAGCTTGTATGACAGTTGTTGGAGCTGTGACAGGATTTGTTGAGCAGCAGCCTCAATCTGGCTTGGCTCATTAAGTGCTTTTAAGAGACGATATACCACTCGGGTAACAGTCATTTGAGGTCCAAAGTCATAAAAGCTTAATTGAACGTTAGGAATGATTTGCTGCAAGTTTAGTAAGACTATCGAGCCAGAAACTGCGTGCTCTTGAGTATACGATTCTTCATATACTTCAAGCATTGAGATCACATCACGAAGCTGATTCGGAGGAAGAGAACGCATGTAAGCATCAAAAGAGTTCTGGTCAGCCAATATTGACCATGCAACTTCAGCACAGGTATAAGCCTGTAATTTCTCTCCAGCGACTCGTTCTAGGTAAAATCTGAGAATATCTTCATGCGCAACTTTCCGCTCCTTAAGCCATCCATTCTTCCATTCAGCACCAAAATGGGTGTTGCCAATGTGCCGTTGCGCAGCGGGAAATAACCGTATAATAAGATTTCGAATAACGTTCTGCTGCTCACCAGCAGATCCAATCAGCGCGACAATTTGCTCTTTCAAATACTCGGGCTCCCGCTCTCCATAGGTATGCTTAGAGGTTGTCGTTAATCCAGCAATTGATTGGTGGAGTTTAGTGAACACATCTGGCAAGAAGATCCTTACGGCTTCAAGTGCCAGACAGTCAACGAGTGCAACGCCCCCACCAAGCTCTTTAACAGTGCCATGGATAGCGGCACCATATCGTCTTACATCACGCATATTCCTTATTAATGGACGAATGACCTCCATAAATACATCAGGCCATAAGGTCTCATCGAACGCCCCTTTGTTCTCAATTCCTGAGAGCGCACCTTCGATGCCGGCGAAGATCTGTGAATTCAGAACCTCAAAAGGGACCGCTGGCAAATCTATACCTATCTGTAAAATTTTCTCCAGGTAGTCTCGACCGGGAATCCCATGCTCCCCGAGAGCTTGCTCCACCCGGGCACGGTCAAAGGCCAACAAGTAAATAATATTTGGAAAATTCGCGGTAAGGCGAACCAACTTGAATACATCACGTATTTCCGTCGTGGTTAAGCGATCGATATCATCTAAAACAACAACGATGGGCTTGGGGATATTGCTCAGCGCTTTTGTTACCTTTGCATGTCGGCTTCCAGCGCCCTCTTTTCTGCTCTGGAGTAACTTGGAAGCTGCTACAACAGCTTTGTGACCGCCTTCAATCCATGTGCCAACAAAGGGCAGCCAACCAAGCCCTGAAAACGCCTCTCCATATTCCTCAATTTTCTCACCAATTTCTTTAAGATCCGGCCTAAGCTTCAATTGCGCAGTCAACTCGATGAAAAATGATTGCACCAACTGGTCGGCGCCGCTGAACATCCAGGGATTAAAATCAAGTACTGGAATACCTGAGCCCACCAGATGATGGCGAGTCAGATTTACAAAAGACGTTTTACCCGAGCCCCATGGTCCCAGCACGCCAACGACTAAACCGTGCCGCGCATCCATGTTTTGGATTTGCTCTGCAAATGCAGACGCCATTTTAGTTCTATTTAACGCATCAGCGTCAGGACTCGATATGGGATTATCCGCGGTCACCGAGACAGCGGGCGCTTCCGGAGGGCTTTCGCTCTCAACCTCATCAGGAGAGCTCGCTTTAACACTTGAGCCCAGTGATAAAATCCGTTTTAACCAGCCTAGTCCAAGCATACCGTCTCCAAAACTCACCCAAATTATCTGATTCTATATATAACGTTTATCCTTCGCTGCAAGAAATTCGTCGATAAACATTAGCGGCCTTTGTAATGAATTTTAAGCTCTCTGTTGACCGGCGAGTCTTTGACTACCGTGTCTGGCAAATGCCAGAACTGATAAGCTTCAACGCTGATGGCAAGCAACGTCCTATCCAGCACTTCCGTATTAACGTTTTTTCTGAGTGCAATCACAACAGCCTCATGAGCATTATCTGGAGAGAAGTTATGTTGTCTTCGGACACTTCGTATTTCGTCCAGAAGCTCTTCTGGGGGTGAAAAAGCCTTAATAGCTTCATTGGGATCCCAATCAGCGACAAAAAGTGCTCTGATCCCTGGCGGAAGGACATTAGCAAATTTCAGGGCATCCACGACACTTAGCCGTCGTCTGAACGCCTGCAAAACACCAACGACCATGTTCCAGGCCATATTAGTCGTATTCAGATTTGCAGCATCCCGAGCGTCCAACATGAAATTCTCGAACTGCTCAGTCGCGTGATAATATTCCATGGGTGCCGGCATACTACTTACTTAACCTTCGTTACTGCATCTAACTCGACAAGATCCCATTTCCCGTTATGACGATAAAGTCGTTTACGTTGCCGGGGGTAATCACAGGCATCAAAAGCTAACCTGTTTCCAACAACGAGGCACCTTAGGGGTTCTGAGCCGTTTACAAATATGGAATGCGCAATGCCGTTCGTCGGGAAACCAAGAAAATCGCCTTCCTTTATCTCGATCTCATTATCACCTATGGTCGCAATTGCGGTCCCTGACAGAACATATATCGCCTCTTCCTCAGCATGATGAAAATGATGCTCTGTTGTGAAGTGCCCGGGTTCTACCGTAATGATGTGCACCCCTAAACTTTTTAAGCCGACAAGGTCACCTAATGAAATATTCAGACGCTGAGCCTGGGGATTCAGGAAATGCGTCTTTTTTTCACCTGGTTCGTCTGCAATTTGCTGGCGAGATACATACATCTAACCTCCTCGAACTACACTGAAAAATGACGATTGCTCACAAAGATGTCCTATTTTAGCGCTATCTCGCATAAGTCGCAGTTATTGTGGCGCGTGCGAGGGAACTGCTATTTAGCATGAAACCAACTAATGCGGCTGATGGCGCTTCAGGCAAAGGTAACTTTTCCACATCTAAAGCCCAAACAGTAAACTGATATCTGTGCATGCCATGGCCAGCAGGTGGACAAGCTCCACCGTATGCCGAAGAACCGAAGTCATTTTTTATAGCCCGGGCTTTGACGAGGTTGATATCCTGACCTTTTGATAACTTAGTGGCCGATGCGGGAATGTCAACTACCAACCAATGCCACCAACCACTTCCGGTTGGGGCATCTGGATCGTAAACCGTTACGGCAAAACTCTTTGTACCTTGTGGAGCGTTTTCCCATTCGAGTTCTGGCGAAATATTTTCACCGGCACACCCGAAACCATTGAACACTTGCTGTGTAGCCATCAAGCTGCCTTCACTCAGATCCTTGCTTTTGAGCACAAACTCACTTGAGAAGACCGATGTAGAGCACATCAATAATAACGAAACGAAAACCTTGTTCACGATACACCTCGACTCATAACTACCTATTGTTGACAGGTTCTAACTCATGAAAACTAACTGAGTAGGCCACGACGATCTTGTAATGAAATATCAGCAGCAAATACTTAAAGTTCTCCAGTCCGAAGTAATCGAACTCGAAAAATAGAACGATAAACGCACAATATAGCGATGCAGCAACAGCTCTTGATATGTAGTTTGGCGCCAATATCGCGAACGTAAACGACATCAAAAATAGGGTGCAGTACGTCAGGAACCCGGACAGTGCCGGCTCATTTAAGCACAGAAATAAAACACAGATGTGCACCAGGTGCATGAGACAAAATAGCCACTTTTTTACCTTGCTGACACCGTCTCTGTTAAACCACTTCCGCGCGGCAATCGTTTCATTCGTAACCACACCGCCTATTACATCAAATGCCAGCAGACAGAGTACGATGGTGTAGAGCAAGCCTTGCCCGAACAAGAACGCTGCCTGAGAGTAAACGAGAAATGCGACAATGGCCGCAGGTGCAAGAAACTGCAGCAAGATCTCTGTTCTGGTGGCTGTAGGGCCCGTCAGTTTTGCTAAATACCCCATTATCGAGTCCTTGCGATGATTTGAGACTCAATCCTTCGTGTGTCTAATATTTGGATGTGAGCTGATATTCGTTCAATGTTTTGTTGGGTAACCGTCAACAGCTCAGCGCATTCCGGTGTTGCGAAAAAGTATTTGTTTGCTCTTGATTGGAATGTGAGTATGGATAACAGCAGTTTAAGCTTACCGCACGAGTCAGCAATTGAATCAAACTCAGCTCGTGTTAGCGTTGCATAAGAATCATCCTCAGTACTCTTTTTTGAGCTGACCAGCTTTCTCACAAATAAAGATTTTGACATTCAGCCCCCCCAGAAAGCCTATCTCTTGCTGATGAACAATATAGCAGCGCGAAAACAGGCTACTGATGTACAGATTGCTATTTTAGTTAATGCACAGGTTCACTTCCTCGTCATCCAAAATCGCAGAACAATTGCCACAGTAGCACGGCCTTCCTTATGCCGCTTTCTCTGTAAGGGCTTTGGCCAAAGAGCCAAGTGTAATGAGGGCTCTCTCGACTTGTGGTGTCCATTGGACGGCACAAGACAGGCGAATGCAGTTATGGTACTTATTACTCGACGAGAAAATATGACCTGGTGTAATACTAATCCCCTGGTCCAGAGCAAGTCTCGCGAGTTCAGCTGAGTTCACATTTTCAGGTAATTCGACCCATAAAACGAAACCGCCTTTAGGCTGGCTGATTTGGGTTCGCTCAGGAAAATATCGATAAATGAACTCTGCCATTTTTTGTATTGCATGTTCGTATTCAACTCGCACTTTTCTTAGATGTCGATCATATTTTCCTGACTGAATAACATCTGATACCACTAACTGATTGATAGATGACACCGACACATTCGTCATGAATTTCAGGTGCTCTAACTTCTCGTTCGAAAGCTTTGAGACAATCCAACCAATCCGTAAATCGGGAGAAATGGTTTTAGAGAAAGAGCCGCAATAGATGACATCTGCGGAGGAATCGAAGGACATAATACTCCTTGGTCTGTTCTCACCGAAATACAGATCTCCGTAAGTGTCATCCTCAATAATGGTGACGCCTTTTTCGGATAATATTTTGCTCAGCTGTGCTTTATTATCATCACTCAGCAGACTGCCAACCGGATTATTGAAGTTAGGGATGATGACGCATGCTTTGACATCAAAGCTCCTAACAGCCTCAGATAAATACGTTAACGATATACCCTCTTTTTGGTCAGTTGGTATTTCGATTGTCCTTAACCCGAGTGATTCTATTAGCTGAAGAAGCCCAAAGTAAGTGGGTGACTCTACTGCAACAATATCACCTGGTTTAGTGGTAACGCGAAGTGCCAAACAGAGTGCTTCCTGACATCCATTGGTGACGATGATTTCATCTGGGGAAGCGATATACCCGGTATCTGCCATTCTTCTGGCCAGTTGGTACCTCAGCTCAGGCGCCCCTGCATACACCTCATAATTGAACAATCTGTTTCTATACTTGCCAACCTTTTGCAGAGCTCGCTCTACAGCCCGAACGGGCAAATATTGGTGTGCTGGCACTGCTGCACCAAGTTTAATGATTCTGGGATCTGCTGCGGCTTTGGATAAAGCCGATGCGATATGCTGTACCGAGACTTTCTGTGGCTTTAGTACGGCTTTGAGATCAAGAGGCTTTATCGGACCGCTCTCTTTTCTATGCTTTACGAAATATCCTGATTTCGCTTTTGCGTGAATATATCCCTCATCCTCCAGTAACCGGTAGGCCGCGATTATTGTAGCAACACTGTAGTTGCCTCTTTTGCTCATTTCACGAATGGCTGGAAGCTTAGAACCCGGCATATAGGTGCCGTTTTGGATTTGCCTTTTTAAATCAGATGCCACGGTTTGATAAAGTGTGGTCATACGTCGGTCCTTCTTTATCTTTAAATCGAACATCAGAACACCACAGCGCCAATTATGCTCTTTAACAATTGGCATCTTGAGCACTGACTTTTTAGTAGTAGAAAATGCCGCTGTCAATTTTCAACAGGGTCTATTGCGGGTGTCCGCTTCACTTTTAGAAGATAATGTTTCTCTATGGCTGAGCGCTAATGCTATTAGGTTATTTGTAAACATTCATGATTGTTGCCGTCATTGTTGCGACGGGTTTGCTCTCGCCCAATGTTGAGCTGTAAAGCGTTGCATCTGCTACGGATATCGTTTTACCTGCTTTCACTATTTGGCCGATTGCTTTAAAGGTATCGCCTACACCAGGCCTAAGTAAATTGACTTTAAATTCAACCGTCAACACATCAGCATCTTCGGGAGCTATGCTGAGTGCTGCATAACCACAGGCACTGTCCAGTATGGTAGAGAGGATCCCTGCGTGCATGTAGTCATTCTGTTGAGTAAACTGCGCCATATATGGAAAAGTGATTTCGACACTGCCAGGGCTTTTTACGACGAGCTCAGCATTTAAAGCGTGCATGGCAGGCTGACGATTAAAGCTTCGCTGTGTTCTTACAATATACGCTTCATTTTCAGTGTGCATGCTTAATCCCTCGGGTTAAATTGATGCCGCCAGCATCAGCGTGCCTCATCAGCAACCTTCTCACATTCTTCATCAATTAGGCTTTGAAAGTGTATCGAGATAATATTGAAGACATTTCCAGGACAGGTAGCAATAGGTCTGCCGTCTATAGACTTTACGGGTATTAAACGCGCACCACTTCCGCATATGAAACACTCGTCTGCGTTGTACAAGTCGTATTGCGTCATAGACATCTCTGAGATCTGAATACCTATAGAGTGTGAGATCTCAATAATGGCTTCGCGGGTGATCCCCTCAAGTGCACCATCGTTAACCGGTGGGGTAACTAAAACACCGCCTTTCACAATAAAAATGTTTTCAGCACTGCATTCGGCCACGGTACCAAACTGATTCAATAATATCGCTTCTTCAACGCCGGCTGCGTTTGCCTCGGCACGCGCCAATATAGAATGAAGGTAGTTTAGCGACTTCACACGTGGATCAAGTCCGGTACCAACAGCCCTTCTGATACTGCTGGTAATAAGACGAACCCCCTCTCGTCGTGCGTTGTCATTAACAAGAGATAATAACGCAGGAATAATAAAAACGTTTGGGGCGCGGCAATTATGCGGATTCAGTCCCATGTCACCTTCGCCACGGGTGACTAAAATTCGCAGGTATCCGTCATTCAGCGCTGAATTAGCAATGCACTCAGAAATGGCTTTCCTGATATCGTCATCGGAGTACTGGATTTTAATATCGAGTGCTTTAAGAGAGCGACGTAAACGTTTGAGGTGCCGGTCTAATCGAAATGGATTGCGATTGTAGAACCTCAGCCCCTCAAAGCAGCCATCCCCATATAAAAAACCGTGGTCATATATGGACACAACGGATTGCTCTGGGGTGATCATCTTGCCATTTTTCCAGCAAGCGTATTTAGCGCTCGTTTCTGTTTCACTCGGGAATTCCATAAGTTGTTCTCTTAAGCGTGCGCTTTATACACTCTTCTTAACTGGCTGTTTGATATGAATAATCGTTAACTAAATACAGCAATCGTACTTAACGGTGCGCACAGTTAAATGCACAGTTTCTGCATTTTTTTAATACACAGCTCTTGTGTTTGAAATTGGTGATCTCGGAATGTCATGCTGATTACCCCTTGAGTGTATCTATAAATCCGCTCCCAATCTGTGTCTGTAAAGGGGCGCTATACTGTGTTTATAGTTGCTCAACGTCTACGGCACAAAGTACTAGGAGTATCGATGATGGCTCAATCCCAGCATAAAGGCCGGTGCCTATGTGGTGCCGTGACACTTACTGCAACACCCAAAAGTCACGTCTTTGGCGCCTGCCATTGCAAGATGTGCCAGAGATGGGGCGGAGGGCCACTTCTTGCTATCGTATGTGGCACCAACGTTGTTTTGGATGGGAAAGACGATATTGCTGTTTTCGACTCTTCTGAATGGGCAGAGCGTGGATTCTGCCGGCAATGCGGTACTCATCTGTTTTACCGAATGAAGCAAGAATTGACCTATGCCATACCTATTGGTGTGTTCGATGATATTGAGAATTGGCATTTTGGTGAGCAAATCTTCATAGAGGATAAGCCGAGCTGTTATTCCTTTGCTGACCAAACGGTGATGAAAACAGGGAAAGAGGTCTTCGGGTAACGTTTTTGTGGACCATAAGCATTAGTTGTATCGACGCCAGTCTTCTACCAATATTGGCTTTCTTGAAGTGTTTTTTGCAAACTTTCATTCCGCCTATTAAGTTCGACAACAGTCAGTCTTTAACGTAACGCCTATCTTCAGGATTGAATGGGTAGATGCCTAACCAAGAGGCGTTGACATTCTGATCACGCCAGATATTATTAGGTCATTGGCATAGTCATGGCCAGCTGCCCACTTTAGCAAACCCGGATGGGATGACTGTT